>WNGP01005510.1_pt1 | contig 12923 bp, 8 predicted proteins | sample 5407671 | NCBI WGS metagenome assembly WNGP01 (sample SAMN13153381, study PRJNA577476) | soil metagenome | isolation source: 40 cm soil or saprolite under Garry oak tree replicate 2 | place: USA:California | collected 2016-06-15 | reverse complement strand
GGAAACAGTTCGCACGTGGAGGTTCAAGGTCTCCGGAGGCAAGCCAACCAGTTTCTCAGTCACCTTGAGTTTCCGCATACCCTGCCTCGACCGATGAAGGAATCTCTGCGAATCTTCTGAGCCATCGAGTTTGATTTCTTCTGTGGCGTTCGACGTTATGTGGCGCTGATTTTGATAGGCGAGCCAGCCACGTGCAATTTCGCAGAAAGCACCACATAATCTGACACGTGGCCTCTAGTCTGATCATTGTATAGGCGTTGGTCTTCATTGCATTTGCGGTCCATAAGTTATCTTTTCGCGGACCCAACGTTACGCGTTTCCTCGTTTCTCAAGCACAACCGGCCGGTAAAATCTCGGAAGTCGACTGAGTAACCCCCATCCCGCCAGGAACAATCCTAATTGACTCCGAAAAAGACGACGTGTAATTCTCGCTTCGGCACGAAGTTGATCAAGCGCCCAGAAAAGTGATCCGCGTCCAGCCGCGTGACCGCTCCATCCCAGCAGAAGCTCACGAACCATTGCCCTCGCTCCGGCGATCCCGGCTTCGGTCTCGGCCGCTCCACGATCAGCTCGAAATCCTTAATCGGTGTCTTCCAAGTGTTCGCCGTGGTCAGAACATAGTCCACCCACTCGCTGGGGATGTAGCCGCTCTCTTCCTTCTTCTCTCTTCGTGCCGCGCCAATCAATGTTTGCTGAAGCGCCGGATCCATACAGGAATCACGGACGGCTGCTGCGAACTCCGCTGTCCTTTCCTGCCCTGGAGCAGGAACGACAACTTCAGGTTGAAGTTGCTCAAACCCAAGGACTGGAGCATATTCGTGACGCACGTGCAGCACTTGGTGCGTAGGAAATGTTTGTGGCCAATGATACGTTTTTGCGACGGTCCATCCCATGAAACCGTTATCCCGAATCAAACCGAGCCGCTTTAGCTCGTCGCGCTGTGACTTGGGCAGCCTCTCGACATCGGGCGAGTATGGGTTGTCAGCCTCGAAATCGAAGTGCCCTAGGGAAGCCACATCTACTCCCAACTTCTGCAGGCGCGCACTGTAGTCGACTCCATCCAGCATCGCTTTGACCTCGGTCTGATACTTTGTCTCGCGCCCGTCGACCCACACGCGGAAATCGTCCAGCCTTTTCGGAAAACTCGCATCCAGGTAATAATCGTGGTACGGCGGCACCGGGAACGCGATCTCTGTGCTTACATCTTCGTCGGTTGCGTTCAGGAACTCATATTCGACGGCGACCTTTTCTCTACTGATCGTGAGACGCTCCTTCTCCATCGAAATGCGAGCTTCCCGCTTAAGCTGAATCCCGCCCACCGCTACGGAAGCCGCCCCATCATTACTAAAGGCAGGCAGCATCGCCCAGCTAGAAACCAGCATCAGTGCAAAGAATGCGTACGGAGTCCTGATTCGCGTCATATGAATCAACCCTATGGCAGGCTCTCCTCGTGCGTCTAGTTAGTCTCGGGTTTAGGTGTTCAGAACGGCAATGTTTGACAGGCGGATTAGCTGTCCATTTCGCTAATCCACGTTGATGCAGATTTCATTCCGGCCAACCTCCTGGGAAGTCACCAAACCGGACACTTTCGTACCGGCAACAATACGGGTCTTTACTAGGACGACGGAGAATGTTGCAAGGACTTTCCGACCGCTTTGACGATTAGCTGGTCGTAGTACTCTTTACGGTCAGTGTGGTTTGTCAGACATTGGCGACGTAGAGTCGGATTGCTTTTTCACTTTCAAAAAGGAGTCCGACTCAATGTTCAATCAATTGTTCTTCCGTTCCGACGCGTTAACTCGCCAGCTTGCGGCCCCGCTCGTTGACGAACGCCGCCAATATCTAGCTTTATGTGCGGCGCAAGGAATGTCCAAGTGCACCCTGGAGGTGAAAGCTCGCCTTTTGGTGTCAATCGCAGAGTATCTGAGATTAGCCGATCATCCCAACGACACAATCAGCCTTCCGGAGATCAAAAAAGCGGCAAGCCGATGGTCAAGTCACAACTGGCCTTCACCGGAAAGCTCGCCTGCCAAGCGGTCGCGGGAATACTTCATAGCACAACGGGCTGGGTGGCTCACCTTTCTCAACCGTCTCCAGACTGTACCCGAACCGGTAACGGTCTGCGGCCGGATGTTGGGTGAATTCAGAAGCTTTATGCAGAGAGGGAAGATGCTAGGCTGACTTGCAATATCGGAATCGAATACGCGCTTCGGTTTTTCCGAAAAGTGGAGAAACTCGGAGTTAAGGCCGCACTTACGGCGCAGCCTTAGACCTAAATCATAATCACCAAGAACTGCGCGAGTGGCGGAACAGGCAGACGCGCCGGACCCCAAAAATCTGGTGAGGAAGGCAGTTCAGGCTACTGTACGGGCCGGTGAACAGTTCGCGTGAAAGCGGCATCCGGGCGACCGCGTTCTCCCACACGATTACACCCAACTGCTTTTCTCCGATGTCGAAATTCGGAAACTCCTTAGCTGCCGCCGCAAGAGTTTCCTCCACGTCCAGATGGGGATATCTCTTGACCATTGTGTGGTATTGCCGCATACCGACATCAACGTGACGCAGCGTGACAAGGGCGCTGATTGTCGTGTTCTCGTGATGAGTTGGGGAATCATTTTCCCACCGCCGAGGAATGCACGCTTCATCGGCCCAGCGGCCCTGCGCGACTTCGTGTCCACCGGGAATGTGAAACCCGCATTTCCGTACATCGAGCCCAGCATGATGTCAACAGAATCAAGATGGACGAATGCGTGGCCGTTGTTTTTCAGAACCAGCGAGCACGGGTATTCCTTAAACTCTCTGAACTTTTTCTTGCCAGCGCGTATTTTCTCTCGAATTTGTGGATATGGGTCGTAAGCGCCGCCTCCCAGCGGCATGTAGGGGTCAAAGTCTTTTACGTCGAACAGAAACACGCCGTTCTTCGTAACAGTGTAGTCTGGCCGCTTGCTTTTGCCGGGAAACTCCTTCTCAAATTCGTAGGGATAGTCCATCGCGTCCAAGTAGTTTTGGAACAGCAATTCGCCGGCGGTGGTGGGAACTGTTGTCGCCATGCTTGAGCATAGCACTCTTTCTATTTCGTAAAAGTGGCGGGACCGGGCGGGCTCCAATCGGTGATGCTTGCACAGCGGATAGGCAAGCGGACGCGATCCGTCAGTCCAGCCAAATCTTCAACTTGACCTGGTGAGCCGCCAAGATTTTCCGCGGTAGAATGATCCCGGAGACCCCGTAGCTCAATTGGATAGAGCGAATGGCTTCGAACCATTAGGTTCCGAGTTCAAGTCTCGGCGGGGTCGCCATCTTTCCAGTTGAACCACGTCACGGCCAGAGGAACCGGGAAACACGACTCTCCGCGTCCGCTAAGTCCTTGCGAGCGGAGGCCGCATCGCTTTCGGCCAACCAGGAATCGGTGGTGGAGAATTGCTAGGACGATTCATGTCGCACCTCTTGGGAGTTGGGCCACATTTTATTCGGTGCGGAGGGCGAGGATGGGGTCGATGGAGGAGGCCCTGCGCGCCGGCAAGTAGCCAGCAACAAAAGCCACGGCGAGAAGTAAAAGACAGGCCGTTGCGATGGTGGACAAATCGCCCGGCGAGAGACCGAAGAGCATGCTGGCGATGAGGCGGCTGGCGGCAAGGCCGGAAGGAATGCCAATAGTGATCCCGAACAGCGTTAGCGCGAGCGTCTCGCGCAAAATCATCCAACGAACACTTCCTTGCTGCGCACCCAGTGCGACGCGCACGCCGATTTCGCGCGTGCGACGCGTCGCTCCGTACGACATCAGCCCATAAAGGCCAATCGAGACAAGCAGGAGGGCCAGAGCGGCGAAGAAACCGGAAAGCATGGCGATGACGCGCTCGTTGACCAGGACGCGACTCATCATTTGTTCGACCGTTGCGGTGCGGAGCGCATATTCGTGGCCGAGAGAATCGATCTCATGACCGATCGTCGTTGCCAGGGCCTCCGGATTTTCTTTCGTGCGCACGTAAAGAGTGCCGAATTGGTCCCACGGGGGACCCTGCAGATAAGAAAGGTAAATCACTGGTGGCGCGGCGTCCCGCGGCTGCAAAATCCGGGCGTCCTGGGCAACACCAACGATTTCGAGGTTCTGGAAGTCCGGCCAAAAGCCATAGCGGACGTGCTGGCCGATAGCGTCGCCATTGGGGAAAAGGCGCTCCGCGAGGCTTTTGCTGACGACGGCGAGGTGAGGATGCTTCTCATCGTCTGTCAGTTGAAAGTTGCGACCGCTCAACAAGTGGATGCCGAGGGTGTTGAAGAAACCGGGCCAGACGGTGACTTCAGTCGCCATCACGTGGAAACCAGTGTTCGGATCTTCGGACGTGGCTGAGACTTTTTGTTGTTCTTGGCCCCCTTCTGGGCCGGGGATCGAAATGTCGGAAAGGCTGGCCGACCGCACTCCGGGTAGGTTGGAGATTCGCTCGACGAGTTGTTGGTGGTAACTGTTCATATTCAGGTTTTGGAACCCGCCGGGTTTGGCGTTGGGAAAAATTTCAAGCAGGTTGTCTTTCTCGAAACCGAAATTGAGGGAACGTAATCTTTGGAAAGTGCCCACCAAGAGTCCAGCGCCCAGAAGCAAGACTAGGGACACGGCGACTTGCGAGACGACCAGGGTCTTGCCCAATTTGCCGGCTCCACGGGCCACGCTGCGCACACTTTGTTGAAGGATAGACGCAGGGTCCTGGCACGACGCGCGCAAGGCGGGCGCGAGGCCAAAAAGAATTCCCGTCAGAAGGGCCGCGGAAATCGTAAGAGCGAGTACGCGGAGATCGGGCGCTAAATCGAGTGTTACAGGGACCAGGTTTCCTCCGGTCATAAGGAACACCAGAAGGCGGCTTCCCCAAAGGGCGAAGACAAGCCCTAACAGGGCCCCGATGAGGGAGAGCAACAGGGTCTCTGCGAGTACCTGTTGCGCGAGGGCCCAGCGGCTCGCGCCAATAGCCACACGCACGCTCATTTCTTGGCTGCGAGCAGCAGCGCGAGCCAGCATCAGATTCGCGAGATTCAAACAAGCAACCAGAAGAATGAGTCCGACGATCCCTGAAAGGACATAAAGGGGACGCGAAAATCGGTCGCGAAGAATATCGGCGACGCCGGTTCGAACGGGGCTGACGTCCAAACCCATGGAAAGAAACGTCTGGCGGCGCAGACCGGGAGTTTCTGTCGAAGCCGTAGCCAAAAGAACTGCGGGCCAAAAAGATTGGAGTTGCGCGCGAGCTTGAGCAAGAGTGACGCCATCTTTTAGCCGCGCTGTGATGCGAACCCAGAGTGAAGATCGGTTGTCAAGGCTACCAAGGTTGGAGTCAACGAGGGGGATGGCGGAAATAGGAATAGCGACCTCGGGTAGTTCTCCGGGCGTCATGCCGGTGAACCACTTTCGAGTGACGCCGATGACAGTGAAAGGTTGACCTTCAATGCGGATCTGCTTCCCTATCACATCGTGGGCACCGCCGACACGTTGTCGCCAGAACTCGTAGCCGATCACGGCGACCTGGGACGTTGAACCGGCGTGAGGATTAACGTCTTCTGAAGTGAGCAGGCGGCCTAAGAGAGGGGCCACACCAAGTTCCGAGTAATAGTTGCCCGTAGCCGAGCAAACGCGACTTTGTGCAAGCACTCCGTTGACTTCCACGTTGGATAGCCACGGACCGCTCCACGCGATCAATGCGGAGAAGACACGCTGGCCGCGGTCGAGTTCGCGGAACATGGGATAGGAGAATGTGATTTTGTGACCCTGGCGGACAAGAGAGAGTTCGACGAGGCGTTCCGGGTGAGGGACCGGAAGGTCGCGAAGGAGCAAGGCATTGATGAGGGTAAAGATGGAGACATTGGCGCCAATGCCCAGGGCCAGAGAGAGAATTGCGACTGCGGTGAAACCGGGATTTTTGCGCAGCGCGCGGAAGGAGTAGCGGAGGTTTTGCCAGAGTTGGTGCATGACGGGTCGCTCCAGAACATGTCAAGGGCGGGGTTCTATCCAGATTTACGCCAAGTCGGGAGCGCTTTTCCAGCTCCCAAAATTCAGGGCGGCGTCATATTTCGTTTTCTGAGCGGGCATGCTGCATGATGTGGGGAGTATTGCACGCGAAGCAGGCGGGGACTCGGCTCCATGCTACTGCTTCCCGGACTGGCAGCTCTCGGCTGTTAAACCCCTCGTGTGGGTCAAATCGACAGGACAGCGGATCGAGGAATTCGCAGCGAAGCTCCAGGCCAAAATTGATACCAATTGTTGCCAAATCCGAGGGTCATAACAGGTCATTAGGGCACCTTAGGGGATATTCACCCCATGGGGTAAACCGTTGAACACACTAAGAATACCTGCATTGTGGCTGGATTTCGCAACATGCCCGACCGGAACTGAGCCTTACGGCGCATCGGGTAAAGGCGCTGAAGTTCGGCGCTAAACTGCGCAGTTTGTTGGGCTTAGCTTCGTTGCGCTCGGCTGGCTCTGCCGGCGCCGCGTTTCTTGGTTGCCGCCTTTGTTGCCCTTTCGGCCAGTGTAATTGTTTGCGCAAGGAATTCCCGAAGCCCCCTTCCCCCCGCCGTACACTTTGCTAGCCTGTAGATACAAAACGACATACCTTGCTCTCGGTAATGTCCAAAGGTTTTTTCCACAGCTCGGTACGTCGCCAACACCTTAAACCCGGCCATAGCTCCGCTCGCCATAAGGAGGCTCGCCGGTGGGTGTCGCCCACGAAAGGGGAGTCACGTGAAAATCGCACCAGCTCTTCTCACCATGACCGGGATTCTTGGTGGGCTTGCTGCGCCCGCGCGCAGTCAGGCGCCCGCGGCTGTTCCGGGCGCCGTCCCGGCGAGCGTTTCGCGCACCACCAAAGCGGTGAACTACCGCCGCACCGGCGGCGCGGCGAAGATCGACTTTCAAGGCACCGAACTGCTCGAGCAGGCCAGCGGCGAGGCCAAAGTGCAGAACAAAGGGAGCCGCGTCGAGATCGAGGCGAAATTCGTGGGCTTGGACGAGGCCACCAAATTCGGTCTCGAATACCTCACCTATGTTCTGTGGGCTGTTTCGCCCGAGGGACGAGCGGTGAATCTCGGTGAAGTGGTGCTGAAGGGCGGCGCGGGCGAAGTCAAAGCCATCACCGATATGCAAACCTTTGGCATGATCGTCACCGCCGAGCCGTATTTTGCGGTGACCCAGCCCGGCAATACCGTGGTCCTCGAGAATGTCATCAACACCTCCATGACCAGGGTCGAAGACATCGCCGCCAGCTACGAACTCGTTGGCCGCGGCGTCTATTCCTCGACGAACACCAGGATCGAAGGCGCTATCTTCGGCATTGACCGCAAGACGCCGCTCGAACTGTTCGAAGCACGCAATTCCGTGCGCATTGCGCATAATGCCCTGGCCGACAAATATGCCGCCGCCACGCTCGCAAAGGCTGAGCAGCAGCTCCGCGCCGCCGAGGAGGCCTATGCTCATAGGAGCGACCGGAAGGCCGTCGCGGCTGCCGCTCGCGAGGTGGTGGTCACCGCGGAAGAAGCCCGCGTCATGGCCATCAAGCAAAAGGCCGAGGAAGACGCGCAAGCCAAGATTGCTGCGGACAAGAAGGCCGCGGAGGAGCGCGAGGCCAAAGCCCGCGCCGAGGCCGCAGCCGAAGCACAACGCCGCCTCGAGGCGGAACAGGCTCGCAAGCAGGCGGAAGCCGCGCAAGCAGAAGCTTTGCGGATGAAGCAGGAAGCGGAAAAAGCCGCCGCCGAAGCGGCGCGTCAGAAAGCGGAAGCCGACCAGGCTCGCGCTGCCGCGCTAGCTCAGCAGCAAGCCGCCGAAGCCGAAGCGCAGAAAGCGGCTGGCGAAAAAGCCGCTGCGCAAGCCGCAGCAGAGCAAGCCGCTCGCGACAAAGCCGCCGCTGAAGCCGACGCCGAAAAGGCGCGCCAGGCTGCCGCGCAAGCCGAAGAGGAAAAGGCCCAGCTCCGCGTACAGCTTCTCTCTCAACTGAATTCCATTTTGCAAACGCGCGACTCCGCTCGCGGCCTCATCGTGAACATGTCCGACGTGCTCTTTGACACCGGCAGCTTCACGCTCAAGCCCGGCGCTCGCGAGAAGCTTGCAAAAATCTCCGGCATCTTGCTGGCGCACTCCGGCCTGACTCTTCAAATCGAAGGTCACACCGACAGCGTTGGCGGCGACGAATTCAATCAGCAGCTTTCTGAGCGGCGCGCCGACTCCGTGCGCGATTTTCTGGCCGAGCAGGGCGTCCCCGGTTCGTCCATCACTGCGCGTGGTTTCGGCAAGACGCAGCCGGTCGCTTCGAACGACACACCGGAAGGCCGCCAACGCAATCGCCGCGTTGAACTCGTTGTCAACGGCGACGCCATCGGCGGCACGGCAAGTGCGTCTGGTTCGAACGCCGCAAGCTCGCAGCGTTAGGCTTCCTGTCTATTTCTTTCGCGGATGTCTCAGCAGGAAGGCCCGCCCAGGCCTTCCTTGGCCTATGAGTGACCGGCTTCCCTTCCCGACCCTCCGTGCTGTATACCTAAGGCTTACCTTATGCCGAGGGAGCGTGTGTGTGAGGAGTGGTAGGGCCCTTCTTTTCCGACTACCCCTTCTTTTTATCTGCCTTCTGCCCGCCGGCGCACATGCGCAAGAGCGTGAGGAGCCTGGCAAGCCCATTGCTAAGGTCTCCATCGCCGGGAATCTGATCTTGATGGAGCTGGACGAAGGCGCGCTCGGCCGGGAGACGCTCTTCGACCTGGATCGGCATACCCTTCGCTTCACTCCCGCGCACGAAGGATATCGCGTGGAAAACTTGCCGCTCGAGTGGGACCCCGGCCTCGGCCAGAAAATCACTGAGTCTCAGGTCGCGCTGCACAACTTTTCTTTTCCTTTTTCCGGGATGACCTGGCATGCGTTCACGGTCGGCGTCACCGGATCGATTCGTTTCGGCGAACCAGACATTCCACCCGGCTCTCGGATGGGTCCCGGCCCGGCGCCCCGGGATCCCGGTGGCGTTGCGATTGGACGCTTCGATGCTTTGCGTGAAGCGGCAGGCAATCTGGTCAACACCGTTCCCGCGATTTGCGTGTTTTTCAAGCCGCGAATGTCGGGCGACCGCTACGTGAAGGAGCTGGCCGATCGTGTGGTGGTGAGCTGGGACGTCACCGAACCGTTTGGCAACATCCAGGACTTTACCTGGACGAAGACGGTCAATCGTTTCCAGACGGTGCTGCACAAAGACGGCGCAATAGAAATGTCTTACGATCAGCTTGCGGCGAAGGACGCCATCGTCGGCATCTACCCGCTGATCTCCCCGGACGCAGAAAAACCGGTGAGCTCTCTTTCCACCACAAAGCACGCCCCTTCTGCCGCGCATCTCGACATCCAAAAGTTAAAGCTTTCGGTGGTGGGAGGAGTGTTGCTGAAAGCCACGTTCGAAACGGCTGGTCCGGTGTTGCCCCGAGGAGATCCGGGCGTACCAGGGATTGCGTATCGCGTCTACTTTTACGCTCGCGCGCCTGGGACGGAGTCCGCCGGCGCTCTTGCCGAGGCCGATGCGGTCTGGACGATTCGCGGCTTCGCGCCACGGAATCGCGCCGACGGGGGCGCGTCGCGGTATTTTGCGTTTGGTGAAGGTGTTTCGCGCGGCGTCGAGACGAGCGGCAACACCATTTCTGTTCAAGGAATCCTGCCATCCACCTTGCGGGGAGCCAAGGAAATCTACGTTTCCGCCGATGCTTCCGCCGCCGGTTCACAGGAGCCCGTTTCAACGGTCTCTGCCAGCACGGTGGGGCTCGCCGGCATGCACACTCCGGAGGTACATCTGTCTTCTCTCAAGCCCGAGGACGGGCCTTTCCCGGTGCTCTACGAGGCCTTCTACTACTACGCTTTGCCCAATCCCCGCGATATGAGTTGCACGGTGATCAAAAGCCTCGGCGACAAGTTCGACTTCCTTGCCTACTACTCGGACTTTCGCGTCGATAACCAGGAAGCGGGCACTCCGAGCAACGGGCCGCTCGGTGCGGTAGGAGGCGCCGTCACCGGGATCGGCGCGAACCAGCGCGGCCTCGAGTCCTACTGCACGCCGGGTCGGTTCCAATGGGGATTTGTTCAACCCGTGTATGTCGGCTCGAATCAGATGCAGGAGCGGCCGCCCGCGGACGCGCCCGTAGGCACCGATCGCGACATCACCTTCTACGAGCAGCAACTCGCCGAGATTTCGGCCGACGGCAAGATGCCTCAGTACATGTACGCCATGTCGCAAATCGCGCACGAAATGGGCCATCGCTGGGCCGCGTTCGTGTCGGCAAAACTGGGCGGCGAGACGATTCCGCTCGGACCTGTGCACTGGGCGAGAGGGTTAGAGGCCTCCGTGGCTTTTCCCTACCGCCGGCCTACGGAAGCGTCCATTATGGGAGGAGGTGCCTGGCAAGACAATTTTGACGGCACCTACACGCAATTTGACGACGACTATTACGTGCCCGCCACGGGATGGTCCTATCTCGACCTCTACCTTATGGGGCTGATCTCTGCCGAGGAAGTGCCCGACTTTTTCATTCTGCGCAATCTGGTTCCTGCGGGGAAAGACGCGAATGGCCACCCGATTTTCAAGGCGGACCGAAGCAAAGTGACGATTCAGGGGGTCATTGCAGCGGAAGGCCCGCGGCTGCCCGGCGTGGACAAATCGCAGCGGGAGTTCAACACCGGAATGGTGATCGTCGTTCAGCACGGCAAAAAACCAAGCCACGAGCTGATCGAGCGAGCCGAAGGGATTCGCAAACAGTGGATCGACTATTTTTCGATCACCACCGGACACCGTGCGTCCATGACCGCAAATCCCCGCTAAACTCTGTGGCATGGTATTCCGCCTTGAGCGATTTTCGGTCCCGCAAGGATTGTCCATGTGCAGGAGCTCCCGCAACAAAACCTGCTCGGCTGCGGCAGGCCACGCTTCAACACCGACAAACCGCGCGGCACCTTCGCGAGTCGCTTATCCTTGTCTCGGGATTCTCGACTCCTGGATTCGCGACTCCTTTCAAGGGGTTAGACGAGGTCGTCGACAGTTGGCCGCGTAGCGCCTTTCCAGCTTGCGTCAAACTGTCTGCGGACAAACCCTGCGTCGTAAGCCTTGTCCTGCGCCTTTAACGCTTCCTCAAGCCCAAAAAGCGACCGCGGATTGCGCGGATTGCGCTCCAGGTCGGCGCGGAAAACCTCCTCGGCTCCCGCGTAATCGCCGATTTTCAGCAGCGCCGCGCCCAGCGATTCGCGCACAGGATAGAACCAATCCTTCGGCTCGTCATATTTCAAGCCATCTTCGACCGCGACGGCGGCGCGCAACTGGTTCACGGTGGCGTCCATATCGTTTTTCGCGAGTGAGATTTTCGCACCCAGCACGTTCTCGGCAATCTTCAGAATGTCCTTGGTCTTATTGTTGATGGGCATCTGAAAGATGGCCTCCGGCGAAGTCTTTTCTTCCGCCTCCGCGACCATCTTGTGCTCTGCCGCGGCACCATCCACATCCCCCGTGCCGGCCAGTGCCAGCCCGCGCGCGAAATGCCAGAACACCGTGACGGTTGCGATCGCCGGGTCCGGCTGCGGCATTTTCAGAATTTCATTCCACCGGTGGAAGCGCACTTCCACCGCCATCGGCACGGTCATAAAGCCTCCGAGCCCCGGCGTGTCTTTCACGTGCGGCCCCACGTTTGCCGCCAGCAACTGCGCGCCTCGCCGTGACTCGGCATAATTGCCGTTCATCGCCGCTGCCATGGCGATGAAGTGCAGGTTGTGGCTGTAATACATCATCGAGTAGATGCCCGGGGCCGCGCCGCCCTTGATGTACGCCTGATCCGCAAGCGCGGCTTTCTGGTTGGTCTTCAACGCCGCTTCGTAGTCGCCCGTGCGGATGTAGATGTGCGCGGGCATGTGCACGATGTGTCCCGCGGCGGGCGCCAGCTCGGCCAGATGATTCGCGCCGGCGAGCGCGCGCTCGGGCGAGTTGGAAGCCTCGACCGAGTGAATGTAATAGTGAATCGCGCCCAGGTGATTGGGCTCGCGCCGAATCACGGACTCCAGCGTCGCCACAATTTCTTCCGTGCCCTCTTCCGGCGTTCCGTCCGTCCGCCACAGGCCCCACGGATGCAGATTCATTCCGGCCTCCGCGAAAAGCGTCGCCGCATCAAGGTCGTCGGGAAACCGCTTCATCACTTCGCGCATCGCATCACGATACTGTTCCGCCGCGGCGCGCAAATCCGATTTGGCATCGCCAGGGAAGCGCTTTGCCAGCGCCGCGATGTAGGCCTGGTCGCTATCGGAAGCGTCGCCTGCGAGTGCCTGCGCTTTCTCCATCGCCGCGTGCGCCCGCAGGAAACGGTCTTCGCTCGCGGGATCGTTATAATTTGGACCCACCGCTTCCGCGAGGCCCCAAAACGCCATAGCTAGCTTGGGGTCAAGCTCGCTCGCGCGCTCGAACGAGCGGGTCGCTTCATCATGGTTGAACGCGTAAATCTGCCGCAGCCCCTGATCGAAGAACGCCTGCGCCTGCGCGTTCTTCGTCGAAACGGGATGGTGCCAATTGCCGTAGCCGGTCACGAGCACGGCGGTCTTGGCCTCTGCAGGGACAGCGTGCCCGGCATGCCCCTGCGCAAAAGCGGCCTCGGATAGTGCGAGATGGGAGAGTCCCAAAGCGAGAGCCAACCTAAGCAGAGTCAGGACGCCGCGATGCATTCGGTGCCTCCGATGGAACAGGGAATTCGGCCGAGTAACCGGTTGCGCGGATTGTAGCATGAAGGCGGAAGTTGGATGTCCGAGGTTAGAAGTGGGGGGTGCAATTGATAGTGCGAGTCAGTTTACGCAGCCTCCTGATGCACGTTGGTCCAGTATTCTTCCCAATCCCCGTTCGCCCGTAACACCCGTAGAGCGATTACCTTTTTTAGATTTTCCATCTTCCACCAGGCAC
>WNGP01006166.1_pt1 | contig 12928 bp, 13 predicted proteins | sample 5407671 | NCBI WGS metagenome assembly WNGP01 (sample SAMN13153381, study PRJNA577476) | soil metagenome | isolation source: 40 cm soil or saprolite under Garry oak tree replicate 2 | place: USA:California | collected 2016-06-15 | reverse complement strand
TTCTTGCGGTCCACCGTGAACGGCGCATTCCCATCCTGATAGTCAATGTCCAGATAAATGGCGTCCGCGGGAATCTTTTTGTCGCGAAGCGTTTTTGCAACTTCGTAAACGCGTTCTTCAGGTTCGTAGCTGTACCGCGATTGCTGGAAGCCCAGCGTCCATAGCGGTGGCAGCTTTGTGCGCCCGACCAATGCGCTAAAGTCCTGAACTATCTTGCCCGGCGTTGGTCCGCCAAAAAAGTAATAGTTGATCTCGCCGCCCTCGGCGCCGAAAGAATAAAAGTCGTGCCCTTCCTTACCGAAATCGAAACTGCTCCGCCACGTATTGTCGAAGAAAATTCCGTAAGCCAAACCTTTGCGCAGTCCGATGAAAAACGGAATCGTCTTGTAGAGAGGATCCGTCGATTCCCTCCATCCGAACGCGTCCGTGTTCCACATGGTGAATGAACGGTCGCGTCGGTTCATTGGTCCGGCTTTGTCGCCCAGTCCGTAGTAACCCTCGTCCTCGGGCATCTTTTTCCAAACGCGCACTCGCCCGTTTTCCCAGGCCATGGGAAGATCGGAATCATCCGCAACCAGCACATCGCCTACGTCGCGCAGGAAATCGATCAGCAGAGGCGACTTTTTGATTCTGGCTACGGTCGTTCCGGAAGTGACGCGAACCTCATCCTTCGCGTCATCGATCTTGATTGCAGGCGATTCAGGCGATTCGATCACCGCCCATGAAAAATCTTTTGGAAATGTGCCCGTTGGCGCGACTCGCACACGGAAGACCCCTTCACGAAATGCGGTAACTCGCACTTTCGTTTTGCCGGCAGTCAATTCCACGCCATCAGGCAGCTTCTCCACTTTTTGCACGCTTCCAATGTGCTGCCAGCCCTGGGCAAACAGGGCAACAGGCGCGATCAATACAAAAAAGGCAGGCAGCAGGAATCGTCGCGAAATAAGTTGCATCTTTACTCCTCCGGAACTTTTTTGTCTCGCCTGGCAGCTCGGCGGGATTATTTCAGGCGGCAAGCCACTGCTCAAACAGGGCCGAAGCTTTTGCGCCTTCGATGCGGCGGCGTACGGCATCCAGCACTCGGCAGCGCAGATTTTCCCGCGTCCCATAGAATCCAAGCCAGTACGGCAGGTGAATTTCACCAGGCAATTGCTCAGTTTCCAGCTCCTCGGAACGTGCCTCTGAGAGCGCCGCTGCTGGATGATTTCGCGTGGACATGGAAACCGTCTCAGCGTCTCCCGGTGGCACCGCAAATTCAAACAGGTCAAGCGAACCGTCCACCGCATCTAACGCAAAAAGATGCGTGCGCTGCGCTCCGCTCATCGGGAAGCGCACACGGTAGACGCGAAACGGAATGTAAGCGTCGGCAATCCGCTGCAGCGGTCCGCTGCGCAATTTCCAAAACAAGGAAGCTGGTCCCGACGCCGTGAACGTCTGGATCGCTTCCTCGCGTGTCACATTTGGCCGCAAACTTCGAATCGTCCTGACTTCCATCGTCACCAGCTCACTTCAGCGGAAATAAATCCACAATCCGATCACTGCCGCCAGGAGGATACAGGTGAATGCCACGTTCATCATGTGCTCCGTGCGCGTTTCCTTTGCCAGTTGCGGTCTTGGGACTCCCACCATATCCATTTTTTCGGCGACTGTAGCAAACGTCAGTCCGGCCAGTTTTTTGCGGTCAGGGGCGGGATACATCAGGCTGACGCCGACCAGCACCGCGGTGCACACTACAAACATGAAAATTGCGTAGTGCAGGAAATTCATTCCCACCAACCAGCGAATCGCACCGGAATCGTAGTGATGCGTCTTGTCCAGCACCTCGAAAATAAACCGCGCCGCGCCAAGCACGAATCCAGTCAGAAGCGAGCTGATCGCCCCTTGTCCATTCATGCGTGGCCATAGAATCCCAAAAATAAAGCAGACTGCGATTGGCGGACTTATATACGCCTGCACGCTTTGCAAATAGATGTATAGTTCGGCGCTGAGGAGGTGAATGAACGGCACCCACAGCAGGCCCAACAAGACCATCCCGCCGGTAGCAATCCTTCCGAACGTAACCAATTGGCGTTCGGACGCCTCCGGGCGTATCTTCTTGTAAAAATCCAGCGTTACCAGCGTCGAGGCGGAGTTAAATACCGAGCTCATCGCACCCATCACAGCCGCCAGCAGCGCCGCCATCACCAATCCAACAAGCCCGACAGGGAGCAGATTGAGCACAAGTGTGGGATATGCGTAGTCCGGCTTCACCACCTGTTCCGGAAACAGCGCGTACGCGATAATGCCAGGCAGCACGAGCAGGAACACCGGCAGAATCTTCAGGAATCCGGCAAAAATTGTTCCGGCCTTTGCGTGGCCCTCGTCGCGGGCGGAAAGCACGCGCTGCACGATTACCTGGTCCGTGCACCAATACCAAATGCCTAAGATTGGTGCTCCAAAGAAAATTCCGGTCCATGGAAATTGCGAATCCGTGGCTGGTTTTATCATGTGGAAGTAACTCGGGGGCACCATGGTTCGCAAATGCTCCAGCCCGCCGACCCGGTGCAAACCGATGATCGTCAACGCCAGCGCTCCCGCGATCAAAATGAGCGTCTGCACCGTATCGGTATAAATCACCGCGGCCAACCCACCTGCGATCGTGTAAACGCCGGTTGCAACGACAAGCACCACCGCGGTCTTCCACAAAGGCCATCCGGCAACGCGTTCGAGTACCACGCTGGCCGCGTAAAGTTGCACGGAAATTTTGGTGAAAATGTAAGCAATGATCGAAATTCCCGCGAGATACACCGCACATTGCCGGCTGAAGCGGCGCTCCAAAAATTGCGGCATCGTGAATACGTTGCTGCGCAGGTAAAAAGGTACAAACACCCAGCCGAGGATCAGCTGTCTGAGGCAAGCCAGCCACTCGAAATGCCCGACGGCGAGTCCGGAAGAAGCGCCAGTGCCGGAAAGTCCTCGGTGAAGATATTCGAAACAAAGAGCGACGCACCGATAAAAAACCATCCGACATCTCGCCCCGCCAGGAAGTATTGCTCGGACGTGCGCTCCTTGCGGGAAAAATAGAATCCGATTCCGAACACCACCAGGAAATAGACTCCGATGATCATGAGATCGACCGGGGCTAGAGCACGATGTGCCGCGGCTCCCGCTTGAAACACGACAGCCAAACTGCCTACTCCGGCGAAGACCATTCAGGCCTCCTTCGAATGTGAAACTGCGAAGCGAGGCAGGTGTGGCCACACTTCGTCGCGTACAATTTCGGTAACGCTACAGTGAAGATGACCTGCGGAGTGTATACCAGCCTCTTTATGCGCTCAATCCCGGATTCACGATTTCCGTTCTTGGTGATGCGGTTGAACACGCGCCGGCCTTTCGAAGCGGAACCGCATCAATTGAAGTCATTTGCTGAGGAAACCAAATCAGCGTAAAACTAGTGGGTGCTCTTGCGAGGTCACAACATGCGGAGACTCCTGCTTACACTCCTTTTGTGCGGAACGGTGGCCATGGCCGGCGAAAAATCGATCTTCGACTTTACGATGAATTCCATCGACGGCGAGGCGACCTCTCTCTCCAAATTCCAGGGCAAGGTCGTGCTGCTGGTCAACGTCGCGAGCCGCTGCGGGTTTACGCCGCAGTACGCAGCGCTCGAAAAAGTTTACGAAAAATACAAAGATCGTGGCTTCGTGATCGTCGGAATCCCGGCGAACAATTTCGGCGGCCAGGAACCGGGCTCGAACCAGGAAATCAAAACGTTTTGTTCCGCGAAATACAACGTCACCTTCCCGATGATGGCAAAAGTTTCTGTAAAAGGTGGTGACAAAGCACCGCTCTACCAATACCTCACTGACAAGTCCGCGAACCCACAAGTTGGCGGCGAAATTCAGTGGAACTTCACCAAATTCGTCATCGGTCCTGACGGGCATCCCGTGGCAAGATTCGAGCCAGATGTCACGCCGGATTCACCGCAAGTCGTCGCCAGCATTGAAAAAGAACTTATGGCGCTAAAAAAGTAGCCCTCCGGCTAATGCCGCGCAGCTTGCGCTCCAAGTTCACAGACGGGAAATCCGCTCGATGGCGCTGGTCGAACTTCGAAATGTCATTAAAGACTACATAAGTGACGATCAGAAGGTCCGCGCACTCGACGGGGTCTCACTTTGTGTTGCGCCAGGAGAAGTTGCTGCGCTGGTTGGCCGAAGTGGCTGCGGCAAGTCCACTCTGCTCAACTTGGCGGGCGCGATGGATTTCCCCACCGCTGGTGAGGTCTTGATCGATGGCCATTCCACTTCCGGCGCTTCCGACGAACAGTTAACGCGATTGCGCCGCGACAAAATCGGTTTCGTTTTCCAATCTTTCCAGCTGCTTCATACGCTCTCCGCCGCGGAAAATGTCGAACTTCCGCTTCTGCTCGCGGCCCGCAGTGGTGCGCGAGAATCCGCGCTCGATCGCTTGCGCGCGGTAGGACTCGATGGACTCGAAAATCGCTTCCCGCATCAACTGTCTGGCGGACAGATGCAGCGCGTCGCCATTGCGCGCGCACTCGTTAACTCGCCAAAAGTTTTGCTTGCGGATGAACCTACGGGAAATCTCGACACTGTAACCAGCAATGCGATTCTTGAGCTTCTTCTCCGCCTGACGCGAGAGCAAAACACGGCGACCCTCGTCGCAACTCACAGCGCGGAAGCCGCTGGGATCGCGGATGTCGTCATTACTCTTCGCGACGGCAAAATCGCCGACGTAAAACGCAAATGATCCTCCTCGTGTACAATCCGACCGCCAAGGCTCTTCTGCTTGTCAGGAGCATACACACGTGCGAGCCCGCCTGACACTTTTCTGGCGGCTGATGATTAAACCACTGGTGCGTGAGCCTGTTCGCACCGCGCTAACCATTCTCGCCGTCGCTCTGGGTGTCGCTGTCGTTCTCGCTATCGACCTCGCCGGTGACGCGGCGACCGGCTCCTTCCACTCCTCGCTTGAGACGCTTTCTGGCGAACAGAATTTCGAAGTGACCGCAACCGGCGGCATACCCGAAAATCTCGTTGGCAAGCTCGTTTCTCTCCCGTACGACTGGCGAATCACTCCACGCATGGAAGACTTCGCGATTCTGGCGGAATCAAAAAAGACCGTTCCGCTCATCGGCTTCGATCTGATCGCCGAATCGAACCCGGCGCTCAACAAATCCGTTGCGGCTGCCGGCGAAAAGAAAATTGCCGCCGGCGCCGCGTCCTCCCTAGAACATCTCACGGAGCACGAGTCCATTTGGATCGGCAAATCGCTTGGCAAGCGTCCCGGTGACAAACTTCAACTCTTCATCAACGACCGCTCCGCCACCTACATCGTCCGGGGTGTGTATAGCGATGCGAACGGCGGTGAATCCGCTATCGTGATGGACATCGCCGCCGCGCAACTTGCACTCAGTCGCACTGGGCGCGTCGATCGTGTGTACATTCGAGTTCCGCAAACTTCCGGGGACACAAATGTCGCTCTCGATGAATGGCAACGCCGCGCGCAGCGAATTCTGCCGGAAGGGATTCAGGTCCGCCCCGCCGGCGCTTCCACAAACGAAAACCGCAAAATGCTTGAGGCGTTCCGCTGGAATTTACAGCTGCTCAGTTACATTGCGCTCATTGTCGGCGCATTTCTCATCTACAACACGATTTCTGTTTCCGTCGTTCGACGCCGTGCCGAAATCGGCATCGCACGAGCTCTAGGCGCCAGTCGCCGTCAAATTCTCACAGCATTTCTGGGTGAAGCCGTTTTCATCGGCATCACCGGGGCCCTGCTCGGGATTCCTCTGGGCCGCCTCATGGCCAGCGGCGCCGTCAAACTCATGGGTGCCACCGTCTCCGCGCTTTACGTCACCAGCCGTCCGGGCGAAATCGCGTTCACCTTCTGGTCTGCAGCGCTCGCACTCATTGTCGGCACAATCGTCACCTTGATGTCAGCGTGGTCGCCAGCGCACGAAGCAGCGCTCGTTCCTCCCATAGAAGCCATGGCGCGCGGACGCCGAGAATTCGAAATTCGCGTGACGAAGACTTCCAGACTCTGGATTGCACTAGCACTCGCTCTTGTCGCTGCAGTCGCTGCGCGCGTTCCTCCCACGGGTGGCAAACCCATCTTCGGTTACATCGCGGCTTTGCTGGCCGTGGCCGCGGGCGTTTTTGCGATCCCAGCTTTCGTTGACTTCGCGATGAGCGCGGCCTCTCATCCATTGCAGAAATTCGTCGGTGTCGAAGCCCTCCTCGCTTCGCACAGCCTTTCCGGTTCACTTCGCCGCACTTCCGTTCTCGTTGCCGCACTCTGCACGGCTGTGGCGATGATGACCGCCGTCGGCATTATGGTGGGCAGCTTCCGCCAAACCGTCGTTACCTGGATGGACTCCGAACTTCCCGCGGATCTTTATCTCCGTCCCGCTGGGAATCCTTCCGCGGATCAACATCCCACCATCTCTCCTGAACTTTCAGACGCCATCACCCGACTGCCCGGCGTTCGTACTGTGCAACGTCTTCGCGCATACGAAATCAGCTACCAAGGTCTGCCGGCCACATTGGGTTCCATGGACCTCGACAACAGACCAATCGATCGCACAACGGATTTTCTTTCCGGGCGCTCTACAGAATCCGTTCTGAGGGAACTTCGCGGCGAGCACAACGTCATTGTCAGTGAGCCCTTCACTTACAAACACCACGTCAAGGCCGGCGATTCGCTGCAACTCGCGCTCGGTGAATCTAGCGCCACTTTCCGTATCGCCGATGTGTATTACGATTACTCGAGCGAACGCGGCGTGATTCTGATGGACCGCAAGGTTCTGCTGAACTATTTGCCCGACTCAGCACCCACGAATCTGGCAGTTTTCATCTCGCCAGGCGTCTCTGTAGCCGATGTCCGCAGAGAAATCGAGGGGGCCGCCAGTAACTACCGTGTATTGATTTTTGCGAATGGTGATCTCCGGGCGCAGGCCGTGCAAATCTTTGACCGCACCTTCGCCATCACTTACGCGCTCGAAGCCGTCGCCGTTGTTGTAGCCGTTATGGGCGTCGCTGGAGCGCTTCTTGCGCTCGTCATTGACCGTCGCCGCGAGCTCGGCCTCCTGCGTTACCTCGGTGCGTCCAGCACGCAGTTGCGCAAACTTATCCTCGTGGAAGCGGGCCTGCTCGGCTTTCTCGCGAATCTTTCGGGTATTGTCCTCGGATTTTTTCTTTCGCTGATCCTTATCTTCGTCATCAATAAGCAATCGTTTGGCTGGACGATTCGGCTTCATTGGCCCGTCGCCATCCTTCTGGGAGCAACCTCAGTTGTTTTCTTGGCGACGCTTCTCGCTGGTTACTATCCCGCGCGCATCGCCGTTCGCCTGAGTCCTCTCGAGGTTGTCCATGAGGAGTAGCTGGAAATCTTTCATGGCCGTTGTCATCGTAGCCCAGTTCGCATTACCGCCGGGATTTGCTCAGTTCAAGACGGCACTGCCAGGCTACCACTACGAATTTCCGCGAGACTTCTTCAACCATGCCGATTTTCAAACCGAATGGTGGTATTACACAGGCAATCTAGAGGCGTCGGATGGCCGTAAGTTCGGCTTCGAGCTGACCTTTTTTCGCTCCGGTGTAACTCGTGATCCATCGAAAACTTCCACCTGGGAGGTTCGCGATCTCTACTTCGCGCACTTCGCTGTGAGCGATCTCGACGGCAAAACCTTTTTTTACACCGACCGCAGCAATCGCGCCGGTCCGGGAGTCGCGGGAGCGGACGAATCGCAGCAAAAAGTGTGGAACGGCAATTGGAGTGTAGTGTGGACGAGCGGCGAGGAACGGCTTGCTGCGCTTGCCGGCGGATTTTCCGTGGATTTGTCACTTCGATCGCAAAAGCCGCCGATAATTCACGGTGAAAACGGAGTTAGTCAGAAGTCTTCAGGAACGGGACGTGCGTCTCACTATTTTTCGCAAACCCGCCTGCGCGCTTCAGGCTCGCTTGAGGTCGCTTCCAAAAAATATGAAGTCACCGGATTGGCCTGGATGGACCATGAGTTCTTCACGCACCAGCTCGAATCCAATCAAGCCGGGTGGGACTGGCTGAGCCTGCAGCTCGGCGATAATACGGAATTGATGCTGTTTCACATCCGAAGAAAGGACGGCACGATCGACCCGTTTTCAGAAGGCACTTTCGTGGACACGCAAGGCCGCTCACATCACTTGCGCGCCGGAGATTTTCAACTGACACCCGCGGGAGAAACCTGGAGCAGTCCGGCAACACACGCGACCTACCCGATTGCGTGGGATATTCGCGTGCCGTCTCTTGGCATCGCGCTTAAAGCGTCGACGGAGCTTCCATCACAGGAACTCGCGAATGATTCGAAACTTGTTCCAAGTTATTGGGAAGGTGCTATTGAGTTGAACGGAAAGAGAAATTCCACTTCGATTCGCGGACGCGGTTATCTTGAAATGACGGGTTACGATAGTCCTGTGCAGATGCCCTAGCCACGACGGACACCATGCCGGCGTCTTCACACCATGCCGGCGTCTTCACGTGCCACCGTGAGGCTTTGCACCTATCGAAATGAAACAAGGGCAGCCTACTGGCTCCTTCGGCCGCCCCTTCCGGCAAATTTATCTCCCCTGTACTGGCTCAAGCGATTGGTCGCCGCCCTTGGATCACGCGGATCAGAACCACGGCAATCGCTAATATGAGAAGTAGATGAATGTAGCCACCCAGCGTATATGACGAAACCATTCCGAGCAGCCATAACACGAGAAGTATCACAAATATCGTCCACAGCAAGGTTTTGCCCTCCTCATTCTCATTTTCTATGCGGATCTTCACAGGGAGTCCACAGAATCTCCCGCAGCCTACCAACCGCAATAAGATCAACGGGGTCGGCCGCTTCTCATTGGGTCAGAATTACGATTTTCCGGCGCCACGCGCCTGCCGGTCGCTGGTGTCTTCCGGCAGCGTTTTGAAGAACTCCTCCACTTGATGCTGGGCCTCTTCCTTTGCGATTCCGTAACGCTCCTGTATTTTCCCCACGAGCTGCTCACGCCTACCCTTGATGACCTGGAGATCGCTATCTGTCAGTTTTCCCCACTTTTCTTGCACTTTCCCGGAATACTGTTTCCATTTTCCTTCAATCTGTTCCCAGTTCATCTCAACCTCCGGCTTGTTGTTCGCGCGGCGCACGGCCAATCACGGTCATGCGCGGTCCGTTGACTACCTGAGCTGATCACGACGCGAAATCGCGAGGAATACGGCGAACTCCTGAAGAACATTTGAATCAAGTTGTACGATAAGGGCCACCAGGACGGAGCGCCGATCAGTGTATTTCGGGATATTCCAAATCATCGGGCGTAAAGAACGGCTTGCGTTGTGCGGCCACACGCACCGCAGGAATCAGGTGCCGCCCTGACTCCGTTTTGAAAAAGCATCCACAGGCTCCGACTCGCCGGGCTTCGTCAACAAACGACGGAATTTCGTGCAGGGTTGTCAGGATGACGCGGGCCTGCCGGTCAGACCGAAGCACTTCACGGGTAGCTTCCAACCCGTTGCTTTCCGGCATCACAAGGTCCATGACGATCACGTCAGGATGCAGTCGTCCTGCAAGTGCAACCGCCGACTTACCGTTTTCGGCCTCGCCGCACACTCTCCAGTCCGGAACGGATTCCAGGATATTTCGCAGCAGAATCCGCACAGCGGGATGGTCGTCCGCGATCAGAATTCTTAAGTTCCCCATCAGTCTACTCCAGAGTAAGCCTGTACACAGCAGCGACACTCTGGAGATGACTAGATGTTGGAGAGAATGGACAATCGGCAATTTGCTGTAGGTTCAGTTGATTGAAAGCCGTACTGTCCTCGTCGTAGGGACTAAGGTTTTATATGTCAACAATCATGCTTCGATAATATTGTTACGGATCGCATAGCGCACCAGCTCGCTTACCGAATGGCAGTCCAGTCTTCTCATGATGTTCGCGCGATGCGTTTCCGCTGTTTTGACACTCAGACCCAGCGCAACCGCCACTTCCTTGCTGCTTTTGCCCTCGGCCAGAAGCTGCACGATTTCCCGCTGCCTGGGGGTCAGTCGCGTGGCAGGCAGATCCGTTTCCGCTGATGCTCGCGGCTTTTTGTCCAGATATCCGTCCAGCACCATCTGCGCTACGCGCGAAGTGAAATATGTTTTGTTCCGCCGAATGGCCTCCACAGCGTTCACCAGGTCGCGCGTTGCATCTGATTTCAGCAAGTACCCTCGCGCGCCCGCATCCAGCACTTCTCGAATCAGTGGATCGGACTCGTGCATCGTCAGGATCAGCACTTTCGTCTCGGCGTTTTGGCGCAGCATTTGCCGTGTCGCTTCTAGTCCGTTCAATCCGGGCATGCTGACGTCCACTACCGTTATGTCGGGCTTCAGGGTGCGCGCCTTGTCCACCGTTTCTCGGCCGTCGCACGCCTCACCTGCGACTTCCCACCCGGGCTGTTCTTCTAAAATTGTCCTCAATCCCTTTCTCACGATCTCATGATCATCCGCCACTAACACTCTAAGCGTTCCCATTGTCGTATTCCTCCCTGATCGGAAATGATGCCCTGACCAAAGTTCCAGGATTTGCAGGTTCAATTTCAAGTGTCCCGCCCAATTGTCGCACTCGCTCCCGCATGCCTGTGATTCCAACTCCCAGGCCGCGAGCGCCATTCCTTCCGTTTCGCAATCGCACCGGATCGATTCCCTGACCGGAATCGCTGATTTCAAGCACGATTTTCCCCTCTGCCTTATTCAGCTCAATTTTCGCTTCCTTACTGTCTGAATGCTTATGGATATTTCCCAACGCCTCTTGAATGATTCGGAATAGTGCCGTGTTCAACTCCTTCGGCAGCGGCTTGCTCAGTTCGCAGATCTTTTTCGTTACCTTCACGCCGCTGCGTTCGCTGAAGCCCGAAACGTACCATGCCAGCGCTGGAAATAAGCCGACCTCGTCCAGCAGGGGCGGATGCAGCAAATAAGAGATGGTTCGAATATCCGTCGAACAGCTCCGGCAGATTTCGACCGCTTCGGCGGCCGCTTTCTGCGCTCGTGGCGGCAGCGAGTGTGACTCAGCCATGACTGCATCCAGATGCATGGCTAGCGCCGACAGGCTTTGACCAGTGCTGTCGTGCAACTCCCGTGCAATACGACGCCGCTCCTCGTCCTGCAACCGCATCAATCGTTGCGAAAGTAAGCGCAGCGAATCTTCGGCTTCGCGCTGTTCGGTCAGATCCCGTAGGGTTATCAGGTGTCGTCCCGGTTGAATGTTGGCGCGTGCCGAAAAGGAAACCACCCGGAAAGAACCGCAGGCGTGGCGCACCTCAATCTCTCCACGCTTCGCGCCCCCCTCGAAGGCAGACTTCCAGTGCTCTTCAATTTCTGCCACTCGCCCGGTGGGCATTAACGCGTCCCAACGGAGTGCGAGCAATTCCTGGATGCCGTATCCAAATAGCTGCTGTGCAGATTCATTTGCGTCCAAAATCCTTCGGTCGTCGTCGAGCAAGATCATGGCGTCCAGAGCGTTCTCAAACATCGCTCGCAGCTGGCTTTCGCTGTCGCGCAACGCCACTTCCGCCTTCATTCGATCGGCAAGGTCCAACAGCAGGTCTTGATTCGCCTGACGTAACGCCTCCGTTTTCGTCTGGACCTGCTCCTCTAGCTCTTCTCTGAGGCGAATCAGTTCGTCTTTTGGACGTGACGCGTTTTTTCGCATTTGGCGTTTCGCCGAGATTTGGCCCGGATCCAGTGCGGCACGACCTTTGCGGGCACGAGATTGACCAAAGTACTAAGGTCGGGCAGAACGCTGTAGGAAAAGACTTTAGCCTTTAACTCGAGTTCCAGTACCAGATGCGCCATCCGGCTCGTTTCAGGAAGTTTTTACGCAGAAGGTGAAATTATTCATTGCAAGCGGTTCAGCTGGCGCGGGTCGTTTCGGTCCTGGCTTGCCGCTGTTTGTTATATCGTGACACGATATATCCTAACACCGTCGCCGACTGGTGTGCGTGTTGCCTTGCGCTGACGCGGCTTTCGGCGCCTATGAAGTATTCATTTCCTCTCCTCCAAAATACGAGGTCCGCTGTATGGCCAAGGAAATAGGCGTGCTCCACAATTCGCGCAGTCGAATTGTCACGCCGCTTGCGGGGAGTGACGGTGCTACTCACGTTCATTCCTGATGTCATCAAAACGGAGGGTTAAAGCATGTTGCGCTGGGCTTTGGGCTTTTTCGTCGTGGCGCTGGTTGCAGCGGTTCTCGGTTTCACGGGAATCGCCCTGGCGTCGGCCGAAATTGCAAAACTACTGTTTTATGTCTTCTTTATTTTATTCGTAGTTTCCTTATTGGGACACGTTGCGCGACGGCCCTGACCATCACACCCAGCGGATGGCTGCAACGCGAATCACATTGGAGGCGGGACGATGAGAAGTGGAACTTTGATTGGGCTGGCATTGATAGTTCTCGGAATCCTGGCATTGGTGTACCAGGGAATCGGCTACACCAAGCACAAGGATGTTGTGGACATCGGACCGATTCACGCAACAAAAGACGAGCATAAAACAATTCCACTGCCGCCGATTCTCGGTGCGATCGCACTTGTTGGAGGAATTGTCCTGATCGCTCGCGATCGCAAATAAGAATTGCGAATCAAATTTGCTTGACGGACCAAAAATAAAGTCAGAAAACAATCAGAAACCACATGGGAGGACTCTGAAATGAAACTTTCAAAATATCTGGCGGCCGCATTGCTCCTGATTGCGCCCGCGACTTTCGCGGCGCCCGCCAGCGACAAAGACGATAAGGACGAAGCCAAGCGTCTGGAAAACGCGGGCACGGTCATCGATGAAATTCTGAACGTGCCCGACAACATCCCGCAAGACCTGCTCGACAAAGCTCGCTGCGTTGTGGTTCTGCCCTCCGTGGTAAAGGCGGCTTTCATC
>WNGP01003643.1_pt1 | contig 12929 bp, 12 predicted proteins | sample 5407671 | NCBI WGS metagenome assembly WNGP01 (sample SAMN13153381, study PRJNA577476) | soil metagenome | isolation source: 40 cm soil or saprolite under Garry oak tree replicate 2 | place: USA:California | collected 2016-06-15 | reverse complement strand
CTGAGTCTCGAATGACGACATACTTCTGGCACGAGCGTTCATAGGCCCACACGAACACGTCCCGAAGCAGTTCCGTACGGGTCATTTCGTACACGCCTAATGTCCCGGAGATGTACGCGCGTTCGGGCACGTCGACAAAAGACAACGGGCAGAGATCGGCTTGAATTAAGGGAATGTTAGCGGCCAGGCGCGAGACGCGCTTGTTGACGTCCTCGAATGGCTGCAGGTACGGCAGGTGCACCATGACGAAGAAGGCTCGTTCAAAGGGATCCCCGATTGCCGTCGCCTTCGAAATGATCTGCCGGAAGCATTCCTCGATGAGCTGCGGAATTGCAGGCGGGGTATACACGCTGCCGCCTATTTCAACAGGCCTGCGACGTAAGCGCCCTGATGCTTCCGGGTCCGCCATCAGGTTTTCCGAAAGCAGCGAATGCAGATTGAACAATGTGAAAGCGTTGATCCCGATATCGCCTGAGCTGTCTTTGACGAGCAGCTCGATGGCTGCCTTGTGGTTCAGGATCATTTGAGTCTCTTTCGCGTCCTTGCCCTCCGCCTCTTGGCCGAATTGAATGAGGCGCTCGGTATCGAGCCGGCTATAGGTATTGCCTTCCAGGCGACTCGATGCCCATGAGAGATCGATCAGGAAGCGGTTGAGTATGTCGCGCGCGAACGTGCCCGCTGCTCGCTCGGCCACGATGGGCTTACCGATCTTGTGCAGATGAACTTTGAGCTTGTCCGGGATGTATGCGGTCTGATTTGGGACGTACCCATCGAGCACGCGGCGTTCGTAGCCTCGCGGTGTGCGGGCGTTATACAGACTATTGTTTTTATTACGTATTTATATGGCAAGAAAAAGGCTAAGTTGGCTTGAAATGGCCTAAGCCACTGTATCAACAGCCAAATATGGGTGGCATGAGAGCTTGGCTTCCCGCCAAGACGAGGCGACCGCTCACCTTCCGCCGTGCTCGCGCTGCGACGAAATCATCGCACTGGCTTGCTGACCGCCAGCCCTGAGCTATCGCTCCCAATAGGGCGGTGTCCCGAAAGCGGCGCGTAAGTGCGCAATCAGCGCCAGAACCTTGGCGGACACGCGCCTGGCATAGGGATAGGCAATGAAGACGGTTGCGGGCTCTGCTTCCGCGCCGACATCCAGCAGCCGCAGTTTTCCTGAAGCCAGTGAATTGTGGAAAACGAACGTGGCGAGCAAAGCGATGCCCAAACCTTCCACGGCCGCGTCGCGCATGATGATCCCGTTGTTGACCCGCATGACCGCGCCGGGCCGCACTACCGACCAGCGGCCCGACTGCCGGAAGCGCCAATCCGATGCACCGCGATTGGAATAGATAATTCCACGGTGCTGCTCCAGATCGCCGATGGTCCGGGGTGTCGCGTGCGTTTTCAGGTAATCGGGTGAGGCGACCAGCCTGCGCCTGCTCGGCGCGATCCGCTTCGCGATCCATCCGTTGTCAGGCAGCGAACCGTGACGAACGATGGCGTCAAAGCCATCCACCGCGCCGACGAAACGATCGTCCAGATCGACTGATAGTTCGATGCGCGGATTCTCCCTGAGAAACGAACTCAGCGCCGAGGCCAGATGCAGGATGCCGAAGCTGACGGGTGCGGAGATTCTCAGCGGCCCGACCAGCTCACCGCGCCGTTCAGAAACCTCCGCGGTCGCCTCGGATACTTCGCGGAGGATACGTTTTGCGCGCTCCAGGAACGCGCTACCGTCTTCAGTCAGCACCAGCTTACGCGTGGAACGATGTACCAGGGTCGCGCCGACATTGCGCTCAAGTTCTGCCAAACGCTCGCTGGCAACCGATTTCGAAATCTGCAGGCGCCTCGCCGCCTCGCTGATTGAACCGGCCTCCGCGGTCGTGACGAAGGCAAGCAGAGAATCCAGCTTCAGCATCGTTCGGTTTTCCCGGACACTCGTTCCTTTAATTGCAGTCTAGACAGAACGCAGGTGCAGGGCCAGCATCTTGCACCTCATCAGGAGATTTTATGCTGCGCTATTCCATTAACTTGCTGGTTGCATTTCTGATCGCTACTCCTGCCTTCGCGGTGGAGCCGTTTCCATCGGGTTTTCATACCCAGGAAATCAATACCAACGGCACGACACTGCATGTGCGAATCGGCGGTCAGGGCGCCGCGGTCGTCATGCTGCACGGCTTTGGCGACACGGGCGACATGTGGGCGCCAGCCGCCGCGGCGCTGGTGAAAACTCATACGGTCGTGGTGCCTGACTTGCGCGGCATGGGCCTGTCAACGCATCCCGAACAGGGCTACACGAAAAAGAACCAGGCCGTGGATATTGCGGCCGTAATGGATGCGCTGAAAATCAGTAGCGCCGATCTGGTTACGCACGACATCGGCAACATGGTGGGCTACGCGTTGGCGGCCCAATACCCGACCCGCATCACCAAATGGGTGGTAATCGACGCTCCCCTGCCCGGAATTGGCAATTGGGAAGAGATCAAGCAAAGCCCGCTGCTTTGGCACTTTAATTTCCGTGGGCCGGACGAAGAAAGGCTGGTTGCGGGCCGCGAGCGCATCTATCTCGATCGTTTTTATAATGAACTGTCCGCCGATCCTAAGAAAATTGACGAGGCGACGCGCCAGCACTATGCCGCGCTCTACGCGCGACCACATGCCATGCACGACGCTTTCGAGCAGTTCGGCGCCTTCAATCAAGACGCCATCGATAACAAAGCACTGCTCGCCCAGGGTGGCAAACTGACGATGCCGGTGCTTGCCTTGGGCGGGGAAAAATCATTCGGCACCGCACAGGCGGATACCCTGCGTTTCGTGGCGACGAATGTGACCATGGGTATCGTCCCCGGCTCCGGGCACTGGATCATGGACGAGAACCCCAAAGCCACGACCGCGTTGATCGTGGATTTCCTGTCGAACTAAAGGCGCAAGCCCGGAGAGGCATGTGATGAAGAGAATTCTGACTATAGCGTTGGTCATGGTTCTGGCGAGCGTGGCGCAGGCGGCGGCAGTTGATCAGATTCGCCTGACGCCGGGCGAGATTACAGCCAAGGAAGCCGTCGGCGCCGGCGCCGGCACTTCGGGTGTGGCTGGAATTCACACGACCGTACTTCTGGGTGATCCGACGAAACCAGGGGTCTACACCATTCGCCTCAGCATTCCGGCCAACACCACAATCCAGGCGCACACGCATCGCGATAATCGTTCGGCCATCGTGATGTCTGGCACCTGGTACTTCGGCTATGGCAGCGTGGCTAACGCTGCCGCCACAAAGCCGTTGCCGCCGGGCAGCTTCTACACCGAGCCCGGTGGCGTGGCGCATTTCGCCCTGACAAGGGCAGAGCCTGTTGTGGTCTACATCACAGGATTTGGTCCGACAGACACCGTGTACCTCAATGCGGCAGACGATCCGCGCGATAAGTAGAGAGGAACCATGACCGTCATTCGCAACCATTGTCGGTGCTGACCCGGCCGCCATGCACTTTCAGTGCAGCCTCAAAGATCAATTTCGATTTTCTCTGAGATAACGAGATAACTCTTGCAGGGCCGCAATCTCAGCCCGAAGCTGGTCTAGGATTCTGGGAAAAAACTGCACAAGCCAAGTCCTGAAGCGAAATTGTCGAGCGGACTAATCACCGGTGCGATCTCCCGGTATCTGCGACCGTCTCGTAAAGCAGGCAACCACAGCCCAGTGTGCGCACGGGGCCCCTAACGGCAGTCCGCAGGGCCGGGGACGCGTTGTGACGGATTGGGATAGCGGCCGTGGCAAACGCCGACATCGCGGACGGTACTCTTGAGTCGCTCGGACAATTTGCAACCGCCAGCAGACTTCTGCTGTTGTTCTTGTTCTCAATGTTTTGGACAATCCGCCTGTGGCTCTCGTTCCAGGCCGTCACGTCATAACCGTAGTTCACCAAGAATGAACCGAGTTCGAGACTCTCTGCCAGCAGCTCAGGCACGCGCGTTGCCGAGATCACGCGCGTCGGCTGCTGCGTTCCTGGAACGGATAAGCCACCGCTCGAATTCCACTCTCGACAGCGGTCGGCTGTGCAGGTATCCCTGTGATTCATCACAGCCTGCGTGCACGAGGTAATCCAGCTGCGACTTATTCTCCACGCCTTCGGCGACGGTCGTCATGTCGAATGCATGCGCCAGATCGATGATCGTCGAGACCAGAGTGCAGCTCTTGCGATCGGATGGCAGGGGGCTAATGAACATCCGGTCGATCTTTAGGGTGTCAATCGGCAGTTCGGAGAGGCGTCCGAGGGAGGAGAATCCCGTACCGAAATCATCGATCGCGATGCCCAAACCGGCGGCACGCAGCAGTCGTAACGCGTGAACGCAGGATGAGGAGTCGCCGGACAGGGCCCCCTCGGTAATCTCGACGTCGACCCCCCAGTCTGAAACACCTGCCAGGTCGCCGACGGCGTCGAGAATGTCGCGCGCAATATTTCGGCGGCGCAGCTCTGGTGGAGAAATGTTGACGGCCACTCTGACCGGCGGCAGTCCTTTGCGACGCCAATCGCGGCAATCGGTTGCGGCCTGCCTGACTACCCAGGCGCCGGTGGCCGCCATCAGACCGGCTGATTCGAGCAGCGGCAGAAAGATTGCTGGGGAGGTCAAGCCATGCTTCGGATCGTGCCAGCGCAGCAGCGCTTCGACGCTCGCGATTCCACCCGTGCGCAGACTGATTTTCGGCTGGTAATGGAGCAGGAATTGCCCGTTGTCGAGCGCGGTGCGCAGCCGCTGTTCCATCCCGACGCGCCGTGCGAGCTCTGAATTCATTTCTATGCGGTGATGCAGGTATTTTTCGCCCGAGGTCTTGGCTTCCTTGAGCGCGGCCTCCGCATTGTGCACCAGTGCGTTCGGCTCCTGCGCGTCATCCGGATAGCAGGCCACCCCGCACTTGACCTCTGCGGCGATCTCGCGCCCGTCGACGCTAAACGGTTGGGCGAACAACCGCGTGATGTCCTCGTGCGAGGCGTACAGATCGCCCGCGGTGGGTTCGCGCAGCGCATTCACGCACACAAAAGTCCCACCGCCCAAGTGCGCGAGCTGCTCGGTGTCCGGGAAGCGTTCCTTCAGCCGATCAGCGATACACTGCAACAGGCGATCGCCCGCGTGCCGCCCAAAGGAATCATTGATGACGCCCAAGTGCGCAATATCAAATACCGTCACCGCCAGGCGCGGCAGGCTCTCCGTGCCGCGGGTCAGTAAGCGGCTGAGGCGCTCGCAGAACAGCGCGCGCTTGGCAAGCCCCGTGAGCGGCTCGAAGTACGACAGGAAGTGGACCGCGTCCTGCTTATCGAGGTACTGCAGCGCGAAGGACAGGTTGGAAGCTACCTCCTCCAGCAGGAGCAGCTCGTCCGGCCCAATGACATCACTCCTCCTACCGAACAGGAAAGCCCCGACCGGCGTGTTGTCGACCCGCAGTGGCAAGCAGGCGAGGGACTGAACCCCCGCGGCTATCAGCTGGCCCCGTCCATTTATGACGTAAGGGAAGCGTTCAATGTCCTCACACAGTGCCGCCTCGCCCGTGCGCATGACACGTCCCATGAGACTCGAGTCACGGCTTTCATGATCCGCCACGGGAAATTCCGCTTCCGGATTCGACAGAAACTCGTAGCCCGCCCAGCCGACTGGCCGTGCCATGCGGGTCGTCGGATCGATCAGGGCAACCATCGCCAGCCCATAGCCGCCGATGCCGTGCGCGAGCCGGCAAGCCTCAGCCATAACCTCATCCCGGTTCTGGATGCGCACCAACGCCGTGTTGATTCCCGACAGCATCTGTAGCACGCCAGTCAGGCGGGCGACTTCTGCGGTGCGCGCCTGAACCCGTTGTTCCAGCTCGCGCTCCAGTCCGCGGCGCTGCCGTGCCAGCTCCAGGTGGGCGCGTACTCTTGCTTTCAGCTCGCGGGCGGAGAACGGCTTGACAAGATAGTCGTCAGCGCCCGCGTCCAATCCTTCAACCGACGCTTCCTCACCCGCACGCGCCGACAGCAGGATAACGGGCAGCTGTCGGGTGCGCTCATCGGCACGCAGCGCCTTGAGCAGCCCAAAGCCATCAAGCCCCGGCATCATCACATCGGAGAGCACCAGATCGGGCGGTGCGCTGAGGGCAGCTTCAAGTGCCGCACGGCCGTCGGGGACGGCCAGCACCTCGTAGGAGCCACCGAGGATTCGCGTCACGTAGTGCCGCATGTCGGCGTTATCGTCAGCCCAAAGAATGCGCGGTCGCGGACCAGCCGGCGAGCAAGGCGCCTTGGGTGCTTCGGCTTCAAGAAAGTACGGCTCTCCCGCGCCGGCACCGGGCTGGGTAGGCAGCCAATGCAGGGCCTCCTCGACGTAGGCCGCCGCAGCCCGGCCACCGGTGATGTCGTCATCCGCCTGGCCGATCTGGTCTGCGGGCAAGTGCGCACTGCCCGTCTTGAGGGTAATGATGAAGCGGCTGCCCTTGCCGAGCTCGCTTTCCACCCGTATGAGGCCTGAATGCGAGTGCACGAGCTCCTGCACGAGCGACAATCCAATGCCTGTACCTTCATGCGTGCGGGACTGCGCGCCCTTGACGCGGTGAAAGCGCCTGAACAGTTGCGGGATTTGATCGGTTGGGATGCCCACTCCGCTGTCCTCGACAGTCAACTGAGCCGCGCCATCGAGCCAGGTCAGGCGAACGGTGATGCCACCCTGGAAGGTGTGCTTGAACGCGTTCGAGAGAAGGTTCAGGACGATCTTCGCCCACATCTCGCGATCTATGTATAGCGGTTCGGGAAGGCTTGGGCACTCAAGCGTCAGCGTGAGGCCCGCACGCTGCACCGCGGAGCGGAAGGTATTGGCGAGGTCAATGGTAAGAGCCGCGAGGTCGGTAGGCTGGTAGTGCGCCTGCACGCGGCCCCCTTCAATGCGTGCGAAGTCCAGCAACGCGTTGACCAGTTTCAGGAGCCGTAGGCCGTTGCGCTGTGCGGTGTCGATGCGCTCACGCTGAGCTTGTGGGAGCGGGTGCTCGCGCTCGGCCAGCGCGTCCTCCAAAGGCCCGAGCATCAGGGTTAGCGGGGTGCGGAATTCATGACTGACATTGGAGAAGAACTCTGTCTTGGCTCGGTCGATTTCGGCCAGCGCTTCCGCGCGCCGGCGCTCTTCCTCATAAGCGCGCGCGTTCGCCACCGCGGCGATCACCGCGGCTACCGTTAGATCGTAGAAGGAGCGGTAGAGATCGTTGAGCGGAAGCCGGGCGCTGACCCCGGCAACCATGATTCCGATCGGGTGCGTGCTACCTGGAGGCGTGATCGGTAGCAACAGCGCCGTTTTGGGCGGCTCAGGATAGGGCTCGCAGGAGAATTTGCCGCAGCGCACCGTGAGATCGTCCACCTCCACCACCTGCTGGGTGCGTACGACATCGAGCAGCGGCCATACCGCTGACTCTTCCAGATTGGTAGCCCTAATCGCAAGCGCCTCGGGTAGCGAGGCTGTTCCGGCAATCAGCTCGGCGCTCGCGCTGTTGGCATCGAGAAGGTAGAAGAGCGCGAACGGCACATCCAAGTTGTGCTCAGAGAGTGCCTGAGCGGCAAACTCGAGCGCCTCCTCACTCGTGCGCGCCTTGGCCGTCCGAGCCGCCAGATCGCGCAGCGCACGCGCGCGACGTTCACCGAGCATCTTGGCGGTCGTTTCCGTGACGGGATGAAAGAGCCCACCCACCCTACCCGTCTCGTCGCGAATGGGACTGAAAGAGAAGGTGAAGAACGTTTCCTCGAGATACCCATGGCGATCGAGAAACATCCGCTGATTCTCGAGATAGGACGTCTCACCCGCGAGCGCGCGTTCAAACGCCTTACCGATGACCGGCCACGCCGAGGCCCAGCACACACTGAAGTCCTGGCCTACGGAATGCGGATGCTTGCCGCCGCAGATAGGCCAGTAACCATCGTTATAGATCTGAACGTGGTGAGGGCCCCATACGAGGGAGATCGGAAAGTTAGAGGCGAGGCACAGACTTACCGTCGTGCGCAGGCTCTGCGGCCAGGATTCAATCGGGCCGAGCGGGGTTTTGGACCAGTCCATCGAGCGCACGAGCCTACCCATCTCGCCGCCGCCGGTTAGCCAGTCTGCGGCGAGCGCCCCTCCATCGACCGTCGGAGGCACCGAGGTCGTGTCTTTCATCTCTACCGTTCGCCGCCTGGTCGGCCCTCCAGTCCGCGCTGATTAGCCATAAGGTGGTACTAGACTCGAACAGCCCCGCATTGTCCGTGAGCCCTTACTCAAATAGCGCTGACTTGTAAGCTGAAGGTGTGAATCAGGACCCAAGTCATGCGTGCGAGCCCAGTCTGGGCGCGACGCCCGGATCGGCCACCGCGATGACCTCCGCCGCCTTCTTGGCGCACTGCGAGCATCGCATCCGCCGCGCAAGCTGCTCGACCGCCGTTGACCAGCCGACCAGGCGCGCCAGGGCTTCGGGCGTGCTTTCACGCACCGCGCCGCACCGGCAGGTCACACGTACCAGGAACTGAGCATAGCCTTGCCGGCTACACGCGCCGCGTGCATCCTGCTTCTCAAAATGGGGGCGGCTGGGGAGCTGAATCGTGGCGCGGGGCGAGGTTTTCGTCAGTTATTCGCAGCCCGATATCGACGTGGCGCGCGAACTCGTGTCGCGAGTAGAGGCCCATGCCATCGAGTGCTGGATTGCTCCACCCAATGCGCAGACCAGCGCGGATTGGATTGACGCCATCTTCACAGCCCGTGCGATGGTGCTGGTGTTTTCCGCCAGCACTAGTTGTTCACCCCAGGTGCGCTGCGAGGTAAGGGCAGCCGAAGACAGGGGGGTACCAGTCCTGCCGTTTCGCATCGCGGACGTCGCGCCCTCGAAAACCTTCGGGTACTGCTTTCTGCGAAGGCAGCCTTGGGGTCGTAGCGTTCCACGACGATGTACGTCTGATCGAGCGCGAGCACATAGGAGTTGGCCGCCGGCATTCCAAGGCGCGCCGCAATGTCCTGACACAGATGCTCGTTTTCAACGAGTCCGTCAAAGCCTGGAACGCAGGGTTTGATGATGTGGGTGGTCGGTGTGCGCCCGCCGGGGACGCCCCATCGGCCAAGCGATCTCGCAGCAGCTTCCGCCGACTGCGCTCAACAGGCTGCTATCGGACCGCGGGCCGCACCGCCAGAACCAAGATCACAGCCAAGATCAGAACGGCGAAGCCACAGCCGCCAGCAGAATCCATTGACGGCCCGGCGCTTCGGTCCCAGTCAGCAAAACCTCATCCGCGGGCGCGACGAAACTCGCGAGCGCTCGTTTGTAGGCTCGCCACAACAGGGCGTACGGCAGCCCCACCACGAGGCCATAGATCGCGAGGAAGATCGACACGCCGCCAAGCAGATGGTGCGCCGGCCGATCGAACGATCCATGAGCGAGCCATAAAGCGCAAACCTGCGAGAGCGTCACCCCGAACACTAGAATGTACAGGTGCCCGAAATAGAACATCTTGAGGAACGACCTGATCTTCTGTTCCTCGGCAGGAGATCTCACGAGGTAGCCTCGTTTGCGTGAGTCGCCGGAAAAGACGACTACCCGCCCGGCTTGTGTCTCCCGGAACGAGCGGCTCACCACAGAGTCGATGAGACCCATAGTGACTTGCTTCCCCTATTGGAAATGCGTGCCTGGCCGCTGCGTCCCAGCTTGGCACACGCCAGTCATCAAGGTCGATCTAATGGTGGAAAGGGAGGGACTCGAACCCTCGACCCCGGCATTATAAGCCCGGTGGTTGGCTCAAGGTAACCTGTAAATTCAATAACTTGCCAAGGGGCGCCCGTTGCAATTGGCACCACGAAGCACAACTGAGCACCACCGAGTCCCGCAAGACTCCCGCAGGGGTTAGGGTACGCTCACCGCTTAATGTGGTGTACGATGTGTAGCGATATCCACATTGGAATCCACAGCGGTGAAAACAATCCAGATGACCATCGACGAACGTCTCCTGAAGCTCGTCGACAAGATAACCCGAGCCCGAAAGACTACGCGGTCTGCATTCATTCGAGATGCGCTCGAGGCGGAGATCCGGCGACAGCGAATTCGCGAGGACGAGATCCGTCACGCTGAGGGCTACACACACAAGCCAGTTGCGTCCGGTGAGTTCGATATCTGGCTCAGCGAACAGGACTGGGGTACATCGTGAATCGGGGTGACGTCTGCTGGTACACGTTCAAGACACCCGACAAGAAGCGGCCGGTGCTGATCCTGACACGTGATTCGGCGATCGCCGTGCTGCACTCGGTCACGGTTGCACCGATCACCTCTACGATCCGTAGTATCCCGACTGAGGTCATCCTGACGGAAGCCGACGGCTTGCCAACCACCTGCGCGGCGAACTTCGACAATCTCCAGACCGTGCCCAAAAGCAGCATCGGCGATCGCATAGCCCGATTAACGCCGCGCAAGATGAGGGAAGCAGGCGCGGCGACGTCATTCGCTCTCGGCTTCGACGATGAATGAGCCCGAGTGTCGCTTCTGGGACCACATCGCAAATTCTATGCCTCGGAACGTCCGCATCAGTGCCACCTGCCCAATCCGCGGCTCCGCGCCCCGACTCGGCCGCAGCGGATAATCGAGCTCACGCAGCGGTGCGGCGCAGGTTTTCCAGTCTGGCGTGCAGGTGCTCGGTGAAGAAGCCGTGCATCAGAAAGCGCTGGGCGAGATTCCACGGACCGACTGGGTAGAGAGGATACTTGTTGTAGGCGTATTCAGTGAGCGTCGGATCGCCGATCATTTTGCCGATGCGAATCGCGATGGACTGGTCCAGATTGAATCCGTTGATCGAATCCCGGTACTCCTCGGCCGTGAGCAGGAAGCAGAACAGGCACATGAACAGCGCATGCGAGGTCTCGAAGTCGATCCACTGTGTGGCCCGCCGCGGAATAGCCTGAAGGTCGAGGGCGATGGGCCGCCAATTGGTCCAATTGAGCGCCCGGACCGGCTTCGGCTCCGGTGATTCGTCCCACGGGCCGAGCTCGCGGAACATTCGAAAGAGTTCCTGGTCGTGGCGCACGAACGTATGCTCCAGGAGATCATCTATCTTCTGCGGATATAGCTCGAGCGGCGGCACGTGCGGCGCATTTGAGTTGTCGCGCAGAAAATTCAGGATGTTGGATTCGGTGGCGAAGTGGCGCAGGATGAGCACGTTCGCTTCCGGGCTGACAACGTTGCGGCAGAACCAGCAGATCATGCGCTGGAGCAACCGGTGCGCCCGAAATTGCGGAAAAGGGAGCCGCTTGAGCGCCCACGTGATGTGCAGCAGAGTCGCGAACAGAAGTTGCAGCACCGGCCGAACGATCCAGCGCAGCGGGTTGTGCAGATCTTTCAGCCACAGATCGACCGCTGCCCGGTCGATAGGCAACGAGTTGTCCACCGTCACCGTCCGCATGAAGGGGCTGCGATGCGGGTCATCCTTCACGGTCGATCTCCTCGAGTTGCCAGGCATAGAGCCGAGCCACGACCCGAGCCGTGGTCACGACATCGCTCGATGCGCGCTCGCTCGTGCAGATCCGATCGATCAGCCCATAGAGCGTGTCCATGTGCGAATCGTCGTTGCTGCCGTGGTGAGCGGCGGGCAAGAGCAAGCCCACCAACACCAACGCATGGCTCTCATGCGTTGAGGCCGAGGCTCGATCTACAGACTTGGGTCCAGAGTTGGTGGCGCGGTGGATGAGGTATAATTCGAATCTCATCCGTGCCGATAAGCCGCCTAGAGCGGTCCGGGCTTTGCCTGGATCTGCACATCTTGACGTAGATGATAAATCGCCGGGAGATACCTATGAAGTATCGGATAGCTGTCGCGTTGGTCGTTCTCTTGCTTGGCTCTGTTGCGGGCGTGGTAAACGCCGCGGAGAGCAAGGCCATACAAACAATGGCCGGAATACTGGTGCATCTCCAGCACTACCCCACCGATGCCGACAAGCAGTCGCTTAAGCAGATCACAGAGGACAAGTCGGCAACCAAGGATGAACGTACCGTGGCTCAGGCTCTAATGGACGTGCAGCATACGGTGGCTGCTGCGGACAAGCCGAAACTTGAAGCTATCGTCAAGAGCGACAAGGCGTCTAGCTCGGTAAAGACGCTCGCGGAGATCATCCTCAAACTGAGCCACATGCCCTCTGAGAGCGACAAAGAAAAGCTGAAGGCTTTGGCTTCGTAGTGTGGCCGCCGATTACGATTCGGTTAGGGATCGTACACCTTAAGCTGCGCGAGCTTCAGAATCCGCACGCGCAGCTGAGGTGAAGTACGCGACCGCCCTTCGCTGCTCCGTCAGCGTTGCAGCTCGACGTCGTTCCAAAACCCGATCCAGTGAGCCACGTGGGCGTAGGAGGCCCGCGGCGCCTCGTACGCCCAAGCGGCGCGCTCGCTGCTTTGGGTTCCGTCCGAGAGATTGAAAAACTGCACACTGTGGGGACAGCGGTGGTCAGCCTCTGTCTTGGGGGCCGACTGCAGAAATTCCATGCGCACCGACGCCGGCGGGAAGTAGTGATAGCCGTCGAGCTCGACCGTCCGATCGCTTTCCGCTATGACCTGACCATGCCACATGGCTTTCATGAAGCTGTCCTCTTTAGTCGGCTCGCGCCAGGAACCCCGCATTGGCCGTGGGTGCTGGCGTTCGGCGCGCGTTTCGCGAACAGCTTGCATTTTGCCGCTGTTCCGTCAACCTAGTCACGGGGAACGCCCCGACATTGCAGCCCTTCCCCTTCGCTAGTCCACTCCCTTTCGTGAACAGCCCTTGATACGGTAGGGATGAAGTCGCAGGGGCCTGTCTCAGAGCACGGACGGCACCGCACGCGCGCCGACCACGCGACGGTATGCACGGCGCACAGCTCGCCCCCGATGTGGAGCCGCGAGGGCGCGGCGGGCGCAAGCAATTGATGGCGCTGGTGACCGGCGGTTGTCGTTTTCCCGGAAT
>WNGP01007394.1_pt1 | contig 12931 bp, 11 predicted proteins | sample 5407671 | NCBI WGS metagenome assembly WNGP01 (sample SAMN13153381, study PRJNA577476) | soil metagenome | isolation source: 40 cm soil or saprolite under Garry oak tree replicate 2 | place: USA:California | collected 2016-06-15 | reverse complement strand
TTGCCGACACGCCGGTCCATAAAAATGATGGGTGTTTCCACAATCTTGAAACCATGTTTGTAGACACGATAGGCCAGTTCCACCTGGAAGGCGTATCCCTGCGATTCGATCGTATCCAGTTCGATGCTTTCCAGAACCTGGCGCCGATAGCAGCGATAGCCTGCAGTGCAGTCGTGTACAGGGATGCCGAGCATGAAGCGCGCAAAAATGTTGCCGCCGCCACTGATGAAGCGCCTCAGTAGAGACCAGTTCGGCGTATCTCCGCCCTCGATGTAGCGTGATCCGATCACCAGGTCGGCATTTTCAATCTTCTGCAGAAAGTCCGGGAGATAGCGGGGATCATGCGAAAAGTCGGCATCCATCTCGAATGCGACATCATATCCATGCTCAACAGCATATTTAAACCCTGCAATGTAGGCGGTGCCAAGACCGAGTTTACCGGCGCGGTGCAATACGTTGACCTGAGGATTCTCTGCATGAATCTGGTCGGCGAGCTTGCCGGTACCATCAGGCGAGTTATCGTCAACAATCAAAACATCGGCAGCGGGCGCAAACGAAAATATCTCTTGAAGCAGAGGGCGCAAATTATCAAATTCGTTATACGTCGGAATAATGATTAACGTTTTCATACTGTTGTCTCTCCCATACTTGATGATGCAGCCGCCGTTTGTAAATCCGTACGGCTGTCAGATTGGAGCAGGCTCCCAGCCTCATCCTTCTGTGGTTCCTTGCCGTCCCCCTGTTCAGCGAAGATATCACCATGTTGGGTAGAGCGGTACAGCAGCAGCGCGACTACGCCGAGGGCGAGGCCGAACCACAAGGTACAAAGGCGAATGAGTAAGGTCGCTGCCCCTCCAATCGTTGCTGACGATGTCAGCAGTAAACGAGTAAGTCCTAACATACTACCATCGGCTGTACCCAGTCCTCCCGGTAGACCAGATGCCGAACCCACCAGGGACGAAACAGCCAGGATAAACGTGGCTTTGATGAAGACATCCAGCCCGAATCCCAGCCCCAGTCCCGCGAATACAAAATACAAAGCGCCGCATTCTCCTATCCAGGAAATGATACCAAGCGAGATGGCAAGGAGTAAGGGACGCCATTGTAATAATGTATATGAGCTTTCATAAAAGGTACGTATTAAATGCGCGATTCGTGACACCACCGGTACGCGCTCACCAAAGCTCAACAGGCCTAATGATAGACGACGACTCTGAATAACCAGCACCCCTGCCAGCACACACACCAGCAGCGCGAGTAAAAGTTCCCATCCATAGCGATAGAGCACCAGGCCCGTCGAAGCCAGCGCAATCATCGCGATGCCATCGGTCAAACGCTCGGCCATGATGATTGGCGAGGTGCGACTGATGGGCGCTCCCGTAGAACGCTTCAGCAGGTAGGATTTCAACAATTCTCCCACCTTACCAGGAGTAATCGCCATAGAGAGTCCAGAAATGAAGATCAAAAGGCTTTTTTTCCAATTTATAGTAATCGCAAGACGTTTGAGATAGTATTGCCATTTCAAAAAGCGCCAGAAATAGTTATAGAGTGTTAACCCTAGAATCAAGGGGAGAAACGTCCAGCGAAAATGCGCTAACACCGCGATCATGTGAGGCAAATCCCCGTAGAGAGCGATGGCGGTCATCACGATGAATGCCAGCAGCAGTGAAAAGAATATACCTGTACGTAGTTTTTTAGGAGTAAGCAACGCTGGATTTCCCTTAATGCGGTAATAAATAGAGTACAACGATAATGAGCGCTGTACACATCACAACGGTTCCGAGCATATGCCGGTCACGTAACAGTACTTCTTCGGGACTTCCGCCTTCCATGCGCATATGCACCAGGTAGAGATAGCGGAACATACCGTATAACACGAATGGGATTGTTATCATCAAGCGATGGTTGCCCGTTGGACTTTGAAAGGTATAGAGACTATAGGCCATCAGCGTTGCTGCCGTCACAATCGTAATCAACTGGTCGAGCAGAGGCAGGCTATATTCTTTGAGTATTTGCCGGTGATTACTGGCCTGTTCTTGCAGCAGCACAATTTCGTTTCTGCGTTTATTCAATGCCAGGAACAGGGAGAGCAAGATCGCCACCAGGTAGAGCCAGGGCGAGATCTCTACAGGAATAACTACCGCGCCCGCCAGAATACGCAGGACAAAGCCGCTGGCAATGATAAAGACATCGAGCAGCACGACATGTTTGAGGCGAACACTATAAAGCACCATCAACAGGAGATAGGCAGCGACCGTCAAGGCGAACAGGACGCTCGTGCCTCCATAGGCCGCAAAAATATCGATCTGCCCGGCGATGGGGATGAAAAAAAGGAGCGCAGTCAAGGCCCCACACACCAGTACCAGCACACCCATAGTGACAACGGCCCACGGGATCGGCAGTGCGCCGGAAGCCAGCGGGCGTTTGGATTTTACCGGATGCTGTCGATCATTTTCGAGGTCGAGCAAGTCATTGAGTAAGTAGATACTGCTGGATGCCAGGCAGAAGGCGACGAACGCGATAAAAGCTCGCTCGAATAAAGAGAGCGAGAAGAGACGCTGAGCAAAGACGATACCCACAAAAATAGCCAGGTTTTTTGTCCACTGCCGGAGCCGCATCGCCTTGAGTAAGGCGCCTATGCGTCCTATAGTTCCCAACGTAGGAGAAACGCCGGGCAGTGCGGCATGTACCGCTTGCTGCTCAACTTCTTTTTCGCGGGTTAAGATGGTTTTTTCCAAGAATACCGGGTCCCTTCGGCGCCAAAATACAGTACGCTACCTCTCCCTATGAAGACGTACAGCCATGAAAGGGAGTAACAGGAACTAGTACCCTAGTGGGTCAACTGGCAATTGGGTTGCAAACCCGAATAGCTGCACCTGAGCCACCTAGACGGCGCAGGCGAGCCTGTTCGCGGCGTCGGCGTCGCTTGCCATTCCACACAAAGGGCGTGGGGTTGGTGTTCCATCCGTCCACGGTTTGCTCTAACCAGTCGATGATCTGCTGAGCATCGGTGGGATGTTGGCCAGCGAGAGCGCGAGGCACAATGATGCGTTGCACCGACTCGGCCATGTTCAACCAGGAGCCGCCCACGGGCGTGTAAAGCGGCATTACCCCATGCTCGAAGAACCACTGCACCAGCTCATACGACCGATGCCCCGCTAAATTATCCAGCACCAGCACGATGCGTAGGGGTGGTTTGGGAGTGCACGGTGGGTGACCCAGCCACGTTTCCCACTGGGCATACTGAGGCCGCTCCGCTTCGGGCGGGAGGGTTGCTGCCGGGTGTTCCTGCTCGATCTCAGCGAGTACTGCACTGAGTTGCTCTTTAAGCCATGGATGCAGCACCGCATTGGTGACCGAGACCACACCTTTGGCGCGGATCTGGCCGGTGATCGGGCGAAAGAGCGTCAGCAATTTGGCGGTCCCTCCCCGCTCGTACTCGTGCGGCTGCAAAGCGGGGCGGCCCTCCGGCTGAAAGGCGGGCTCCAGGCTGGGGGATGGCCTGATAGGGTCCAGCTTCATCCTCATTGAGCTGCACGATCCCCGCGGCTTCTGCCTGTTCGTATGCTTGCTCGATCAATCTTTTTTTTCCGGCGTCTCAGGGTCATAGGTCGTCACCGTGCCGCTCTTGCGCTTGCGCAAGGCGTAGCCGGTACGAACCCAGCTGCGCGTGCGTTGATAGCTGTAGCCTGCCTCGTGCAGCACCTGACGGATCGTTTCGGCGGCAATCTCGGGCAGGTCCGTCTTGCGTAAGGCCGCTCGCAAGGTCATCAGCGACCAGGTCGCGGTTTGATCGGCCTTGCGATCAGGCTCCCGCTGCAGTTCGGCCAGGATGCGCGCCTGCTGCTCGCTCGTATAGGTCAGCTTGCGCCCTCGCCCAGTCGCAATCGACAAGATATCCAGCCCACGCTGGTTGAACCCCTTGACTACCTGGCTGACTCCCTCCCGGCTCAAGCCCGCCTCCTGCGAGGCTTTCATACGCGACTTTCCGGCTGCCACTGCCAGCAGCGCTTTGGCTCGCCGCACGCTATCAACCCGTTCGCTCCTGGCCTTCACCACTCGCTGCAGTTCCTGTTCTTCTGGCCCGCTGAACAACCGCAAACCCTCTTTCACTGGTCTTCCCATCGCTTGCTTTCTCCTCGCTAGTTTCCTCTTCCTCCTTCATTCTTTCACTTTTCCTGCCTCTTTGCAAGTTATTTGCAGGTTGACCCACTAGTAGATGCGCCGTTTCAGGTCGGTGATGCGATGCAGGGTGATGCGATGTTTATCGGTGCTGATGAAGTCCTTGTCTGTGAAATAGCCCATGACTTTATTGACGCTCTCGCGCGATGCGCCGACCATCGAAGCCAGTTCTTGCTGCGTCAGGCGCACATCGATACGGATGCCATCATCGGTTTTGACGCCGTGCGCATCCGCCAGTTCCAGCAGTTTTTTCGCAACACGCCCATATACATCCAGGAAGATCAAATCTTCCACCATCGCGTCAGTATTGCGCAGGCGCTTGGTGAGGGCTTCCAGCACCTGGATTGCAATTTTGGGATTTTTCATGATCGCGTGATGGAAGTCGCTGCGCTGCAAGCTATAGCACTCGACTTTTTCTAAGGCGATAGCATCTGCCGAGCGGGGCAAGCCATCAAGGAGCGAAAATTCGCCAAAGTACTCACCTTTCCCAAGTACTGCCAGGGAAATCTCCTGCCCATCAGGGCTGATGATACAAATTTTGACTTTGCCTTCTTTAATCATGTAGAGAACTAGCCCCGGGTCATCCCGGTGGAAAATCACCTCACCGGAGCGAAACGTGCGTCTTTTCGCAGCTGACATGAGTTCTTGAATATCTTCATCGGCAAGGTCTTCAAAAAGTGTGACCTGTTTGAGGTAAGCGGTTTCTTTCTCTGTATCCATTCGTATCATTTCCTTTAGCAAACTACATGATGTGATAAGCCGTGTCTGGATAACTTATACTAACCCACTTTTAGCATTCATGCAAGAGTTACCAGAGAAAATCTTAAAAGTACTGCCAAATTCTCTTTAGGAAGATGTATGACTTTAGAGAGATGTATAATGGGAGAGAAATAAAGAATCAGGAGAAGTCAGACGTATGAGGCCTCAATCAGGCACATCCAGGACTTTCAAACGTCGCATCATTCTTCCTATACTCGCTGTCACACTTGTGCTGCTTGTTATAGTGGGAGTGACCGTGGTCAACGGGATCACGACGAGTAAGCAGGCAAAGGTGTCTCCTCAGGCAACACCCACACCTGCTCAGAACGGGTCGACGAGTACTCCGATGGTGCAGGCTTCACCGCTGCTCTTTGGCACCAACCTGGGTTTGTTTACCGCTAGCGATCAAGTGGTTACTTCCGCGGCTACCCGTGCTTTAATGCAACGCATTCACGTCCGTATTGTGCGCATACCTCTGCGCCGCGAGGTCCCCATTGCGCTTGAAGTACAGGCGGAGCAAGCCGTCAAAAGTGTCGGTGCCATCCCGCTCATCATATTGAACGGCCTGCGCAATCCCAATGCGCAGGCCGATGATATGCGCATGATTCAGGAGAGCAATAGCGTCTTTGGCGATACCCTGGTCTACTATGAATTTGGTAACGAAGACGACTGGAATGGCGTGACCATTACGCGCTACACCCAGGGGTGGAATACGCTCATTCCGCAATTCAAGCGCCTGGCACGCAATGGGAAGTTTATCGGCCCGGTCAGCTACCAGTACAACCATGACAATTTGAGCACTTTCCTACAAGGCGCCAATCCCCGTCCTGATGCGATCAGCTGGCACGAATACACCTGCAGCTACAAAGACCCGGCCGCTACCTGCCTTGCGCAGCTTGATCAGTGGGCGACGCATATCACCGATGCGCGCGCTGTGATGCAATCCGCTCTTGGGACAGCACTGCCCATTATGATCACAGAATGGAATTATGCGCCCGATCAATCGATCCAGCAGAACGGCTTGCCGTTCGATGACGGCAAGTATAACAATGCCAGTTTTATACAGGCGTGGACCACCAAAGCACTGAGCACACTTGCAGCCAACCAGGTCTTTGCTTCCATGCAGTATTCGGTGACCAACACGGCTTTGCCTTTGATTACCTATGACAACACGCTGACGATACAGGGGATGGCGTTCCAATCTTTATATCAAAGGATGGTTCTGTAGAAACGGGCGACTTGACCGCGCATGCAGAAATGGTCGTGTTGCGCTCGGCAGCCGCGCTCCTCAATGCCCTCTCAACAGAAGAAAAGGCCCATCTCACCCTCTACGTGACGCTGGAGCCGTGCCTCATATGTCTCTCAGCCATCTCCTTTGTCGGCATCAAACGCGTGGTCTACGCCGCTCTCGCCGAGGATGCCAACGCAGAAGAGCTGATTGCCCGCGGTCTTACTGCTGAGCAGCTCAATCCCCTGCTCACTCGCGGTCCGCTGGAGCTGGTGCCTGGCGTTTTGCGCGCAGAGGGACGTGGGTTGCTGGCGCGCATGAGAAAACTCCGCCAGTAGCCAGGCGTGGGATCAGAAGTTAGACCGTCGCTTCCTCATCGATCGGTTCCTCCCAAACATCCTGGAAAGTTGCGATCACCGTCTGCCCTGGCTCCGCGCCCGCTCCCGACAAACATAGGGGAGCAACATGTCAATGGAAATTCCTTTTTCTGTACCGCTGGACAACAGATCTCGCAACTAGCCGAGCGAGGCGAGAAGCAAAAGCGAGAACAAGAGCATGAAAATGGGGTGGCGTTGCAAAAATGCCGGTGCTATGGTAAGCTCTGCTTCTTTGCAACACAAACATTTTTGTGAACGGGGGAGATTCATGACAACGGTTGCAATCATTGGCGGAGGGCCGGGCGGCTTGCTGGCAGCCTATTTTTTGGCGCAGAAATGTCCGTTGGACTGTGACATCACGGTGTTTGAGGCGAGCGGACGGCTCGGTGGCAAAGTCTTGTCGCGGCGTTTTACGCAGGCCTCGGTGCCTTACGAAGCGGGAGTGGCGGAGCTGTATGATTATTCTGCGCTTGGGCCAGACCCGCTAAGGCAACTCCTGAAAACGCTCGGACTCAAAACCAGGCCGATGCGTGGCCAGACCGTTGTGTTGGGCACGCACATTTTGCGCCATCGCGCCGACATAAAAAAGTACTGTGGCGATGGGACGCTCAAAGCCATTGAGGCATTTCGCCGCCAGGCCGCTGCCTGGCTGTCGCCGATGGATTACTACGAGGGATACTGGCGCGGCGACAACGCTCATCCCCTGGCGCAGCGTTCTTGCCAGTCGTTGTTGGAAGAAGTCAAAGACGAAGCGGCGCGGCGGTATTTGCAAATCGCGGCCCATAGCGACATCGCTACCGAGCCGCATTTAACGAACGCTCTGAACGGGTTAAAAAATTTCTTGATGGACGTGCCGGGCTACATTCGTCTCTATACGATCGAAGGTGGACTAGAACGGTTCAGCACGGCCTTGAGCGAGCACATCCAAGCCCGCATAGAACTCAATAGCCCCGTCACGCGCATTGAAAAGAGCCTGGACGACCGTTACCGCGTGTGGACGCGCCGGGATGGAAAACAGACGGCGCAGGAGTTCGATTTCACCATCGTGGTACTGCCCCACAATTGGCTCTCGTTCATCGAATGGAGCGGCGAGCAGTTGGCTCAGGCCATGCGCGACCATTACGCTTTTTACGACCATCCGGCCCATTACCTGCGCGTCAGTCTCCTGTTCCACCAACCTTTCTGGCGCGGGTGCATCAAAGGCGACTATTTCCTGCTCGACGCTTTCGGGGGTTGTTGCGTGTATGACGAAAGCGCCAGGCAAGAGTCCGGCGGCTATGGCGTGTTGGGCTGGCTGTTGGCGGGAAACGATGCTGTTACCTTGAGCAATCTCTGCGAAGAAGAACTGATCGCTCGGATGCTGGACACTTTGCCCCCGCAGTTGGCGCATGGGCGCGAGTTTTTCATAGAAGGCCGGGTGCATCGCTGGCTCAATTCGGTCAATGGCTTGCCGGGTGGCTGGCCTGTCAAAGAGCCGCGAGCGCGTCATCGGCTCGAACCCCAAGGCCATCCGGGGCTGTTCGTAGCTGGCGATTACCTTTTTGACTCAACCATCAACGGCGTGATGGATTCAGTGGACATCGTGACGGACCTGGCGCTGACGGAAATCCGGCGACGCAAGTACCAGGAGGCCATTAGCGCTTCGCTCGACTTTCACGGGACCGGCAGCCAGCCAGAAGTAGCTCAAGCCAATCGTGATCAGATGGCGGCGTTAGCGGGCCTCAGCAATAGGGTTTCCGGCTGCTTGAACACGGCTTACCACGATTTCTACGATGGCGAGCGCCCCTACGAAGAATCGTTCGAGGAATACTTCGACGCTGAATACACGGCGGAGTTGATTGAGATCGTGTGGGGCGCGCAGCCGCCTTATCGTCTGTTAGATAGTGGTTCAGCCAACGGGCTAACGCTCGAGGCCTTTGCCGAACTCGGCATTGATGCCTGGGGAGTAGAAAATAGCGAGCACATCTACAACCGTACAAGGCCCGAATGGAAGCACCGCAATGTGCTCGGCGACGTGCGCAGCTTGCCGTTTGAGGACGGCTTTTTCGATTTTGTGTATGATACATGCCTGTGCTATGTGCCTCCGGTTGACGTGGAGCAAGCCATACGGGAATTGTATCGCGTGGTCAAGGTGGGCGTCTTCTGGGGTGGCATCACCACCGACATGAGGCAAGAGGTGATCGACAAACACGACATCTTTTACGGCGTGCAGACACTGGGCACGCTGTGGGAGTGGGCTGAGCTCTTCTTGCGCAACGGGTTTCGCCTCGCCATCAAGGACCAGAAGACGCTCACCCGCGCCTGGCGTTGTGAAGTTAAGGCCAATGAGGGCGATGCCACCTGGTATCCCAACCGCGATGCGATGCGCTACTGCTTCTTTAGCAGAGTTCCTGTTTATCCGACACTCAAGGCTTAGGGTAGCCAGTTAGCTGCTCTTGCATACGACGCATGTCTCGCGCAACAGTTCTTGTGCCAACGAGGCACGCTAATCCCGCCAGGAAAAGGAAGGTCGGAGTAGTAATTATCAGTGCAAAGCTGAGTGAATACCTGTTGGCTATCAAGCCAATAACTGAGGGTGCAGCAGCGTCGCCAAGCAAATGGGCAAACAAACCTGTGAGTCCGAGAGCAGTGGCACGGGCGCCAGGCGTGATGACATCCTGGACGACGGCAAAGATCGGGCCAGTGCAAAAACTGAGCGAAATGCCACCGATGGCGAACAAGGCAGTAAATAGCGGTAAATTGTGAATGAGTAGGGTAATCAGAACCAGAGGCGCCCCGATGAGAAAACCAAGAGCGCATACGAGCAGGCGACCATCGGGACGGCGAAGCTGGACATAATCGGCCAGCCAACCACCAGCGAGGGTTCCCGCCAGGCCAATACCGCACCGGTGATGATACCGGCTTTACCTACAGACAGGCTGAAGGTTTTGACAAGGTACGTGGGGAGCCAGAATGAAGTGCCACCGATGGTAAAAAAGCTAAAAACTAGACCACCAATTACGGCCAGATACGTGGGCACCTGAAGATTTTTTTTCGCTGAAGTCCAGAAACCTTTGCTGATACCACTATGGACCGTCTCCACTTCTTTGACGTCGTAGTCCTCGGCGACGGTGACAGCATCCGGCTCTCTATCAAAAACACCACGCTTTGGCTCAGGTATGCGCCACGCCAGATATGCTGCGATTAAGCCTGGAATGCCGACCATGTAGAAGGCCCAGCGCCATCCGAAGGCATCGGCCACCAGACCACCAAGCGTAAAGCCGATAGCCGCTCCCACAAGATTGCCTACTGACCAGTAGGAAAGCACACGGCCACGTTGGGCTTTCGTGAAAAAATCGCCAAGGAGGGACAGAGATGCTGGACCGTAGCCAGCTTCACCAATGCCCAGTACGGTGCGCGCGCTGATCAACTGCCAGAAGTTGCGGCTGAAACCTCCCAAAGTGGTTGCCATGCTCCAGACACCCACACACAGGCTGATAATGTTCTTGCGCACTCCTCTATCTGCCCATGCTCCTAGAGGGAGTGTCGTCAGTCCGTAAACGAGCAGAAACGATGAACCCAGTAAGCCTTCTTCGATGGTCGTGAGTCCGAGGTCTTGCTGGGCCTTGGGCAGTATTGCCGGCAACACATAGCGATCAGCGTAATTGAGCACATTTATCGCGAACAGGACAATAAAGGCGAAACGAGCCTGACTTCTGCTGGGTCTGCCAGAAGCGTTCCTGGTTGAGCGAGGCGTGACTATCATGCAATATGTGACCTTTGTTGTGTGAAATCTTCTTCCCAGCGAACCCCCACAATGAACATCATTTTAACACCGACTCACGTTTTTGCAACAGAGACACGCGCAACACAGAGATAACACGTTGGAAAGCCGCCAGATTATTCAACACCGCGAGCATCCATAGAGCAGCGGTAATCCAGTGAGTGAAAAGGCCAACAAGCAGGAGAAGGATGCGCTCAAAGCGCGTTACTAGCCCAACGTCCCTCGTCTCAATGCCTACCATAGCAGCGCGTGAGCGCACCAGGCTGCCAAACATCGAGCCAAAGAGTGCGACGAATATCAGCACAACTTCTGTTGAAGCTCTCTTATTGAGATACAACCAGAGCAACCCCAGGCTCAGCGCAAAATCGCCGCTATGATCGCATAGTGAATCCAGAAATGCCCCAAATTTCGTTGCATGGTTGGTCACTCGTGCCAATTCCCCGTCGATGCCATCGAGCAAGCCGCCAAGCAGCAAGAATATTGCTCCCATGATCAGGTGATTTTGGGAGAGGACGAAGCCGCTCACAAGCATAAGTAGCAGGCTGCTGATGGTCAGCATGGTGGGGGTGATACCGAAGCTGGCAAGTAAGAGAAGGAAAGGTTTAAGCGACCTGCCATACCAGGTGCGTACCCACCTTGACAGCATGAGCGTTTCCCTTCCTGACTATTGATGAAAGCCCACATTTTTCAGGCTACATTGGTGCACTTACCGATGAATTCACCCATTTTTGACGAATCAGCTCAAGTGCCTGGAAATCGTCCATCTCATTTGGGGGTGACTTCATGTAAAAAGAGCATACTTCTGGTATGGAGCCGCCAATGTGCTGATCGAGGGCTCCCTTCGCCAGGCGGACGAGATCTACAACTGACCCGGCGCTATTTGGCTTATCATCGCTTTCGAGCCGCACGGAAATCTTAACTGGCGAACCGCCGAATACACTGGCCTCAATCTCGATAAAGGCGTTTTTGAGCGGACCTTTTGTAGGGTCGTAGTGATGTCCCACGTGAGACTGGGCGCCATTGACATATCGTGCCAGAGATTTTCGCTTAGAAACGAGTTTCGTCTCGGCGCGATAGACAAAATTCGCGAAGTCGGTGTTCCCTCCAATATTTACTTGCGAGGTTTTATTGAGATGAGCGCCGCGGGCTTCTAACATGTGTAGTAGTGCGCGATGAAGAATAGTTGTGCCTATCTGACTCTTGATATCATCCCCGAACAGAGGGAGATGTTGTTGAGTAAATTGTTCTTGCATATCTATCTGCTGGGCTACTATCGTGGGGATACAGTTGATGAAGGCGCAACCAGCCTCTAAAGCGGCCTGCGCATAAAACTGGGTTGCCTTAATGCTCCCTGTCGGGAGCAGGTTTACGAGGACATCTACATAGTGATCCCTCAAAATCGAGATAACATCTTCTGCTTGTAGGGCTGACTCTTCAACAAAGCGTGCGAGATGTTCTGGATTCCCATCAAGGGTGGGGCCACGAAAAACATGGGCCTGGCCATCAACATGGAGATCTTTAATCCGCACGAAATTGTTAGGCGGTTGATACATGGCTTCACGTACAGGTAAGCCGACTTTTGTCAAAGAAATATCGAAGGCAGCTACAACTTCTATATTCTGTACGCGATATCCACAAAGAACGGGGAACAACAATCCCGTATCGATATCAGGATACTGACGATAGAAGCAAAGTCCCTCGATGAAACTCGCCGCGCAGTTACCAAGTCCGGCAATCGCAACATTGATGCGTTTCGATGCACCGTACGATGTCATTGTGCCTCCTGTGAAAGTAGGTAGTCAGCACCCACTACGCTTCTTCTCTCCTCGCTTTCATCCTACTCTATCTTTTACACGGATAACCGGAGCAAAACGCATACCGAAATAGCGAGCGTCAGCAATTACCACCGAGTATGGGTTGTATCAATGTGGGGCTGAAAGCTACCTCATTTGGCTTTAGGCCTGGTTGATTGCTTTATTTATGCCGTTTGAACTGCTTTGTAGAGCACGGAAACAACGTCTGCACCACATGGATGGCGATTGGTTGTAGAGAAAGCTGATGCTACTACCACGTGTGGCTAGAGGCTGTACGAAAAGGCCGGAGAAGCCATTTTCCATTGTTGGGTTTCCATTGGCTTCTTGAGCCACTAGCTCTGCAAGTGAAGGCCTATTTGAACGAAAATATCTCTTATTGGCTTCTGGAATGGCTTGCTAGAGCGAAACAACTCATCACTGCAACCTGTCTCCAGAAGTCTTTTCATATAGCCTCTAGCGCCAGACTCATCTCATGACGCTTGCCAGATCTGTACTGTTTCATCGGTACTGCAAGAGGCAATGCGCGAATCGTCGGAAGACCACTGGGCATCAAAGACGGTTGCCGTATGTCCATAGTAGGTATAAATGTGGGTTCCCGCGAGAGCATCCCAAATCTGGGCGGTGTTGTCTTTGGCTCCCGAGACGATGCGAGTTCCATGATGGGCCCATGCTACCGTACGCAGCCGTTCTGTATGGCCATGATAGATGTACCTGGTTGCGCCTGTAACTGCGTCCCAGATATGCACCGTCTGATCCTCGCTCCCACTTGCGATATATTGTCCATCGGGTGACCAGGAGACCGTGCGTA
>WNGP01004647.1_pt1 | contig 12935 bp, 8 predicted proteins | sample 5407671 | NCBI WGS metagenome assembly WNGP01 (sample SAMN13153381, study PRJNA577476) | soil metagenome | isolation source: 40 cm soil or saprolite under Garry oak tree replicate 2 | place: USA:California | collected 2016-06-15 | reverse complement strand
GAGGCGACAGGGACGTGGCGGGCGACGCGATTCAGATGATGGGCACCATCACTGAGGTCCTTCCCAACACGACTTTCCGCGTGAAGCTCGAGAACGGGCACGAGGTGCTGGCGTACGTCAGCGGGAAGATGCGCAAGAATTACATTCGAATCCTACAAGGCGACCGCGTGGCCGTCGATCTCTCTCCATACGATCTTACGCGGGGCAGGATTACGTACCGCTACAAATAAATAAACTACGTCGCGAAGAGACGTCACGAAAAGACGTCACGGAGAAACGTAAGAGGCCGGGATCGCTCCCGGCCTCTTGACGTTCCTACCGTGTTCGTTCTGTTCTAGAAGAACAGCATGAATCCGCCGGATGCGTCGAACTGCCCCGGTGCGGCCGCGCCGATTCCTGCCTGCTCGCGCGTGCCCTCGAACACCAGCTTAAGCGACTTGGTCCACTGATGGTAAATTCCTACCGTGTAGGCACTCCACTGGGTCCGTACGGCGCTGTTGTTCGCCGCCGCGCCTTCACCCGAGCTGGCGTTCTTCAGGCGACTGAAGCCAAAGCTGCCTGCCAGGGTGGTGTTCTTGTTGAAGGTGTAGCCCAGTTGCACGTAACCACCGTCCGAAGGACGGCCCGTCGAGTCGTTGGCCGCAACAGGCCCGCCTCCAGTATTGCCGAATCCGAACACTGTGCCTACGCCCTTCGCGATGTACCCGGTAACGACAAACGACAGCTCCTGCAGGTCCCCACGGACACCGGCCGTGCCGCCGACCGAGCTGAGCGAGCGGCCACCTGATGGAAGGTTGCTGGTCGTCTGCCAGAGGCCGCCGGCCCAGACCAGGAACTTGTTGGCACCGGACCTCTTGTTGTACGTGAACTCGGCTTCGACCCGCGGCATTTTGGTGTAGAGGTAGCTGTTCCCGGCGGGCACCGCGGTGATGATACTCGGCTGGAACAGACCGATACTCAGTTGCGCAGGCTGGCCTGCCTTAGAGCTGTAGGTGACCTGCGCTTCGAAGTTCGGGTAAATGTACCCGTACCCGATGCGCCCGAGGGTTGTGCCGCCGGCACCGCCGCCACCAATACCTACGGCACCGACGCCGAATAGGGTCTGGTCATTCAGGATATTCTGGCGGCCGAACAGCGCCAGCTCGCGTCCCGCGAGGATCTGACCCCACTTCGGGTCGCCGACCGTCAGATATACCTGCCGCATATCGATCTGCGCCCCGAACTGGTCGTGCACGGCGCCCGTGCTGGCTGCCCCGCCTCCGTTTTGGATCTGCGGTGCGAACCCGATGTGAACTCCAAGGTTCATCCCGGATTCCCTTCCCTTCGCGTCGAACGTGGCGAACGAGGGGAGCAGCCCGGTCCGGATGCTGCTGACGGTCGCATTCGTATCCGCGCCGCCAGAACTGTTCCGCTTCGACAATACCCAGAACGCGTTCACGTTCCCGGCGAACGAGAACGACCAGCCATTCGACATCTGCATCGTCAGGCCTTGCGCCCTGGCCAGCGCGAGACCCAACAACAGCAACGTGAGACGCTTCATACGAGAACCCCTCCTTGGGAGTTAGCCTGCAAGTGCCTGCTCGTCTGGCTTCTCACTACGCCTGTGTATGACCGAACTGATAAGGAAAGTTGCGGAGCCCACCTCCTCTTCGAGAGCGACTCCCCGCTCCTGCAGACCTTATACTTGCTCGCAGGAGTGGCCGCCAGGGACGGCGTCCGAGGTGATCCCGGACCCAAGGGCAAACCCACCTTCCGGGCGCCCCCGGCCCCAAAATCCCGCAAAATATTGGGTATGACCCCCCCCTAAATGCAATAGCTGGCTGGTTTTCGGCCCTCTGCCAGCCATGGGCGCGGCGCCACAACCGGCCGCAACTGGCCCTCTGGGAAGGGGATGGGCCCCTGGCGGGGTCTCCCGGAGCGACTGCGTCTTTTTGTCGCGCAGGGAGACCCCGCCAGGGGCCCGGGATGCCTCCTACGGCTTCGGCAGCCCGAACACGAACAGCGAATTGCCGAGCGGATAGCTGATTTGGAAGTTGCCACCCGCTGCAACAGCCACGAACTCCTCGCCACCCACCTCGAACACGGCGGGAGCGGCATTGGCGCCGGCGCCGCAATTGAACTGCCACAGCACCGCGCCGGTCTTGGCATCGTACGCCTTGAACCAGCCGTTGCCCTCGCCCGCGAACACGAGCCCGCCCGCCGTGGCGGTCGCGCCGCCCATCATCGGCAGCTCGGTTTTCACGCTCCACGCGATCTTGCCGGTGTTCAGGTCGATCGCGTTCACGTTGCCGTACTCACCCGAGTAGCCGCCCTTGTCGTCCGGGACCCGCACGAACGCGCTGCCGAGCCACAACCGGCCCTTCTCCCAGGGCGCGTAATGGACCTTGTAGTGCATCGGCTGGTGCAGGCCCACGGTGTAAGCGTAGCCCAGATCCGGGTGCACGGCGATGGGAGACCACTCCTCGCCGCCGTTCGCCCCCGGCAGCATGAACACGCCGTCGGCCGTGGGCTGCGAGTACATGTTCTGCTGCGGCACGAATGCCTGCGAGCGACGGATCAGCTTGCCGGTGGCGGCGTCGAGCACGTACACGAAGCCGGTCTTGCCCGCTTCCACCACGGCCTTCTTCCCGCCCACCATGGCGATCACGGGCGGGCTCACCGCGTCCAGGTCCCACACGTCGTGCGGCACTTCCTGATATCCCCACTTGAACTTGCCGTTGGTCGCGTCGATCGCGACGACCGATTCGGTCCAGCGGTTGTCGCCGGGGCGGATCGAGCCGTCCAGATCGGGCGACGGGTTGCCGATCGCGACGTACAGCGTCTTCGTGACGTCGTCGTAGGCCGGCGTCATCCACACCGAGCCGCCGCCGGTCTTCCAGGCGTCGGCGTACTTGGCGGAATCGGCCCGCTCCTTCGCGATGTCGCGCTTCAGGTCGTCGCCCTCGGGGGTGGTCTTGGAGAACGGGCCCCACCAGCCGCCTTCCTCGGGTGAAGGCAACGTATACCACGTCCACACCGGCGCCCCGCTCGCGGCGTTGAAGGCCTTCACGTAGCCGCGGATGCCGTACTCGGCGCCGGAGGTCCCGATGATCACGTTGTCGCCGATCACGAGCGGCGCCATGGTCTCCGTGTAGCCCGCCTCGGGCCCGTCGCCCGCCTTGACGGCCCACTTCTCCTTGCCGGTGGCGGCGTCGAGCGCCACGAGCTCGTCGTCGAGCGTGCCCACGAACACCGACCCGCCGGAGACCGCCACGCCGCGGTTGTTGGGGCCGCAGCAGGCCGTCGACACGGGACCGTTCTTGTGCGTGTACTCCCACAACATTTTCTGGGTGCGCAGGTCGAAGGCGCGCACGATGTTGTTGGGCGTCGCCGGCGACGTGATATACATCGTCCCGTTCACCACGATCGGGGTGGTCTCGAAGCTCCCCAGCGTGGTCGAGCCGTGCGTGTACACCGCCCGCGCCACCAGACGCCTGACGTTCGTCGTGTTGATCGTCCTGAGGGGAGAGAAGCGGTTGTTCCAGTAGTTGTGCCCGTACATCAGCCAGTCGCCGCTCGCCGCGGCGTTGCGCAGCATCTCGTTCGTCACGACCGCGGCGGCCGGGGGAGACGAGCCCGGATTCGAGACCCCTCCCGACCCCTGCCCGCACAGCGGTGCCGCGACGAGCGCCGCGACCAATGGCATCGCGGACCATCGAGCCCGATACCTCATACCCACCTCCGTTGAAGGACGGTACGACTATTCCCCGGCACCAAGCGCGAATCCCACGTACATGTTCCGCCCGGGAGCGGGCTCATAATAGCGCCCCGCAGTCGCGTTGATAACCACCGACCCGACGTACGCCCGGTTGAACACGTTGTTGAAGCCCACGAAGGGGTTAAGCCGCATGCCGCCCGAGCTCCCGCTCCATCCCAGACGCAGGTTGGTCGTCCACCAGGGGCTCGTGGAGGTGTTGGCCGCGTCGCTCACCAGGTACCCCGAGGAATGGGTTTCCTCGAGCTCCGCCCAGACGCCGCCGGCCGACGCCGGGTGCGCCTTCAGCACGAAGTGCAGCCAGTGCTGCGGGATGCCGGGAATGGGCCGCCCGTCGAGCACGCGCGCTCCCAGCGTATAATCGGTGTAGCGAAAATCGGAGTAGGTCCACGCCGTGAGGAGATTCACCCCGGGCGCGAGCTCCAAGTCGGCGCTGAGCTCGACGCCCCGGTGGCGGGAGCGGCCGGCGTTTTGATAATAGACCCGCCCGTTCGTGTCCGCCGGCACCGGGAACGAGATGAGCTCGTCGCGCACTAGGGCGTCGAACAACGCCACGGCGTAGTTCAACCGTCCCGCCACGTCTCCACGCACTCCCACCTCGTAGTTCGTGCCCTGCTGCGGCTGGAGCGTCGGATTGAATCCGCCCGCCGAATCGGGCCGGTTGGTCAGCTCCGTCGTGGTGGGCGTCTCGAACGACGTGCCGACGTTGCCGTACAGCGTCAGCGCGTCGGACGGCGTGACCGCGACGCCGACCGAGCCGGACAGCGCGCTCATCAAGCGGCGCCCCGAGTCGTCCGGGTTGGGGCCGGTGATCAGCCGATCGTCGGCCGCGAAGTTCACCCAGTCGTAGCGCAGCCCGCCCGTGACCGACACGTGGGGAGCGACCTGCAGGGCGCTCTGCACGAACGGGCCCACTTCGGTGACGTGCTCGAGCTGGTCGAGCAGGCGCGCGCTGGTCGGCTGGCCGGCGTTGTTGCCGAAGTTCTTGCGGTCGTCGCGTTGACGCTGGAAGTCGAGCCCCGCCGTCAGACGGTGCTGCAGCGAACCGAGCGGCACGGGACGGCTGATCGTGACGCGGGCACCGTAGTCGAGGCGGTCCAGGTCGATGTAGGCGAAGGTCTGGGGATTCTTCAGGTTCCGCACGATGCCGAACAGCGTGAACGAGGCGTCGCCGCCGCCCGGCAGCTGGTGTTGAATCGTCACGCCAGCCTGCCCCTGGGTGACGTCTTTGCCCGCATTGCGGGTGAGATTGGCCTGGGCCGCGGAGTCCGGGTTCAGCGCCAGTTCGCCCGCGTTCAGGGCGCCGGGATTGTCGGCGCGCGGATCCCAGCCCACGTTCGCCGTGGCCGCGAGCGACCAGCCGGCGGCGAGTGGAAAGCGCCAGCGCGTGTTCAGGTTCCGCAGGTCGGCGCTCGAGTGCTGGCGCTGACCCGTGTAGTCCAGTCGCGACGCCGTCACCATCCCGCTTCCCGCGCCGAGCCGAAAGGCCGTGCTCGACTGCCACTTGCTCCAGTTGCGGGCGAGGTCCCGATCGAAAGTGCCGAACAGCACGCGCGTGTCCTCCCGCACGCCCTGGGGCGGGGTCGGATCGGTCCAGATACTGATCACCCCGCCCGTCGCGTTACCGAACAGCGCCGACGACGACCCGCGCAGCACCTCGATCCGGTCGGTCTCGCCGAGCTCCAGGTTCGTGAGCTGCCCCGTTCCGTCGGGGAGCGTTTGCGGGATCCCGTCCACCAGCACTTTGATGCCCCGCACGGCGAACTGCGCGCGCGCCCCGAAGCCGCGGATCGAGATGCGCTGGTCGAGCGAAAAGTTGTAGCGGTTCGCCGCGTACACGCCGGGCACCGACACGAGCGCCTCATCCAGCCCCCAGGTGGGCCGGGCCTGGCTGATGGCGGCCTTCTCGACGAGCTGCACGGCCTGCGGGATGCGATTGATCGGCGGGTTGGCCCGGGTCACGGAGACCACGGCCGGAGGCAGCGTGTACACCTTCAGGCTGTCCGTCGGCTGCGGCGGACGGGCCGTCGTGTCGCGCTGCTGGGCCGCTGCCGCGTAGGCCCATGTGACCGAGAGAACGACCAGCGCCGCGACTCGCGTACTCACCTCGGCTGGCGCAACATCCGGTTCCAGCGGATCCGCAGCGGATCGGTCGCGATGCTCAGATAGATGACGAGCGGTTTGCCCACGATGTGCGCCCGCGGCAGGAAGCCCCAGAAGCGGCTGTCGTAGGACTCGTCGCGGTTGTCGCCCATGACGAAGAAGTGGCCCGGCGTCACGACCACCGGGCCCCAATCGTGCGTCGTGGGGTGGTAGTGCGCGGAATCGCGACCGATGTAATAGCGCAGCTGCCAGCCGCGCATCTGCTGCAGCCGGAAATCGGGATCGACCTCGCTCCCGCCCGCGAGATGCAGCGCGTACGGCTCGTCCAGCCGCTGGCCGTTGCGGTACAGCGTGTCGTGCACCATGCGCAGCGTGTCGCCACCGGCGCCGATCACCCGTTTCACGATGTTCAGGTTGGGCGTCGAGTCTTCGACCGAGCGGAACACGACGATGCCGCCGCGCTCGGGCTCGGCGTACCCCGGCACGCGCAGGAACCGCAGCCCCGTGCCGGGAATCTCCAGCTCGCCGCCGTAGATTGCCTTGTTGACGAACAGGAAGTCGCCGACCAGCAGCGTGTTCTCCATGCTCGCCGAGGGAATGCGGAACGCCTCGATCAGATAGGAGCGGAGCACGATCCAGATGAGCACCGCCACCACGACCGACGTGTCCCACCCCTTGGCCCACTTGTGGAAGGCCCGCCACAGCTCGCGCAACTGGTTCATGGAGACCGCAAGCTAGAGGGCACTGGGTGTGCGGGCAACCGTGATCCCGGGCTGAAGCCCGGGCTCGGCGAGGGTGCGTCCTTGAAGGACGCACGCTGCGGCCGAGCGCGCCCTTTCAGGGCGCGAACGTCCCCGGGGCATATTTGGTCCTCGTGTTGTTATAATTGGTGTTCCCATGAGCGATGCCAACGCGCCGCGCCGCGCGCCGCCCCTGCTCGACGCCCTCGGCAAGCTGTGCAGCGAGGGCAAACAGCTCGCGGACTACCTGTGGCAGGTCCCCAAGGACGAGGCGGCGCGGGAGCGCGTCGTCGCGATCCTGGACCAGATCGCCGCCGAGGGAACCAAGCAGGGACGCAAGGAGATGCCGCGCATCTGCGCGGAGCTCAAGACCGCCGCCAAGGCGACGCCCAGCCCGCAGCAGGTGGACCTCCTGGTGAACGGTTTCGATCGACTCATGCGCCTGTGGCAGGCCGCGAAATCGGGCCTGTTGTGACCGAGTCCCCGAGCGGCGCCGCTCCGCCGCCCGCCACGCGCAATACCTCCCTCGACCAGCTGTGCATCAACACCGTCCGCACCCTCGCGATGGATGCGGTGCAGCAGGCTGACTCCGGCCACGCGGGGACCGCCATGGCGCTGGCACCGCTCGCCTACGTGCTGTGGCAACGCCACCTGCGCTATCATCCCGCCCACCCCGACTGGTTGGGGCGCGATCGCTTCGTGCTGTCGGCGGGGCACGCCTGCATGCTGCTCTACGCGGTGCTGTATCTCACCGGGTACGACCTGTCGTTGGACGACATCAAACGGTTCCGCCAGTGGGGCAGCCGCACGCCGGGCCACTCCGAGCACGGGCTCACGCCCGGCGTCGAGGCCACGACCGGCCCGCTCGGCCAGGGCGTCGGCAACGCGGTGGGAATGGCGCTCGCGGAGGCCCATCTCGCCCAGCTGTTCAACCGGCCGGGCCACGCGATCGTCGATCACTGCACCTACTTCCTCGCGTCCGACGGCGACCTGATGGAGGGCGTCTCGCACGAGGCGTGCTCGCTCGCCGGTCACCTGAAGCTGGGCCGCCTGATCGGGATCTACGACGACAATCGCATCACCATCGACGGCAAGACCGATCTCACGTTCTCGGACGACACTGCCAAGCGGTTCGAGAGCTACGGCTGGCACGTGGAGCACGTGGCGGACGGTAACGATCTCGGCGCCCTGGACGCGGCGCTCGCCGCGGCGCGGCGCGTCAGCGACCGGCCGTCGCTCGTAATCGTGCGCACCCACATCGCCTACGGCAGCCCGCACAAGCAGGACACCGCGGAGGCCCACGGCGCCCCACTCGGCGAGGAGGAGGTGCGGCTCACCAAGCAGCACTTGGGCTGGCCCAGCCTCGAGCCGTTTCATGTGCCGGAGGCGGCGCTGGCGCAATGGCGCCGCGCCGCGGAGCGGGGGACCCGGCTCGAGGCCGAGTGGCAAAGGAAGTACGACGCCTACCGCAACGTGCATCCCGAGCTCGCCGCCGAGCTCGAGCGACGCCTCGCGGGTCGCCTGCCGGGGGGCTGGGACGACGGCCTCCCCGAGTTCGCGCCCAAGGAGGCACAGGCCACGCGCGCCGCGTCGGGCAAGGTGCTGAACGTTCTAGCGGCGAAGCTGCCCGAGCTGGTGGGCGGGTCGGCCGATCTCGCGAGCTCCACCCAGGTCGTGTTCAAGAACGGCGGGGACGTGGCGGCGGGAAGCTGGGGCGCGCGCAACGTGCACTTCGGCATCCGCGAGCACGCCATGGGAGCGATCCTGAACGGGCTGGCCCTGCACGGCGGCGTGCGACCGGTGGGATCGACCTTCCTGATCTTCTCCGACTACATGCGACCGCCGATCCGCCTCGCGGCGCTGTGCCGACTCCCGGTGATTTACGCGTTCAGCCACGATTCGATCGGGCTCGGCGAGGACGGCCCGACCCACCAGCCGATCGAGCAGCTCGCCGCGTTGCGTGCCATCCCCGATCTCGTGGTGCTCCGGCCGGCGGACGCGACCGAGACCGTTGAAGCCTGGCGCGCCGCCATCCGCCACCAGAGCGGGCCGGTGGCGCTCGTGCTTACGCGCCAGAAGGTCGGGGTCATCGACCGCACCCGCTACGCCCCCGCCAACGGGCTGAGACTGGGCGCGTACGTGCTGGCGGACGCGCCGGCCGGCAAGCCCGCGGTGGTGCTCATCGGCAGCGGGTCGGAGGTCGAGCTGGTGCTGGGAGCCTACGAGCGGCTCAGCGCGGCGGGAATCGCCACGCGCGCCGTGAGCATGCCGTCCATGGAGCTGTTCGCGCGGCAGCCGCAGGCATACCGCGACGCCGTCATCCCACCGGGCGTGGGCGCGCGCCTCGCCGTCGAAGCCGCGAGCCCGCAACCATGGTATCGCTGGGTAGGCGACCGCGGGGTCGTGCTCGCCATCGAGCGGTTCGGCGCCTCCGCGCCGTATCAGCGGATCTATCAGGAGCTCGGGCTGACGGTGGAGAACGTGGTGGCGAAGGCGAAGGCCCTCTTGACGTGATCCCCGGGCTTGCGCCCGGGGTCAGTCGTGCCCCTACGCACGCCCCAGGCGCTCCATCATGTGCCGCGCCGCTTCTCTCCCCGACTTCACGCACGCCGACACTCCCGCCCCATCGAACCCGGCGCCCGCGATCGCCAGCGGCGGCAGCCGGGCCAGGCGCTCGCGCACTGCGGCCACGTGCCCGGCGTGCCCCGGCTTGTAGCGCGGCAAGCCCCGCGGCCAGGTGAACGCACGACTCCACAGCGGGCTCCCGCTGATCCCGAGGATGCGAACCAGCTCCGCGTGAGCGGCCACGGCGGGGTCGCCATCCACCGGTCCGACGAACGCCCGCAACAGCGCGTGACCGGGCGGGGCGCGGCCCGGATACTTGAGCCATGAGTACGAGCAGGCGCGCAGGGCGGCACCACCCTCCGCCAGCTCGGGCGCCGATACGAACCCTGTCCCGGCGAGCGGCGTCGCGAGCTGATCCTCGCGATAGGCGAGCGACACGGTGGTTGTCGGGTAATAGATCACCTCGTCCAGGTGTCGGGCGGCGGGCACGCCGGCGGCGGTCACCAGTCGCGCCGCGATCCACGCCGGGAGCGCGAGGATGACCGCCTCCGCTTCGAGCGTGGAGCCGCCGCTGAGCGAGAGTCGCCAACCGCGGGTCGCCGGCGCGAGGCCGGTGACACCTTGGGCGGGTCGGATCGCCGGACCCACCCGGGCGACGATCGCCTCCACGAAGTCCGCCATCCCGGTGGCGAAGCTGCGGAATCCGCACTGTACGGGCGCAGCATGCTGCGCCCCTACGCCCGGCGGAACCTGGATGCCGAGCAGCGCCGCCGCCTGCCCCTCGGCCAGGGGCTCGAGCCGCCGGCCAGTCCAGAGCGACGACCCGCTGGCGAGCTGATCGACCAGCCGGCCGCCGATGCCGATCTCGCGCGCCAGCTCCTGGATATCGGGCTCCGCCGCCAGGAATCCGTCGGGCCCGCCTTCGATCACGAAGCCATCGCGTCGCTCCGTCACGACCACGCCACCCGGCCGCCGCACGGCGTCCAGCACCACCACGCTCGCTCCGGCCCCCGAAAGAAGCTCCCATGCCGCCGACAGGCCCGTTAGGCCCGCTCCGGCTACGGCCACCGTGGCGCTCACAGCCATCCCCGGCCGGCCGCCGTGTCGTGAGCCATCTCCGCGATCGCCGCCACGAGCAGCGGATCGTCGTTGAGCGACGCCGTGCGCTCGAGCTGCACGCCCAGCCTCCGGGCGAGCTCCTGGTAGACGATGTCCACGTCGTAGAGTACCTCGACGTGGTCGGACACGAATCCGATGGGAACGAGCAAGAACGCCCGGTGGCCCTTGCCCGCGAGATCCGTCATCAAGGCACCCGCCTCCGGCCCGAGCCAGGGCTCCGCGGTAGCGCCGGCGCTCTGGTAGGCGAAATGCCACGCCCTGAGTCCGGCCAGCTGCGCCACCGCGGCGGCGCTGGCCCGCAATTCGGAGGGATAGGGATCACCGGCTGCAAGAATCCGCTCGGGAAGGCTGTGCGCGGTGAACACCACCTGCACCGCGGCGGGAGACGGGAACCGCGACATCGCCTGCGTCACCCGATCGGCGACCACCGTGAGGAATTTCGGGTGCTGGCCCCAGCTCCGCACCAGTGCGACGTCGACCCGGCCGGCGGTGGCGGCGAGCAGCTTTTTCTGGTAGGCGCCGACCGACATGGCGGAGTAGTGCGGCGCCAACACGATGCCCACCAGGCGCCGCAGGCCCGCTCGGACGATCTGCTCCACCGTGTCGGCGATGTAGGGATGCCAGTGACGCATTCCCACGGAGACGGCGAAGCGGTCGCCCAGCAGTCGCTGCACCCCCGCCGCCTGCGCTTCGGTGAGCGCGCGAATCGGCGAGCGACCGCCGATCCGCGCGTAGCGTGCCTTGATCTCCGCGGTGAACTCCGGCGTCACCGGGCGGCCGCCGCGCACGTCGAGCAGATAGGGCTCGACGTCGTCCAGGCTGTCGGGGCCGCCGTACGCCATGAGGAGGACGGCGATGGCTCCTCCTCCCGGGTCAGCCGCCATGCACCCACTCCACCACGGCCTGGAGCGCTTCGATCGGGGTCTCGGGGAGCACCCCGTGGCCCAGGTTGAAGATGTGTCCCGGGCGCGAGGCCGCGCGCGCCAGGATCTCGCGCGTCTGGCGCTCGAGCTCCGCGCGGGGGGCGAGCAGCGCCACGGGATCGAGGTTCCCCTGAATGGCGGCGGGAGCGACTCGCTGCCACGCGGCGTCCAGCGGGATGCGCCAGTCGACGCCGATCACGTCGCCGCCGGCCCGGGCGAAGTCCCCGAGCAGTCCGGCAGTATCGGTCCCGAAGTGGATCACCGGCACACCCGACGCAGCCGCCAGCTCGAGCGTCCGCTGGCTGTGGGGGAACACGTAGGTGGCGTAATCGGCGGGCGAGAGACACCCCACCCAGCTGTCGAACAGCTGCAGCGCGCGTGCGCCAGCGCGCGCCTGGGCCGCCAGGTACGCCCCCACCAGCTCCGCCAGCCGTTCCAGCAGCTGGTGCCACGCGCGCGGCTCCGAATACATGAACCGCTTGGTGAGGGCGAAGCTGCGCGTCGCCCCGCCTTCGATCGCGTAGCTCGCGAGCGTGAACGGCGCGCCGGCGAAGCCGATGAGCGGGACGTGCGGGGGCAGGGCCCGCGCCGCCAGCCGCGCCGCCTCCAGCACGTAGCCGAGGTCGGTCGCGGGGTCCACCGGCGGCAGCTCGAGCACCTGGCCCGCCTCGCGCACCGGGCGGGTGATCTGCGGGCCCTCGCCCGCGGAAAACGTGAGGCCCAGCCCCAGCGGCTCGAACGGCAGCAGGATGTCGGCGAACAGGATGGCGGCGTCGACGCCGAGACGCTCGACGGGCTGCAGGGTCACCTGGGCCGCGAGCTCCGGCTTGTGGCACAGCTCCAGCAGCGAGTGCTTCTGCCGCAGCGCGCGGTATTCGGGCAGGTAGCGCCCCGCCTGCCGCATGAACCACACCGGCGTCACATCGGTGGGCTCCGAGCGGCACGCCTTGAGGAAGCGGCTGTCGTCAGGAGCGGCGGGCAACGGTCGGCTCGCCCGCGTCGATCAAACCGGGGGGAGCGACGAGGACCGTGTCGCCCTCGACCTTCACGCGATAGGTGGCGACCGGGAGCGACGGCGGCCCGCCCAGCACCTGTCCTGTCTCGAGCGAGAAGACGCCTTCGTGCCAGGGGCATGTCACGGCGCAGCGGGCCGGGTCCACCGTGCCCTCGGAGAGACTGGCGCGCGCGTGAGTGCAGCGGTTGGCGATGGCGTGCACCGTGCCGTTCACGTTGAAGAGCGCGACGGCATCGCCGCCCACGTACACCCGCCGGCTCGTGCCGGCGGGGAGATCGGCGAGCGTGGCCACCGGCGTATAGCCGTCCGCCCGCGTGGGCCGGCGCGACACCGCCTGCGCTGCACCGGCGCCCCCCAGCGTGTCCAGCATGTCCCACAGCGACATCTGGACGCAGGTGAACGTCGGTGTGTCACGCAGCGTGTAGGACGACGCCGTGCTCTCTCGCAGCTGCATCACCAGGTCGAGGAAGTCGGCGGGATTGTCGCCCTCGAAGGCGACGATGAACTCCTGGTCGTCGAGCCCGTAGGAATAGGTCGTGTTGAGCCGGATCGAAGGGTACTGCCGCCCGATGCGCACGTGTTCGTCCATCATGGCCTGCCGCTCCGCCTTGGGCAACAGGTACCACGCGCGCGTCTTGATGAACGGATACACGAACAGGTACCGGGCATCGCTCGGCCGGATCACGAGCCGGGACGGCTGTCCCCCGCCGGGGGGC
>WNGP01006596.1_pt1 | contig 12946 bp, 14 predicted proteins | sample 5407671 | NCBI WGS metagenome assembly WNGP01 (sample SAMN13153381, study PRJNA577476) | soil metagenome | isolation source: 40 cm soil or saprolite under Garry oak tree replicate 2 | place: USA:California | collected 2016-06-15 | reverse complement strand
ATGAAACGCTCAAAGCCATCAATCCTGGCCTGATCTACTGCTCGATCAGCGGCTATGGTCAAACAGGCCCTTATGCATCGCGCCCAGGCTACGATTTCGTAGCCCAGGCTGAATCGGGCATCATGGCGGTGACCGGGGAGATCGATGGTGATCCGCAGCGCGTGGGTTCTCCGGTGGGAGATGTTTCGGCGGGCATGTTCGCGTGCACGGCTATCCTGGCGGCGCTGCGCGTGCGTGATCGTACAGGTCAGGGGCAGCATATCGATATTGCACTGATCGAGACTACCATGTCGCTGTTGAGCAATGTGGCCTCCAATTATTTGATCTCAGGCGAGGAAGCTCCCCGCTTTGGCAATGGGCATCCCAACATTGTGCCATACCAGGCCTTTCACACGCGCGATGGGCATGTGGTGGTCTCTTGCGGCAATGATCGACTCTATCAATCGCTCTGCCGCCTGTTAGGTCGCGAAGACCTGGCGAGCGACCCCCGTTTTGCTACGAACCCGCAGCGAGTGCGCAACCGGAACGAACTGGTGCCGGTCCTGCAGGAAGCGTTCCTCGCACGCACGACTGACGAATGGCTGCCGGAGCTGCGTGCTACGGGTATCCCCTGTGGTCCCATCAATAGTGTGAGCCAGATTTTCAACGACCCGCATATCCAGGCACGCGGCTATGTCTGGGAATGCGATCATCCAAAGGCGGGAAAAATCAAGCTGGCGGGGTCTCCTATGCACTTTTCGGAGACCCCGACCAGGCTGTACAAGGCGCCTCCGTTGCTGGGTGAGGATGATGAGAAGGTGTGACAGGGTAGGCATATCACCGCATTTCATGCAACCCGAAAGAATAGGAAAACAGGGAGAGCAATAGGCCAATAGGATACCACGGTTGGTTTACAGCTAAGAGAAATTCCTGTATACTAACCGAAACAACTTAATGCTCTTTGGTAGGTCTGGAGGAAGATACGCTGTGAAAATTACCTGTAAGCAACAAGATTTGAGCCGGGGACTCTCAGCCGTGAGCCACGCGGTTTCAAGTCGTAGCACGCTGCCTATTCTCTCAAATATTTTGCTGGCTACCGATCATGACCGTTTGAAGCTCTCTGCAACCAACCTGGAGATTGGTATCAACTGCTGGGTAGACGCGCAGATTCATGAAGAGGGAAGCACCACGGTTCCCGCGAAACTGCTCACCGACCTGGTGAGTAGATTGCCCCAGGCGCCCGTTGACCTGGCGGTAGCAGAAGATTCACACACCCTCAACGTCAAGGGTCAGGGCAGCAACGCCAATATTAAGGGCATGGATGCCTCTGAATTTCCGCTCATTCCCAGCGCCGAAGGTGGCGAGCCTCCCGTCTTGCTGGATGCAGTGATGCTGAAAGAGATGATTGAGGAAGTGGCCTTCGCCGCCGCCGATGATGACTCGCGGCCCGTACTGACGGGTGTGCTGGTGCAGGTGAGCGACGAGCGGCTGACCTTTGCCGCCGCCGATGCCTTCCGCCTGGCGGTGCGTGTGGCGCCCCTGCCCGGCGATGATCACCCACGCGGCGATATTCTTATTCCGGCGCGCACGCTGACGGAACTGGCGCGCATCCTGCCTGCCGAGGGGCCGGTTGAGATGATCGTCACGCCTAATCGCAGCCAGGTACTGTTCCACTCGCCGAATCTCGACCTGGTGTCGCGCCTGATCGAAGGCACCTTCCCGAATTTCCGCCAGATTATTCCCAAAGAGCATACGACGCGCGCTGTGGTAGAAACGAAGACATTCGCGGAAGCCGCCAAACGCGCCGAGTTGTTTGCGCGTGACAGTTCCAATATCACTCGCGTCAAGATCAATCCTGGAGCCAATGACGGCCTGGAGCCTGGCTTTGTGACCGTTGAGGCAACGGCGGAGGACCTGGGTGATAATACGAGCATCATCAACGCTGCCGTCGATGGGCCTGAACTGCAGATCATTTTTAACGTCAAGTATCTCTCGGATGTGCTGGCGGTCATCGGTACGCCAGAAGTCGCGCTTGAGGCCAACTCATCCACCAAGCCAGGGGTGATTCGACCGGTTGGCGCTGACGATTATACCTATGTGATTATGCCGATGCATATCAACCGCTAGGGGTGCAGGGCGGGGGCAAGCCCAGCCCGTACCCTATACGGGTCGGCATCTTGCTTCGTCTAGGGTACGGGCTGGGCTTGCCCCCGCCCTGGCATTGGCATCGTGCTTCGTCTAGGGTACGGGCTGGGCTTGCCCCCGCCCTTGCTTTATTGCCTATTCACTCGGACTTTTCTATGTACCTTTCTCACCTCGTATTGCATGACTTCCGCAACTTCAAGCAGCTTGATTTACCCCTGGGACGCGGGCTTTCGCTTTTTTATGGTGAGAACGCGCAGGGCAAAACGAACCTGCTTGAAGCTGTTGCCATGCTCGCCACCTCCAACTCCTTTCATGCCACCTCTGACCGTGAAGTGGTCAACTGGGACGCGCCAGACCGTATTGCGCGCATGACTGCCGAAGTCGAGCGCAGCGAGAACGAGGTCAAAATCGAGATCGTCATCATCGACTCCACACCATCCAATTCGTCTGTAGGGGCGCAATATATGGCGCCCAACTCCCCGGAAAGACAGCGCAAACGCATCAAGATCAATGGCGTGCCAAAGAAGGCGGTTGATTTGATCGGGCAGGTGACGATAGTGCTGTTTGCACCAACTGATTTACGCCTGGTCGATGGCTCTCCTGAAGATCGGCGGCGTTTTCTTGACCGCGCGCTTTGCCAGATACGGCCTCACTATTGCCAGGCGTTGATGAGGTATCGTAAGGTGATTACGCAGCGTTCGGCCTTGCTCAAACGCATTCGCGATCACCAGGAAGATCCGCGCTCGATGGAATATCTGGATGAGAAATTGACCGAGTGGGCCAACCTGATCATCTATGAACGCAGGCGTATGGTAGACGCGCTAAACCAGCATGTTGATGCGCTGCAAGGAATTATCAGCGGTGGGCGCGAACACCTGCAGATTGTGTATCGCCCTTCATTCTCTGTTGACGCCAACTGGAATACTATGGAGGCACTTGAACACTACCGCCAGCAACTGCGCGACGTGTGGCGCAAGGAGATGAACCAGGGAGTGTGCCTGTTAGGCCCGCACCGCGATGACCTGGAATTTGTAGTGAATGATGTCAATATGCTGACATACGGTTCGCGTGGTCAGCAGCGCACGGCGGCCCTCTCCGCCAAATTCGCGGAGCTGGCCTTTATGCGCTCGGCCACCGGCGAGGAGCCGATCCTGCTGCTCGATGATGTGTTCAGCGAACTGGACGCTTCACGGCGCGAATACCTGCTGCGCCAGGTGCTTGAACATGAGCAGACCTTGATTACGGCCACAGATTATAGTAGTTTTCCAGAGGAGATTCTGGCGCAGGCGCACCGTTACGAAGTCATCGCGGGAGAAATTAATCACACCCACTTCTGATCCAGCTCGCTCCATGTTCCCTGTATGGATGCCACGTCACCGGCATCTGGTAAGATGGCCCCATAGCGTACTCTGGCGTAGGCTTCGGTAATCACTTCCAATTGCGGCTCCACTATGGGCGCTTTTTCGTCCAGGCGCTGCCGCAATTCGTTGGGAGTCTCATCCTTCTTGCGCGCATACCCGCGCGCGGTGGCTTTCTTCAGAAACGCACGATAGATTTCGCGAATGTTTCGCGCCGCAGGGTCGCCGCGAATTTCTGCCGGTATGACTATCGTTTCTTCCTTCACTACCCTCCGGGGGAAGAAGCGCCCAAAGAACGCGCGCAAGAGCGATTTTACCTGACCCCAGAAGAGCGACCATGACCACAGGCTTTCGTGGATATCTTCTTTCTGCAGGTTTTTGGCGATGCTGGTACGTTTTCGCCGCCGCAATAAGCGCCGGATAATCAGGATCATCAGCAGGATGAACAGTACCGCCAATAAAGCGCTGACATAGGGGAAAATAGATTGAACAAACATTACCGCGGGCGGAATCTGTGGCTTCGTTTTGGTAGGAGGGGGGGCCAGATTACGAATAGTTTGGGGATGCTCGCTGGGATGTATAAAAGAGATCAGCCAGAAGATGGGGGTGACGATTAAGACCATGACCCAGGCCAGCGCCCCCGTCAACCAGCCATAGATGATGCCGACGAAAGACAATCCCTGTTCCACACTGGCTAAAAATGCAGGGCTGGCGAAAAGGCCTACTGCCACGGTTACGAGCAATAACACCAGGCCAAGCGATGCTATGATGGTGATCACCGCACGTTCCTGCGCGACTATACTTCCCTGCAACCCCGTTGGATGCGTGTGCCGGACAAAGGTGATGCGCGCCAGAGCATGGGCCGCGAGCGATAAAAACAGGAAGATGGGGATCAGCAACAGCAGGTTTACGTCATCAGCAAACGAGGCCTTATAACTCTCCAAAGAAGCTCGCAGGAGGATAACGGCGAGGATCACACCTAAACCTATACATAACACACGAAAGACGTCGGAAGGCTCGACCACCCGGCTGGAAAGGCGCAGGCCGCGCCAGCATAAATAGGCCGAAAGCCCGGTGATAAAGAGCGCCTGGTAGAAATGGGTGTTGAAGAACAAGATATCGCTGACGAGTGTACTTAACCACCTGAGGTCGAATATGGGCATGGTTTGTGCATATACCTGCAGCCAGATAATGTACAGGCAGAACGCGCCCATTATCACAAAGAGCAAAGAAGCACCAGGAATTGAGTTTTTAACATGCCCTTCTTCATTTCCAGGGCGACCGCCAGGGTCGCCCCTACCATGCGCGGTGGTTCCAGGGCGACCGCCAGGGTCGCCCCTACCATTGTCCTCTTCTGCTTCTTGGGAGCGCGCGCTTCCATCACGTCTATCAACGTAATGGAGGAGCCATTGGGAACCAATGATGAAGACAAAGGGCGCCCACAGCGGCAATAACGGCACGGAAGACCCCAGCAGGGCGGCGCTTGCCAGGCCAATCAGCACGGCATCTACCCAGCACGCCTCCATTGCTCCCAGCAAGGTGGGCAACAGAAATTCACCCAGGCTATTGACGGAGGTATCCTGGGGAGCCAGCACGCGCCGTGTCAGCCATTGTGATGCTGTCAGAACGCTGCCTTGCTTTTCTGGCAGTGTTGGTTGTGATGGTGAGGGATCCATGCCAGACAGCTTCCTTCCAGGCGACCATCTGGGTCGCCAAATACGCATCACCCGAAGAACAAGCCCATCAACATCCGTAGGGGCGAGAGCGGTGGGGAGCGGAAGGGAGGGCCTTTATGGTCGCCCGCGTCCTGTTCCTCTGGCTTCCATGTTGGGGGAACACGATCACCCCCACCCCGCGGGCGACCATAAAGGCCCACACCACCCCTCATCGTCCACTCTCGCCCCTACGGATCATCCGGCCCTGTGCCTGGTTTCCCAGCTTCGGTTGATGCCTATTGGGCGACCGCCAGGGCAGAGAGGTACGCCCCTACCATACACGAACGCGAGAACCCACCGAAGTATAGTAGTGGCGATCCCTTGCGGTCGCCATGTTTCCAATCGGCACTCATCATATTGGTACTGATCGTAGGTAGTTCACCAAGATCATACCATATTTCCGCCTGCCGTGATGGAGTAGGTATTTCATTGAATATACACCTCTCAGGTTCTCCATTCTTTTCCAGCAAGCAGGAGAGTCCGATAGAGAGAACTGATAAGCAAGGAGATATAAAGAGGATGAGCCAGCAGAACCCACCCATTGAGCCCAATCTCAGGCTCAGTCTCAACGACCTGGCGGTGCTACGCAGTGTGATCTGCGGCTACCTGGCTTATGTGCGCAGAACGGTTCGCCCAGCACAGCAACCACGTGTCCAACTGCATCTATTAGATAGCCTGTACCAGCGACTGAGCGGCATTCCGCCCAACGCGCTGGAAGTGCAGATTCCCTTACATGTGCCGGAAATCCGCGCCCTGGAGAGCGCGCTGTTGGGATTTGCTGCCTTTGTACGGCAAAAGGTCCCACCATCGAAGGATCGTGATGAGACCTTGCAGGATTTAGAACGTTTCCGCCAGCAACTGGTAGCGATGTTGCCTATGGAGTGAGCCGCGCCAGGTCGCGCGGAAAGGTTGTCGCCAGGCGTATGTTGGGAACGCCGGTGAGCTGCATGAGCAGGCGTTCCAGGCCAATGGCGAAACCGCCGTGTGGAGGCATGCCGTAGCGGAACGCTTCCAGGTAGGTCTCAAATGGCTCAACCGGCAGGTGCGCCTTTTCGAGAGCCGCCAGGTAGTCCGCGTACCGGTGCAGTCGCTGGCCGCCCGTCACCAGCTCGGTACCCCTGAACAGCAGGTCAAAGGAGTTTGAAAACTCCGGCCTGGCCGGGTCGGGATGCGTATAGAATGGACGTTTGCGCATGGGAAAGCCCGTCACGAACAGGAAATCGCTGCCGAACTCCTGCTGCGCCCACTCGCCCAGCCAGCGTTCGTCCTGTGGCGACAGGTCGGGCTCGCCCCGCACATCTACACCATGACGCCGGTAAATGAGTTCCTGCGCCTCCGCAAAATGGATATGCGGTATCTCAGTAGGGACACCAGGCATTTCTACGTGCAATAATTGTAATTCGGCAGCATACTGCTCCGAAAATGCTGTCAGGATGCCAGCAATCACATCGCGCAAAAGCGCCATCACCGTAAAGTGGTTCTCAATGAAGCCAAACTCGGCATCCAGGCTGACGTATTCGTTGACGTGGCGCGTGGTGTCGTGCGGTTCAGCGCGAAAGACCGGGCCGACCTCGAAAACACGCTCGAATACACCCACCATGATTTGCTTGTAGAATTGCGGACTCTGCGCCAGGTACCCTGGTCGTCCAAAGTAGTCCAGCTTGAAGACGGTGGCCCCGCTTTCTGTGGCCGCGGCCACGATCTTGGGCGTCTGTATTTCGGTGAAATCTTTCGCTGTAAGCACGGTGCGAAACGCCGCCATCGCACCTGCCGAGAGCCGCAGGATGGCACGGCGCGCCGGGTGACGGTTGGTGACAACAGCATGATCGAGCAGCGTGGTGATGTTCGCAGTCAACTTCGGCTTGTTCAGAGGGACGACGGGCGCCTCGCTAACAGGCGTAATGATCTCGATAGACAGGTTGTGCAGTTCGACGCCGCCCGGCGCCTGCGGCATACTCACCGCGTCTCCCTCAACGGCCAGGACGCTTTCGACACCCGCTCCGCTTTCTAGAAGCAGGACGATTTCGGCTTCGGTCTCGGCCACAGCCTGAAGCGTTCCCCAGCCGTCGCGGATCACCAGGAAGTTGATGCCTCCCATTTGTCGCAGTGAATGTAACCAGCCCGCTACACGGACACGTTCGCCTATATGCGAACGAACTTCGATAGTACGTATGCGTTGCAAAGCAAAACTCCTTTTCCCTTTCTGTGCTCGCGCCTCTGCACAATAAAAAACCCTCATCCTACAGGAGGACGAGGGCTGATTGTATGCAAAAGCCTGTCGTGGTACCACCACCTTTTATCCCATACGGCTGGGACCTCAATCGATTCGCTTCCCTCATTGGGAGTAAAACCGTCGCGCTAGAACGGGCGCGTCCCGAAACCAGCTACTATGTCCCTAAAAAAGGAGGGTTCACCGGTTGGCTCCAGGGTGTCTATGGGAGAATCGACAGCGGCGCTCTCAGCATGTGTGCCGCTCTCTGATCGTCGGTGGGGTTCCCATTCTGTCCCCGTCATGGCCGTTTTGTTTTTCGCTTATGAGGACTATATCATAGTGGATGGAAAAGATCAATCGCATCGAATTACAATTGACCGGCGATTGCCCACAAGTAGAAAGAGGAAGTTTAAAACCTGGCAACTACCATCACCCAAAGAGGGTGATGGTCTTCTTCTCCCAGATCGGCTCCTCCAGAACATCCTGCGGCAGGGTACCCGTTTGCTGCTTCCAGCGTTCTGTCTCGATCACTTCGTCTCGACAGACAGATGGGAGGAGCATCCCGATGGAAGCACCATAGATGAGGTGTCCCAGAAAACTCAGACTCAAGGTCGTAAGTGTCAGTTTGAACAACATCGCTTCGCCATGTGGAGCAAGGATGAGCGTTGCTAACAGACAGAGCCAGATGGCGATCCCGAATCCCAGAGCAGCCGTCCGAACTCCCACACGTGGCTTTAGTGCACCATAGGCTACGGTAAACGCCATGCCCATAAAGCCCCCATCACCCAGGTATCGCCACACGTACCCTATGATCCAGTCGGGTTGCGAGGTATTGAACAGCCAGGCGCCAATTTTCGGAATGAAGTCTCCCCAGATTCCCAACAGAATGAAGGGGACACGCATACAATCGTAGAGAAACACTGCAATCAGACCGATGAGCAGACCTTTAAGGGCAAGCTTGCCGTAGTTGGGAAACATAAAGGCCAGGCCGATACCTAGCACCACAGAGGGCACCACCATGACGAGTGCAGCGACATACAGAGGGAAAAAACCGATGATAGCTATCGCCAGTGCAGTGATGGGAGAGAAGCCAATCGCAAAAAAGGCTAAACTCATGAATACATCTAGACGCTTCCCGCTTATCCAATGAGTATCCAACGCAGGGATTCGCCGACTTCTGTTTAGCCTGGCTCTACTGAGTGGTCTTAAAACAGGATGAATATGTATCGATTCTAGTAGTAACATGGGAGGCTCCTGCATAACATAGCTGTTTACCCACATTCCGCAGCTGGATACGAACTTTTTCGGAATATCGTGATTCGCCAGTGAAGGGATGATTTCATGCACAAAATACATGTATTACCCAATCTAAGTGACGAGTTTAACGAAGTTCTATTTCGTTTTTGTGGCTCCTCACGCCTTTTACAGAGTGATAAAACGAGTAAAAGATGCAGCAGATAATAATTGGAAAAACGTTCTCCGCAACTGCGGAATGTGGGGTTTACATAAGTTTTTGTATTTTCAAATGCTTTTTCAGTATTGATGAGAGTATGCACGCTTTTGCTTCGGATTACTATGAGCAGATGCATGAAATACAAATGGCGTACTTCACATCTGGTGACCAGCCCTTCGGCCAGTTTGAAGAAGCCGGTTGCTTCCATCTCAAGTTTGGATTAGTCTTGCAGATTCGCAAGCCCGCAATAGAAGTGTTAAACTAACCCGAAAAGTAAAATAGCTGTATACGACGCAAATTTCGATACGTGATAGCATAATAGAGACACGTATATCACAAGGAAGAGCAGCATGATGGAGAAAAAACCACAGGAAAATAGAGCATCGCTCAGCAAAATCTTTCTGTTATTTGGCTTGCCGGGGCTGGCGCGCAGATCGAATCGCAATGTACCCGCTAAAGAACAGGGGCTAGAATCGTCGAACCGTTTTCTTTTGCAGGTGGTGCAGCCTGGCCTGGCCGGCCTGATGGATGGGTCGGTTTCGACGCTCGCGCCTATCTTTGCGACCGCATTTGCGACGCACCGGCCACTCACCGCTTTCCTGCAGATGACGGCGTATTGACGGGGCGTGGCAATCCCATAGCGCGCGGCTCCATTACAGGTCTGATGACCTTCCTGGGAGGATCAGGACATACCCTGCCGTTTCTTGTACCAGACCTGCACCTCGCCTTGATTATTGCTTATGTGGTCGTTGCCATTGAACTGATGTTGATCGCGGCCATCCGTCACCGCTTCTTCGGGACAAGATGGGTTGTTTCAATCATGCAGGTGGTTGGCGGCGGTTCCCTGGTGATGGTCGCCGGGCTACTCTTTGGCAATGCCTGACTCTATCTTTTATCGCAGAATTATGCAATCTCCTCCATGCTGACTTGAATGTCGGGGTCGGATATGGGTACAATCACGCGCCTCGTGACAGGTGTAGATAGCACTATCGAGGTGTTAAGCTCGCCATGCGCGGATAAGCGGTCGATGATCGCTTCCAGGTGTCCGACGGAAGAGGCCATTACCTTCATAACCAGACTATCGCTGCCTGTCACCCGGTAACATTCAAGCACTTCCGGCATCTCCTGGGTAAAAGAGTTAAAGCGCGTACATCTCTCCCCCGGTGTGTTCATACGAATAATGGCGGTGATGGGATAGCCGATCTTTGCCGTATTGATCTCGGCACGATAACCCTTAATGATACCGGCATCCTCCATCCTGCGCACACGCTCCGCCACGGCAGGAGAAGACAATCCAACACGTTGTCCAAGCTCACTGAAAGAGAGACGCGCATTCTCCTGTAGCGCTTGCAGGATATGCCATCCCGTCTCGTCGAGCAATTTTTCAATGTCTAAAGCCATCTTGTCTTTTTACCTTTACTTTTTAATCGATAATGGGGTAACACCTTCGCTTTTCCATTCATTATAACATACTATGCGTGTACAATAAAGATAAAGGAAATGAAAAACGGCAACTCACTCCGGAGTTGCCGGTACTAGCAAAATAAGGAGCATATCATGATAGCTATACTGGTTTTTATATTGATGCTTATTCTACTTGATCTGATAGCCGTGCGCCGTGGTGTTGATAGCACCGATGGAATTAATAGTTGCGAGTGGGAACGTCGGCAGCATTGGGGAGAAAAGTTTGGAATCCAGGGCAGGGGCAAGCCCAGCCCGTACCCTAGACGAAGCGTGGCACAGACAGAAAACCAGGGCAGGGGCAAGCCCAGCCCGTACCCTAGACGAGCTTGCAATTCGCTTCGTCTAGGGTACGGGCTGGGCTTGCCCCTGCCCTGGTTTTCTGTCTGTGCCACGCTTCGTCTAGGGTACGGGCTGGGCTTGCCCCTGCCCTGGATTCCAGGTGTGAGTGTTCGATACAGATTGAATTAGCGACCGCTGCGGCCTTGCTGGTAGCGGCGGGCCACTTCATCCCAGTTGACCACGTTCCACCATGCGGCGAGGTAGTCGGGGCGGCGGTTCTGGTACTTGAGATAGTAGGCATGCTCCCAAACATCGTTGCCCATGACCGGATACAGGCCCTCCATTAGCGGACTGTCCTGGTTAGCGGTGGAGATGACCGAGAGCTTACCGCTCGAATCAAGCACCAGCCACGCCCAGCCTGAGCCGAAGCGCTTGACACCGGCATCGTTGAATGCAGCCTTGAACTGGTCGAATGAGCTGAAAGCCTGCTGGATGGCGCTGGCGAGTTCGCCTGTGGGTTCGCCACCACCATTGGGCTTCATAATCTGCCAGAACATGCTGTGGTTGACATGACCACCACCGTTGTTACGCACAGCCGTGCGGATGCTCTCCGGCACATCATTGATATGCCGTATCAGGTCCTCAGCTGAGCGGGAGGCAAACTCGGTGTGACTCTGCAAAGCAGCGTTCAGATTGTTGACATACGCGGCATGGTGCTTGTCATGATGGAGTTGCATCGTCTGCGTGTCAATGTACGGCTCCAACGCATTGTAGTCATACGGAAGTGGTGGAACTTCAAAAGCCATAACAAATCTCCTTACTGAAATACGTGTTGTAAGTTATTCTGTGGTATCGTCTTATTCCTTGCTGGTGCACTGTAAAGTAAGAAAGAGGCGATACTTGAAAGCACTCCGTATGTAGTTGTATTAGATGGACGGGGAAATGTCAAGGTGAAGCACATGAACCACAAAAAAGGTATATACTAAGGGGGTGAAAAACAGGGCATAGAAAAACCAGGTGCCCTCTTTCTTTCTTCAGGAGCTATTTTCAATGAAACTACAAGACCCCAGGCCCAGCAAATGGCTGCTTTTTCGCATCTGGGCAAGCGTCGGGCTGCAATCCTTTGGGGGGGGAGCATCGACAACATTCTTGATACAGCGTGCATTTATTGAGAAGCATAAATGGCTAACAATGGAAGAGTTTGCGCACCTCTGGAATTTATGTATCCTGACCCCTGGCATCAACCTCGTAGCCTTGACGGTGTTAATCGGGCGCAAACTGGGCGGAGCCTGGGGAATAGCCATTTCCCTGGCCGGATTACTTCTTCCCAGCGCGCTAATCACCTGCCTGCTTACGGCTGGCTTCAAAATTGTTGAGAACCTGCCTGCGATACAGGCAATACTACGCGGTGTGGTTCCGGCGACAGGTGGAATTATGCTGCTCGTCGGACTTAATTTTGCGCTCCCTCTCTTTCGTAAAGGCGCTAAAATAGGAGTTCTCTATTTGCTGGCAAGTAGTGTACTCATTATTGCCTGCGCGCTTGCCGTTATTCTTTTGAAGCTCTCGGTGATCATTGTAATTCTCGGCGCAATTTTTCTTGGCGCGATTTTCTTTTCACCAAAACCTCCTGCTCCTCTTCTTGAAGAAGGAGAGGGGAAACAACCATGATCAATCCTTTCATCTACTTTCTCTTGTTCCTGAAAGCCTCGCTCTTCTCAACCGGCGGTTTCAGCAATTTACCCAGCCTGCACCAGGATTTGATTGCCAATGGCTGGGCCAACGAGGCCGACTTCGGTCAATCCATTGCTATCGGGCAGATCAGCCCTGGCCCGAATGGATTATGGGTCATCAGTATGGGCTATCTCACCTATGGCTATGTTGGCGCATTGCTTGCATTGATTGCTATCACTATTCCGGCGCTCCTGGTGCTCGTCGTTTCTGCCGGTTACTCACGCATCGAAGAACGAACCTGGGTGCAGGGAGCTATGCATGGTGTCTCACTCGCCGTTGTCGGTCTCCTGCTCACCGTTGTCTGGACTATTCTGCACCAACCTGGAGTAGACTGGAAAGGACTGCTGATAGCCGCTGGGGCCTTTGGGCTAGCCTGGAGTCGCAAGGTGAACCTTCTGATTATTTTAGCTATGGCAGGTCTCGCAGGGTATCTATTGTACCGATGAGCATGCTAATGTACCTGCATTACACACAAGCCTTGCGAAGAAAAAAATGCTACGACGCCAGCATCACAAGCAATTGTTCGGCATCGGGAAGAAAACGGCGGGCTGAAAGTACCTGGTGGGCCAGTCCTATACGGAATGCCTCACGCGCATCGATCGTTTCGCCT
>WNGP01011100.1_pt1 | contig 12948 bp, 10 predicted proteins | sample 5407671 | NCBI WGS metagenome assembly WNGP01 (sample SAMN13153381, study PRJNA577476) | soil metagenome | isolation source: 40 cm soil or saprolite under Garry oak tree replicate 2 | place: USA:California | collected 2016-06-15 | reverse complement strand
GGAGGACGTGTTGCGGAGGATTGAGCACGGCCAGATCCGTTGCATCGCGCGCGATTTGCCCGAGCCTTCGCCGCTCGCGTCTGAGATTCTAAATGCGCGGCCGTACGCGTTTCTGGACAACACGCCGTTGGAAGAACGCCGGACTCGGGCGGTGTACACGCGTCGCGCCTCGGAAAGAAACGGTAGCGGTGGGCTTGGTGTTCTCGACGCGGCCGCGATCGACAAAGTCGTTAAGGAAGCACGGCCGGAAGCGACAAACGCGGATGAATTGCATGACGCGCTGATGTTGCTCGGTGTGATGACGGCGGAAGAAATGCAGCGAACGTCGAGTGGCGAGAGTGCAGAGCATTTCATGTCAACGCTTGTCGCTGAAAACCGGGCCACGCGCCTGATCCTTCCGACGCAACATTCGAAACACCGCGAGGTTCGGGGGTTTTGGCTCGCTGCGGAACGACTTCCGATGATTCAAGCGATTTATCCCAACGCAGTCGTAAAGCGCAATTTGACCGTTCCTGAGGCGGTGCGTGGAAAGAATTGGGAACGGGCCGACGCAATTCGCGAACTGGTTCGCGGGCGAATGGAAGTTTGCGGGCCGGTTACTGCCGACGAGCTAGCGGACATCTTGGAGTTATCGTGTTCGGAAATTGACGCGGCATTGCTGGGCCTCGAAGCAGAAGGTTTTATTTTGCGCGGCAAATTTCATCCGAATGGAACGCAGCAAGAATGGTGCGATCGCCGGCTGCTGGCGCGGATCCACCGGCTCACAATCGACCGGCTGCGCGCGGAAATTCAGCCTATCTCGGTTCAGGATTTCTATCGATTTCTCTTCGTATGGCAGCGTGTTGATGTCGATCATCGCGTTGAAGGACCGGACGGTCTGCAATCTGTTTTGGAACAACTCGACGGGTGCGAGTTACCACTGGCGGCCTGGGAATCGGCGGTCCTGGCGGCGCGCGTTGCCGACTACGATCCGGAATGGCTCGATCGTCTTTGTTTTTCCGGTCGCGTCGGCTGGGGACGTTTAAGTGCGCCGCAAAATCCAACTGCGCGCACGATCGCTCCGTTGCGGAGCAGCCCAATTGCGCTTTACCAGCGCGAGAATGTCCAAGACTGGCTGCTGTTGTCGCGGGCAAATTCCGCGATGGAGTTTTCAGTTGCCAATCAAGTCGTACTCGATGCGCTACGAAGCGGCGGGGCACTCTTCTTCACAGAGTTGGTGCGACGCACCGGTTCTGGTCCCATCACACAAACGGCCCACGTTTGGCCGAAACATCGGAAAACGCCGGCGCAAGACAAACCTGGCCAGCATTGAGTTTGCAGGGCGCTGGTCGTTGTTGAGAACGCAGATCGCGTCGCAGCCGTCGCGAGATGGTGCAGAAAGGGGAAATGGCGCGGAAAGTTCTCAGCGGGACACGGCCACCGTAAAATTTGCGCGAGCGTTGCTGCGCCGCTGCGGCGTGGTATTTCGCCGTTTGCTCGAGCGCGAAAGTTTCCCGATTACGTGGTACGAACTGGGGCGAGTCTATCGTCGGTGGGAGGCGCGCGGTGAAATTCGCGGCGGCTATTTCGTGGCGGGCATCAGCGGCGAACAATTCGCCCTGCCCGAAGCTATTTGCTTGTTGCGTTCTATCCGCAAGGCGCCGTCAAACGGCGAACTGATCACGCTGAGCGCCGCGGACCCGCTGAATTTGCAAGGCATACTGACGCCTGGATCAAGAATTGCCGCGCTCACGGCCAATCGCATTTTGTTCCGTGATGGATTCCCAATCGCTGCGCTTGAGGCAGGCGAGATTTGCAGACTCGCCGATACGGCGGTCTCTGATTTGCAAATTGAAACTGCTCTTCGAGTCGGGAAGCTGCGCCCGTCGTTGCGGCCCTATTACAAATAGCGAAGCAGCACAGCATCCTGTAGCCGCTTTGCTGTGCGAAGCGCACCGCTGTGTTTTTGGCACGCACGCGCCACGCGTCTCACAGAGACGCGGCTACAACTATTTCTTAACTACCTCGGCGTTCTCGATCATCGCGATGCCGCCACGCTCTGCCAGCTTGCCTTTTAAGGTGACGTTTTTGCCACACAAATCGGCAAGTTGATCGTTAATCGGTTTGTGTTCGCCGACGACCAGATACGCTTTGCCCTCACTGACGATGCCGACCGGGCCACCGCTCCTGATGCACTTGGCCCCGCAGGATTGCCCGTGTTTTTCACCCACGGCGTTATGATCGACGTAGCACATCATGTCGATCACTTCGCCCGTGACCTCTTTCGAAGCACCCGCTTCTGCGCCGTGCTCGTGTTCCTGCGCGATCGCCAGCGGCGAGGCCGCTAGCGCTGCGATGAACGTTGCAGTCACTGCAACTTTCAAGACTGTAGGTTTATTGCTTGTTGAATTAAACATGCAACAAATCTGGGCTGCTCGGCGCGTTGGTCAATTAGGTAGCGGCGGTTCACCGAACCGCTACGGCCGGTTGAGTCAATCGTCCCTACCTTTTTCGATTAGCTCGCGGCTTCCGGATGATATTGCACGCTGAAGATCGGCAATTCCTTGTGCCGCATTCCCTCGACTGTGCCGTCATTCAAATTGATGTGCGTTAGTTCCACATTGCCGGGAAGCGACTCCGCATCGACGGCAAATCCGTGATTTTGAGCAGTGATGGCCACTTTACCCGTGCGCAAATCTTTCACGGGCTGGTTGGCGCCGCGATGGCCGAACTTCAGCTTAAACGTCGATCCGCCGAACGCGAAGCCGAGAATCTGATGGCCAAGACAGATCCCGAAGATCGGCTTTTTACCCATCAAATCGTGCACGGTTTTGTGCGCGTAAGGAAGCGCTGCTGGGTCGCCAGGGCCGTTGGAGAGAAAAATTCCGTCGGGATTGAAAGTGAGCACTTCCTCGGCTGTCGTGGTCGCCGGCACAACAGTGACTTGGAAGCCTTTCTGGCGCAGCAAGCGCAGAATGTTTTCTTTGATCCCATAATCGTAGGCCGCGATTCGAAACTTGATCGGCGGAAGCGCGCGTCTATTTCTGCCATTACTCGCCGCAATCGACCACGGCGCACTTAGTTTGTCCTCAGGGTCCCAACGGTAAAATTTAGTTGTCGAAACTTCGCGCACATAATCCATTCCGATTACGCCCTCGCCCTCAATCGCTCTCTGTGTCGCTTCTTTAGGAGAAATCTCTTCCGTCGTCAGACAGGCCTTCATTGCGCCGCGAGTGCGCAAATGCCGCGTGAGCGCGCGGGTGTCGATCCCTTTTGCGCCGGGGATGTTCCATTTTCGCAAATATTCGTCGAGCGACATTTCGGACCGCCAGTTGCTCGGGACCTCAGTCAATTCCTCAATGACGAATCCGCGCACATGCGGTGAGCGGCTTTCCTGATCTAGCGAATTGGTCCCGTAATTTCCGATCAACGGATAAGTCATCGCCACGATCTGTCCGCGATACGAGGGATCGGTCAGCACCTCCTGATAACCGGTCATGGCGGTGTTGAAACAAATTTCACCGACGCGCGTGCCGGTTGCGCCAAAAGATTCGCCCTCGAAATATCGGTCGTCTTCGAGGGCTAGAAGTGTGCGCACGTCACCGCGCACTATCGATCTCGTCGGCCGATTTTCAAATCTGTTGTAGCGTGAGCCGGACAATCTTGTCTGCCGATTTCCGTAAGCCTCGCAGACGGGATTGTCTGCGTCACGGCTAAGAGAAAAACCCGGACCGAATTTCTCGGTCCGGGTTTTTGAAATTTTACCCCGCCGGTGCCGTTCAGGTGATTCTCCCGTTCCCTTTTAGGAAAGGGTGGATGACCGTTGCTGCGGAATCTGACTTCCAATCAAGGCCTGTCATTTTCCGCACCAACCAAGCCTCCGTATTTCGTCAACTATCGGTTCGGGGACGTCACCTCAATCGCGAACATCGCAGGGCAAATGTTTATATCCCGAAAATATTCTGGATTCGAAAGCCGCTGGCTGAGAGTTGAACGGAAAGCACTGGTTTCCTGCCCAACCCTCAACGAGCGGCTCTCAATCTCAAAGAACTACTCGCGCAATTCCGCGCCGAGGTCGCGCCGCAGTCGCTCGCGAATTTTCGCGTGCGCTGCATTTACTTCCTCACTCGTCAGTGTGCGACTTCGGTCTCGATATGTCAATCGATATGCGAGTGACTTTCGCGCCGCCCCGATTTCGCGGCCGCTAAACAAGTCAAACAGCTCGACGCTTTCCAAAAGCGGCTCGCGCGGTTCTTCAATGCTGCGCAAAATCGTTTCGTGCGGAATTTCTTCCGGCACAATCATCGCAATATCGCGCGTGACAGCGGGAAATTTTTCAATCTCACGAAACTTTGTCGCTGTTTCCTCGGCAATTAAAAGAAGGTCAGCATGCACCTCGGCAACGAACACCGGACCAGGCGCATTAGATTTTGCGGCCGCAAGTTGTCCGCCAAATCCGATCATTTGATCGCCGGAAAAAACGTCGACCGGCAGCGCGAGATCAGGAAACTTCCCGGAGTGAAATGACAGATTTGGAACGGCGCACTCCAGCGCGCCTTTGAGATCGAATAGATCAAGGCTGCGGCTTTGCGGGGATCGCCAATTCGGCGCGCTCGCAACATTTCCCCACAGCAAAATTCCAAGGTGCCGTTCTTCTTTGCCGGATGGCGGAATAAACGTCCGGCCGATTTCGAAAATGGCGACGCGTTCTGCGCCGGCGCGAATGTTGCGATCGAGTACTCCTAACAATCCGACGAGGATGCTTGGGCGCAGCGCTACATGATCTTCGCTGAGCGGGTTTCGCAATTCGATTGCGCTTTCGCTGAATGCGAATCGTTCACGCGGCAGCAATTTTGAAGTCCGGACTTCATCGAGGCCAGCGGCTGCCAACCGCTGCCGCCACGCCGATTCCAAATCATGCGCATGGTCGGCAATGCTCGCTGGCGTAAAATGGCTTCGATCCGTTCCCGGAATTTTGTCGGCTCCGTAAGCGCGAACGACTTCTTCGATAAGATCGACATCGCGCTGCAAATCGCGGCGATAACTCGGAATCTTCCATTTGGAAGATCCGTTCTTCCTTATCCGCTCACTCTTTGTCTGTTTCAGCCCGAACCCTTCCAAAATTTCATCGACAGTTCTTCGCTTGATCGAAATCCCCAAAACTCGATCGCATTTTTCGTAGCTCAATGAAACGTCGGCCGGGTTCGTCGGGAGTTTTCCAGCGACGTTAATTTCCGTTGCTGGAGTTCCACCTGCGATCTCGCGAATCAATTCAGTCGCGCGCTGCGAGGCGCGGAGCACCATGTCCGGATCAACGCCGCGCTCGAATCGATAACTTGCATCGCTCGGCAGATTCAAATTGCGCGCGGTGCGACGAATGCTCGCCGGCGAAAAGTAAGCGGCTTCCAGCAAAATGTTTTTCGTTAAATTCGTGACGCCGGTTTCTTCGCCGCCCATCACGCCGCCGATTCCGACCGCCCATTCCTCGTCGGCAACGACACAGTTATCCGACGTGAGCGAGTAGGTCTTTCCATCCAGCGCGAGAAATTTTTCGCCGCCGCGAGCGAGCCGTACATTGATCATGCCTTTTAATTTGTCTGCGTCGAATGCGTGCGTCGGCTGACCGAGCTCGAGCATCACGAAGTTCGAAATATCGACGAAATGGACATTCATGCGTCGCGCTGATGTTAGCGCCTTTTGAATTGTAGGGCGTCTGTGTCAGCCCCGAACGGTTTCGGGGTTCACAGAAACGCCCTACAATTTTCTTGTTCGTGAGCGCTGCGATCTCACGGGCGAGTCCGAAGTGGCTGAGCAAGTCGCCGCGGTTTGGCGTGATCTCGACATCGAGAATCGTGTCGCCTGGAAAAAGATCGGAAAGCGGCGCGCCGATCTTTGCTTCGGCCGACAAAATCAAAAGGCCCGACGCATCTTCGCCAAGACCCAGCTCGATTGGGCTGCAAAGCATTCCTTCACTCTCAACGCCGCGCAGGTTGGTCTTGCGAATCTCAATTCCGTTGGCCAGCTTTGCGCCCGGCAACGCCAGCGGAATTTTGTCTCCAGCTTTGTAATTGGTCGCGCCGCAAACGATCTGGCGTTTCGTTCCACTGCCATCATCGACTTCGCAAACCGTCAGGCGATCGGCGTTCGGATGACGCGAAGAAGCGGTGATTTGCGAAACGATCACCTTCTCAACGTTCGCGCCGCGCGTTTCGATGTTCTCGGTCTCGACGCCCGCGCGTGTCAGTAGCTCGGCGATCTCTTCCGGATTTTTTGGAAGATCGACAAATTCGCGCAGCCAGTTAACGGAAAATTTCATAAGCTTTTCGCTGTCATCCCGAATGAAGTAAGGGACCTCGCAAAGACGTGCCCGCTTTCGAAGAACACTGCGAGTGATTTGCGTGACGGCTTGCGCATTTGCGGGGTCCCTCGCCCTCTTCGCGGCTCGGGACGACACGCGTCGTGGGTTCCTTGAATTGTTTCATGCGAACTGGCGGAGAAACCGCAAATCGTTCTGGCCGAAGAGGCGAATGTCAGGGATATCGAATAAAATCATCGCCAGGCGATCCATTCCCAGACCGAACGCGTAACCGGTCCACTTTTCGGGATCGTAAGCGTTATCACCGCGTGCTTTATTTACGGCTTCGAAGACAGCAGGATGTACGATGCCGGAGCCAGCGACTTCGATCCATCGCTCGCCGCCTTTGAGCGCTTTGGATTTCACATAAATTTCCAAGCTTGGCTCGGTGAACGGAAAATAGTGCGGTCGAAATTGAACTTCGGTTCCTGCACCGAAGAGTTCGCGCATGAAAAATTCCAGCGCGCCTTTCAGGTCGGCGACGCTGACGTTTTCGTCCACGAAAAGTCCTTCTATCTGATGGAACTGCGGGCTGTGGGTGGCGTCGAGTTCATCGCGCCGATACGCCGCACCGGGAGCAATCACGCGAATCGGCGGCGGCGCGGCCTGCATCGTTCGGATTTGTACGGTTGAAGTGTGCGTGCGCAGCAGACGACCATCGGGCAAATAAAATGTGTCCTGCTCGTTGCGGGCCGGATGTTCGGGCGGGGTGTTGAGCGCATCGAAACAATGCCATTCGTCTTCAATGTCCGGCCCATCTGCGAGCGCGAATCCCATTCGTCGAAAAATTTCGATAGAGCGTTCCCACATCTGCGTCAGCGGATGCAGTGCGCCGATCTCATGTGGAGTTCCCGGCAGAGAGACGTCGATTCTGGCGAGCGCCTCGGATTGCATTTGAGAACGAAAATTTGCGGCGCGCGATTCGAGCGCTGCGGTGACGGCGTTGCGAACTTCATTGAGCAATTTTCCAACGATCGGCTTTTCGTCTTTGCCGAGCGTTCTCATCTGCTCGCTGCACGAGGAGATGCTGCCGCTTTTGCCGAGGTACTTGACGCGCGCGGTCTCGAGCGCCTGCTCGTCAGGCGCGGACTCGATCTCGCGCAAGGCGTCGTCGCGCAGTTGTTCGAGCGGGTGAGTCATTGAAACGTTGAAGCGTTGAAACGAAACACGAATGTAACGCTTAAACGCTTCAACGCTTCAATGGTGCCGCGCAAGTATTATGCGGCCTTTTTGTTTTTCTTCTCCAGCGCGGCTCTCGCTTGATCGACGATCGATTTGAACGCGGCTTCGTCGGTGACGGCCATATCGGCGAGAATTTTGCGGTCAAGGCCGATGCCAGCGGCTTTGAGTCCTTCCGCAAAACGGCTGTAGTTCATTCCATTTGCGCGGGCAGCGGCATTTAGCCGTTGAATCCAGAGATAACGAAACGTCCGTTTCCGCGTTTTGCGGTCGCGATAAGCCCAATACTGGGCTTTCATCATCGCGTCTTTCGCGTATCGAAAAAGTTTTGAACGGCGTCCGCGGTAGCCTTTGGCTTTTTTTAAGATTCGTTTGCGGCGCGCCCGGCTTGCCGGGGCGTTGGTGGCTCTTGGCATTTTTATTCTGCCTCGAATCGCTTCGAGGTTCCTCGTTCAGCGAGCTGTTGTTCCATTTGTCGATCTGCGCGACCTCACTCGCTAATTCGATCCCGAGATATGGAATCAGGTGCGCAGATCGAGAGCGAGGAAGCTAGGCGCATCGGAATAAAAGACAAATAGAAATCCGAAAAATGACGAATGAGGAAGGAAGCCAGAGTCCAAAACTTCTGATACAGATGAGAAACATTATTTCGTCATTCGGATCCCGTCATTTCCTTCGACATTCGACATTCGAGCTTCGTCATTGGGTTTCTCTTTTCTCCAAATTAACCACGCGACAACGCCCACAGCCGCGCCACCCAAATGGGCAAACGATGAGACGGAACTCATGCCGGCCTCTGTTCCCACGCGCCGATAAGCTGAAAGAAAATCCACAAGACGAAGACCGACCAAGCCGGCAATCGGATCCATCGGAACCAGACAAAACCCCACCGCATCAGGAATTCGAGCCGGACGCGCGGAAAATTGAGCGCGTAAAATGTAATCGCGCCGGCGATGCCGCCACTCGCGCCAATGCACGGGATTTGCGACCGCGGGTCGACAGCGATGTGCGCGAGGTCCCCAATGAATGCCGCCAGCGCAATGAGCGTGAGATAGCGAAGCGGTCTCAGAAAATCTTCCACGTTGTCGCCAAAGACGAGCAAGAAATACATGTTCCCGACCAGATGAATGATGCCGGCATGTAGAAAAAACGATGTGACGAAGGTGAGACCATCGAGCCGCGTTGCTTGTGCCGGAATTAATCCGAAGCGTTGGACCACGTCTCGAAGATGCGGAAACGCCAATAGGCTCACGCAAATGACTGCCGCGGAAAGTAACCAGGTTGCCCATGGTTTTCGCTCCTCTTCCGGTGCTTCGAATTCAACCGGTAATCCAAAGAAGCCTGCGATTTGTTTCCATGCTTCATCCGGCGGCGCGCTGTCGAAATCGGTGCCGCGCGCTTCTTCGGCGATCTGTTTTACTTTTTCGATGGCGATTAATTCGCGCGCCTTTTGCGGCAGCTCGGATACCGACACCGGCGATTGTCGTGGTGCGAGGGTGTCCATCTCGTGGGCATCAAACCAGACGAAATGACAATGCTGGCAAACATCCACAGCGACCTGCGCGCTCCCGGACAACGCCACCTCGAGCATCGGGTTTCTGCAGGAAGGACAGAGGCGCTCGCTTTTTCCTTTGCCGCTGATTGCATGAAGCCAGAGCGGGTTGATCGACTCCGGCGTGAAAGTGCGACGCAGCAATTCAACGGTCAGCGCACGTTTCCGCGCAATTCTCGCAAGCCCAAAAAACGCCGTGCGGCGTGCGAACTTCTTCTAGCGGCACGTTACACCGGGGACAGAGGAGCTCGGAGTTAGCAGTCATCGGGTAGGCTCGCACTCCAATGGCATGACGAACGCACAAGAAATGCCTAAATCCGACCACCTGTCATGTTGAGCGAAGTGAAACATCTCAGATTGCCACTTAGCTTGCAGAAAGAACTGATCAGAGATTCTTCGCTTCGCGCAGAATGGCAATGCCATTTTACGCTTCAATGCTTTAACGCTTTAACGTTTTAGTGCTACATTGCGCGCGCATGTACTGGCTTGGTCGTCATCGGTTGTGGGTCCTGGCGTTGATTTGCTTTTTCTGGACCGGGCTGATTTTTGTCGGCCATTTTTTCTCAGCAGCGCCGTTTCTCTCGGCACCGTGGCGCGGTGAACAAAGCTTTGAAGATTTGCTTCGGCGCGAAGGCCGCAAGACTATCCCGCCTAGCGATTTCGTCTTTTTGGGACTTGATCAAAGCACATTGCAATTGCCGCCGCTGACGGCTGAAGAAATTGCAAGCAATCGAGCGTTTCAACTGATGACCGAACGGCCATTCCCGTGGTCGCGGGAAGTCTGGGCGCTTTTGCTCGATCGGCTGTTCGCGGCAGGCGCGCGCCTGGTGATGTTCGACATGATCTTCAGCCCGCCCTATGATGGTGACCCGGAATTTCATGCTGCAGTTGATCGTTACCGTGACAAAGTTGTCCTCGGCGCCAACTTCGACATGCAAAATGCCGACAAGCCGCTCATTACGCCAAACAACACGCTCATACCGCCGCCCCAGCTTCAAGATGACCGGGTCGGCTTCGTAAATTTCTGGGCCGATCCGATCGACGATAAAATTCGCGCGCTAGCTTACCGCGTGACCGATCGTCAGCTCGCAGGTTTGCCTCCGCACCCGAGCGAAGAAATTTATGAATCTCTTTCCGCTCGCGGTCTGACCAAAATCGGCCACGGAAACGACATACCGCGCGATTTTCGCGGGCATATGATTCGCTTCACCGATTCGGATGCATTCCCGCCGCGGCCGCTCTACGAAGTTTTTGATCCGGAACTTTGGCACGCCAATTACGCGGATGGCGCGTTTTTTAAAGATAAGGTGGTGATCGTCGGGGCGTCGGCGCAGGTGTCGCACGACTTTTTCGACACGCCGATGAGCCCAATGACATCGGGCCCTGGGCTTCATTTGCAAGCCATGGCTGCCGCGATCGGCCACGAGTTTTTGCAGCCTACGCCGCTGAAGGTTGAACTGGCGCTCGTGGGCACAGCAGGACTCATTGCTTGGTCGCTTGTTGCCTTCTTGCGCAGGCCGTTGCTTTGCGTTGGAGCGCTCATTGTAATCACGGCTACGTATCTCGGGACGGCCCGATTGTTTTACGATAAGACCGGGCTGTTGCTGCTCACCGTGCCCGTGCTGAGCGCTCTTGTACTCAGCGGATCATTTTCGCTTGGGTTCGAATACGCCTTGGAGCGGTTGGAGAAATTGCGCACCCGGCGGACACTGGAACGCTACGTCTCGAAAAATCTAGTCAGGGAAATCCTCGAAAACCCAGACAGCTACTACAGCACCCTCCGTGGCGTGCGCGTGCCGGTGACAATCCTGTTCTCGGACTTGATTGGTTTCACCACGTTAGCCGAAAAAGCTGATCCCGAAGCATTGGTCGCCCAGCTCAATGAGTATCTCACCCGAATGACTTCCGTCATTTTCGGCGGTGGCGGCACCCTCGATAAATTTATCGGCGACGCGATCATGGCCGTATGGGGCAATGTGCGCAGCCTAGGCATGGCGCAAGACGCAAAAAACTGCGCGCGCGCTGCACTGGGGATGCGGCGAGAGCTAAGACAGCTCAATCAGAAATGGCGCGACGAAGGCCGCATGGGCCTCGGCATGGGGATCGGCATCAATCAAGGCGAAGTGATTGTTGGCAATATTGGGTCGCAGGAGCGAATGGACCCGACTGTGATCGGTGACTCAGTGAACCTGGCGTCGCGCCTCGAAGGTCTTACCCGAATCTATGGCGTCGATATTTTGGTTGGCGCGACCGCTGCCGAATTAGTGCGGGAGGAATTTCATCTTCGCTCTGTTGCCCGGGTCCAGGTGAAAGGCAAAACCAAACCAGTTGATGTTTTTACTTTCGTTGGTGCCCGCGATGAAGAGGTCGATCCAGAGTTTCTAAAATGGCTCGAAACGTACGAAGAAGGGCTGGAGAAATTTCGCGCCCGGGATTTTACTGAGGCGAAGATCCTGTTTTCCCGTTTCCTGGAATTTTATCCCGACGATCTGCTGGCCAAGATGTATCTCAATCGCTCGCTCGATTACGAACAAGCTCCGCCCGACGAAGCGTGGAAGGCCGTGGAAGTCTTCGAGAAAAAATAACCGTCATCCGAGCCGCGCTGAAGGCGACGGACCCTCACATCGGATGAGAGAGCACGAAAATCGGCTCAGTAAAGGTTCGCGTTTGCTGCTCAAAAAAATCGAAAAAATTTGAAAAAAAAGCTTGCCACTGTCCTCGCCCTTCATTTAGACCGGATGCTGGCGAGACAAATAGGCCTGTCTAAGCGTTCAAAAAAATTTGAAAAAAAAGCTTGTCAGGCCTTAAAAAGTTTTATAAAGCCACCTAAACCTAACCAAACCAATGGAGAAACTAATGATAAAAAACGTGCTAAATAAGTTCGGATTCGTGCGCATCGCACTCGTGGCGAGCGTCGGATTTCCATTCATTGTAGCATCGAATGCATTTGCTCAGGCCGCGCCGCCACCGCCGCCGCCGGGCGCTGGTGCAGCACCGGCTCCCGCTGCGGAGGTCGAGCGCGTGATCGTGACCGGTTCGCTAATTCCGACCGCGGAAGAGGTCGGTCCGAACCCGGTGTTCAGTATCAACCGCGACCTGATTAACAAATCAGGCGCAGGCACCACCACGGAACAACTGCTCCAGAGGCAGCCGGTGATTGGCGGGTCCAATATTCCAGTCCAGAACAACGGAACCAGCCAGTCCGGTCCATCCGGTACTGCCGCGCTCTCGCTGCGTGGTTTGGATCCTGGCGCCACACTAGTGATGATTGACCGTCGCCGCGTTGCTGCGTTCCCGGGATCCGCCCTCTCTGGATATGGTTTCGTCGATCTAACTACCATTCCCATTACGGCGGTCCAGAGCATCGACATTTTGAAGGACGGCGCTTCGACCACCTACGGCTCGGATGCGGTTGCAGGCGTGGTGAACTTCAACCTCTATAAAGATTATCGCGGCGCTCAGGTGACCATCCAGTACGGCAACACGCTCGATAAAGACGCAGCGGAGTATAAGGGGGACATCCTCTTTGGGGTAGGCAACGACACGACCAGTATCACCGGCAATATTTTTTACTACAAGCATCACGACATGTTCAACCACGACCGTGGAAACTCGCTTGTCCCGCCGTTCTTGAGTTCAAACTCGGTGCCGTGGAATCTTCAGTTGACGCAAGCCGCAATTATAGAAGCGGGCGGGACCCCATTCCCTACCAGCAACCCGCTAGAGTTCGGCACGGCGCCGGATTTTTCCAACGGATTAACTCCCGCATCTGATTACATATATTACAGGCGCCGGGTGAGGGGTAGCATTCTACCGGGCTTTAACTTTAACCTGTATTCAAGCTCATATCCCAAGCAGGAGCGCTGGGGCGGGTATGCGGCGT
>WNGP01003633.1_pt1 | contig 12950 bp, 12 predicted proteins | sample 5407671 | NCBI WGS metagenome assembly WNGP01 (sample SAMN13153381, study PRJNA577476) | soil metagenome | isolation source: 40 cm soil or saprolite under Garry oak tree replicate 2 | place: USA:California | collected 2016-06-15 | reverse complement strand
GTCATCTCCGACCTCAGCTCGGTGCGCAGCTCCGCGATCTCATGCCGCAGGATCAGGACATCCTGCTTGGTGGCAAGGGTGTCCTTCGCCCCCGCGATCTCGATCTCGATCGCCTGCACGATGGCGCGCGCCTGCGCGGACGGGACGGCGGCCTTCTCCAGGATTTCGAGCGATGCGGCTTGCACGGCCATCCAGCATAGCCTCGATGGACTTCGGCGGCGAGCTTACAGGGCCCTGTGCTGGAGGACAGGGGCAAAAAGCAGCGCGTTCGTGGGGATTTGCCGCACGCTAGTCGCTTCGGCGCACTCCGCGATCACGCACCTGCGCGAGGGTGCGGCAGAGCGCTTCGGTAGCGTCGATGACGCTCGGGCCGAGGCGGCTAAACGCCTGGTCTTCGAACGCCACCAGCCGCCCGCCCCGCACCGCTGCGAGCGTCGGAAAGCGCTTCCAGTCCGCGAGCCACGCCGCCCCCTCACCCGGAGGCGCGGCGGCGAGGATGATGTCGGGATTGCGGGTGAACACCGCTTCGGTGTCCACCACCGGACTCGCTTCCGGCAGGTCGGCGAACACGTTGCGCGCGCCGCAGACCTCGAGCGCATCGCTCATCAGGTGCCGGCCGCCGACCGTGTAGATGGGCCGATTCCAGACCTGCAGCAGCACGCTCGGCCGCCCGCTCGCCGCCGCCGCATAGGTTGCCTCGAGTGCCGCGAGGCGCGTCTCGATGTCGTGCGCGGCGCGGCCGGCTTGGGGCTCGGTGCCCGCGAGCGTCCCGAGCCGCCGCACCGAGAGCGGAATGTCGGCGAGTCGCAGCACCTGCTGCTCGTACACCGGGATGTGCAGGGCCCCGATCCGCGCGCGCTGCGCCGGGTTGCCGCCCGCCGGCCAGGCGATGACCACATCCGGCCCGAGCGCTACGAGGCGCTCCATGTCGACCGTGACCACGTCCCCGATGCGGGGCACGCGCCGCGCCGCCGGGGGCTCATCGGAATACTGGACGGTGGCGATCAACTCTCCGCCGGCACCCGCGGCGAAGAGCATCTCGGTGGCGCCCGGCGCGAGACTGACAATCCGCAGCGGTGGCTCGCGCACCTCGACCTCGCGTCCGAGGTCGTCCGTCACGGTCCGGGCCAGGGGCCCAGGCCCGCCGGTCCCCAGGCATGCAGCTAGCCCCAGAGTTATAGTCATTCGTGTAGTTATTGACATCATGTCAAGACCGCCGATCCTGGTGACATCCGCGACCGCCATCGGCGGACTGCTGCGCGCGCTGCAGAACGTAGGGCTCTACTCACCCATGGCCTGGGTGATCATCGGCGGGCTGATCTCCTCTACCCTGCTGGCGCGGCTCGTGACGCCGGTGATGTACAGGCTGAGCCCGCCAGCGGCCTGAGACGCCGCGCGCCACCGGCGGCCGGCGCCGTCACTGATTGTACGCGACCGACTCGCGGACGCACCCGGGCTGCCGGGATCCGCCACGCGCGCTTTTTTCGAAGCCCGTCAGGGTCGCCGGGAGCTCAGGCCGCCTGGCTCGCGCCGAGCGGCTTTTCCCCGCTCACGCTCTCGAGCACCCGCGCCACCGCGTGCACGGTCGCGGCGATCCGCACCGCGCTCTGCACGGCTTCGCGCTCGAGGCCGTGCTGGCGGAGCTGGCGCTCGTGGGAGGCGACACAAGTTCCGCAGCCGTTGATGGCCGAGACCGCGAGCGCGAGCAGCTCGAAGTCGGCCCTCGCGATGCCGGGGCTGCCGATCACGTTCATGCGCAGCCGCGCCGGGAGCTTCGCGTACTCCGCATCCTCCACCAGGTGGAGGAAGCGGTAGTAGACGTTATTCATCGCCATGATGCTCGCCGCGGCGTGCGCGGCGCTCACGTGCGCGGCATCGAGGTGCCGTGCGGCGAGCGCCTGGAGTCGTAAGCTGAACGAGGGGTTGCGGGAGGCGGCGGCGGCTGCCAGCGCCACCGCCCAGATCTGCCGCTCGCTCAAGCCCGGGGCGCCCGCCGGGGTGAGCACCGTGCCGAGATTCAACTGCAGATCGCGTGCGTAGCCCGGCAGCGCGTCGCGAATGTTCTCGAGGGTCATCATGTCAGGCCGCCTTGAGCGTCTCTTCGCCCTTCTGCCAGTTGCAGGGGCACAGCTCGTCGGTCTGCAGCGCATCGAGCACGCGGAGCACCTCCTCGGGGCTGCGGCCGACGTTGAGGTCGGTGACGTAGACGAAGCGGATGATCCGCTCCGGATCCACGATGAAGGTCGCGCGTTGCGCCACGCCGGCCTCGGGGTCGAGGATGCCGAGCGCGCCCGTGAGCTCCCGCTTGACGTCGGCGAGCATGGGGAAGGGGAGGGACTTCAGCTCCTCCTTCTCGCGCCGCCAGGCGAGGTGCACGTACTCGCTGTCGATGCTCACGCCGAGGAGCTGCGCATCGCGCGCCCGGAATTCCTTCTCGAGCCGGCCGAAGGCGGCGATCTCGGTGGGACAGACGAAGGTGAAGTCCTTCGGCCAGAAGAACACCACCTGCCACTTGCCGGTGAAGCTCTCGTGGGTGAGGGGCTGGAACGCGCTCTCGACGTCGTTCGACACGACGCCCGTGAGCGCAAACTGCGGAAAGCGATGACCGACGCCTAGCATGGGCAGGGGCTCCTTTGAGGTGCGGGGCGGATATCGGCCCCGTGACGGCGCTCAGGATGAGGCCCGGTCTGCTATCATTCCAATCGATTGATTTTATGAATTCGATAGACCCTGTGTATCTCGAGCCATGGATCTGAAGCTCAAGGACCTGCGCTATCTCGTGGCCGTGGCGGACCTGCGCCATTTCGGGCGGGCCGCCGCGCGCTGCTTCGTCAGCCAGCCGACCCTCTCGGCGCAGCTGAAGAAGCTCGAGCAGTCTCTCGGCCTGCAGCTGATCGAGCGCGCGCCCAACAACGTGTCCCTCACCGCGGCCGGGGAGGAGATCGTGGCGCGCGCGCGGCGCATCATCGAGGCGAGCGACGAGGTGGTGGCGCTCGCGCGCAGCCGGCGCGACCCGCTCGCTGGCCCCTTGCGCCTGGCGCTGCTGCCGACCATCGGCCCCTACCTGCTGCCGCGCGTGGCTCCCGCGATCCGCCGCGCGCTGCCGCGGCTCGAGCTGCGACTCTACGAGTACCAGACGGCGCCGATGCTCGAGCGGCTGCGCGGCGGGGAGCTCGACGTCGGGATCCTGGCGCTCCCGGTGGAGCTCGACGGACTCGAGTCGCACGAGCTCTACCGCGAGGCTTTCGTGGTGGCGCTGCCCGAGCGTCACCCGCTCGCGGCGCACGAGACGCTGCGCGTTGCGGACTTGAAGGGCGAGACGCTGCTGCTGCTCGAGGACGGGCATTGCCTGCGCGATCAGGCGCTCGAGGTGTGCAGCCGCGCCGGGGTGCGCGAGCCGCAGGACTTTCGCGCCACGAGCCTCGAGACTCTCCGTCAGATGGTGGCGACGGGCGCCGGCGTGACGCTGCTGCCGGAGCTCGCGGTGCGCGGCGCCTACCGCGGCGCGCGCGGCGTCGCGCTGCGCCCCTTTGCGAGGCCCGCGCCGGTGCGTCACGTCGGCGCCGTGTGGCGCAAGACGAGCGCGCGGCGGGCGGCGATCGATGCCCTCGGCAAGCTCATCGCCGAGCACGCCCCGTGAGCGCCCCCGCCTTACCGAGTCCCCTCGAGCTGACGGCATCCGACGGGCGCACCCTCGCGGGACTCGTGCTCGAAGCCCCCGGTGCGCGCGGAGCGCTCGCGATCAACGGCGCCACCGGCTTCAGGCGCGAGTTCTATCTCAAGTTCGCCGGCTACTGCGCGCGGCGCGGCTATCACGCCCTGGTCTACGACTACCGCGGCATCGGCGCCTCGGCCCGCCGGCCGCTCGCCGCGGAGGAGGCGCGCATGAGCGACTGGGGGCGGCTCGACATGCCGGCCGCGCTCGCCACGCTCGCCGCGCGCTTCGCGCCGCTGCCGCTCGCGACGCTCGGGCACAGCGTCGGCGGGCAGCTGCTCGGCTGCATGCCCAATCATGCGCTCGCGCGCGCACACGTGATGGTTGCGACCTCGACCGGCTACTGGCGCCGCCAGCGCGCGCCGTTCCGTTACCTGGCGCTCGGCTTCTGGAAGCTCCACGGCCCGCTGATGCTGCACCTCGTGGGGTACGTGCCGCAGGGGCTCCTGTGGACCGGCGAATCATTGCCGCGCGGGGTGTTCCTGCAGTGGCGCAAGTGGTGCCTCGATGCTGCGCCCTTCGGCCCCGGGCTCGATGAGGAGCTGCGCGACAGCCGCTACGCGGAGGTGCGCGCACCGCTCCTCTCGCTGAGCTTCAGCGACGATCCGATCGCAACTCCTGCGGCCGTCGAGGCGCTGCTCGCCTCATACCCCAACGCACGGATCGAGCGGCGCTGGATCCATCCGCGCGAGGCGGGCGTGCGCCACATCGGTCATCACGGCTTCTTCTCCGAGCGTCATCGCGACTCGCTGTGGCGCGCTGCGCTCGACTGGATCGACGCGCGCTGCGCCTGAGCGCCGCGGGCGTCGGCGACAGCGGCGGAAGGTGCGACTCGCGGCGCGACGCGCGCCCGGCGCGCGAGCGCGATTGCCGCGAGCACCACCGCTCCGCCGGCGATCTGCACCGGCGCCAGCCGCTCCCCGAGCAACAGCCACGCGTACACGCCGGCGGCGACCACCTGCACGTAGAGGCCCACCGCGCCTAAGGTGGCGGGCAGGTGCGCGAGCGCGTACGCGATCAGGCCCTGGCCGAGCACCTGGGCCGTCACCGCACAGCCGACGAGCACCCACCAGCCCGCAGCCGTCGCGGGCAGGAACTTCTGCAGCAGCGCGAGCGGCAGAAGGATCAGCGTGAACACGAGCGTCGAGGCGAACATGACGATGCCGGTGCCGTATCGGCCGCGCAGGCGCGCCACCGCCAGAATGTAAGCCGCGTAGAAGCAGGCGGTGCCGAGCCCGAGCGCGTCGCCGAGCAGCGCATGGCTGCCACCGCCGAGCTTCGGCGCGAGGATCAGCAGCATCCCGCCGAAGGCGAGAGCGAGCGCGAGCAAGAACGGCAGTCGCGGGCGCTCGCCCCAGAGCGCCCAGGCAAAGAGAGTCACCAGCATCGGTGCGCAGTTGGCCTCGAGCGACGAGGCGGCGACAGAGGTCAACATGAGCGAGGCGTGCCACAGCGCCAGGTCGCCGGCAAAGAACACGCCCGCCCACACGAGCAGCGGCTCGCGCAGGCTCGCCGCGGCCATGCCCGGGGCGGCGGCCGGCGAGACACGATGGCGCCGCTCGAGCCATGCCCACACCGCGAGCGGCGGCAACGCGAGGCAGCCGCGCCAGAAGGCGGTCGCGGTCGGCCCGGTTTCCGACACCCGCACGAAGATCCCGGAGCTTCCGATGGCGAGCGCGCCCGCGAGGAGCGCGATCAGGCCGGGAAATTCCGGGCGGTTGGGTTGGTGCGGCATGGGGGGGCGCGAAGCTGCGCATCATAGTCGGTCGGCCTGAAAGGCGTCTGGCATAATCGCGCGACGCGTGGTCTCACTCGACTCACCGCTCGATCACGTCACCCCCTACGACCGCTTCGCCTGGAGCGATGCGCAGATCGAGACGTGGCTCGCGAGCGGGGAACGCCGGCAGGAGCTCACCGCCTACTTCGGCGCCGGCGAGTATCGGGCTCTCGCTGCGCTCGCGAAGCGCGTGCGCAGGGCGCCGCCCGCCGATGCGGGGCTGCGCGTGCTCATCGTGCCGGGCATCATGGGCTCGCAGCTCGGGCTTGCGCGCCGGCCGCCGCTGCCGCACGACATCGTGTGGCTCGACCCCATCGACATTCAGCTGGGGCGCCTCGCGACGCTGCGCCTGCCGGGGCCGGCGCCGATCGTGCCGCTCGGGGTCGTGCTCTACTCCTACCTGCGGCTGAAGTTGTACCTGCGCGCACAAGGATTTGCCGCGGAGTTTTACGACTACGACTGGCGGCTGCCCGTCGTGCAGCTGGGCCAGGCGTTCGCGGAGCGCGTGCGTGCGGCCGGGACGCGCGTCGCGATCGTGGCGCATAGCATGGGCGGGCTCATCGTGCGTGCTGCTCTCGCACTCCCAGGGACCGGCAACGTCGAGCGGGTTGTGCTGCTCGGAGCGCCGCACCGCGGCTCGTTCGCGGCCGTGCAGGCGATGCGCGGCACCTACGCCGTGGTACGCAAGGTGGCGCGACTCGCGACCCGCGCCTCCGCGGAAGACCTCGCCGCCGAGGTGTTCAGCACCTTCCCGAGCCTGTACGACCTGTTGCCAGCGCACGGCGATGGCGACGCCACGGACCTGTTCGACTGCGGCGCGTGGCCGGGAACGGGTCCGCGGCCACGCCCTGAGCTGCTGCAGACCGCGCACGCGGCGCGCCGGCAGCTCCCCGCCCCCGATGAGCGCTTTGTGAATGTCGTCGGCGTGGATCAGGAAACCGTCACCGAGGTCACGCGGCGCGACGACGACTTCGTGTACACCCTGACGCGCCATGGCGATGGCACCGTGCCGGCCGCCAGCGCAGCGCTGTCTGCAATGCGCAGCGTGTACGCGCGCGTAGCGCACAGCAACCTGACGCGCGACGCGCGGGTAGGCGCGGCGGTGGTCGCCCTGCTGCGCACCGGCTCCACGGCTCGCCTGCCCGATAGCTGGGCGAGCGACAGCCGCGCCCGCGCGCAGGTGAGCGACCAGCAGCTGCGCCGCAGCCACGCGCAGAAGGTGGACTGGGGCGCGCTGACGCCCAAAGAGCGACGTCTGTTCCTGCAGAATCTCAACGAGCCGCCGCACTTCACACTGCGGGTGCCCGGCGAGGCGCGCCGCGACCGCAAACATCCCTAACTGCGGCAGCGAACCGGCCCCGGCCGCCCGGCCGCGCGGGGTGCCGAAGAATCCGCATTGGCAGAGTACGACTGCGCCGCACGTAGCGCCTTATCGAGCCGCTGCGATCTCCGCCTGCACGGCGTCAGGGAACGCCTTCGGGAACGGAACTTCCGAGGCGGCGTAATTGCCGCCCGCCATGAATAGCTCCATCACCGAGTTCCATCGGTCGCGCCAGGCGGAGGCGTAGTTGCGGAACTTGTCCGCCTCTGCGGTGAACACTGTCGTCTTGGCCTGGGGCGAGTACACCTTGATCAGCGTGACGACGGCGGTGTTGTTCTCGGCGAGCTGATCGAGGCGCTGCTTCATATCGGCGTGCTTCGCGACACCGTCGCGGCGGATCTTGCCGAGATAGGACGCCAGCACGCCTGAATCCTTCTCGGTGAAGGGCGCCGACTGCAGCTCCTGAATGAGCGCCTGGTTCTCTTTCAGGAGCGTCGCAAGCGGCTGCAGCTCACTCGCCACGATTTGCGTGCGCGACTCATCCAGGACCTCATGCTCGTGATGCCAAAAGGCCGCTGCGACAAGAGCCGCGATGAGGGCGCCCACCCATAGAACCCACATCGTCTTGTGGTTCATTCGCTCTCCATGCGCGGCGCTGGCGGGCAGGCGGCTGGCAGATCAATCGGCTCTAGGCCTCGAAGGCTTGCGCCTCTGGCGCTAACTCATCGAGCCGGAAAAGACGCGGCGAGCCCTCAGTCGAGCCCGATTCACTCCCCTGAGGCGAAGCAAATTCGTCCGCTGTACCTGAGCCCGACTTCTCCGGTATTAAAATCCGCTTCCCCAATAAGGTCGAGGTGGCCCGTAGCGCCTTGGAATTTTCCCGTACCACCAGTGATCGATACCGGGTACGTAACCACCGCGAACAGCCCAGGGGCAACGGGAAACGCGGTCAATTGAGCTGGCGCCGCAAAAATCGTGTCGCCCGCATCGGTAACCCAGTAGTGGTGGACAGACAAAACTGTGGTTCCGTTAATCCCGGGGGATTGTCCTACGATCTGCACGCCGACTGCGCCTTTGAGGTCTCCCGTCGCAACACCCAAGGTCCGATCGGCGGTAATGACCCCGACGTTTGTGATAACCCCACCTCCCACAGGGACACACGCGCCGAAAGCGCTCGGTCCAAAGCAGATGAACCAAACTGCAGCGAGAACCGGTTTGGTGAGACGCATACTGACCTCCTCTAAGGCGAGACTTCGACGAGCGGTGGGTTCGGCTGCGCCGGCGTGCTGTTGGCTACAGCTACCCATCCCCCCTGCGTCCGTTGTAGTTAGTTTGTGCGCCCGACTGGCAGACTCCACCGCGATGCCGGTACGTACGCCGAAGGGCCCATTGGACGACTGAAGGCCCTGGGCGAACTCGAGCCTACGCTCCGCGCGACTTGCAAGCCATGTATTTCAGCGAGAGAGCCTTACGAAGGCCCGCATCGCACAACTTTCATGGCAAGCGAGTGCGTACTGTGAAGGGAAGACCCGCCCCCGAGCGGCCTCCCGGCTCCGATCCGGTCACGCGCTGCGCATCTTACCCACGCGCCAAGCGCGTGTTCGTCAGCAACGCTGATGTCGGTTCATGGATCAGATGAGGGCGGCGTCGGTGTCCGCCACGCTCGCACCGCCCCCTTCGACCACGCGAGCGAGCGCCGCCGCGGTGGGCAGCACCTGCGCGGCGTAGAAGGCCGCGGTGCGGATCTTGGCGGCGTAGAACGCGCTCTCGGGACCGTCGACCTTCGCCGCGGCGATCGCCGCCGACTTCGCGAGCAGCCAGCCGCCGATCACGTAGCCGCACAGTTTCAGGTACGGCACGGACACCGCCAGGCCCACCTCGGGTCGCGAGGCGAGGGTGCGCAGCAGCGCCTGGGTCGCGCTCTTCAAGGCAGCCACCGCTGCGAGCGCCGCCTCACGCACTCCGAGTACGGCCGGGTCACCGCTCTCGAGCGAGCGCAGCTCGCGCTCCATTGCCGCGATCAGCTCGCCGATCGCCGCCCCGCGATCGCGCCCGAGCTTGCGGCCGATGAGGTCGTTCCCCTGGATGCCGGTGGTGCCTTCGTAAATGGTGGTGATGCGCACGTCGCGCACGTACTGCGCGGCGCCGGTCTCCTCGATGTAACCCATGCCGCCGTGGACCTGCACGCCGGTGGCGGCCACCTCGTTGCCGATCTCGGTGCACCAGCCCTTGACGATCGGCGTGAGCAGCTCGCCCCGGGCCTGCGCGGTGCGACGCACGTTGCCGTCAGCGCTGTGGGCGGCGAGGTCGAACTGAAAGGCGGCGTAGAGCGTGAGCGCGCGGGAGGCCTCGGTCTGGGACTTCATCGTGAGGAGCATGCGCTTCACGTCCGGGTGATGGATGATGGGGACCGGGCCCGCGCCGGAGAGCGCCTTGCCCTGCAGGCGCGTGCGCGCCCACTCGGTGGCGCGCTGCAGGGCGCGCTCGCCGACCGCGTAGCCTTCGCTCCCCACCGAGAGTCGCGCGCTGTTCATCATGATGAACATGTACTCGAGCCCGCGGCCGGGCTCGCCCACCAGATCCGCCCGCGCACCCTGCTTCTCACCGAAGGCGAGCACGCAGGTCGGGCTCGCGTGGATGCCGAGCTTGTGCTCGATCGAGAGGCAGCGCACGTCGTTGCGCGCGCCGAGCGAGCCGTCGGGATTGACGAGCACCTTGGGCACGACGAACAGCGAAATGCCCTTGACGCCGGCGGGCGCGCCCTCGATGCGCGCGAGCACCATGTGCAGCGTGTTGGGGGTGAGATCGTGATCGCCCCACGTGATGAAGATCTTCTGCCCGAAGAGCCGGTAGCGATCGCCGTCCGGCACGGCGCGCGTGCGCACCAGCCCGAGATCCGAGCCCGCCTGCGGCTCGGTGAGCACCATGGTGCCGGTCCACTCGCCGCTGATCATCCTCGGAAGGTAGCGCTCTTTCTGAGCCGCCGAGCCGCAGAGCTCGAGCGCGTGCATCGCCCCGTGCGTCAGCATCGGACCCAGCTTGAAGGCGAGACAGGCCGAGCCCCAGAACTCTCCGGCCGCGCTCACCAGCACCCGGGGCGCAGGCTGGCCGCCGAACTTCGGATCCGCCCCAAGCGCGGTCCAGCCGCCCGCCGCGAACTGGCGATAGGCGTCGCGAAAGCCCGGGGCCGTGACGACACCGTCGGGGGTCCAGCGCGCCCCGTGCAGGTCGCCCGGACGGTTGAGGGGCTCGAGCACGCCCTCCGCGAAGCGCGCCGCCTCTTCGAGCACCGAGCGCGCCAGCTCATCGGAATAGTCCGCGAGCTCGGCCGAAGCGGCGAGGCTGCCCGCGCCGAGGAGCTCCTCCAGCACGAAGCGCATTTCTCGTACAGGCGCACGATACATGGTCGGTCCCCCCTTGGACGCCCCGGTTAGTGTAGCGGGTGGGCGGGCCGCGGCCCGACTTCAGTGCGGCGCGAAGTCCTGCGTGCTCGGGTGGATCGGCGGCGGGCGCACGGGAACGGGCAGCGCCAGCGCGGGCACGATGTTTGCGGCCAGAAAGTCGACGAACTGCTGCACCCGGGGATCGGACTCGAGCGCCGCCGGATACAGGGCGTAAAGAGCGGCTGCCGGCGGTACGGTCCACTCGGACAGCACCGGCTTCAGCCGTCCGGTCGCCAGCCCCTGCCGGCACAGGAACTCCGGCAGAAGCCCCACACCGAGGCCCGCGGCCGTGGCGGCGTGCAGCACCGCGGGGTCATCGACGGCGAGCTTCGGGCGCAGCGGCACCTCGGCGCGCTGCGTCCCGCGCTCGAGCAGCAGCCGAAACTCAGGCAGCAGGGCGGCGTCGGGCGTGAGGAGGTCGTGGCCGCGCAGATCGTCCGGGCGCTCAGGCTGGCCCCGCCGCTGCAGATACGCAGGGGTCGCACAGAGCAGTGCGGGCGGCGCGCCGAGCAGGCGCTGCCGGGTGCTCCCGTCCGCGGGCGGACGGGTGCGGATCGCGACATCCCAGGCGCCCTCGGTCAACTGCTCGGCATCGAGCGCCACCTCGAGCGGCACGTGCGCGAACGCCTCGAGAAACCGCGGCACCAGCGGCGAGAGCAGCACCCGCCCGTAGGTGGGATCGGCGACCACGCGCAGCGGCCGCGCCTCGGGCTCCCTGAGCTTGGCGATCGCCGCGCGGGCGGCGTCGGTTTCCTCGCCGATCCGCCTGGCATGCGGGTACAGCAGCCGCCCTGCCGAGGTGAGCGCGATGCGCCGTGTGGTGCGCTCGAGCACCCGCACGCCAAGGGTCTTCTCGAGGTCGGCCACGGCACGGCTGACCGCCGCCTTGGGAACCGCCAGCGCACGCGCCGCCGCCGAGAAGCCATTGAGATCCACCACCTTGGCGAGCATGGCGAGCTGAGCCGGTGTCCAGATCAGGTTCATGACAGCCTCAATCAGGCGTTCGGGGAGCCGTATTGTTTCATCAGAGCTCGGTGGGGCGCCACCCTGGCTCGCGTAAGCGGATAGACTCACGCCCCCTCGGGCCAGACGGGCCGGCATTAGGCAAGGAGACTCTCTCATGAAGATCTCGATGCAGGCGCTCTCGGTGGAAGTGTTCGCGACCACTCTCGGAAATCTCTCCTCGATCCTCGAGAAGGGATTGGCGCACGCCACGCAGCGCAAGTTCGACCCGGCGGTGCTGCTCACCGCGCGCCTGGCACCCGACATGTTGCCGCTGACGCGGCAGGTGCAGATCGCCTGCGACCTCGCCAAGAATTCCGTCGCGCGGCTCGCCGCTCAGGAGCCGCCGCGCTTCGAGGACAACGAGACCTCCTTCGAGCAGCTGCGCCTCCGCATCGCGCGCGTGATCGACTACCTGAAGAGCGTGCCGGCGGACGCGCTCGCGGGCTCGGAGACACGCGACATCAGGGTGCCCACGGGGCAGCGCGCCTACGAGTTCAAGGGGCTGGAGTTTCTGCAGCGCTGGGCGATTCCCAACGTGTTTTTCCACGTCACGACCGCGTACGCGATCCTGCGGCACAACGGCGTGGAGCTCGGCAAACGCGACTTCCTCGGTGCGCTGCGCGAGGTGTAAGCACATACCCCGCGGGCGCCGAGACCAATATGACAAACGGCGGGTGCCGACCGTCGCTGTTTGCAAACAGAACGCGAGAGAAATCACGGCGCCGCCCGCGCCGGACTGCCACTCTTATTGTTACTCAAGGCGGGCGCCGAGCCTGCCGGCGCTGTTTAGTCCCGGACAGGAAGCTCCCTTGCGCAACAAAGCGATGGCCGCACGCCCGCCAGCGAACCCACCAGTTCTCGCGGTCGTGCCCACGCCCGCCACGCTCGCCACGCCGGCCACCGTGCCGACGCTCGGGCAGCAGCTGCGCGACGTGCTGCAGGGCCGGCGCCTGCATTCGGTCTCGGTCTGCGATCATGAGGCGAACGTGCTGTGGCTCAGCGAGGGCGCACTGATCGGCCCCGATGAGCACGGCCTGGTGATCGAGGGCCTCCAGGCCCTCGCCGCGGAACCGGCGAGGCGCTGCTACGAGACCGTTCTCGAAGACGGGCGTTTTGGTCTGCTCCTGCCGGTGCGCTCGCCGAGCGGCGATCTCCTCGGCGTCGCCATGGTCCTCGCTGACAGCAAGGCCATCGGCGACGACACGCAGGAGCGGCTGATGGCGGCACCGGTGCGCGCCATCATGCAGCGCCTCGCCGTGCTCATGAAGCCCGGGGCCCCGCCGGCCGAGGGCCGCGCGAGCCGCGGCGGACAGGCCACTGTACCGGCTGCGTCGACCGACGATCTGACGGCGGAGGAGCTCGCGCTCCTCGAGCTCGTTCCGGATATCGAGCCGCCCGGGCCGCCGCCGCGCGTACAGCCTCCACCTCGCGCCGCCGCCGCGCCGGCCGCCCCGCAGCAGAAGCCCACCGCGGCGCGCGCCGTCGTGATCCCCCCGGCCATGTCACCCAGGCAGGTGGACGACATTCTCGAGTTCGATCTATCCCCCGCGAAAAGCCCGTCGCCGTCCCCGCGGCGACCGACCGGCTCCGCGGCCCGATCGAAGATCGACACCCAGACCGACATGATGACTCTCGAGTTCATCCTCGAGAAACCGACCGCAGCGCCCGACGCGCCGTCCACGGCGCCCG
>WNGP01008109.1_pt1 | contig 12952 bp, 10 predicted proteins | sample 5407671 | NCBI WGS metagenome assembly WNGP01 (sample SAMN13153381, study PRJNA577476) | soil metagenome | isolation source: 40 cm soil or saprolite under Garry oak tree replicate 2 | place: USA:California | collected 2016-06-15 | reverse complement strand
TGTAAGCTGATACCGGGGCAGTTCTTTGAGCTGAACGCGTCCAATGGGAGCATCGTGCACACTTACAACAGCGTGCCTGGTGGATGCGTAGGCGGAGGTATCTGGTCGTCTCCAACGTTTGACGCGTCCGACGGTTCCATCTACTTCACGGCAGGTACACAGGGTGGATGCACCAATGATCACAATTCGATCGGCATCGTCAAACTCCGTGCATCAGATCGCACGTACCTGAGTTCCTGGCAAATTCCCTTGAACCAACGACTGACGAATGATGCCGATTTTGCCGGAACTCCCACCCTGTTCACCGCCACGATCAATGGCACCTTGCAAAAGATGGTGGGTGCGGTAGACAAGAACGGCTTTTACTATGCCTTCAACCGCTCCTCGCTCAGCAGCGGCCCCGTCTGGTCCAAGCAGATTGCCGGGGCTGGAGCGTGTCCTCAGTGCGGACAGGGCAGCATCTCATCAGCAGTGTGGGATGGGTCGAGAATCTTCGTAGCTGGGGGTACCACCAGCATTAATGGGGCCAGCTGTGGCGGCAGTGTGCAGGCACTCGATCCCGCCACGGGCAACTTCCTCTGGCAAACGTGCCTGCCCAAAACGGTCATGGGTGCCATCACCGAAGTGCCCGGCGTAATCGCCCTGATAGATGGAGCGAATTTGACCCTGATCAATACAGGGAGCGGAGCAAAGCTCTTCAACTACAGTGCACACTTGTATGGCTCGCCATCGATCTCAAACGGTGTGCTCTACGTGGGAAGCACGACCAAGCAACTCTACGCTTTCGGAATGTAGTGTAAAGTCCTGAAAAACTCTTTTTTCTCTTTTTGCGCGCGGCCGCGCGCAAAAAGAGAAAAAGTTTACTCAATCATCGATCTGCGTATCTCGATAATCTGGTCGCGCAGCTGCGCGGCCTTCTCAAACTCTAACTGCTTGGCGGCAGCACGCATCTGGGACTCCAGATCCTTAATCAGGCGCAGGGCTTCATCTTTCGGTATACCGGCCAGTGCTACTGCAACTGCAACCGACTTGCCGTCTGTCGCCTCGACTGCCACCCCGCTCATCTCTTTGATGCGCTCAGAGAGTGTCTTCACATCCTTCTTGATGCCACGTGGCGTAATGTGGTTGTGCTCATTAAAGGTGGTTTGAAGCGTGCGGCGGCGGTTCGTCTCATCGATGGCGCGCTGCATCGATTTGGTAATGGTATCCGCATACATAATCACGCTCCCCTCGACGTGGCGTGCCGCACGCCCAATCATCTGGATCAATGAGCCCTCTGAACGTAAGAAGCCCTCCTTATCGGCGTCGAGAATGGCTACCAGCGATACCTCCGGCAGGTCCAGGCCTTCGCGTAACAGGTTAATACCCACCACCACGTCATAGACGCCCAGGCGCAGGTCGCGTAGAATTTCTACGCGCTCAATCGTATCAATCTCCGAGTGCAGGTAATGCACTTTAATGCTCAGCTCCTGCATGTAGTCTGCCAGGTCTTCGGCCATCTTCTTGGTCAATGTCGTGACGAGCACACGCTGTCCCCTGGCGACACGCTGGCGAATCTCTGCTAGTAGGTCGTCGATTTGTCCTCGCGTGGGACGCACACTGATCTGAGGATCAATCAGGCCTGTGGGGCGAATCACCTGTTCCACGACGGCTTCGCTATGTTCGTATTCATATGGGCCAGGTGTGGCAGTAACAAAGAGTGCCTGGTTAATCTGTTGCTCAAACTCTGTAAAGGTCAATGGCCGGTTATCGAGTGCCGAGGGAAGGCGAAAGCCGTAATCGACAAGTACCTGCTTGCGTGAGCGGTCACCTGCGAACATACCGCGCACCTGTGGCAGCGCTACATGCGACTCGTCCACCACAAGCAGGTAATCTTCAGGCAGGTAGTCCATCAAAGTCCACGGCTGCTCGCCTGCGGCGCGGCCCGCCAGGTGACGTGAATAGTTCTCGACACCAGAGCAGAAACCCGTCTCGCGCAGCATCTCGATATCAAAGTTCGTGCGCTGCTTCAAACGTGCGGCCTCAAGCAGTTTACCTTCGGCTTCGAGCACGACTAAGCGCTCTTCCAGTTCGCTTTCGATCAACTCAATGGCCTTGTTCAGGCGCTGCTGTGTTGTCACCCAGTGCTTGGCCGGATAGATATCCAGGCGTTGACGTTTACCCAACACTTCGCCTGTGAGGGGATCGATCTCGGTCATACGCTCGATCTCATCTCCAAAAAATTCAATGCGTACCGCTACATCCTCATAGGCGGGAAATACCTCCAGAACATCGCCGCGCACGCGGAAGCGTCCACGAATGAAATTGGCATCGTTACGCTCATACTGAATTTCTGTCAGGTGGCGTAGGATCTTGTTGCGCCGGCGTTCTTCTCCTACCTTGAGGGTAAGTACTACTTCTCCGTATTCTTCAGGGCTGCCCAGGCCATAGATGCAGGAGACAGAGGCCACAATCAAGACATCGCGTCGTTCAAAGAGACTGCGTGTCGTGGAGAGGCGCAGCTTCTCGATCTCCTCGTTCAACATGCTTTCTTTTTCGACATAGGTATCCGTACGGGGTATGTAGGCTTCCGGTTGATAGTAGTCGTAGTAGGAGACAAAGTATTCTACAGCGTTGTTGGGGAAGAACTCTTTGTACTCGCTAAAAAGCTGCGCTGCCAGCGTCTTATTGGGGGCAAGCACCAGCGTCGGTTTTTGTACTTGCTCTATAACTTTCGCTACCGAATACGTTTTGCCGCTGCCCGTCACACCCAGCAGTGTCTGCATCCTATGGCCTTTTCTAATGCCCTCGACAAGCTGGGCGATGGCTTCCGGCTGATCACCTGTGGGCTGAAAAGGAGCTTCTACCTTAAATTCTGGCATAATGATCTATCCTTGAGTAGAATATCTTTTCCAATTGCTCACTCATTATACCATACTCCGGGCTGAACTGATTCTCTAAGATGGACCGTGTTACCAGTAAACACATTTGCTTACAGGCGCCTGTAATGCTTGCGAACACGATTACTATTGTTTTGGAGGACCTCGTAATGACTCTTCTCTATAGATTGACCCACCACATCAATGGCCGAATACCGGTGGGTGTTCTCAGGGTACTTAGGATACTGGGGTTGCTGCTCGTACTCGCGCCAGTGGCAGGTTGTGGCACACCCGCTCCACTGCAGTTTACTACTATCGACTTAGGTCTACCGCCTGCAGCGCTTAACTCGCCTGTCGTTGGCCCACTGCCAGATAATACGCAGATGCGCGTTGGAGTCACTTTCAAGGTCAGCCAGAGCGTGCTCGACCACTTTGATCACCAGAAAATACAGCCTGGAAAGCGTTCAAACCTGGAGAATTTTGCCAATCAGATAGGTATTGACGATGCCACCTATCAGAAAATCAAGGATTTCTTTAATACCGGCGGCATAGGGCTGAAATTGAGTAAATTGCATACCCACCTTACCATTACCGCCAAGGCCAAAACCATTGCGGGCTTGTTGCAGACGCGTTTCGTCATTCATCGCCTGAATAACCGTACCTTTTTTGCTCCTGCGACACCGCCTAAACTGCCAAAATTTCTTGTCGATTCCATCGCTGCCATTACTGGACTTGATAACTATAGTACTCCGCCGCAGACGGGTCACATCTACCAGCATTTCAAGCAAGCGAGTTCGAAGCGTCGTCCTGGGCAGGATTGCAATCCCTCAGGCCAGACTCTGCTGCCAAAGGAAGTGGCTCATGCCTATGGCTACGATCAGCTCTGGAATCACGGGTGGCACGGCGAAAACATGACAGTAAACCTGGTCGAGATCGATGCGTTTGATCAGAATGATGTCCAGAATTACTTTGATTGCATTAACTTCCAGGGCAAGCTGGATGTGGCTGATATCGATGGCGCCCCAACACAGGCAATTGGAGAGTCTACACTGGACATCGAGATGGTGGCGGGCCTGGCTCGCTCTGTGCACATTGCTGACTATGAGACGGATGGCAACTCAAACAACGATGTTTGGGTTCAGGTCAATGATGAACTCCAACAGATCATTGATGATAATACCAATAATGCCAGTTCAGGCAGTGTTGTCAGTATTAGCCTCGGTGATGCCGAAGGCCAGATTACCTCGAATGATCGTGTTGCCATCGAGAAGAGCATTCAGATACTCACACAAGTGGAGCATATGACAGTCTTTGTAGCCAGTGGTGACTGTGCAGCTTTTACTGACCGTGTTTTCCGCAGTCTCTCAGTCAGCTTTCCTGCCAGTGCTCCATGGGCAACAGCAGTTGGTGGAACTATCTTGTCTGTAGGTGGGAATGGAGAGCGCACGAGTGAGGTTGTATGGTCCAATGGATCAAATCCTTTCACCTGTAAGAATCGTTGGGGGAGTGGTGGAGGACTCAGCCAGGTCTATCCTCGTCCAGATTGGCAGAATGCCAGTGGAGTTAATAACCAGTACTCCAATGGCCATCGCCAGATTCCTGAGATTTCCGCGGCGGCCTTTGACCTGGCCGTCTACTTCAACGGCCAGTGGGGTGGCGTTGGTGGGACAAGTGCGGCCTCGCCTATCTGGGCGGCCGGTGTCTCCCTGGTCAATGAGGGCTTGATCCATCAAATTGACAAGTATGCCTATTCGCCGCGTATGTTCTACCTGGCTGCCGACAGGAATGACGGCATGCAGCCCTTCTACGATGTGACCCGTGGAAACAACCTGTACTATCCTGCCACCCCTGGATGGGATTACCCCACTGGCCTGGGAACGCCCAACCTGGCAGATTTCTACCAGGTGATCTGCCGCGATATCATGTGAGCAAATAGCACTGCGAGATGTGAACTGTGCCATAGTGAACCTCTTTGGCTATGCTACAATGAGTTCATAAGGAATTTGAACATTGATCTGGAGCAAAGGAGATAGGTAGACTATGGCACAGGCTCGTCCGCGCTTCTGCCCACAATGTGGCACACCTACCACGGCAGGCCAGGGCTTCTGTGCCAACTGCGGGCGAGTACTGATTGCTGCACCCTCTGAGGTTGATACAGTGCCGCAAGGCCAACCCCGACAGCGATTTTCGCAAACGGGGCCGCAAACAGCACAACAGTCTCCCCAACCAGTATGGGCAAGGCCATCCGCGTCATTTCCGCGCTCTCCTAAAAAACGCATGTCAGGCAGAACCGGCTGTGTTCTACTCTTTCTTGTGCTTCTTGTTGTTGCAGGTATAGGCACTTACGCTGGCGCCGGGCTTTTGGGGCTCCATCTGCCGGGCTTTGATAGCGCTGGCCGCAGTGACGTGCAACCTCCGATTGCAACGATGGCCGTCAATGCTACAGTGACTTATGCCGGTGTGAATATTGCTATTCTTTCTGCCCAGCAATCCCAGAGCTTTGTCGATGATCCCAATACGACTACCACGGGTATGGTGCGCCTGCATCTGCAGGAGCAGAATAAAACTTCAACTCGCGTGAGTTGGATCTACGCGAATGTTGCGCGGCTCGTTTTGCCGGGGGGAAAAACTGTTGCCCCAACACTGGTGCAGGCTGGAGCAGGTATTGCGCCTGGAGCTACCCAGGAGAGCACACTGGATTTTGCAGCACCCACGAGCATGAAAATCAGTCAGCTCTCATTAAGCCTGGGCGCTATGAACGAGGCGCAAATGGACATTCCTTTGACAGGACATGCCGATTTACGAAACTATGCTCCAAAAACCGTCAACCTCAATGGCCAGATGACTTACCTGGGGCTGAACTGGACCTTAGTGAGTGCAACTTCACAACTGAGTATAGCCGGGCAGCAAGCTAGCAAGGGAATGTCCTATATCATAGTGACGCTCAAAGTGGATAATACGCTGTCACAGGAGGCTATTCCTGGTTCAGCCTATGACTACATCCGCTTAAAATCTGGCAGTACTATTGCTTCACCAAAAAGTACCACCCTGCCCGTCTTATTTGAGGCAGGAGAAACTGGCAAAACTGGAACGGTTACTTTCCTGGCACCCCAGTCCAGTAGTGCATACACGTTAATACTGCTGCCGCAAGGTGGAACTGAGCAGGCCACTACAGATTTTCAATTTGCCTGACGAATACGCCTGATAGACTTTTTTTATGATTGCTGTTACACTTAGGCAAAGCACAGCTTTGTCCTTCTTCAGAGAAGAACACCTATACATTTAACAAAAGGAGAGAGCTTATGGCTCAGGCATTTCCACCTTCATGTCCACATTGTGGTACTCCTGCCACCCCTGGGCAGCGCTTTTGTTCCAATTGTGGTGGACCATTGGATGCTGGATTCAGCATTCCTACTGCTGCGGCATCGAGCGGAGAACACTACCCGCAAGTTCCTGATTTATCTACACAGCTTTCAACACCTCCGCCTCCACCGACTAGTTCATATAGTCAGCCTGCACAAGGGTCTCCGAATACCTATTATCCGCCCCAGGCACCACAAAACTCGCCAGCGGAGCAGCAGAGCTACCAACCTCTGCCAGCGTACACACAGCCACAAAAAGATGCCTCAAGGAGTGTACTTAGCCAGATTGGTTGTGGTGTTGGCTTGATAATACTCGCTGTCCTTGCTGTCTGTGGTGGTACCGGTTACCTGGGCTACAGGTGGTTAGTTTCTACCGCTAATAGTGTACACACTACTACTAGCAACACCGGTACAGGTAATAACACTGGTAGTAATGGCACGGTGACAGTGCCCTTGACAACGAAAAATATAAATGCAGCTCTGACCTATGCAAGCGTCGATATCACCATTCTCAACGCTCAGGAAGCCGGTAGCTTTTCTGATGACAGCAACACGAGCTCACCGGTTCTGCTGCGTCTCAATATGAAGGAGCATAATCCTACCGCCGGCACAATCTTCCTTTCATATAGTGATAACTTCCATTTAATTTTGCCGGATGGAACAAGTGTAACTCCTTCTCGTGAGCATGATATTGGTGAGGTTGCCCAGGCAGTCACACAAACCAGCTGGGTGGATTATTCTCTGTCTTCGAGCATGGATATCACTAAACTTACTTTGCGCTTAGGGGGTGCGAATGAGGTACAGGAGGATGTTCCATTAACGGGAAATGCCGATTTGGGCAAGTATCAAGCAAAGACAATCAGCCCAAATATGGCCTTCCAATACGCGGGAGTGAACTGGACACTAACAACTGTGACCTCGAGATTCAGCGCTAATGGAAAGCAAGCTGCAGGTGGCATGCGCTATATTGTGGTAACATTGAAATTAGGAAATCCGACTTCAAGTGTGTTTTACCCTGAGATGTCTACGTATGCACGTCTGAAGTCGGGCGATATCGTCAATTCGCCAACAAGTGATACTTTTGCCATAGATGTTGCTGCTGGCACGACCGGCACAACCGGGACGGTAACCTTTCTTATGCCGCAGAACAATAGCTCTTTTACGCTGACGATGTTAGCACGCACCGATACGTCGCCGCCAGCCACTCAGGTTACAAGGGATTTCCGGATCTAAGTACAGATCTCCTCGCTCCCAAACAGGAGTCATCCCGGATCTGATGTGTGGTTGAAGAACGCCCGATTCAAAAATTCGGGATGACTGTCGACAGGTTCCTTATTCCAGTAAGAAGCTGCCGATGAGTTCCTTCCGCAGTGCCGCTTTTTCCTCTTCATCGATCGCTTCGTCCTTCCTGGTCACGGCTCCCTGCCAGACTGCCGCTGTCATCGGACTGGTGATAGCGGCTGCGAATTCATCAATGAGCATATCTTCAAGAAATGTAGAGGAAGGCGTCGCTGTTTGTAACACTTCCTCTTCACTTACCTCTTCTACTTCTTGATCGGAGTAGTTTGCTGTTTGCTCAAATTCGTCGTAGCTGGGCAGGGGGGTTTCAGGAATAGTGCTCATTGGCGCCTCGCTTAAAGCCATGCTTATAGTTTCCTGGTAGCTGGCAGGAGAATCTTGTGTTGGCGAGACTACTTGAGAAGAAGTAACAGCCGGTCCGCCCATGAGTGCGAACTGCTTGCCGAAAATATCAAGGAAAATACCGCGACCTCCACGCAAATCAGCAAGTTGACGCTTTAAATCCTGGTTTTCCTCGATTAATTCCTCCAAATGTTGCTTTTGATTGAGCACTTCTTGCATGATGAGTTCGAAGCTACTACCGCTCATTATCTTTTTCCTCCAGAGCACAATTGGCTACTTAATTGCCGGTAAATGGTTGGCCTTTGGGCTCACTATGGATCCCTCTCCTACAAAAAACGTGCTTTCTGCTCATCTCTGTATTCAAACGTTTCAATGCATCTGAAGTAACAATGGTTGTGTTTATTCAACTGCATATGTAGCATCTCAAATCGCTTGTAGCCACTTCTCAGAAGCAATAAAGCTCTCATAGAATAACAAGACCTGCGCCTGCCAAAAAGAGTGGTTTCTATTGTATACTACTCTCTAAGGTTCATACACACGAACGCAAATCAGTATCATATAGAGATGCGCAAACGTGTTGTTAGTAGAAATTAACCTGATAGGGAATAATTTTCGTTGAAGGACAGAGGGGAAAATGGCCTGCTAGAAAATATTGCTCGTTGAAGGACAAAGGAACTGCATTGCTATGGCGCAAGACGCTGCGACACAAGAAACGTCAGATCAAGCCCCCCAGGAAGAAGTACATGCCGGTAAGCATTTACTTGGTCCTATCCTCTGCTGGGCAGTTGTCTTTGCGGATATTGGTACCTCTGTTTATTATGTCCCTGGTATCCTCTATGGAACTGTTGGGAGACTGGCAGGTTTCTTTGTCTTTTTAACCATGACCGTATTTGTGCTACTAACGTTGAAATACGCCGAGGTGACCAATCGCTTCCCGCAAGGCGGTGGCGTTGTGACGGTAGCGGCGCAGGCCATGAATCACTGGGTGGGGGCGTTGGGCGGCATGTTTATCCTGGTCGATTACTTTCTTACAGCAGCCATCAGCTGTCTTTCGGGTATGCTTTATCTGAGTGTAGTGCTACCCGCTATTGGGCCATTTACCCTGGAGATTACTATTGGCGTACTTGTGCTGTTAGGTATCCTGAATTGGGTGGGTGTGAGCGAGAGCGCCAAAGTTAGCCTGGTGGGTGCGGTCATCGCCTTCGGCAGCGATGTGGCGATTCTTATTACCGTCTTTACCCACATATCCTTCTCTGATTTTTTGTCACTCTTCCCCAGGATGTTTGCGCATCAACACCATACGGTGGTTTCCATCTTGACTGGTTTTGCTGGCTCATTCCTGGCCTTTTCAGGTTTAGAGAGTATTTCACAACTGTCTCCAGTGATGAAAACGCCACGTAAGAGGGTAGCAGGAATAGCGCTCTTGCTCGTAGTATTAACGATTGGCGTGACCAGCCCTGTCCTGACCATGCTTTCGACTCTTTTGCAACCGCGTGAAGCAAGTGATCCCGTGCTGTCTAACCAACTTATTTCGCTCCTTGCCGGGCATTGGGGAAGTATCTTCTTGCAAACCGAGGTAGCCATCAGCTACGTGGAACGCCTCACTACTCCGTTGCTCTGGCTACCGGTATTCCCATCGCGGTACTGTTGCTTGTGCGAGGAAATATCAACATTCTTGGCGACATGTACGCCTTTGGTCTTTTGGGAGCTTTTACGTTGACCTGTCTTGGCCTGGACATCGTGCGCTATCGAGAACGCAAGGCTGTACGAGCCAAAGCCTATCAATGGCCTGCCAACTGGCAGCGTAACGATCATGATGAGTATGTACCTCCTGGCAATGTTTCCCACGACTCCTCTCAAGGGACCCTTAAGAATACGCCTCCAGATAGACATGCTTTGACTGGCGTATCCATTGCACAAGGTGGGGCAACGACAACTCCTTCTGCTCGTACGAGCCCGCTCAGTTTTTGGTCTTCGCTCGATTTTTGGCTAGGTATACTGACCACCGTGCTGGTACTCACTGCGTGGATGACGAATCTCGTATCCAAACCACTAGCTACGGCCTTTGGAGGTTCAGTGGCAAGCATTGGTATGATCATTGCCTATATCAACTATCAAAGCCATAAACGACAGGGTCGTTCGCCGGTTGTTACTACAGGTATCGAGGGACGTTTGCCAGGATCAGTATTGGCAGTCCTCATTGAGGGTAATGAGCATAACGATGCTGTTATACATAGCGCAATCAATGCTGCTGACGGGCACCCGGTTGTGTTTCTCTATGTAGGTAATCGTAGGCCAGGTCGGCTCCCGAGCATGTTCGAATTGTATGACCCATATCTAGAGGATCAGCAGGCTAAAGAGACTCTTGGCCATGCTGAACATGTGGCTCAAAGAGCGAAGATTGCTCGCCGGTATGTGTATAAACAGGAAGAACCTGGTGTCGTTGCCAACGTTTGGAAGATAGTTCATCCTCGTGATACGGTAGTGACGGCGGATGTTGTTCCCGAGGTCGAGGATATCAACCCGGATCGCATTCGTTACGAGCTAACGCCAAAAGGCAAGGTGGCACATCTCCTCAAGCAGTGGTAATTACGAGGTACCTGTTATCTTTCTTGACATTCTCACGTCGCCTGAAGGCAGAAGGGAGAATGTCAAGACGACCGTAACTATTGTGTGGGAGTATCCGTCGGAATGGGCGTATCCGTTGGAGTGTCCGTTGGGGCCACCGTCGGTGTATCCGTTGGAGTGGGCGTATCTGTTGGCGTTGCCGTCGGTGTATCTGTGGGAGTCGCTGTCGGAGTGTCCGTCGGAGTCGCCGTTGCCGTTCCACAGGTCCAGGATACAGTGGTGATGTTTCCTCCACTATCTGAGAAGGTGAAGGTGCCACCCGGGCAATCGCTGGCAGGAAGTGTAGCAATCACCTGTTGTGGCTGGTTTGGAAGTACGGTTCCGCTTGACTGGTTGAAGGTAACTCCAGTTGAACTGCTGAATGCCGACCAGCCGAGATCACCTTGTGAATCTGGGGGCAGGGCCAGGGTAACAGTACATGTATAGATATCATTACTGTTAAGGCAGGCACCTCCTGGATCCACTTCGCTGGCAGTCAGCATCGGTGCCACACAGCTCCATGGTACGTTAACGGGATTTTCTCCTTCCGAGCCCGAGAAAGTAAAGGTAGCGTTAGCCGGGCAGACAGTATCCGGTATTGAAATGGTCACCTGTGCCGTTTGGCCTGGAGTAAGTGGCCCGCCGGGTGGATTGAAGGTAATGCCGTTTACCCCATTGCCGAATGCGTTCCAGTTCACGGTGTTCGTGTTATTCGAAGCGCTGCTCACGGTAGCAAGGCAACTCCAGCCCGCATTGTAAGAACAATTGCCTAAGCTGGCTTCCAGCGTTGGTGGCGGTATACATCCCCAATTCACACTGGCGGTATTTGCCGGTCCTGTGAAGCTGAAGGTCCCATTCTGGCAATCTCCGCCGGGTAACTTCCTACTTTCAAATGCGCGGTATCGACAGCAATGTAGATCGATTGCCGTAAACTGCCCGGTTCAATCGTTCCGGTGTGTGTTGGCGTCGTTAGCCACACCGTTCCCTTTGTATCAGCTAGCCAGGTGAGCCGCCGTCCCCCTGGGTTCCCGGCCATCAACGACAGAAATACTTTTCTACCCGTCGCTATTTTGCCAAAGTCAAGAGAGGAAGGATGCACTTCGAGCATGGCTGGTTTGGGCATAATGCTGAAACCTAGCTCTGCACTCCGCGCGCCTAGATTTTCGGTAGCGTGAAGCGTGTGGGACCCTAAGCCCCAACTGTCACTTACCGCTATATCGGCGTTAAAGGTTCCTGCCGGGCTTACTAAAAGAGTTGTATTCGTTGCAGCAGGTTCCAGCATTTGCCCCGCGGCCAGTATCGGCAGTGCATTGGCTGATCCAGCTTCCGTACTACGTTCTGCTTTCCCTGCAGTATTAAGAGGAGTGACCACCAGACCAGTATCCAGCTTGAGCACAATAGTGCCATCTGGTAAGAAACCTGGCAGCCTCTGCGGCTGCCAGGTAAATTGCAGGTAAAAGATTAATTCCAGTTTTCGACGCCGACATCCTCACCCTGGCTCTCAAGCCACCGTTCAAGATCAATGGCAGCACGACAGCCATCGCCGGCGGCGGTAACGGCCTGGCGATAGCGATGGTCGGTAACATCGCCCGCTGCGAAAACGCCGGGAATATTGGTCATCGTATACTCAACCGGAACAATATATCCCTTCTGATCCATGTCGATGACGCCCTTAAACAGGCCGGTATTCGGTTCGTGCCCGATGGCCAGGAATAATCCCTGAACCGGCAGGACACTCTCTTCGCCTGTCTTCACATTGCGCAGCAGTAGACCAGTTATGGCGTCATCACCCAGGACCTCGGTGACATCGGTCTCCCACATAAAGCTAATCTTAGGGTTTCTGAAAGCGCGATCCTGCATGATTTTGCTGGCCCGCAGCGAATCGCGGCGGTGAATAACCGTAACATGATTGGCGTAGCGTGTCAGGAAGTTAGCCTCCTCCATGGCAGTGTCTCCACCACCTATCACGGCCACATCCTTACCCTTAAAGAAAAAGCCATCGCAGGTAGCACAGGCGCTTACGCCCCGCCCTTGCAGGCGCTGTTCGCTCGGCAGTCCCAACCACTTTGCGCTCGCCCCAGTCGAGATAATAATGGTACGTGCCAGGTACTCGCCCGAATCAGTTGTGAGCCTGAAGGGGCGCTGGCTAAAATCGATCGCTGTCACATCTTCGGGGATCATCTCTGTCCCGAAGCGGCGGGCCTGGACTTCGAACTTCTCCATCATCGGGGGGCCAAGAATACCCTCTTCAAAGCCAGGATAGTTCTCCACGTCGCTGGTCACCATCAGCTGCCCACCTACCTGGTAGCCCTGGAACATGAGCACCGAGAGGTTAGCGCGTGAAGCATAGATCGCGGCTGTATAGCCTGCCGGTCCAGAGCCAATAATGATCACATCGTATTGTTTTGCCATAGTCGGGGTACTCCTCACTTCTCCACTTCGTTCTTTGCTTATGTTAACACAATTTGGATGCGTTTTATTCCT
>WNGP01007182.1_pt1 | contig 12952 bp, 8 predicted proteins | sample 5407671 | NCBI WGS metagenome assembly WNGP01 (sample SAMN13153381, study PRJNA577476) | soil metagenome | isolation source: 40 cm soil or saprolite under Garry oak tree replicate 2 | place: USA:California | collected 2016-06-15 | reverse complement strand
CCAATACGGCAAGGCCCTGCAAACTTTTCAACAGGCAACGCAACGCTTTCCCGACTCCCCAGAGGCCCAATATTTCCTGGGCATTGCGGCGCGGGGCCTCGGAAATTACGACTTGTCGGAAGCCGCTTTGCGGAAGTCTCTCCGTCTCAAGGGAGACAATGTCGACACATTGGCGCAACTTGGGTTTGTAGTAGGTGAACGTGGACGCGAAGTGGAAGCCGAGAAACTTCTGCGTCGTGCCATCGCGCTGAACGCACGTCATTTTTACGCAAACTATGACCTGGGCAGGTTGCTCGTGCGCACGAAGCGATATGATGCCGCGATAGGTGTGCTGAACAGCGCGGCAGCAATACGATCTCGCGATCCAGGTGTGCACTACCAACTATTCATTACGTACTCGCGACTTAAACGAAGGGATGACGCAGAACGTGAACTTATCCTTTTCAAACAGTATGACGTGGAGCGCAAAACGCGGCGCGCGGAAGGAGACGAAGCGGTTGAAGACACCCTACCTCGCTCGGCAACTGACGGCAGACCAGACTAGCCCACCATCATGTGCCGGAAAAGAAAAGCCCGACATCTGAGCGCCGGACTAATCTCATCCTCACAGGATTTCCCTCAGGACAGACCCTAGAACTGAAATCTACCCTGAAACTCGATCACGCGTCCGGCCAAACCCCGCTCGGCGCGACCAAAAAGCGCGTTCTGGACCTGGGTGCTCGGACTGTTGAAGTTGAATGGTTGTAGATTCAAGAGATTGAAGATATTGAAAAAGTTTGCTTTCACCTCAAAGAACCTTCCTTCGCCGAGCAAACGATTCAACCCGAATCTTTTGCTGACTGTCATGTCAACATCAAAGTAACGAGGACCTCGGAACGAGTTGCGGCCGATGCCGGGCAGTTGGAACCCTACCGGCGCCGCGGTGCTGAAAAAATGCGAACCACCGCCCGGAAAGTTGCTGCCGGTGATGAATGCATTGTTCGAGGTGTCATTGCCCGCGCCCCCAAAGTAAGCGACCGGTCGTACCGGACAGATTGTCGGGCCGCGCGTGCTGAGGCATTGGCCGACCACTGGAGTCCACGGGAAACCGGTGTGGGCAGTAAGAATGCCGCTGAGTTGCCAGCCGCCCAAAATACTACCGACCGCATCGTTACGGTGTCTGAAAACTGGCAATTCCCAAAGTCCTGACGCTACAAAATTATGACGCACATCATAGTCCGAAGGACCACCTTCCTGGCGTACATCGAGCGGGTAAGTAGGGTTGGTATTTGCAGTAGGACCTTCGTACGAGACGACGTCGATACTCTTCGCAAAGCGATAGATCGCATCGAACTGAACACCACCTGAAAACCGCCGCGTCAGGCGCGCAATCAGAGCATTGTAGCTGGCGTTCGTGTCTGGAGTGGGGAATAAGATGTTTGAGAAAATAAACGAGTCAGTGAAAAGGAAGCGTTGGTTGACAAGTCTCACCAGCTTGCGACTTTGGCTGCCCTGATAGCCAACTTCCGCGACCATCTTCGCCGGAAGGCTATACTGTCCCTCGATCGAATACGTATAGACGTAAGGCGTCGGAACTTTGGCCGGCGCGCCGTAGATTTCCACTTCGACTCCAGGGGGCAAAATCGGAATACCGTTCGCGTTGAAACCAAATCGCAGAGCCGGGTTTATCGGGTAGCTGAACGGAGAATTGTTCGCACCGAGCGAGTAGAGAATTTGGCCGCCGTCGAAAGGCGTACTGAAATCAGAGGCCGAAGTGCCGCAGCAAAGACCATAGCGCGCAAAGAATGGAGGATTGCCGCGGGTGTTGGCGAATTCAAGTAGCGGGATGCGGTTGTAAGCAATGCCGAAGCCGCCGCGAATCACCAGCTTGTTTTCATTGAGCAGCCCGTGGAACGAATCGCCGAGGTTCGGACTGTAGGCAAAACCAAGCCGCGGCGCGAAGTTGTTTCGATCAGGGGGGTAGAGTGATTTGACGACGACAATGCTTCCGCCCGTTATCTCCTGACCGGCCGGACCCAGAACGAAGTTACTAAGTACACCGTTTTTCTCGGTCAGCGGAGCAAAGTACTCCCCTCGCAGGCCGAGTTTCAGGGTCAAGTTCGGGCGGAACTTCCAGTCATCCTGCACAAACAACGCGTCGGTCGACGAGCGGAAGTTACGCTTTGATTGCGCGGGGCCGCCCGTGCGAGGGTCGGCCCTAATCTGTTCGAACTTCGGCGCGTCGTTGGCAAAGTTGAATATACCGGCGAAAGTGTAGAACGGTCGCGAACCCCCCGAGAGGTCATTATTGTCTTGCTCCCAGCGGCGTTCTCCGCCGATGCTGAGACCGTGATTGCCCCGCACCCAGCGGAACGTGTCGCGGAATTCGAAAGTGTTTTCGGAAAAGATGCCGGGGGTCGTTTCGGCCCAGGGTGCGCCCCATTGTAAGCGAGCAAAGGGCAAGTCTTCGATCTCGATGTGCGGAATACCGAAGTTCGTGCCAGTCGACGAAGCGATCTCGTTGAATGAGAAGCGAGTCGCATTGAAGCGCGCTTCATTGGTCTTGTTGGAAGAGATGGTGTGCGCCCAGGTGAGCATACCGAAAAGATTCTGCGGCGCGGTAGTGATGTCACCCATCGGGCGGCTGCGGCCCGCCGCATCGGCGCCGGTCCCTTCGAAGCGAGAAATGTAAGAGCTAAAGGTGAGCGTGTCATTACTTGTAAGATTGACGTCGATGCGGGGATTAAACTGATTGCCGCGGCTTATCGTCGGAACGGCGAGTTGTGCGAATTGGATGTCAGGAATCCCGTCGAGACCCCCTCCGTTCAGATTGTGCAGGTTGAAGGATAGGTATTGGCCCTGTGCTCCCGCGAGTTGTCCGATATCGAGGCCGCCTGCAAGCTGTTGGCACAATGGGAAGTCTCCTGTGGGAAAACCGGCGAAGGCGCAAGTTACAGGAATAACGGAAACCACTCGCGGCGCGACGCCGGAGTCGCCCAGGATTCGCGACGCAATACTACCTGGACGACTTGATATTACGGCCTGCCGGAATTGCGCAGTTTCAATGAAGGCATTGACCGTGTCGGTGTTGCTGCTGCGCAGGCCTTCGTAGGAGAAGAAAAAGAAAGCTCGTTTCTTACCATTCCAAGTAGCGGGACCACCTTCACCAAACCTTGGCAGAGTGATCGGACCGCCGATGCTTCCTCCAAATTGGTTCAGGTGCTGGTTGACACGAATTCCCGGAGCGCCATTGGGACCGCCATATTTATTAACGGCATTTAGGCCGGGACTGTTGTTCTTAAGAAAAAGACTGCCATGAAAGTCGTTAGTGCCATTTTGCGAGACGGTCAACACCTGCGCACCTGAGTTGCGACCGTATTCGGCTGAGTAGACATTTGCTATTACGCGCACTTCTTTGACTGATTCCTGATTTGGCGTAATTACCGCGGCGCCGCCGTTAGTCAAACTGTTCACGCTGGTGCCGTCGATCTGATAATTGTTGGAAGTTATTCGCTGACCGTTGGCTGAGATTTGCGGTTGATTCTCTGTCTGAAAGATTGATCGGTTCGACCCACCAGGCCCGGCAGTGTTAGGAAGATTGACCGCGCCACCCGTGCCACCACGGGCCGAGTCGCCGAAGACTCCGGGAGTCAATCGCAGTAATTCATAAGGATCGCGTCCAAACTGCGGCAACGTGCGTACCTCCTGCGTCGTGATTGCCTTATCGACGTTCGCGTTCTCGGTCTCTAAAGTCTGGGCAGTTTCCTGACTCACCGTCACAGTTGCGCTCACGTCACCGGCTTCAAGCACGCCGTCAATTCCCTGGACAGTCTCAGCATTAACGGCAACATCTTCGAAGACCTGTTGTTTGTAGCCAGTCTTTTGGATGGTAAGTTTGTATTTGCCGGGAGCAAGACCGGACAGTCTATAAAAGCCTTCATCGCTCGATGTGGTCTCCTGGGTTTTGCCGGTCTCGGCGCTAGTCAGCGTGATTTTCGCTTCCGGGACCAGACCTCCTGCTGTGTCCTTGATTGTTCCCTGCACACTCGCCTTAAACTGTGCGTTCGCGCTAGAGGCCAGGACCAACAGAAACAAACTGCATAGAGTAAGACGAAAAGAAAATCCAAACTGACGCATGATTCACCTCCGGCATTTGCCGTATTCGTTTTTTGACTAACGGGGTCGAATTCCTGCGAACCGAACGAATCGCTTTTGATTGATCGGGGCCGATGAAGCGGCGTTGGTCTTGCCGTTTCGATTTAGCTAATCATGAGGGGAGCGCACACAAGCTAACACTGAAACGTGAAGAATTCAATGGGAAGTTGTGGCTGTCTGGATCCCAACTTCAATCGACTGTTAGACGAATCGAAGTGCGGTTCGGAGCGCCGTTTCTAATGGGTCGGCCATCTATTTTCAAAGAGAAGATTGGTACTTTAAGTATGTAATTCTCGCGGGTACTCTGATAAACTCCTGCGGCTCAGAAATTCTTAGCTCTTCAAACACGGAAGGGATCAGTCCGATGCGAACAAAAATGTTCTTAACCATCGTTCTCTGCGCGCTGTCACTCGCTATCGCGTGCGTTTCCGGCACGCAGACAAATACTGGCAAAAAGAAAAAGGGACCTAATGAGACGGTGCGCATCGGTTTTTCGATGGACACGCTCAAAGAGGAGCGTTGGCAACGCGATAAAGAGTTGGTTGAACAACGATGCAAGGAAGTCGGCGCCGAATGTGAGATCCAGGTTGCCAACAGCGACGATTCGTTGCAAACCAAACAATGCGACAACCTGCTGACGAAAGGGGTTGACGTCTTGATCGTGGCGCCTCACAACGGGCAAATCGCCGCTTCAATTGTCGAAGCGGCGCACCGTCAAGGCGTGCCCGTGATCAGTTATGACCGCCTGATTCGTAACTCTGATGTTGACCTATACGTTTCGCACCAGGTGGTAAAGATTGGCGAAATGCAGGCGAGATACGCGCTCGATCATGCGCCGAAAGGAAACTACATTTTGATTGGCGGTTCGCCCACCGATAATAACGCTCTTCTGCTGCGCGATGGACAGATGAATGTGCTCAAGCCGGCAATCGCCAGCGGCGACATAAAGATCATTTCTGATCAGTTCGCAAAGGAATGGAAAGCGGAAGAAGCTCTCCGGATCACGGAAGATGCGCTGACGAAAACCAACAACAACATTCAGGCCATCGTGGCTTCAAACGATGGGACCGCGGGTGGCGCAATTTCTGCCTTGCCGCCTCAACTGGTGGGCAAAGTCCTGGTGACCGGACAGGACGCCGCGCTGGACGCCGTTCAGCGTGTCGTTGACGGCAAGCAGACTATGACGATTTACAAACCAATCCGGCCGCTCGCTTTTAGTGCTGTGGATTCAGCCCTCAAACTCGCGCGCGGAGAAACGATCGATGCCAAAGATAAGGTAAACAATGGAAAGCTCGACGTGCCTTCAATTCTGCAACAGCCGATCGTCGTCGACAAGGACAACGTGATGCAGACAGTCATCAAGGATGGCTATCACAAAATGGAAGACGTTTACAAGAACGTGCCGCGCGATCAGTGGCCGAAGCAGTAAGAAGAGTCCAATGTCCAACGTCCAAGGTCAGATGCTTTTAAAACCTTATCACCCACCAAGGAGGAAAACTATGGCAAAGATTCGCAAATTCGAAGACGTTGAGTCCTGGAAGCGAGTTAGAAAACTCACAAAAGAGATCTACAAGGCAACCGGTGTCGGTAAATTTAGCCGCGACTTCGGGCTTCGGGATCAAATCCGCCGAGCCGCAGTGTCAATAATGTCAAATATTGCTGAAGGCTTTGAATGGGGAGGTGACAAGGAATTCCTTCAGTTCCTGTCAGTGGCGAAAGGATCTTGCGGTGAAACGCGAACCCAACTCTATGTAGCGCTCGATCAAGCGTACATCTCAGTTGAGGAATTCGAACTCCTGTTCAACTCAGCGATGGAAGTTAGTCAATTGATCTCCGGACTGATGAGATATTTGCACCACTCGAGTCTTCGTGGTAGCAAGTATCGATAAGGTCGAGTGTTTCCGATTTAAGCTTTAAATTATTCTCGAATCGTTGGACCTTGGACGTTAGACCTTGGACGTTGGACCTTGGACCTTAGACCTTGGACCTTGGACATGAAGACACTTCTTGAGATGCGGAATATCACCAAGAGCTTTCCGGGAGTGAAAGCACTCGACGGTGTGACGTTTGATTTAGGTGGTAACGAAATTCATGCCCTCGTCGGCGAAAACGGCGCCGGCAAGTCAACGCTCATCAAAATTCTCGCCGGCGTCTATCCCCATCCTGAGTACGGCGGCCAGATCGTACTCGAGGGATCCGAACGCCGCTTCCCGAATATTCGCGCCGCCGAACAAGCCGGAATCGCCGTCATTTATCAGGAGCTTTCGCTGGTCAAGGACTTGAGCGTTGCCGAAAACATCTTTCTGGGCCGCGAGCCGCGAAGATTTGGAGTCATTAACTGGAGCGAACTTTACAGCCGGGCCCAGAAACTATTGAACGAACTGCATTTGCCGATTGATCCCCGCGCGCCGGTCCGCAATCTCGGCATTGGCCAGCAACAACTTGTGGAAATTGCCAAGGCGCTGTCGCAGGAAGCGCGGATTCTGGTTCTCGACGAGCCTACGGCCGCGCTGACCGATGCCGAGGTTGAAACGCTCTTTGGCATCTTGCAGGGACTGCGCGAGCGTGGCGTTGCGATGATTTATATCTCGCATAAGCTCGACGAAGTTTTTCGCTTGAGCAATCGCATCACGGTTCTGCGTGACGGCCGATCGATCGGCACTGAGGCAACTTCGGAACTGGATGAGGCGAGCGTCATCGCGAAAATGGTGGGGCGCGAAGTTGGCCAGATATTTCCGGAAGCAAAGCACGGACGCGGTGACGTCATCTTCGAAGCGCGAAATATTACTGTCGAGGACCCGAGTGTCCCCGGGAAGTTGCTGGTTGATCGAGTCGGCTTCTCGGTCCGCGCCGGCGAAGTTCTGGGAATTGCCGGGCTCATGGGCTCGGGACGAAGCGAACTGTTGATGGCGATTTTCGGCGCCCATGCCGGTCGAAAATCCGCTGACCTGTTTGTCGGCGGGCAACGCATTCAAGTTAATCACCCATACGACGCGATCAAAAATGGGATAGGATTCGTGACTGAAGATCGCAAGCGTTACGGCCTGATCCTCGAGCAGACAATCTTGAAGAACATGACGCTGGCAGCGCTCCGGCATCTGTCGGGACGATTTGTGACCAACGAAGATGCCGAAGCCGCCGCCGGTGAACGGGCGGCGCGAGAGCTACACGTTAAGGCGCCGTCGGTTTTCACAATCGCGGGCACGCTTTCCGGCGGCAACCAACAAAAGGTTGTGCTCGCGAAGTGGCTTTTGACCAAGCCGCGCGTGCTTTTTCTCGACGAGCCGACGCGGGGAATCGATGTCGGCGCAAAGCAGGAAATCTATAGCGAGATCAATCGGCTGGCCGCGACAGGAATCGCGATCGTTTTGGTTTCATCCGAGTTACCTGAAGTTCTCGGTCTTTCCGATCGCGTGATCGTTCTACATGAGGGCAGCGTTACCGGTGAATTCAACCGGAGTGATGCGACGCCCGAAGCTGTCATGTCCTGCGCGACGGGACGAAGACAAATAGCTGCCTGATTCGATATGGCCGAGACAACTCAAACCGGACGATTCAAACTTCGCACCTCTGCACTTCGCGCCTACACCATGCTGGGGGCCCTGATCGTTATTTGGCTTTTCTTTCAATGGGCGACGATTGATCAATACCATCCCTACGGCATCTTCCTCGGCGCCGTTAACTTTTCAAAACTTTTGCAACAGATGGCCGTGACCGGCGTGCTCGCCGTGGGCATGCTAATGGTGATCGTTTGCGGCAATATTGATCTTTCGATCGGCGCCGTTGTCGGTTTGGCGGGAGGCATTGCCGCGCTGACGCAGGGGTGGGGACTCGGTGCTTCGCTGGCGTTGGCCATTGTGGTAGGCCTGGCCATCGGGGCGTTGCAGGGAACCCTGGTCGCGTATTTCAATATCCCCGCCTTCATCGTGACTCTGGGGGGACTGGAAGCATGGCGCGGAGTAATTCTCAAACTAACTAAAGGCGCCACGATTCCCGTCGAACTTCCGTTCTTTCGTTCTTTGGGTCGCGATTTCATCGATCCGCGAATCGGTATTGCGTTGGCGATCCTCGCCGTCGCCGCCATCGTCTGGTCCAACATCCGCCGTCAGCGCGCGCGTAAGAGTCACGGTCTGACACCGTTGAGTAGCGGCGCCATCGCAGCTCGGATTCTGATTCCTTCGATTGTCGTTGTCGGCTTTGTCTTTTTAATGAATCAAGCCGGTGGCGTGCCGATACCAGTCATTTTTCTAATGGCGGTAGCGCTGGCCGGAGCATTTCTCACCGCGAACACGACCTTCGGCCGTTACCTTTACGCGATCGGGGGAAATCCGGATGCCGCCCGTCTTTCGGGAATCAATCTCCAGCGATATGTTCTGGCCGCTTTTTGCGTGATGGGCGCGCTCGCTGGTCTGGCTTCGATTCTTCACACGGCGCGCGTCGGTAGCGCATCTCCCGACGCGGGAACTCTGATGGAACTCGACGCGATCGCTTCGTGTGTGATCGGCGGCACCAGCTTGATGGGTGGGCGCGGAACTGTTTCCGGCGCGGTGCTTGGCGCGTTGATTCTCGCCAGCCTCGACAACGGCATGTCATTGTTGAATGTCGAAAACTGGGCGCAGTATGTCGTAAAGGGTGGCGTGCTCGTGGCTGCGGTCGGGTTCGATATGTTTGGGAGAAGGAAAGCCTAGCGGAAGAAATCAGGACGCCACGAAAGGCACAAAAGGCACACGGACCTCCATCTGCTGAATTGGATTAAGGCGATCTGTCTGTGCTTCTTGGTGGCTATATATTTGATCAGTCATGCCCGCCTTAATTATTCACGGTCATTTCTATCAACCACCGCGCGAAAATCCATGGACTGGAATTGTTGAAACTGAGCCCGACGCAGCGCCCTTCCACGATTGGAATGAACGAATTCATTCTGAATGTTATCGCCCTAACAGCCTCATTTCAGTCGCTCGAGATGGTCATGGCAATGCGATAGCTCAGGCGTATGGCCATGCGATTTTGCCGCTTTGTAACGAAAGGGATTTGCGGACTCAGATCCGTTGGGGTATTGCCGACTTTCGCTTTCGCTTCAAACGCGAGCCCGAAGCAATGTGGCTGCCGGAAACTGCCTGCGATGATCGCGTTCTGGGCGCACTGATTGATGAAGGTTTGCGATACGTGATCCTCGCGCCGCATCAAGCCGCGCGGGTACAAAAAAGTGCCGGAAGTCAGAGCAGCGGCGGCCCTGAAGATTCAAAATGGGGCGCCGCCGGCGAACAGAGCATCAATACCGGTCTTGCATACCGTTATGTTCATCGCGATCTTCCGGGCGAATCGATTGCAGTCTTCTTTTACGATGGCCCAACCTCTCGCGCTATCGCGTTTGAAAAAGTTCTGAGATCGAGCCGCGAACTGGTCGATCAATTAGAACGATCGGTTAATGGGCGCGAAATGGAGAACGTGGCCACTGACGGGGAAACCTACGGGCACCACTTCAAATTCGGCGATATCTGCCTGGCGCATGCGCTCGCCTTCGAAGCGCCGCAGCGAAGCTTTGCGATTACAAACTATGGCGCCTACCTGGATGCACATCCGCCGGAGTTTGAAGTCCAAATCGATAATGGTCCCGACTGTCAAGGGACATCCTGGAGCTGCGAGCACGGCGTCGGACGCTGGCAGCGTGATTGCGGTTGTCATACGGGAGGTGAGCCCGAATGGAACCAGAAGTGGCGCGGGCCTTTGCGACTAGCTCTGGATTTTTTGCGAGACGAGAACGTCGCGCACTTTGAAGCAACACGCGGGCGATTATTCACCAATCCCTGGCAGGCGCGAGACGACAGCATCGTGCTAATCCTCGATCAGTATCAGTCGCGCGAACAATTTGTTTATGAACACGCAGGACGATGGTTGTCCGCGGACGAACAGTGGCGAGCGCTCGCTTTTCTTGAGTTGCAGCGAACGCTGCTATTGATGTACACGAGCTGTGGTTGGTTCTTCAGCGATATTTCCGGAATCGAAACGATTCAGATTTTGAAATACGCCGGCCGGGCTATTGACCTGATGGATCAATTGGAATTGCCGCCGGCGCGTGAGCGGTTTCTGGAGATTCTCGCCGAAGCCAAAAGCAATAAACCCGAGGTGGGAAGCGGCGCAGATATCTACGGGACATTCGTTGAGCCACTAAGACTTTCGTCCATGAAAGATAAAGTATTCACATGACGAGAAATCCGAAGGGCCCGCGCGCGAGCCCGGCCGTTAAGACAGGCGTTCCAATTTTACGCAAAGACGCAAAGACGCAGAGTGTCAGAAGCGCGAGCGTAAGCAGGGGCAATCTGGTAGCCCGGGCATCCGTGAATCAATTTCCTCCCACTCTCGGCGACATCGACCTGCATCTCTTTGGCGAAGGCAGACACGAACGCATTTACGAAAAACTCGGTGCTCATGTCATCACTCATGAAGGTAAGCGCGGGGTAGCATTCGCGGTCTGGGCGCCCAACGCCGCCCAGGTGAGTGTGGTTGGTAATTTCAATGGCTGGGACGGCAAGGAGAATCGCATGCGCCGGCTCAGCGATTCAGGCGTTTGGGAAGTCTTTATTCCGGGTCTACGCGACAGAGAGCTGTACAAATATGAAATAAAACATGGCCGGCGAAAATTTCTGAAAGCGGACCCTTACGCTTTCATGATGGAAGTCCCACCGGATACTTCGTCAATTGTCTTCAAATCAACCTACAAATTTCGCGACCGGCCATGGATAACCGAACGCGCGCGGCGACAGCCATGGCGCGAGCCGCTATCGATTTACGAAGTACATCTTGGGTCGTGGCGCAGGATATTGGAAGACCGCAATCGTCCCATGACTTATCAGGAGATTGCTCCGGTGCTCGCAGATTACGTCGTCAAGAATAACTTTACTCACGTCGAGTTTCTGCCGCTTAAGGAACATCCGTACGGCCCATCATGGGGCTATCAGGTTAGCGCTTACTATGCGCCTTCGGCGCGCTATGGCACGCCCGACGATCTTCGTTTTCTGGTCGATCACCTGCATGGGTGCGGCATCGGCGTGATCATGGATTGGGTGCCCGCCCATTTTCCGAAAGACGCCTTTGCGCTTGGGCGTTTTGACGGCACGGCGCTCTACGAACATCTCGACCCTCGCAAGGGCGAACATCCCGATTGGGGAACGTATATTTTCAACTATGGCCGGAATGAAGTGCGAAATTTTCTGATCGCCAACGCGCTCTTTTGGTTGCGCGAATTCCATCTGGACGGCCTGCGTGTGGATGCCGTGGCCTCGATGCTCTATCTCGATTACAGCCGTAAGGAGGGCGAATGGGTGCCGAATGAATTTGGCGGGCGCGAGAACCTGGAAGCGATTGCCTTTCTCAAAGAGTTGAACGAAATCACCCATCGTGAGTGTCCCGGCGCCTTAATGATCGCTGAAGAGTCGACCGCCTGGCCGCTTGTCAGTCATCCCGTCTATGCCGGCGGCCTGGGTTTTGATTTCAAATGGAACATGGGCTGGATGCATGACACGCTGAAATACTTCCGGACCGATCCGCTGTTTCGTGCCGGCAATCACAATGCGCTTACTTTCGCTTTAGTGTATGCGTGGAGCGAGAATTTTATTTTGCCGTTCTCGCACGATGAAGTTGTTCATATGAAAGGCGCGCTGCTGAACAAGATGCCGGGCGAGGAATGGCAAAAGTTTGCGAACCTGCGCGCGCTTTACGGTTACATGTGGGCGCATCCGGGAAAGAAACTTCTGTTCATGGGCGGAGAGTTGGGCCAATGGCGCGAATGGACTGAGACGGAGAGTTTGGACTGGCATCTTTTGCAAACGCCGGTTCACAAAGGAATGTTGAAGTTGATTCACGACCTGAACAAGCTTTACTCGAGTCACAGCGAATTTTGGGAATCTGATACTGAGCCCGCAGGCTTTCGCTGGATTGAAGTCGATAATGCAGCCGAGAATGTGCTTGCCTTCGGTCGCATTTCAACTCTAAGTGGCAAAGAAGTTATCTGCGTTAGCAACTTTTCACCGGTGGTGCGGGAAGACCATCGAATTGGATTACCGGTGAAGGGAACTTACAAGCAGATTTTGAATACCGATCATGAAAAATACTGTGGCGGAGGGTTTGGAGTCGTGCGAAGTATCAAAGCCGAAGGCATTCCATCGCACGGATTGGATTATTCGGCTTCGATTACGCTGCCGCCGCTCGGGACAATGTGGTTTGAGGCTCCGAGAAAATAGGTGACGCCTCGAGAGAGCGAGCTGAGCCTCGCGATATCCTTTAAGAATACAAGGAAGCGTCTCGTCATACTGCTATTCAACTCTGTCCAAGGGATGCTTTGAGATGAGCCCCCAAGTTTCTTCGCCGTTGTCTTTAGGCAGTTCAGAACCCCGGGCGTTTATGGCGATCAGCAGCCTTCTGGTCTCGTCATAATCAGCTCCGATCACTCGCGAGAGGGTACTGAGCTTTCTCCAATCCCTCTCTGTGAGCATCTGTCGAAGTAGTCTCTTCCTGGCCTCATCCAACGATTTCTGTTTTCTTCCCTGGAGCCAGTTCAACACAAGGTTGCCGCCAATCGTCGCAAGCGAACCGACGACGACGCCAAAAATACCGACAACGGCAATCCAAAATTGAGTATCACGAACGACATTATTGGCGATTTCATGGGCTAGCTCCTGGTCGTTCATTTTGGCTACTTCAAATCCAAGTGCTTGATTGGAACGAGGCGATGGCCGAGCATGTCGACCGCAGCCTGGCTTTGCTCAAGGACGATGTAACCGATCAAAGGCTCGTATTCACCATCGGCAGGTTTCATGTC
>WNGP01003628.1_pt1 | contig 12954 bp, 10 predicted proteins | sample 5407671 | NCBI WGS metagenome assembly WNGP01 (sample SAMN13153381, study PRJNA577476) | soil metagenome | isolation source: 40 cm soil or saprolite under Garry oak tree replicate 2 | place: USA:California | collected 2016-06-15 | reverse complement strand
ACCGGTGCCTCCTATGGGACTGTGGGAGCGAGCACGGAACCTTCGTCAACGAATTCTCGTTTCCCGCGAAGATCGTCGTGCATGGCGACCACATTCGAGTAGGGCGTACTGTTTTTGTTTATCTCCTCCAGGACGACGTGGATGAGGGGCTGTTGATGCTCACCGATACGGAGCGAAACTGGTGCTACGACGATCGATCTTCCCTTGGATCAGCCGCCACGGCGTTTCGCCTGCTTCATACACGGCGAACCGTATACTCGACGAGCCACTGTTGATCGTCAGGACGCAGGGCAATGCAGATTTCACAGGTCAACTCCCGTGATCAGCACCACCCGTCCGTGGCTTCATCTCGGAGGACGCCCGCGTCAAGGAACCTGACCAAGCCATGGTGGACGAGGATGTAGAGCACATTGCGCGAACCCAACGCGCGGGAACCTCGGAACCACGACAACTTTCAATTCGGCGCAGTTGGATCTACAGTCACAATCAACGGCATTCGATTTCTGGCAGTGGATGCAGAGGATGAGTGGCGAAAAATTGCTATCGCATGAGAGAAGGAATCGCGATCAATGAAAGTGAGTCCATTGGCAGGAAAGCCTCCGGAGCCGGGAATGTTGGTCAACGTCCCCAAGCTCATCACAGCCTATTATGCCGAGGTGCCTGACCCTGCGGTCCCGGCGCAACGGGTTGCATTCGGAACTTCAGGGCATCGCGGTTCGTCGCTCGACAAGGCTTTCAATGGGTGGCATATCCTGGCCATCAGCCAGGCGATCTGTCTGTACCGAAAGCAGCACCAGATCGATGGCCCGCTGTTTCTTGGCATGGACACGCATGCGCTCTCGGTGCCGGCGATGGCGAGTTCGCTTGAGGTATTGGCGGCCAACGGAGTGGACGTCATGATCGCAGACCGAGAAGAATACACTCCGACACCGGCCATCTCACACGCGATTCTCACTTACAACCGTGGGCGTCAGACCGGACTCGCCGACGGCATCGTGATCACGCCGTCGCACAATCCACCCTATGACGGAGGCTTTAAATACAACCCGCCCCACGGCGGTCCCGCGCAGAGCGGCATCACCGGATGGATTGAAGCAAAGGCGAACGAGTTTCTGGCGGGGGGCCTTCGGGACGTATTGCGGATAACGTACGAGAAGGCTCTTCGCGCCAGCACGACACATCAGCACGACTACCTTACGGCCTACATCAGCGACCTTGGCAATGTGATCGACATGAACGCCATTAAGGGCGCGAAGATCAGCCTGGGCGTGGATCCGCTCGGAGGCGCTGGCGTCCACTACTGGGGGCGAATTGCCGAACGCTACGGGTTGAACCTCACCGTCGTCAACGATGCCGTCGATCCGACTTTCCGTTTCATGGCGGTGGATTGGGACGGCCAAATTCGCATGGACCCATCCTCACCCTATGCGATGCAGCCGTTGATCGAGATCAAGGATCGCTTCGAGGTCGCCTGGGCCTGCGACACCGATCATGACCGGCACGGAATTGTCACGCGGAGCGCCGGGTTGCTGCCACCCAACCATTACCTTTCCGTCGCGATCTTCTACCTCTTCCAACATCGACCAAAATGGCCCAAGGAAGCGGCGATCGGCAAAACAGTAGTGAGCAGCCAGATGATTGATCGCGTCACCGGGAAGCTTGGCCGGAAGCTGTACGAGGTGCCGGTTGGCTTCAAGTGGTTCGTTGATGGCTTACTCAGTGGTTCGCTTGGCTTCGGTGGCGAAGAGAGCGCAGGAGCCTCCTTTGCTCGCCTGGATGGCACGGTTTGGACGACGGACAAAGATGGAATTGTCCCGGCTTTGCTGGCGGCGGAGATCACGGCCCGGATGGGCCGCGATCCCGGCGAAATCTACCACGAACTCACGCGCGAGTTCGGTGAGCCTGCCTATGACCGCGTTGAGGCGGCAGCCACTCCGGAACAAAAGCAACTGTTGGCGAAGCTCTCACCCCAGCAGGTTAAGCTCACCGAGCTGGCAGGCGAAAAAATCCAGACTGTCCTCACCCACGCGCCGGGCAACGGCGCTCCCATCGGCGGGTTGAAGGCGGTGGCCGAGAGCGGATGGTTCGCGGCGCGACCGTCAGGGACCGAGAATATCTACAAGATTTATGCGGAAAGCTTCCGAGGAGCGGATCATCTGCGCCGCATCCTGGAGGAAGCCCAGACGATTGTCAGCGCTACTTTGGCGGCGGGCTGTAGGAAATCATGAAGGCGTACGACACCTTCGGGAACGCCGCAAAGGAGCGTGCATTAAAGGCGGTGCTCAAGAACGCGAGCGCAAGCGGAAGAGCTTGAGGGAAAGTCTATGAGCGAAAGAACTCGCGTCAGCCACCCGATCTACAACCTTCTGCCCACGGAAATCGAAGGGTTCGATTCCCTGGCGGAACTCGCCCTGGATATGCGCTGGTCGTGGAATCATGCTACCGACAAGATATGGCGGCAGCTTGATCCCGAACTGTGGGAAATCACGCATAACCCCTGGGTTGTCCTGCAGACAGTCTCGCGCGACCAGATCGAGCGCCTGTTGGCCGATCCCGTTTTTCGTAAGAACGTTGATGGCCTGGTGCAGAGCAGGCGGCAAACGGTGGAGGCGCCAGCGTGGTTTCAGCAGAATCATTCGCAGAGTTCCCTATCCTGCGCCGCTTATTTCAGCATGGAATTTATGTTGAGCGAAGCTTTGCCCATCTACTCCGGCGGGCTAGGCAATGTGGCCGGCGATCAGCTCAAAGCAACCAGCGATCTAGGCGTGCCAGTGGTCGGCGTGGGACTGCTTTACCAGCAAGGGTATTTTCGCCAGGTGATCGACAAGGACGGAGCGCAGCAGGCCCTCTTCCCGTACAACGACCCCGGACAGTTGCCGATCACGCCTTTGCGCCAGGCGAACGGCGAGTGGTTGCGGTTGGAGATCGACTTACCAGGCTACTCGGTCTGGCTGCGCGCCTGGCAGGTCCAGGTCGGCAGAGCGAAGCTTTACCTGCTGGACAGCAATGACGCGGCGAACTTCCCCGCTCATCGAGGGATTACCAGCGAGCTGTATGGCGGCGGGCCGGAGCTGCGCCTCAAGCAAGAACTGCTGCTCGGGATCGGCGGATGGCGACTGCTTGGTGCGCTTGGCATTCAGCCGGAAGTTTGTCATCTGAATGAAGGGCATCCGGCCTTTGCCGTGTTGGAACGCGCCCGCAGTTTCATGCAAGAGACGGCGCAGCCCTTCGAAGTCGCGTTGGCCGTCACTCGAGCGGGGAACCTCTTCACTACCCATACGGCCGTGGCCGCCGGCTTTGACCGCTTCGCTCCGGCCCTTATCGAGCAATACCTAGGTGGTTATGCCGAGCAGAAGCTCGGCATAACACTCCACGATTTACTGGCCCTGGGCCGCCAGAACCCGAACGACTCGTCGGAAAGTTTCAACATGGCATATCTGGCAGTCCATGGGAGCGGAGCGGTAAATGGCGTGAGTCGCTTGCATGGGAAAGTCAGCCGACGCCTCTTTGAGCCTCTTTTTCCTCGTTGGCCAGCGGACGAAGTGCCCGTCGGACATGTGACCAACGGAGTTCACATGCCGAGCTGGGACTCGGCGGAAGCCGACGATCTTTGGACCAATACCTGTGGAAAAGACCGCTGGCTGGGGACGACAGAGACCCTGGAGCAGGACATTCGCCGCGTCTCCGACGCCAGCCTTTGGCAATTTCGCATCGCCGCCAGCCAGTCTCTTGTTGAATACGCTCGCGAGCGATTGTCCAGGCAACTGGCCGCTTCCGGCGCGTCGCCCAAGACAATTGACGGGGCGAAACATCTATTCGATCCCAACGCGCTGACACTGGGCTCTGCGCGGCGCTTCGCGACCTACAAGAGGCCGAACCTGCTGCTGCACAATCCGGCGCGTTTGCTGCGCCTTTTGGCTAATCCTGAGCGACCGGTGCAACTCATCATCGCTGGCAAAGCCCATCCGGAGGACCGGGCGGGGCAGGCCTTGATCCATGAATGGATAAATTTCATCCGGCAGCCAGAGACCCGGCCCCACATCGTCTTCCTAAGCGACTACGACATGCTGTTGACGGAGCACCTGGTGCAGGGGGTGGACGTCTGGATCAACACGCCACGGCGACCCTGGGAAGCGAGCGGAACGAGCGGCATGAAGGTGCTCGTCAATGGAGGTATCAATCTCTCGGAATTGGACGGCTGGTGGGCGGAAGCATACACGCCTGAAGTGGGGTGGGCGTTGGGGGACGGCCGGGAGCATGGCGACGATCCCGCTTGGGATGCTGTCGAAGCCGATGCGCTCTATGCCCTGCTCGAGCGGGAGGTGATCCCGGAGTTTTATACCAGAGACGAGAGCGGCATTCCCACCGCATGGGTCAAGCGGATGCGGGAAAGCATGGCGCGGTTAACACCGCGCTTCTCCGCCAATCGCACGGTGCGCGAATACACCAAGCAACACTACCTCCCGGCTGCTGCCGCCTACCATGTGCGCGCTGCCAATAAAGGCGCAATCGGCAGGCAAATTATCGATTGGCAGCACAGTCTGGAACGGAAATGGGCCACGCTACACTTTGGCGAGGTGAAGGTTGAAACTCGTGGCGAACAGCACGTCTTTGACGTTCAAGTTTATCTTGGCGACCTCGACCCCAAGGCGGTGCGGGTAGAGCTTTACGCCGACGGCGTCATGGGCAGTGCTCCTGTGCGGCAGGAGATGACGCGCGTTCGCCAACTGGCCGGCGCGTCGGGCAGCTACGTTTACAACGCGGCCGTGTCTGCGGCCCGCCCATCAGCGGACTATACGGCGCGAGTGATACCGCACTGCGCCGGCGTTGCGATCCCACTGGAAGACGCACGAATCCTGTGGCAGCGATGATCCGATCGACGGAGGAAAAGAGTGAAATGTTGCATGTGCAAAAGAAAGGTTCGAAGGAATTCGGTACCGTTGGATAAATATGCATTGCAAGCTGCACAACTGTGTAGAGTGCCTTTGTTATCCATGATGCTTCCTCGGCATACTCTACACTGCCGTAAAACCCGAGCACCAAGCTGGAGACACGAGACTTCCCAGTTATACGATTCAATGAAACCACAGATCCATAGTCACATTATTCGCTCCGTTTAGCCAACCCTCTGGCGCGGCGACATGTAGAAAACATTTACGACGAACGATCTTTTGTTCAGAGTCTTCCTGCGAGATTCGAACTCCACGCCATCACTGGGTCGCCGTTGTCGGCTGCTGGATCGCCGCAAAAACGAGCGGCTTTTCATGGCCGTTGTGTGCCGTTTTGCACAGTACATGGCGACGCTGATTGAGACAATTCTGATGCAGAGCATCGGAGCCGCTTCTGTTTAACAAGAACATTCAATGAGCCAGTTTGATCTGGCTTGATTGACAGAGGCTCTTAACCATTTCCAGATATTTCTGAAGAAGGAGTTGTCGTATGACATTTTTGACACGTCGTGATTTTCCGACATGGCAAGACCGCATGAACCGTATTTTCCGTGAGTCGTTCAGCCCCGAACGTCCGGACGAGGCGTTGACGACCAGCAATTTCGCACCGCCGGTGGATGTCTACGAAGACGAACACCACATTAGCCTGAAGATCGAAGTTCCGGGCATTGACGAAAAGGACATCAATGTCAGTATTGAGAACAATACCCTCACCGTCCGCGGCGAGCGCAGGTTCGAGAAGGACGAGAAGGAGGAGAACTTTCATCGCGTCGAGCGGATGTACGGAAGCTTCACCCGTTCGTTCACGCTGCCCAACACGGTGGATCCCGAGCAAGTAAGCGCCCACTATGAAAAGGGCGTGCTGAAGATAGGCCTGGCGAAGAAGGCGGAAGCCAAACCCAAGCTGATCAAGGTGAACGTCGAAAAGACGCTGGAAGCCAAAAGCCCCGGCAAGGTGGCGTGATCAGGGGAACGGTTGCGGACGTTCGCGGTGAATAACCCGATGAAGCATCGGGGCGGCGCGTTCACTTGCCGCATACCTCGGTGCATTCGCGAAGTATCAAGGATAGTGCTGACCTTTGTCCTCGCAGGAGGCGAGGGCGAACGCTGGATCCGCTTAGGGCGGATCAACCCAAATCAGCGGTGCCAATCGGCGGCGTGTTCCGCATCTTCGACTTCACGCTCTCGAACGTGCCGAACTCTGGGCGTTCCAGGTTCTTTGTTCAATCTCAGGAGTTATTACAGATGAGTCGATCTGCACTTGCCGAACAACATCCATGGACGCTTCCGTGGTGGAAAGCCGAAGGTGAGAATCGATGGGTTCTTATTTACCTCCTCGCAGTCCACGCGCTCGCGTTGGTTGGGATCGCATTGTTTCCGCTTCCGGGATGGCGATTGTTTTTGTCTGCTTTGATTGTGGCGAGCATGGGCGGGTTCGGAACGACGATCGGTTACCATCGCGCACTAGCTCATCGTGCAGTGAAGCTGCATCCAATCGTCGAACAGTTTCTCGTGTTCTGCGCAGTCTTCAACGGTTCGGGCGCGCCGAACACATGGATCGCGAATCATCGCAATCACCACGCGAACGCCGATACGATCGACGACGTGTCGAGCCCTCGTCATGGTGGTTTCTGGTGGGCACATCTCCTATGGCTTTACCAATGGGAACCATCACCAATGAAGAAGTGGTGCCCGGACTTGATGCGCCCTCGATTCATGACGTGGGCGAAACTTCAAATTCCGCTGATCCTCATTTCAATCTTTTTTGGTTACTTTCTTTTCGGTTGGGCAGGTCTTTTCTGGATGGGCGCCATTCGGCTCGTCTACTGTCTCCACATGCAGGCCTTCGTGAATAGTCTTCTCCATCTGAAACCGTTGCTCGCGGAGGGTGTCGATTCCAGTCAGAACATATGGTGGCTTGGCCCACTTCAGCTCACGGCGTGGGGCGAGAACTGGCACGGTAATCATCACGCCTTGCCCGCATCCGCATGCTTCAGCCGCCGTTGGTGGCAAATCGATTTAGGTTGGTACGCCATTCGTGCGCTGCGCGCCCTGGGGCTCGCGACAAATGTGCGGGTCCACAAAGAATAAGCAGCGCCCGCACTAAGCAACTTTTGCTGCAGGCCAGAACCCACGCAGCTCAAATCCGCACGGGCCGATTCAATTTCCGGAGATCTGCTCAAACAATGCAATGTAGTCGCCTGCTTTTCGGGGTTTCCTGATGCAGATAATTGCAAATGGTGTGCGAGGCAAGGCGGTGGCGAGGATGGCCAACTGTTTTGCCTTGACCTGATGGAAGATCGCCAGTTCGTCAGGCTCGGTTATACCTGCAATGTCGGCCGTTAACAAAACGATCTGGCACCAGCCATCGACCAACAGATTCATTGCAAACTGTAGAGTCGTGCCACAGGAAAAAAGCAACCCTTTGCTGCTGATTGCCTGTATCAAGTCAGGATAAAGACGGGCGCCCACAAGCAGCGCCGGTTGCGATAGGTGCTCAATTCTCGTGCTCAAAACTGGCACAGCGAGCCGTTCGATGTTGCCTTCCGCAAGCGCCTCGCGGATAAGTGACTCTACCGGTACGGCCGTCAACAGCGCGACCGCTGATGTTCTGACGAACTGCCGAATTTCGGCTAGCCCTCCGTAATCACCGCCGTCGGACGTCGCGACGTCGATCAAAATACAGTCAAACCCATGCTGATGGATTAGTTCCAGGGCCTCGCTTGCAGTCTCAGTGGTTGTTATCCGATAGCCGCTCAAGAATAACGTCCGCAAAACGGCCTGATCCATTGATCGCAGTGCATCGATGATGAGAATCGACAGGGCTGCGTACCTCATTGGAAATCAGGTCGGACAGCCTGACGATACGCAGTAAGAAAAAGTTTGTCTGTCAGGTACTTCATAGACCATCGCTATCGCAGACGGCATGCACGATGAAACGCGTTGGCGCAGCACCGATGAAGTAAAACGGATAGCACGTGATTAGGTCAGCTCCGGACGCAGCCGCTGATTCACACTCAAGCAGGCAGTGTGCGCGGAAATCAAGACCCATAGCTGTGCACAATTGCACAGCCCTTCTCCGACCTTTCCGGCACAATCCTCACCTATGAAGATCGGAATGAATGCTTCGGAAAGATCCATGTCGCAACGAAATCGGGACCTGGCGCGCGCGCGGATCGAAAGACTAAGGCCAGGCTCCACCAAAGAGCGTGGAATCTGTGGCCAGGCAAGTACGCATGAACGCCACAGACGCGAAAACAGTTCATGAACGGCCGGCCGTGATTCAAACACTCCTGTGGGATCAGTTCGGCTAACCCGTCGTCATCGGAGATTCCCCAAGTGGTCTCACATGTACGTTCAATTGTGCACAGCCTTGCTCGATTCATCCGTGAGACTCTGACAATGGATATTGAGGGTGTTTTCCAAAGGAAGGCTTCAAATGCTTGCCACTGTGAAATTGTCCGTAAACGAGCCGCCCGTAAACGAGCCGCCCGCACCCGCCAACGAAGTACCCAGAGCCTATCAGAATACGCCGCTTGATGAGCGCGTATGGCAAGCTTGGCTGGACAAGAACCGGGAACAGGAGAAGGCCCGGTTCGCCAGGCGCGTAAATGTAGTCAAGTTTGCTTCGCCGATTCTGCTGTTGATTGGACTCTTTTGGTGGCTGGCAAGGTAAGCCCGGAACCGAAGGGTGCTGGCGATGTGCTCCATCGGCGACATCGGAGGCGACGATGGTTGCCGGCTCGCATAATGCTTGTGTCGAAGGAATCCGGCCATCATGGCATGAACGCCTTCGACCACCGCACTCCATCGATACCAGAGGAAATTTCGGAACATCCCCCAGTAATGGTTTTTGGAGATGCGTCGCAGCGCCGCGGTCATTTGGCGAGCGGCGACACAAAAAACGCTTCCGGCGGCTTCAAAGGCACGCCGCAGTTCATCCGCCGCGTGCATCGAACGGGTTGATGGTGATTCTAGACCGGCCTTCCATGCCGCCTACTTTTCCGGTTCGGCCGACGAATGAGAACGATCATTCAGCATTGGACCCTCCTGTAAAAAATCGTCTTAGCTACTTCCGCGGAAATAATGTACCCCGTCACAATGACAGCGACGAGCAGAAGGAATGACATTGGCAATGGGCGGAACCCAAAAATCAGGCCAAGTGGAGTGAAGGGCAAAATCAGCGTCAGGACAACGGTTGAGAGAGTCGCCACAAACAGATATTTCGACGGTCTGCTCCTGAAGAAGGGTTTCCGGCTTCGAATGACCAGCACAATTAGCGACGCTGAACAAACGGACTCCAAAAACCATCCGGTTCGGAATTGATCCTGAGTCGCATGAAAAACCAGCAGAAGCGCACCAAAAGTGAGGTAGTCGAACACGGAACTCATCAGACCGAAGGTCATCATGAACTTGCGAATGGCCTTGATGTCCCAGCGCCGGGGATAGTCGACCATTTCCTTGTCCACGTTGTCGGTTGCGATTGTCATCTCCGGAAAATCGGTCAGTAGATTGGTGAGCAAGATCTGCTTGGGCAGCAACGGGAGAAACGGAATGAAGAGGGATAGTCCGGCCATACTGAACATGTTTCCGAAATTGGCGCTCGTGGCCATAAACACATACTTCAGTGTGTTCGCAAAGGTCGCCCGCCCTTCGCGCACACCCTGCACAAGAACACCCAGATCTTTTTCGAGTAAAACGATATCCGCCGCTTCTTTGGCAACATCTACGGCGCTTTCGACGGAAATGCCAACATCGGCAGCATGGAGTGCCGAGGCATCGTTGATGCCGTCTCCCAGGTATCCCACAACATTTCCCGCCTTCCGAAGGGCGAGAATAATACGCTCTTTCTGATTCGGTTCGATTTCGGCGAAGACGTCCACATCCGCCACGCGCTGGACGAGCGCGTAATCGCTCAACTGCCCCAGGTCGGGACCTGTGATGATCTTGGTCTCCGACAATCCCATCTGTCGACTGACGTTGGCCGCTACCAGGGGGTTGTCTCCCGTGATGACCTTCAGTGAAACGCCAAGATTTTTCAATTGGCCGATGGTAGCGGCGATATTGGCCTTTGGTGGATCAAAAAGAACAAGGAATCCCAGGAACGTCATGCCTATTTCGTCATCTTTGCGTATGGATGACCGGGACTCCATATTCCTGTAAGCGACGCCCAGCGTGCGGCAGCCCAGATTGCTGAACTTCTCGAAATACATCTCGATGGGGTCCCGCATGCCGGCGATATCGACGATGGTTCCGTTTCCAGTTTCCACTCCTGAACAGACCGCGAGCACATTCCGCAACGCCCCTTTCGTCACCATCAGATGCGCATCCGCGTGTGAAACCAGAATGCTCAATCGCTTCCGAAGAAAGTCGTACGGGATTTCATCCGCCTTCTCGTAGCCGGTCAAATCAAACGGGTGATGGCTGCGGATGGCTTCATCGATCGGGTTCGTAAAGCCGGTCTCGTAAAAAGCATTGAGATAAGCGTAAAGAAGGACTTTGTCGCTGGGAGCGCCTTCTGCATCATGAGCGGATTGTAAGTGTACGATCCCCTCCGTCAGAGTGCCGGTTTTGTCGGAGCAGATCACGTTCATGCTGCCGAAGTTCTCGATCGAAGCGAGCCTTTTGACAATCACCTTTTCCTGGACCATCCGCTTGGCGCCATGAGCAAGGTTGATGCTGATGATAGCCGGCAACAATTGCGGGGTCAGCCCAACAGCGAGTGCCAGCGAAAACAGGAACGAATCCAGGACCGGACGTGCCAGATAGACGTTGATGGCAAAGATAGCTACCACCATCACCAGCGTGACTTCCATGAGGAAATAACCGAATTGCCGTATGCCCCGCTCAAAGTCCGTTTCCGGCGGCCTGAGTTTTAGCCTCTCGGACAGTTTGCCGCACTCGGTTTCCTTGCCTGTGTTGATGACGAGCGCCTTTCCGCTGCCGCTCACCACGTGCGTCCCCATCCAAAGAGCGTTTGTCCGCCGGCCCATCGGCGTCTCTACCGGAAGCACCGCAACCGCTTTTTCCACGGGGAAAGTTTCACCGGTCATCATGGCTTCATCGACGAAAAGATCTTTGGATTCTTGAACCAAGCAGTCTCCTGGAACGATATCGCCGGCATTCAGGACGACGATGTCCCCGGGGACAATCTCTTCGACCGGAATCTCTTTGACCCTTCCATCACGAAGGACGGCAGCTTTGATTCGCACGATGGACAGCAACTTTTCCACGGCGTTGCTTGCACCGCGCTCCTGCCAAAAACCGAGGAGTCCGCTGACGAGGAGAATTGCCAGAATGATAAAGGCATCAACAGGTTCATGTAAGAAGAACGACAATCCCGTGGCAAAGAAGAGAATGAGGATTAGCGGATTCTTGAATTGAGCCAACAATAGTGTGAATACATCCGACCGTTTTGACGGCTTCAGGAGATTAGAGCCATAGCGCGCGAGCCGCGCGCCGGCTTCGCCGGCGGTTAAACCTTCCTTCGCTGCTTGGAGTTGCTGCAGCATCTCCGTAGTGGATAGACCCCAGAAGGCCAGAGGATGTTTGTTCATACGTTCGCGTCGCGTCCTAAAGATTTGCGATCAACGTTGCTGCAGCGTGAGCTTTCAGGAAATTGCCCGCACCAATTTGAATGCCGCTGCCGCAGCCAGCCCGCCAATGACATCGTCTGGATTGCACTACAGACTGGTGGCGCGCCCGTGAAGTGTCGCTCGATGTGTGGCGTTTGTGGCATAAAAGTTACTCAATACCTAAACCGTTCCGATTCTGCCCGCCACAACTTTCCATCCTACAAAGTGCGATGCCTGTTGACGCGGCGAGAAAACCAAAGTCCGGGAGCCATGGGTAAGAAAAAGGTAAGCCCGCGAAACAAAAGTGCTGTGGACAGACCAACTGCGAGCGAAACGCCATCCATCTTTAACATCAACACGGCTGCAGCCTCAAACGTGCCAAGACCTCCCGGAATAAAGCTGACGGTTCGTACAAGGTTCGCGATCATGAAGCTGGCGAATACATGACTCAGACGGGCCGTCGCTCCCAACGACCGAATGAGCAGCCAGAGGGTCGCCGCATCCAGTAGAAAAGTGACCAACTGGAAGCATGAAGCAATCAATTGAAGACGGACATTGTGGACCAGCTGGAGATCCGCGTCTTTCATGACGCCCGCCGCGTTCTGGATAACGCGATAGCGGAACAGCCAATGTGGACGGCCCCCAAGAACATCCCTGCCCGAAAACGCCTGTATTCCCACGACTAGCGCCACACTGAGGAATATGAAGAGAACAGAAGGCGAGACAAGCACAAAACTTGCGTGCCCCAAGAAGAACAAAATCGTGATCGCTGCGGCCAAGGCGGTCGCGTATGCGATGAAGAATGATGTTGTGTTGACCACCGCACCAGCGAAAACCGCCGATCGAGGCAAGGCTCCCTGCTCTGCAAGCACCTGGGCGACTACAACCGTCCCGCTGAGACCGGCTGAGGGAAGCGCTTGATCGAAAAACAGTTTGGCAAGCGTGAGTTTATAAACCAGAGTCACGGCCAGAGGAGTGCCGGCCATACGACCAACGGTCCGCCAAATCTCGCCTTGTGCCAGATACGTCGCGGCCTGTAACGTCAAAGCTGCCAGCACCCACAAAGGCTTAGCTTCGCGAGCCAGCCTCACAAAGGCCTTTTCCTCCGAAAAATGCCTGGCGGCGATTACGACACCAAACAGAACCGCGAGGCCCAATAACCAGGAGAGCCATCGAGAACGCTCGGTATCCACCTGCCCGGTCGAAGAATCTCGAAAACATTGTCGGGGGAAGTAACCCATTGGAATTTCAGAAGGGCGCGAAAGTTTTTTCTCAAGGCGAACGCGCGAACTCCATCTTATGTGCAATTGTGCGCAGCGTCACTTTCTCTTCCGCGTCATGCTGAAAACATCATCGTAGATTGAACAACTGGAGTATCCCTTTATGCAAAGAACAAGGAAGGCAAGAGCACTCAAATCCGAAAAGGCCGG
>WNGP01008807.1_pt1 | contig 12956 bp, 12 predicted proteins | sample 5407671 | NCBI WGS metagenome assembly WNGP01 (sample SAMN13153381, study PRJNA577476) | soil metagenome | isolation source: 40 cm soil or saprolite under Garry oak tree replicate 2 | place: USA:California | collected 2016-06-15 | reverse complement strand
GCACCGGGCTGGCGTGGCGTGATGGGAGGTTTATTTAACATCGTCACCTTTTTCGCGAAGGTAACTGCGCTACTCTTTTTCTTTATCTGGGTTCGCTGGACGCTGCCGCGTTTTCGTTACGATCAACTCATGCGGCTTGGCTGGCTCTTCTTTTTCGAGATCGCACTCGTCAACATTTTCATCGCTGCCGGGATTTTAGCTTTTGCCCACTAAACACACAAAATGACACGAAAAAATTTCATGAATGATTTGACCAAGGTTTTCGTGTTCCTTCGCTTGTTTCGTGGGCGGTTTTAAAATGACCGTTACCGTTTCACGACCAAAGCTCAACTGGCGCGAGCGAATGTACCTCCCTGCAATCGTCGCCGGCCTTGCCATCACCCTGAAGCATTTCAAAAACATGCTGCTCGGACGCACGAAGGTCACGATGCAATATCCCGAAGAAAAATGGGATAGTAGCCTGCCGGACCATTACCGCGGGGCACCCGCGCTCGTACGAGACTCGGACGGTCATGTGCGCTGCGTGGCTTGTCAGCTATGCGAATTTATTTGTCCGCCGCGCGCAATCAAAATTATTCCAGGCGAAATTCCTTCGACGGACCGCTTCGCCAAAGTCGAAAAATACCCCGAGGAATTCGATATCGACATGATCCGCTGCATTTTCTGCGGGATGTGCGAGGAGGTCTGTCCCGAGCAGGCGATTTTTCTGCGCAAAGACTACGCCATCACTGGATTCACGCGGGCAGATATGGTGCACGACAAGGAAAAGCTGCTGAAAATCGGCGGCGTGATGCACGGCGTTGTCTTGAAATGGAACGAGAAGAAATGAAGCAAACTGGAGTCCTGGAGCATTGGAGTAATCGAGTGCCCGTCGGAGAGAATTCAATACTCCACTACTCCATGACTCCATTACTCCATTAGTGCGCCGTCATGCCTCCGTTCCTATTTTGGATCTTTGCGCTTTTGATGCTGATCTTTGGCGCCGCTGTGGTCATCAACCGCAATCCGGTCGCGAGCGCGCTCAGTCTCGTCGTTTCATTCCTTGGGCTAGCCGCGCTCTTCATGTCGCTCGATGCTTACTTCATCGGCATCATTCAAGTCCTGGTTTATGCCGGCGCCGTGATGGTGCTCTTTCTTTTTATCATCATGCTTCTCGATCTTCGCGCCGAAGAAGGACGCCACATTAACTGGCTGGCCTCGGCCGGCGGAATCGCCGTCGCGCTCGCCTTGCTCATCCAGATTTTTTATGTAATCGGCCATCTTAAATCTGCCGGACAAACTTTTCCTCCTCTGGCAAGATCGACAACCGACGATGTCCGCAACGTTGGGTCGTTGCTTTTCGAGAATTACAATCTGCCATTCCAAATCATCGGGGTTCTGGTGCTGGTGGCGACGATCGGCGCGGTTCTCTTGAGCAGACGGGAACCTCGATAGCATGGTCACCCTCGGCGATTATCTCATCGTTAGCGGCATCCTTTTCGCGATCGGTTTCGCCGGTGTGATGTTGCGCCGCAATCTCATCATCATCCTGATGTCGCTGGAGCTGATGTTAAACGCGGCAAATTTATCGCTCGTCGCCTTCTCAAGATTTCGCATTCAACCTACTGGTTTGCCTGATTACAACGTGCAGGTCTTCGTTTTCTTTATCATCACGGTCGCGGCGGCTGAGGTCGCAGTAGGACTCGCCATCATCGTCGCGCTCTTTCGCGCGCGGCGAACCACTGACGTCAAAGATATAACCAGCCTGAAATTTTAGCCCACGAAACACACGAATGACACGAAAGGAAGCAACATTAGATTTGATTTACAAAGACGAAAGCTACGCCATCATCGGCGCGTGCGTTGCCGTTTACAAAGAGAAGGGCTGCGGCTTCCTCGAACCGGTTTATCACGAGTGCCTGGAGATCGAACTTGAATCGCAAAAAATTCCCTTTTCTCAAAACCGACGCAGACCCTGCAATATCGCGGCCATACGCTCGTTCAAACGTTCATGCCTGACTTCATTTGTTACGGTACGATCATTGTCGAAATCAAAGCCGTCTCTGCCTTGGCCGATGAGCATCGCGCGCAGCTGTTGAACTATCTCAGCGCAACCAGCTGCGCACTCGGTCTGTTCGTGAACTTCGGCCATTATCCAAAAATGGAATACGAGCGCCTCATCACCAGAAAGCGAGAACCTGTCGATGTTTACCTCTGAAGTCTTCGCGTCTGTTCGCGTGTTTAGTGGGCCCGAAACTCCTATGGCAGTAGTCCCGTGGCTAATTCTTCTCGCGCCGTTGTTCAGCTCGGCGGTAATCACGTTGTTCACGCATCGATGGAAAGCGCTGAGCAGTTTTATTTCCGTCGCGGCGGTGCTGGGGAGCTTCGTCTGCAGTTGTTTGATCTTCAGGCAATCAGGTATTTCGGCGCCAGAGTTCAACTGGATCGACTTCGGCGGGGTCTTCAAAGTCCCGTTTGGCTTTGTATTGGATAATCTCAGCAAAACGATGCTCGTCCTGGTCTCAGGCATCGGATCTCTGATCCATATCTATTCGCTCGGCTACATGCGAGATGACGAAGGCAAATCCCGTTATTTCGCGGCACTGTCGCTCTTCATGTTCGCGATGCTCGGCATCGTTCTCGCGAACAACTTCGTGATGCTGTTCATTTTTTGGGAGCTTGTCGGCTTCACGTCATATGTCTTGATCGGCCACTGGTTCTATCGCGACGCGGCCGCGGATGCGGCAAAGAAGGCATTTATCACGACTCGCATCGGCGATTTCGGATTCATGCTTGGGATTCTGATGGTTTGGATGGCGACCGGCTCGGTCGTTTTCAGCGAGATCGCTCCCCGATTGTTAGCGCTGACGAATCATCCGGCCTTTCTGACAATTACAGCACTTTTGATTTTCTGCGGCGCGGTTGGAAAATCGGCGCAGTTTCCGCTGCACGTTTGGTTGCCGGACGCGATGGAAGGCCCAACGCCCATCTCGGCACTGATCCATGCCGCCACCATGGTCGCAGCCGGCGTTTACATGCTGGTCCGTGTTGCATTCGTTATTCAGGCTTCGCAGACCGCGCTTCTAGTCGTTGCCTGGATCGGCACGATCACCGCTGTGCTCGCGGCCTTGATCGCAACGCAGCAAAACGACATCAAGCGCATCCTCGCCTATTCCACCCTGTCACAACTTGGCTACATGGTAATGGCGATGGGTCTCGCCTCAAATGACGCGGCCATGTTCCACCTCTTTACCCACGCGTTTTTTAAAGCGCTCCTCTTCCTCGCCGCTGGCTCCATCATCGTGATGCTCCATCACGAGCAGAACATCTGGAAAATGGGCGGCCTTTCCCGAAATCTCCCGATCACATTTCTCACCTTCGTTGTTGGCGCGCTGGCACTGATCGGTTGTCCGCCTTTTAGCGGATTTTTTAGCAAGGATGCGATTCTGGCGCTCGCCTACGAACGTAACATGCCAATCTTCAGCGTGGGTTTGTTCACGGCGTTTCTGACGGCCTTCTACGTCATGCGCTTGTTGGTGATTATCTTCTTCGGTAAACCACGCAGCGAAATCGCCCGCGGGAGCCACGAATCACCATTCGTAATGACGGGTCCGTTAGTTGTGCTCGCGCTGTTCGCGGTGCTAGGAGGATTTGCATTCTTTGCGCGGCACTTCCTTGCGCTCCCGAGCGAGAAAGAACTCACGTTCCTTGTCCCTGCGCTCGCGTTCGTTGCGCTGATTGTTGGGAGCGGACTGGCGATCGCAATCTACCGCAACCGAACAAGCGAACCGTTTGATGTCGAGCTGCTACAGCACAAGTTTTACTTCGACGAATTTTACAGCTGGCTGATTGATTGGACGCAGGAACTCCTCGCGCGCATCTCCGCTTTCTTTGATCGATGGATCATCGACACTGGCGCGGTAGGCGGAACGAGTGGCGGGACGTGGGGGATCGGCGCGCTGTTACGGCTGGTCCAGGTGGGAAATCTGCAAGCTTACCTGTTCCTGTTCGGCTTGGGCATCGTCGCGCTCATCTACTTCACGGTTTTCCACTAATGGTCCTGTTCATCATTTTCTGCCCGATCGTTGCGGCCATTCTGATCATGATTGGCGCGCCTGCCCGCAGGACTGCGTTGACCGCATGCGTATTGACGTTCGCGACGACGTTACTTCTCCTTGCTTCGTTCCAACTGGGGCAGCGTGATTTTCAGCAAGTCACCTCAGTTAGCATAGCGCCCGAGTGGCATCTGAGTTTCACGATCGGGATCGACGGGCTGAGTCTGGCAATGGTGTTACTCGCCGGAATCGTCACTCTGGCCGCGGTTTGGTTCACTGGTAAGATCGACAAGTACGAAAATGCGTTCTATGCCTGTCTTTTGTTTATCTCCGGCGGCGCGATCGGCGCATTTGCTTCGATCGACTTGTTTTTCTTTTATGCGTTTCACGAGCTTGCGCTCATCCCCACCTTTTTGTTAATCGGAATTTGGGGCAGCGGGAATCGGAGCGCGGCGGCGTGGAAGATCACAATTTATCTCGCGATCGGTAGTTTTATTTTGCTGATCGGCTTGATTCTGCTTTATCAGAGCGTTCCCGTTCAATCGCGCAGCTTCGACATTCGTGCGTTGAAAGCTGCCGCCGCCTTGGGCCAGATCTCAGCGGAGGCGCAGCGCCATATCTATTTACTGCTGCTGCAGCATCGCCGCCGGCGCCGGCGCGGACGCATAAGCTTCCGGGGCCCAGGTATGAAACGGAAAAAGCGAAACAAGAAATTTGGGCTGTATGGTTTGCTGCGTCTGGCCACTCCGCTGCTGCCGGAGGGGGCGCGCCATTGGACTAGTCTGCTTGTGGTGTTGCTTCTTGGTAACATCATTTATGTCGGGCTCGTCACCATCGGACAGAAGCGCCTCGATTGGATGCTCGGTTACTCGAGCGTCATGCACATGGGCTACATCTTTCTTGGGATTGCCAGCGCCAACATTCTCGGCGTGACGGGCGCTGCCGCTTTGATATTCGCCCATGGCCTTTCGATCGCGGTGCTGTTTGGGATCGCAGGGGAATTGCGCAAACGTACCGGCACATTGCTTCTCGAAAATCTCGGTGGTCTCGGGAAAGTGATGCCCTTTGCTGGCCTTGCGTTTGGGCTCGGTGCGTTCGCCGCGATTGGTCTTCCCGGCTTCGCCAACTTTGCGGCCGAACTCATGATTTTCTTTGGGGCGTTCCAAAACGGCTGGGAAATGGAGCGTTTTCACATTTTCCAAATCGCGACCGTTCTTGGACTCTGGGGCGTGGTAATCTCGACGGTTTATATGCTGCGCGCCTATCGTAAAACTTTTATGGGAACGCTCGGCGAGCGCTGGAAAGGGCTTGTCGATCTTCGACCAGGGCTGCGCGTGCCAGTGACGTTGCTTGTCGCCGCACTGCTATGCTACGGATTTTTTCCGCAGTCGTTTGTGCGAATCGTCACGCCTGCATTTCGCACTTATCTCACCTCGAATAAATCACCATGATTACCGCGCCAGAACTCGAGATTGCGGTGCTGGTGCTTGGCATGGTGATCCTGATGGCCGAAGCATTTGCCGCGAAGATTGACAAACGCTTTTTCGCTTTTGCCGGAATCGCCGGTCTCGCGATAGTGCTCATCGCCACCTTCTTTGTCACGCCAACGGTGCCGCCCGATCAAGCAACCGGGTTCTGGAATTTTTATACGGCTGATCCGTTGTCGATCCTGTTTAAGCAATTCGCACTGCTGACAACGATTCTTGTTCTCATCATGATGATCGATTACGCGCCGGTAGTGGAAAGCTCGGTAGCCGGATCAAAGATCTATTCGAGTCTCGGCGAATTTTTCGCGCTTCCTATTTTCACATGCGCGGGGCTCATGTACATGGCGTCGGCCATCGACTTTGTCTTTATCTTCATCTCGCTCGAGCTCGTCACGATCTCGTTTTATGTGCTCGTCAGTTTCACCCGGCGCAACCCGACGACGCTGGAAGCGGGAGTAAAATATCTGGTGCTTAGCGCCCTCTCTACGGCATTTCTCGTCTATGGAATCACCTGGATTTTCGGAGTGACCGGCCAGACAAATCTACAGCGCATTACGGTCGCGTTGGCAGATCCAAATACAGATCGCGGCGCAGCGCTCTTCGGGATGGTACTTGTCCTCGTCGCGCTCGGTTTCAAGATTGCGGCTGTGCCGTTTCAAATCTGGGTGCCGGATGTTTATCAAGGCGCTCCTACGCCCGTTACTGCCTATCTTTCCGTTGGCTCGAAGGCTGCGGGTTTTGTCGTGCTACTGCGTGTCCTGCGCCCATTTCTGATCCTCCCGCAAATGCAACGATTGATTGTTCTGATTGCGCTCTTGACCCTCATTTACGGAAACCTCGCCGCGCTTCCGCAGGGTAATCTAAAACGATTGTTGGCCTACTCGAGCATCGCGCACGCGGGCTATCTCCTCATCGGAGTGGCGTGTTTCGACGGAGCTGCGGTTGTTTTTTATCTCGTCGCTTACCTGCTCATGACGCTGTTGAGCTTCGCAGTACTGGTCATCGTAGCGCAACAAACCGGCGACCGGATTTCCGATTTCGATGGATTGGGCAAACGCTCGCCCTTTCTCGCGTTCGCCATGCTGATCGGCATGGTCTCACTTGCGGGGGTGCCGTTCACGGCGGGTTTCCTGGGAAAGTTTTTCATCTTCTATGCCGCAATCGCTCAGCGCCAGATCACGCTCGTGGTCGTCGGTGTGATCACCGTGGCCTGCGGGTTTTATTATTACCTGAAGGTTGTGCGCGCGATGTATTGGCAGCCCGCTGTCAAGATGGACAAGATTCCAGTCAGCGCTCTCTCGCGCTTTGCCATGAGCGCGCTGGTTCTTGCAATCATCTGCCTCGGCATTTATCCGCAGCCGATCCTCAAAGCGCTACAACCGCAACGCGAACACGTCGCGGCAGCGAAATAATTGTAGGGCGTCTGCGACAGACGCCGAGTTAAGCGCGGCATTTCACAGAATGGAGCCGGCGGGCGCCGAGCGACATAGACGGGCAGCGTGAGACCGAGTGAGCGGGGAGCGAACGAGTCAAAACGCCCTACAATTCTAGTCACTCAACTCGACGTTCCAGTAAGCAAGATCGACAAAATGCCGCCAGCTTTCATGCTGCGGCGCCGCAAACGTGACGTGGACGAACGGGCGCCACTTCGGCCGCTTCGGTTTCCGAACCAGATGCATGTGCGCCTCCTGCGGAAGCCGGTTGCCTTTGCGCGTATTACACGGAATGCACGAGCAAACGACATTTTCCCATGTCGTCATCCCGCCCCGGTCGCGCGGCACTACATGGTCGAGATTTAGCTCATTTCGCTCCAAAATCTCACCGCAATACTGACAGGTGTTCTTATCGCGCTCGAAAACGTTGTGTCGGGTAAACTTCACTTCCTTTTTCGGAAGGCGATCAAAAAAGAGCAGCACAATCACCCGCGGCACGCGAATCTTCCACGCGATGGTCGTGACCATTTCGTGGTCCGGCGCGGTTGTCGAAAAATCGCGCCAACTCTCGAAATCGTGCGTTAGGAAATTGTTGGCTTCATCGGACGAAACGACGTGGGCGTGGCCGGCGTAGACCAACGCGAACGCACGCCGGGCCGTGCAGATGTTAACCGCCTGCCACAGGCGATTGAGCACCAAAACCTGACTGTTCAGTAACGTATGCACACCTCTATGGCGAACTGGGTTGTCGTCCGCCTTTTGCAGACTTCCGCGTAAATTCGCGCGACCCTATCACTGGCAATTTTCATTGTCAATTCGACGGCCCTGGCATCTGCGTTCCAAAATGAACTTGTCGATCCGCGATCCGCTCATAAGGTCGAAGGTATGGTGGGACAAGGTTCGGCTGGTAATGTTCTGGCCGCTCTCTGCAGTTTTTTCATTCCTGGCTTGGGGCAACTGCTTCAAGGCCGGTTGCTAATGGCGATCGTCCAGTTTTGCCTGGCGGCAGTCCTTTGGTTTGTCCTGCTGGGCTGGATTATCCATCTCTGGTCCATCCTCGACGCCGCTCTTTTTCGGCCGCCCACATAGATTAACCACGATTTAACACGAATCGACACGAATGGATGGTCGTTCTATCAACCTGTCTTCATTCGTGTCCATTCCTGGTTAAATGAAGGCGCAATTCCCAACCGAGCAGTCTGAAACCGGAGAGTTTCAGCGGCAGGAGGACGCGTTTCGCGAATGGATTTCGAATGACGGATCGACACCGTATCCCGCGGTCGCCGACCGTTATCATCTTTATGTCTCACTCGCATGTCCATGGGCGAGTCGCACCGTCATCATGCGACACTTGAAAGGACTTGAGCAAGCGATCGACATGACAGTTGTCGATCCGATTCGTGACGAGCGCGGCTGGGCGTTTCGCGATCCATCTGGAGGGACGACCTCTGTGTTGTCCTTTCGATCAACCGATCCGATCAATGGTTTTCATTATTTGAGCGAAGCGTACGCGGCAACCGATCCGTCCTTCGACGGCCGTGTCACTGTGCCGGTGCTCTGGGATAAGGAAGCAAAAAAGATCGTTAACAATTGCGAGGACGACATCTGCCGGATGTTCAACGACGCCTTCGATGCAGTCGCGCAAAATAGAGATGTCGATCTTTTCCCGAAAGAAATCGAAGACGAACACATCAAGCTTGCTGAGTTTGTTTACGAGAACGTGAACAACGGTGTTTACAAAGCCGGCTTCGCCACGCGCCAGCGGCCCTATGAAATTTCCTGCCAGAAACTTTTTGAGGCGCTCGATAAATTGGAGGCGCGCTTATCGAAAAGCCGCTACTTGTTCGACAAACGCATCGTTGAAGCTGACTGGCGCCTTTTCTGTACGCTTGTCCGGTTTGACGTGGTCTATCATGGCCACTTCAAATGCAACATTCGCCGCATAATCGATTATCCAAACCTGCAGGGCTACATGATGGATCTATATCAGCAGCCCGGCATTGCCGAGACCGTCAACTTCGACCACATCAAGCGTCACTACTACATGACGCACACCGAAATTAATCCGACCCGCATCGTCCCGATTGGACCGGCGCTCGATCTCACGAAGGTGCACGGACGAGAAAAGATGTAGTTTCGTCTCTGGGCCTGCTACTTGCGCAAGGGTTTGCAAGATTTACCGCTGCCGGAAAACGGTCGCTAAACAGTTGGTAAAACGGCGCTCCGTCTGCTGCTCAAACGCGAAAGTGAATTCGGCACAAGAAAATCGCCCAACTAGAACAGAAAAATCGGACATCTGAACTGGAGTTTTTCTTGTCCCTTTAGTTCAACGGAGGGAACCGAAGACAAACGACGCTCCGATTCAATGGAGATAACTTTCGCGGCCCATTCAAAATGAGCGACGATCGAGCGACCTATCCTGTCTTGCACCAAACGGAGGAACAATTCCACATGCTTGTGGATAGCGTCGAAGAATATGCGATCTACATGCTCGATCCCATCGGCAATGTGTTGACGTGGAACTCGGGCGCCGAAAAGATCAAGCAATACACGGCGGGGGAAATCATCGGAAAAAACTTTGCCTGTTTCTACACCGCAGCGGACGTTGCGGCGGGAAAACCGCAGTGCAATTTGCGCGAGGCGACGCGCAAAGGCTACATCCGGGATCAAGGACTGCGCGTTCGCAAAGATGGATCAACGTTTCACGCGGAAGTTGTGCTGACGGCGCTGCGCGATGGAGCTGGCAAGATTCGCGGCTTTTCGAAGGTCATGCGCGACCTCACCGATCAACTGCGCACCCGGGAATTGGAAGCGGCAAAGATCGCGGCGGAAAAAGCAAACAAAGCAAAAGACGCCTTTCTCGCGGCGTTGAGTCACGAACTGCGCACACCACTGACGCCGGTGCTGTTAGCGGCGAATTATCTCGCCGATAACGCTGCCAAACTTCCATCGGAGTTTATGGAGGAGGTGGACACAATCAGACGCAACGTACGGTTGCAGGCGCGGCTGATCGACGACTTGCTCGATCTCACTCGCGTCACGCGCGGCAAGCTCGAACTGCACTTCGAGCGCGTTGACGCGCACGTCCTGGTTTGTGAGGCGATCGAGATCGTGAAGGGAGGAATCGAGGAAAAGGGATTAAAAGTTTGCATCGAACTGAACGCGGAGAAGCATCATCTCTGGGCCGATTCGGCACGCATCCAGCAGGTGTTTTGGAATTTGATCAACAATGCGGTGAAATTCACGTCCCCTGGCGGAAAGATCGATATCAGTACGTCGAGTGACGATGCTGGTCATTTCAAGTTCAAGATAGCTGACAATGGAATCGGAATTGAAGTCGAACGACAAAGTTCGCTCTTCACACCGTTCGAGCAGGGCGATTCATCAATAACGCGCCGCTTTGGTGGACTCGGCCTGGGCTTGGCGATCTCGAAGCATCTAGTCGATCTTCACGGCGGCGCGATCGACGTGCAGAGTCGCGGTCGAAGTTATGGCGCGACTTTCAATGTGACACTTGACGCGGTGGCCAACCACGCCGAAAAGAGCGGCGTGAATTCTCAAGCTCCGCAAAGGCCGGCAAAGCCGTTGCGCATTTTACTGGTGGAGGATCACGGAGATACGCGGCGGACTTTGTCGCGTCTGCTTAGTCACTTTGGCCACCAAATCTCAGTCGCCGATAACACACAGAGCGCTTTGGAGATCGTGCAGTCGCAACAATTCGATGTCGTGTTGAGCGACATCGGGCTTCCCGATGGCAGCGGCTACGAGGTGATTTCCCGGGCAAAACAAAAACACCCAGTTAAAGGCGTAGCTCTCACTGGATTTGGAGCGGACGAAGACATCCGGCTCGGCAAAGAAGCCGGATTCGATTTTCACCTTACTAAACCGGTGGACTTTCACGAGCTGCGCACTGTTCTCGGACAGATCGGCGCTTAGCAATCGTTTTCGTCGCCCGCCCAAGATTAACAATTGCCGCCTTCTACGGGCTATAAGCCCAATTGCGGTAGTGCCGAAAATCCTTCTGACCACCCCAGGTGCCTGCAATCATTTGCCCGCCAAGTTCGTCAAAAAGTTTCCGCGCTAAACCACGGTCATCGGCCAGGCAAGCGAATTGGCAATACTCACTTAGAATTTCCAGGGAAGCCGGGTATCTCTGTCGCATCAACTCAAAGCCATCACGGGTTTGAGGCCATGAAGCGTGACTCTCGCGAAATATGTTTTTGTAATATCCGCTTAACGCACTAACGACGCGTGAGTATGTTTCCAGTCCGAGGCCCTTTGGTTTGTCGATTTCCAACGTAAGGGTATATTCCCATTCCCCAGCCTGACCGTACCATCGCGGCAAAAGATATTCGGCCTTGGCTACATCATATCCCCAAAATTGTGGCTCAAAGGCTTTGGCATCTTGGAAAAGCTTTTCGAAGTCGTCGCGGCTCCAGCCTTGTCCTTTGGCGAGCGTCATGCAAACGCGCCACCACACCGGGCACTTCGGTTCGAAGTCCGTCGATTTCTCGAGAAGTTCTCTGGCTTTCGCCAGCCGTTCCGCGAATAAACGCCAGCCCTCTTTTGTTACGGTCTTGCTATAACCGCCTCCGCGAGCATGCCACGCATAATCAATGAAGAACTCTGCATGCGCCACGTACGCCGTGATCGAACGCGGCTTGGCTGCATCCCAATTTTCGTGAATCCGTTCGTGGAGCTGCCACATGCTTTCCGGCTCATCCGGTCGGCAAGCAAGTGACTCGTAGAATTGAGATATTTTCCAAGAGCCATTACCAAAGCGCGTACGGTCGGCTCGAATTTGGGCTGCCAAAGCTTCCAGTTCATCGAACTTGCTCGCATTGTAAAGACTTCTCGTTTTTAGGCGAAATTCCCAGATTTCGGTCGTAATCTTGCCCTTGGTTTCCTTGATCGGCGGAAGACCGACTACATCGCGTTCTACGACAGCGGCTGGCTGATTTCGATGACAGCTCGCGAGAGTCGTTAGACTAAATGCGGCAATTATGAATGGCAGACCTAAGATTTGTAATTTCACGAATTGTTGAACTGAATCGACCTCCGGCGCCGGCGAAAAAATTCCGTGCAGATAATGCACGGCACGCGCCGGTTGGCAAGCCGCTCAAGCCGAAAGGGGCAAATTCGGCAATCTTGGACTCAACGGATAGATCAGCCTTGACCTGCTCAATTGAGCGATTAAATTGTGTCAATTGAATAAAGACGCGATCTGAATGAAAACAGCGACTCTCGAAAAGAAAACAGTCAGGGCAAAAGCGAAGCATCCGCACGAACTGATTCGCCGGATTCAGAAGGGATTGTCTTTCTCCGAGCTGAAAGCGTTGCAGGACAGTATCGACATGCCGTTTGAGCAGCTCGCAGCAAAACTTTCCATCTCGCGATCCACATTGCAGCGGCGCAAAGCAAACGGCCGTTTGTCGCCGGATGAATCCGACAAGGTCATGCGATTTGCGCGACTGCTCGAACACGCGACGGATGTTTTTGGCGACGTCGACAAGGCGCGAGCCTGGTTGAAACATCCGCAGTACGGTCTCGGTGGCGCTGTGCCGTTGGAATATGCGGAAACAGAAATCGGCGCGCGCGAAGTGGACAATTTGCTCGGGCGAATCGATTACGGCGTTTATTCCTAAGAGTCTATTGAAATACTCAGCCATGCCGCGTTGCTGCCGATTTTTCGTCTCTCCAGGGCGCGAGGAGGACGCATACCCACAGTGGTCTGTAACCGACGAGCAACGCCGAAGAGGCGAAAAAGCGGCGCAACCCGGAGGGCGAGGGCTCTTCGGGCTGTCTGGCGGCGTTGCTTCCTCCTCACAGGTCACTTCGGACATGCTCGTCGCTCGCGCCTGGCCATCCAGCCCAAGGAGCTCTCGCGCGACATGTCTGAGTATTTCAACAGGCTCTTAACACGCGATGGCCTCGGCGTGGCGGATCGTGCGCGCGAGTCGTGAGAAGACGGCGTTTACTGGAGAAGGACCATGGCGATACGG
>WNGP01003625.1_pt1 | contig 12958 bp, 9 predicted proteins | sample 5407671 | NCBI WGS metagenome assembly WNGP01 (sample SAMN13153381, study PRJNA577476) | soil metagenome | isolation source: 40 cm soil or saprolite under Garry oak tree replicate 2 | place: USA:California | collected 2016-06-15 | reverse complement strand
CATCAAATTCCATCTTCGTGATCTTCGTGTCCTTCGTGGTGATCAAATGGCCTTTTTCAGCAAGCTCGCAGCGAGCTTGAGTGCCGATTCGCTTTTGCCGCCAAGCATGCGCGCGATTTCTTCCTGGCGCGCTTTCCCGATCACCTCATGCAAATTGGAAAACGTGCGACCGTGTGCGACGTCCTTGGTTACAACGAAATGCGATGAAGCAGTCGCAGCGACTTGCGGCAGATGCGTGATGCAAATTAGCTGATGATCGTGTCCCAGAGTTTGCATCTTCGCGCCAACTGCATGCGCGATCTCGCCCCCGACGTTCGTGTCGATTTCATCGAACACGAGCAAGGGAATCGAATCGTGCGCAGCCAGAGCTGATTTGATCGCCAGCATCAGGCGCGAGATTTCGCCGCTGGATGCGATGGCGCGAAGTGGCTTGAGCGGTTCACCTGGATTCGGTGAGAAAAGTAATTCCACCGAATCAAATCCGCTCGGGCGCGGCTCGTCGAGCGCGCTGAGTTTCGCTTCGAATTCGGATTGCCGAAACCCAAGATCGCGCAAATTGCGCCGGATATTTTCGGAAAGTTTCGGTGCGGCTTTTGTGCGGAGCTTGCGCAGCGCTTCCCCGGCGTGGCTGATTTGCGCGCGAACGGTTTCGATTTCTTTCGCGAGACGTTCCAGCTCGGCGTCGCGCCCTTCGATTTTCCGCATCCGCTCCGCCGCGCGCTCGCCGAACCCGATCACTTCGGCGATTGGTCCGCCGTATTTGCGCTTCAAGGTTTCAAAAAGCGAGACGCGTTGCTCCAGCGCAGCGAGTTGTTCCGGGTCGAGATCGAGTTTTTCTGCGTAAGTGGAAAGCGCGCGCGCGATCTCGGACAACTCGACGACGGCAGCCGCGTGCGCCGACGAAAATTGCGCCATCGAGCTATCGATCTTTTCCAGTTCACGCAACAGCCGCTGCGTTTCCGCCAGTTGAGAGAGAACGGAATCGTCCGCTTCGGAAAGTTTGTTCGCGACAGCACTCGCCAGCTCGATCAGCCGTTTGCTGTTGCTGGCCAGTTTGTAGCGCTTGTCGATTTCTTCTTCCTCGCCGGCCACGAGGTTCGCTGACTTGATCTCGGTAATCTGGTGGCGAAGGAGATCCAGCTCCTGCTCGCGCGCGGTTTCCGCTGTGTTGAGCGCGGCATGTTCGGCGAGCAGCGTCTGCAATTGCCGGTAGTGCTTTCGATATTCTTCAAGCTGTTCTTTGGCGCGCGCGAACGAATCGAGCAAGCTCATTTGCATCTCCGGCGAGAGCAACGATTGGTGATCGTGCGGCCCATGCAGATCGACAAGTTCATCGCCGAGATTTTTCAAGATCGACAATGTCGTCGGCGAACCGTTAATGAACTGCCGATTGGTTCCGGTTGAGGAGAGAGTGCGCTTCAGAATGAGATCGTTCTCGCACGGCTCAATTCCAGCCTCGACAAGTTGAGTGTTAAGCTTTTGCAAATCCTCACCGCTAAAGACCGCTTCCACAGTGCAAAGATCAGCCCCGGTGCGAATGAGCGATTTATCCGCCCGCTCACCGAGCAAGAGTTGCAGCGCGCCGATGATGATCGATTTCCCAGCGCCAGTTTCTCCCGTAATCGCGATAAACCCCGGCTCCATCTGCCAGTCGAGCTCTTCCACGAGCGCGAGATTTTTTATTCGCAATAGAGTGAGAATGGCAGGCATTGCGGAAGTTGATGGTTGATAGTTGAGAGTTGGCGCTGCTGAAGATTTCAAACCTTCATCAATCAACTTTCAACTCTTGAAAATAGTCAGCGCGCTACAGCGACCCGGCATAGCGTTTGATGAGAGCAAGATCAGCCGCTCCTGGCCACTGCGAGCGACGTCGCGAGCTCGTTATCTGGGTGTCCCGGCATCGCGTCTACGCTTTTGCAGGAGCAAAATCCAAGCTGTTGCGATCACAGCAGCCACAAGAACCGGACTCCAATACATTCGTGATTAGAACCTCACCGAATGATTCCGCGCTCACTTTGTTCGATGAACTGGATGATTTCGGTGATCTCCTCGGTCTGAGGCAATTCTTTCTGCATCGCTTCGATGGCCTGGCGCCTGTTGTATTTGGAGCGGTAAATTAGGCGGAACGCTTCCTTGATTAGTTTCACGCTTTCGGGCGGGAAGTTTTTGCGTTCCAAGCCGACGAGATTAATTCCGCGAATCTCGGCCGGGTTGCCATCGGCGATCATGAATGGGGGAACGTCCTGGACAATTTTCGAGCAGCCGCCGGTGATCGCAAAGCGCCCGATCCGGCAAAATTGATGCACGGCAGTGAGTCCGCCCATCATGGCATGGTCGCCAACCTGCACGTGGCCGCCCAATGTGCCGTTGTTGGAGAAGATGACATGGTCGCCCACGGTGCAATCGTGCCCGATATGGCTGTAAGCGAGAAAATTTCCGCGATTGCCGATCCGCGTTTTGCCTTCCGGCGTCGTGCTGCGGTGTGCGGTCACAAATTCGCGAAACGTGTTTTCATCGCCGATCTCCAGATAAGTCGGTTCGCCGCGATATTTTAAATCCTGCGTTTGTTGGCCGATGGAGCAGTACGCGTAAAATCTGTTTTTCGTTCCTGCCTTCATTGGTCCACAGAGCGTGACGTGATGTTGCAGCCAGCAATTTGGACCAAGCACTACGTCAGGTCCGATCACGCAATACGGTCCGACGGTTGTTCCGGCGCCAATTTCAGCTCCGGGATCAATGATTGCGGTGGGATGAATCTGCACGCCGCTCATTTATCGAGAAACGTGAACATGAGTTCGGCTTCGGAGACGATGGCGTCATTCACGACGCAATGGCATTTGGCTTTCGCCAGGCGTTCGCCGCGCGATTTGGTAAGCTCGGCGTGGATGAAGATCGTGTCGCCCGGCAAAACTGGTTTGCGAAATTTCACTTCGTCGGCGCTCATGAAATAACCAATGCGACTGGTGCTTTTCGCCAGTTTAAAGAGCAGGATGCTGGCCACCTGCGCCATGGCTTCTACCTGCATCACGCCCGGCATCACCGGGTGACCGGGGAAATGTCCCTGAAAGAACGGCTCGTTGATCGTGACCGATTTAACACCGACGCATTTGGTTTCAGTTTCGAAGCTGATGATGCGATCGACCATGAGAAATGGGAAACGATGCGGCAAAATCTGCATTACTTGGTCTGTATCGAGTCCTCCGTCGCCGCTCGGGATTGTTCGCGGCGCGGCCACGGCACTTCTTCGGGTCTGCTCGCGGGTGATTGAGCGCGCCAGCGCCGCGTTGGCGGCGTGACCAGGTTTTACCGCTACCACATGACCGCGAATGCGCCGGCCGACCAGGGCGAGGTCGCCGATGATATCGAGGATTTTGTGCCTAACAAATTCGTCAGGGAAACGTAACGGTTCCTTGCTCAGCACCGCTTCTCCGCGCACCACGATGGCATTTTCAAGGCTGCCGCCTTTGATGAGATTTTTGTCCATCAGCGGTTTAACATCTTCGTAAAAAACAAATGTCCGGGCCGGAGCGATCTCGCGTTCGAAAATTGCCGGCGCGACTTCCATCGACAAAAACTGTGAGAACCGATTGTTTGGTCCGGCTTGCGTGCACGAGATGCGAAACTTGTCGTCCGGCAACAAAATCAGCAGCGCGCCCGTTTTCGATTCCACGTGCATCGTGTCCCGCACATTGAAAAATTTTCGAGGCTCTTGCTGCTCGGTCACGCCGGCTTTCCTGACAAGATCGACGTAGGCTTGTGCGCTGCCGTCGCCGATCGGCGGTTCGTTTGCGTCCATTTCTACAACGGCGTTGTCCACGCCCATCGCCCAGAGCGCGGCTAGCACGTGCTCGACTGTGTGTACGCGGATGGAGCCCTCGCCTATCGTCGTGGCGCGCTCGACCATCTTCAGATTCTCGATCTTGGCGTCGATGGTGGGCTCTTCCTGCAAATCTTTGCGCCTGAATTTAATTCCATGGTCCGCCGGTGCGGGATGAAGCTTGAGCGTGACCTTTTCGCCCGTGTGCAATGCGGTGCCGCTAAAGCTAGCAGTCTTACTAACGGTTTGTTGAAGCTCGGGCGAGGCGGGCATCGGCGCTTAACTAACAGAGATTTTACCGTGTGACCAGTGCTTCTCCGTGACGCCCGCGCTGAAGCGACGTGTTAATGAGAGCAGATCATTTCAATTCAAATTCGCCGCAATCAAAAGCCATCATCTTGTCCACATTGGAGACGCGGAATTGATGCACCGTTGTTCCGTCATCCTGCCATACACCGACTGCATTTTCGCTTTTCTTTGCGATACCTGCGCGAATCAAATTCGGCGTCTCACTCACCGTGACCAGCGGCAGCTCGTCACTCGTTTTCAAATAGCTTCCATCGCTATCAAATCCGATGCCGATATCAACGATCGATCTTTTATCATTCCGCAAAGGATTTGGGACGAGTCTCACTTTGGCGGTGCGAGCTGCGTTATTTTCTATCGCCGCTGCCGAAGCCTGGCCGAGGTCGTCCACCTTAAGCGGACCCACCAGATAGCCGTGCGCGTGATATTTTCCAGCGGGCAAGTCTTCATCCTCATCGTTCTTGCCGTCCCATTGCGTTACGAGCGCGTCCGCGCCGATTGCGAATTCGTTTAATTTCGCTTCCTGGTGCAGAACGCGCACCAATTTGCCGGTGTTATCATAAATGCCTAGGCTGATCGTGCCTTCCAATGGCGGCGGCACAAAACTGATGCGCACGCTTCTCCCAGGCGGAACTGAAGGCGTTTGCTCTGGGACGGGCGACGGAGTGGGAGATCCTTCGGGCGGGATAGAGAGAGCCGGTGATTCTTCCGCTGGCGCCGAAGGCGTCGGCGCTGGTGATTCCTGCGCGGCACTGACAGAAACCAAAAAAGCTATCAGAAGTGCGAAACTGACCCTTGTTGTCATGTCGAGGAAAGGCGAGACATCTCGTACTTTTTCAGAAAATATCGAGAGATTCCTCCAGACCTTCGCATAAAGCTACGGCTTGGCAGGCGACTTCGCTTGGAATGACAAACGTTAAGCATAGTAACGCCAGTTCACGTTGGGAAAAAGATTGTCGCGCCATTCGCAGTCGTGCAGAAATTCGTCATCGACGTCATTGGTGACAAACTGATCGTGTAAACGGTTGAAGCGAGCAAGATGATCAAGGGTTCGTTTCGTGGCGTACTCTCGCGCGGTTCCGGTTTTCATTAAGAATGCCCAATCGCTCGCCTGGGCGAGCAAAAGTTCGCGGGCAAGTTGTTTGAGGACGCGATCGGTAAATTGTAGGGCAGGCGCTTCGCCTGCAGATCCTTGGCACGGCAACCCCGAATGCTTTCGGGGTTGCCCTACAACAGAAGAGGCATGTTGAGCCAGCTCGATCATCTTTTGCGCTGCGGCGTGCAGATGCGGATAAATCCAGGCGTTAGTTGGATCGAGCCAGACTGCGAGGTGGCCGTTCTCGCCCCATGTCGAAGCAGCGGGCTCAACAATTTGCTGTGTGGGATGCGCTGCCAGGTATTCACTCGGCGTCGTAAGTCGAAAATCCCGTTCGCCTGCCGCTTGCCGAATAAATTGCTCAAGGAAGCGGGGCCCTTCGAACCACCAATGCCCAAACAATTCGGCATCGAAGGGAGCTACAACAATTGGATTGAATCCCAGTTCGCTGATTTCGCGAACTTGCTGGCGGCGCTGTTCCAGAAAGTGACTCGCATGTTTCGCCGCCGCATTTTCCGCTGCCGCGCGATCATACAACTGTTTCTCATTACCGCGTCCGGTGATCCGATGATACTTCACGCCGGAGAATTTTCTGCTCCCGCGCGCGATAGGTCCCAAATGTTCCATGGGAAGATCGAAACCGATGTCGCGATAAAATTCCCGATAAGCTGGATCGCCCGGATAACCTTCGTGCGCGCTCCAGACTTGGCGACTTGTGTCAGGGTCCCGCGCAAACGCCGCCGGCCCCGCGGGCGTATAACAAGGCGCATAAATCGAGCGACGCGGTCGCGGTTTCCCAAATAGCAGGCCGTGTGCGTCCAGAACGAACCAGCGAATATTCGCTTCGTGGAAGACTGCTTCCAAGCCCGGCGCGTACGCACATTCTGGCAACCAAAAACCGGTCGGCGTGGCACCGAAGAGATCGACATACACATCGCGGCCGATCAGAACCTGTGCACGCGCCGCTTGAGATGCTTGCTGTTGAAGAATGGGGAGCACGCCGTGCGTGGCGGCGCTGGCGATGATTTCAAGCGTGCCCGTTTCGCGTAGCTCGCGAAAAACTGAGAGCAAATCGCATTTCCATTCATCGACAAAAAGACGACGGTGCTCTGAGAACAACTCGAAATAAAAGTCAGCGAGATCGCGAAGGTGGGAATGCTTACGGTTCCGACTTTGTTCGCGCGCAGTGAGAGCGATCAAAGCATCGAGGTGCCGCACATAACGCTCGCGCAAAAGCTGATCCTCGAGCATCGCGCACAGAGTTGGCGTGAACGACATCGTGAGCTTGAACGGCACCGAGTCGTCCACCAAATGCTGCATCATGCGCAGCAGCGGAATGTAACTCTCGGTGACCGCTTCGAAGAACCAGTCTTCTTCGAGGAAATGCTCGTGTTCCGGATGCCGAACAAACGGAAGATGTGCGTGCAGAATGAGGGCGAGATAGCCGGCCATTGCGAAACACTTAGCGTGTCATTCCGAGCGAAGCGAGGAACCTCTCAAAAGCTCCTTGGTCACACAAACGACAACGCGCGAAGCTTCATCGTGCGCGCCACCATTTTCTGACGCAAGTTTCCCAAGGCTACGACTGCGAGGTCCCTCGTCGTCTGCGCGACTCGGGATGACAGCTAGAGCGTGCGGCAAAAGTCTTGGAAGCGATCCAGACCTTTTTTGATTATGTCGAGGCTGGCGGCGTAGCTGAGCCGGATAGTGCGATCGTCGCCGAAAGCAGCTCCCGGAACGACGGCGACGCTGGCTTTACTTAGCAAACGGTCGGCGAAATTTTGGGACGTCAGCCCCAGCTGGCTGATGTTCACCAGCACGTAAAATGCGCCCTGCGGTTTCACCGCAGTGACATTCGAGATTTTCGAGAGGCGGTCGAACATGTAATTGCGACGCATATCGAATTCCTCGCGCATGTCGGCGACCGGTTGTTGATCGCCTCTTAGCGCCGCAAGCGCGCCATACTGCGAAAAGGAAGACGGATTCGAGGTGGTATGGCTCTGGATTGAATCGACTGCTTTGGCCACTGCCTCCGGCGCCGCCAGATAACCGAGGCGCCAGCCGGTCATGGCGTATGTTTTGCTGAAGCCGTTCACAGTGATTGTGAGATCGTACGCTTCGTTCGAAAGCGACCCGATGCTCACATGTTTCGCGTCGTCATAAACGAGTTTCTCGTAAATTTCGTCGGATAAAATGTAAATGTCTTCCTCGGCGGCGACATCGACGATGGCCTGCAATTCTTCACGCGTATAAACAGAGCCAGTCGGATTGCTCGGGCTGTTCATGATTAGCATCTTGGTGCGTGGGGTCATTGCATTTTCAAAATCTTCCGCCCGCATTTTCCAGGAGTTGCGCTCGCTGGTGGGCACAATCACCGGTTCGGCGCCGGCTAATCTGACCATCTCCGGGTAACTGACCCAATACGGCGCCGGGATGATGACTTCGTCGCCCGGCTGGCACGTTGCGAGAATCGCGTTGTAACACGAATGTTTCGCGCCATTGCTTACAATGATTTGGGCGGCGCGATAACTTAGCTCGTTATCGGCCGCCAATTTTTCCGCGATCGCCTGGCGCAGCTCCGGAATGCCAGCGCTGGGCGTATATTTTGTAAAACCAGTCTCCAGCGCCTCGATTGCCGCCTTTTTAATATGTTCTGGCGTATCGAAATCCGGTTCGCCTGCGCCGAAGCCGCAGACATCAATGCCTTCAGCTTTCATGGCTTTGGCTTTGCTATCGATCGAGAGAGTGAGTGAAGGAGTCAGTTGAGCGGCGCGTTCGGAAATTTCCATGGGTGTGAGCTTATTCAAAAATTGGAGCGCAAACTATTGGCGACGGTAGAAGTTTTCAATCAAAGGTTTGAAATTATTCTCCTCAATTTGAATGATTGCCATTTCGCGTTTCGCGTTCTCAAGTGAATCCGAGGCATGCGCGGCGTTGATCATGATCGTCTGGCCGAATTCTCGGCGAATTGATCCTGGCGGTGCTTTGGCCGGATCAGTCGGGCCAAGCACGTCGCGAATCTTGCGCACCGCATCCACACCCTGGTAAACAATGGCAATTGATTTTTCCGTCCCAGTGGCGTCGCGCTCCTCGGGTGGACATTCACTTGGTTTTCGGCCGGCCATGAATTCGATGATGCTTTCCCAGTTCTCGCGGCCGCTTTCTGGGCCGAGTTTTTTCTCAAGGACCGGCAGCACAGGCCCGTAGAACTCCTCCGCTTGCGCGACGCTCATGCAATGGACCTTGAATCCGATGATGGTGAGGCCCGATCGCGAAAACACTTCGATGACCCCGCCTGGCCGGAGATTCGGGAACTTAAAATTATCGGGCTTGATCAGGACGAGCGTTTTTTCGATTTGCGCGTTCGCGCGAAAATGAACGGTGCGATCCAGGATTCCGCCGTCGGAATCAGAAAATTCCGCCCAGAGTTTCAAATCGCGCTCGACTGCTTTTGGATCGAAAACCGCAAGCACGCCAGGCTCGAAGTAAGTCACCTTGCCAGGATCATCTGTGATGTAATCGCCGTAGGTGTCGCGAATTGTTTCACCACTCGTGCGCTCGTGCACGATGTGGCCTACGGTGCGATGAATCTTTTCCACCGCGTCCGGTCCGCGAAAGATGAGGAACAACACACGCGCGTGCTCGCCGTTCTTTTCACCGGTGAAATTTTTCAGGACGTACTCGCGAATCAACTGCTGCGTCGCGCGATGACGGGGATCGGTTTCCGTCACGACCGTTTCGGCGTAGCGCTTGGTTAACTCTGCACCCGGCGCAAACATTCGGCCGCCGACCAGGTCGAGGCCCGTGCGGGAAATCAACCGGCCAACAATACCGCCGGTGCGCGATTTCCGCATCGAGTACGGCGTGACGATGACGTAGGCAAGCTCTTCAGTTTGCATTCATGTTTACTTTAGCGGCGGTCGATGAGCGCCGCAAAATTCTTCTCCCAATGCAACGCTGCGGGTCAATAGACAGAACGTGCACTTGGCGGCGTCTTGAATATAAAGACTGCTTGTCGTGAAGCGATTTTATATCTGCGCGCTTTTTCTGGTATTTTGTTCTGCACAAGCCGGGTTACCGCCCCTTATCCCGAGGGAAATCTTGTTCAACAACCCGGCGCGGATGGATCCCAAAATTTCGCCCGATGGTTCGCAGCTGAGCTGGCTGGCACCGGACAAAAACAACACACTAAACGTTTGGACGAGCGCGCTCGACGGCGGAAACGCCCGTTGCGTGACGAACGAAACAGGAGATCCGATTGAATGGTACACGTGGGCTGCAGATGGGAAACACGTCCTCTATCTCCACGACAACGCTGGTGACGAGATTCCGCACCTTTTCTCAGCTGACCTAGCGAGCGGCAACGTGCGTGATCTCACACCGTTCCGCGGTGTGCGCGCGCAAAACGTGCTCACCCAGTCGCGACATCCGGATTCTGCCTTGGTCGCGCTCAATTTGCGCGATCGAAACGTCTTCGACATGTACCGGGTGAATTTAGAAACGGGCGCGATCACCCTCGAAGTCACCAATCCTGGCGACGTTCTCACATGGAGGGCCGATAACAATTTCGTCATTCGCGCCGCAACGGCCTTCGACGGGAAAAGCGGTCGCACAATTATCCGCGTGCGCAATGCAGCTGACAAACCGTGGCGTGACCTTGTGGTTATGCCGTTTGAGCGGGCACTCTTTGCCGGACAGGTGGTGAACGGCTCGCTCATCGTCGGTTTTGATCCCGACGGCAAAAGCTTGTTGATCGATTCGGCACTGCATTCGGACAAAGGCCGATTAGTGCGCGTGGATTTGCAAGATGGACACGAGATTGGAGTCGTTGCCGAAGATCCGCTGTGCGATGTTGCCTTTGTTGATGTTGGCCGCCTCGGATTAGAGCCGGGCGTGGTTTTGCATCCCGTCACTGACACGCTGCAGGCGGTCGAGTTTAACTACACAACGCCGCACTGGTTTTTCGTCGATCCAAAATTGAAAACGGATTTCGAGAACATCAGCCGGCAAGTGCCAGGTTTTATCGATCTTGTTAGCCGCGATAACGCCGATCGAAAATGGATTGTAGCCATCCAGCGGAGCGATGCACCGGACATGTATTACACGTTCGAGCGAGACACAAAAAAACTGGCCCCTCTCTTCGCTGAGAATCCTGCTTTAGCCAAATTCCAGCTCGCGGCAAAAAAACCAGTCGTGATTAAGGCGCGCGACGGGCTGGAGATGGTCAGCTATCTTACGACTCCTCCAGGAGTCGAGCCGAAGAAGCTACCTTTAGTTGTTCTGATTCATGGCGGACCTTGGGACCGGGATTCTGACAACTACGATCCCGAAGCGCAGTTTCTCGCTAATCGCGGGTATGCCGTTCTGCAAGTGAACTATCGCGGCTCGACCGGTTTCGGCATCAAGTTCTTTAATGCTGGGAATCTTCAGGTTGGTCTTGGGATGGTGGAAGACGTTTTCGATGGAGCGCGTTGGGCCGTGTATCAAGGGATCGCTGATCCAAAACGGATCGCGGCGATGGGTGGGTCAGGCGGAGGTTTCGCTACCTTGCGCGCTCTGGAAATGCGACCTGATCTCTTTGCATGCGGCGTTGACGAATTTGGGCCCGCAGACGAGGCGATGGGCTTGCGTTCGTTTCCCAAATACTGGTCAAACATCATAGCGCGTTGGCGTCGGCGTGAGGGGGATGTCGATCACGACGAGAACTGGAACCGAAAAATCTCGCCGCTTTACCATGTCGGTGCGATTCGCGCTCCGCTTCTCATCGGCCAGGGCAAAAACGATCCGCGAGTCACGCTCGCCGACGCCGACGCGATGATCGCCGCGTTGCGCAAAGCGAAACGTGAAGTTACCTATGTCGTCTATCCGGACGAAGGACATGGTTTCGCTCGGCCGGAAAACCAGTTCGATTTCTATGGCCGGGTTGAAGAATTCCTCTCAAAGCATCTCGGCGGCCGCGCAGAACCGTGGAAGAAGATCACCGGGACGACCGCGGAACTGAAGTAGGGCGTCCGGCAGCTGCCGGACCGGGCGCGCCGCAACGGACTCGCCGCAAACTTTCGGGTACCCAGGAAGCGTGGGAGCCCGCTTGGTCTTTTCGCGAGATTACTCTTGTTTTTTCCCGGGCGCTTTTTCGCCCTTCATCTGCTCCATCTTCTGCGCCAAGCCCGCGGCGAATTTTTCGTATTGCACATTGTCGACGGTGAACGTGCCCAGCATGTAATTCGAGTTCGACCACGACCAATTCTGATCCGCATCGTTGTAAGTCATCTTGGTGGTGCGCCCCTGCGCGTACTCGCGATGGAGCGGATCAGCGCCAGGCGGGTTCGTAATTTTCGGAGAACCGCCCATGCCGCCCTCGATCAAGTGACCGTGGAAAGTGCCGTATTGTCCGATTGTGATTTGATGCTCTTTGCCATCGATTCTTCGAGTGATCGGCACATAACGCGTCTCGGTTTTCTTTGAAACACCCGGCGTTAACATTGCGCCGGCGATAGTTTCGAGCGCCTTGCGCTGCTCAGGATTGGCTTTTTCGTCGATGTAATAATAGGCAAAATTCCAGTTGCCGTACGATTCCATCATTGTCTGGCCTTCTGGACTTTGGCCCATCGTGGCGACGGCAAGGCCGTCGAGCTTAACTTTTCCGTAATTGCCTTTCTCGATGAAGAGCACCTGGCCACCGCCGCAGGTCATTTTTGTCGGTTTGGAATTAAACCAGCATGGACACGCGGCGTCACACGAGCACGCTTCTTCGAGCTGGCCGGTAATCTTCCATGGAGTTTTATCTTTTGGTTCGTTCGCCGCCCGCGCAGGCGCGACATGGATCAGAACCGCCGTAACGAGCGCCCAGGAGAAGAGCAATTTGGTTTTCATACTGCAAAATTCTACTGCGGTAATCGCGTTTCGAACAAGCCGATTTTTACGCTAAAGAAAGTGTCGATTGATGAATGCCCGCCCCGAACCAGATTTCAGGTAATTTTCGAATGCGATCGCTGTTTTCTCTTCTGCAAATGCAAAGTACGCAATAAGAAGCCAAGGCCGAAACTTGGCCGTATGTGGAGAACGGCCTTCATTGTAATCTTTAAGTCGTTGTTGCAGATCGCGAGTCAATCCTACGTATGGCTGTTTTGGATGAGACTCCGATTTTAAGAGATAAACGTAGTACGATAAACGTAGTACATTAGAAAGCTGGCCTGCCAGCCGTAGCTTGGGCCGTTTGCGCGGTCCGCCTCCGCTAAAGCTACGGCGCACTCGCTCCACCCTTCGCTTTGCGCTGCGCTCCAAGCGAAGGCTGGAGCGGGTGACGAGGCTCGAACTCGCGACGTCCTCCTTGGCAAGGAGGTGCTCTACCACTGAGCTACACCCGCATTTTTGAGAGGGGAAACAATAATGTCCAGCGACCCGCGTGGCGCAACCTTTTAATTGCTTCCGCATATCGTGTCCCTTACTGGCTGGCTCGTTCTGGCGTACCCAGGTCCGCCCGAAACAACAAACTGCGGTGATGAGACGTTTCACGACTGGCATCTTGAGATTTTTGAAAAGCCAAGCGATCACGCTCCGCAGGTCGGCGACCCGACTCCGATTATTTGTGAGATTACTCCGCGAACAGAGCGGATCATCTACCGTGATGGCGTGCGCCTTCAATCTCTCGCCGGATTTTTTCGTCTACCGGACGCGAGCTACAAGGCGACAGCCCATAAGGCGCAAAAGGTTCGGGTAACTGGTTATCTCATGTGGGA
>WNGP01007882.1_pt1 | contig 12961 bp, 15 predicted proteins | sample 5407671 | NCBI WGS metagenome assembly WNGP01 (sample SAMN13153381, study PRJNA577476) | soil metagenome | isolation source: 40 cm soil or saprolite under Garry oak tree replicate 2 | place: USA:California | collected 2016-06-15 | reverse complement strand
GAACATCAAGTCTCACCGATCCGTCGCTCTTGACATGACGTGGGTCAGTCACGTCAAGGATAGCCAGTGCCGTACCCTGGTCTTGCTCGATATACAGAACCGTTCGGCCATCGTGAGCTTCGCGGAGAAACATCGCCTCTCCAGCTTTTCGCGCCAATTCGGGTAGACCCGCTGGTGGTACTAGTACGATGTCGTTGGCCGATCCGGCGCGGGCGCCTTGAGTCCCAATAGCCGCGCTTGCTACCAGCGTTATCGCCAAGCGGCGAATGCGGTTCGACCATTGCATGCTCACTTCTTGATACATGGTGTCAGAACTCCAGACAGTAGTAGTTGAACATCCAAACTCGGTCCTTTGTGCACGAGACTGTAGATTCGCCGATCCGCGCGCCGTCGAAGTCGCCGTGCTTGATCAGAGAGACTGTCGGCGCGCCTTTTTTATTCCCGCGCCGCGCTTTGTGAGACCGATGGCCGATGCGAGCTGCCCTGTCATTGAGCAGGAGAACGTGCGGATCGGCCAGACGCTGGTGGGATCGGCAGTATCAGCCGCGACGATGACCAGATGGTGTTGAGTGCACTGGTGCCGACGCTGGCGTGGCGGAGGCCCACCATCGCAGGCGTGTCGGCAGCTTGGTCAACGCTGGTGATGGGCACCCGAATGCAGTGGCCGGATTTGAAACGGCGCGCGTTCCGCACCAACGGTATTCGGTTGCGAGTCATCTCGCCGATGGGGACTGCCTGAAAAATGCGGCACAGCAACACCGGGGGTCCAGCCGTCTCGCCGTCTCGCCGTCTCGTCCACTTCGCGCAGGCAGGCCCTCAGGTAGCCAGCCGTCACACCGGTGACACCTCCAGAAACGTTGACATCCCGCAGAAAGACAATCCATGCGGTGTCCGGTGCGGTGCTGGCTGCGTCGAGCTGCAGCCCGAATTCGCCGTCGACGTCGAGGTCGTGTTCCAGGGTCGCGCTGATCCAGTTCAGGCTCGAGGGCGGGTCGGTCAGTGCCGGGATTCGAAAATTGTCGCGCGACCGACGGGCCGCATGCGCCACTCAATTCGAACATCCCCAGTCCTCCACCTGCTTCACGGGCACGGCATCCGGGGTTCGGCGCAGCGCTCGAGCAGTCAGCAGGACAGCGCGGAGTGCCTGGGGATGCGCCGCAAGGTGGGTCGCGGATCATGCCGTTGTCGTGGGCGAGACTAGGGAGCCACCTCATCAGCCAACCGCGTCCCTTCTCGCCCCGAGTCGCGGCGCAATAGCCCTCTGCATGTTTAGGCGGGCTAACCAAGCGCTGCAGCGGAACGGGCACTCCATCCGATTTGTCCTGGCCCGCCCTTCGTCATCGTCGGGATAAGGCGGCGGCGCGCTCGGGCGAGCCGCGACATCACCGTGCCGATCGACACCCCGGTCACCTCGGCGATCTCGCGGTAACCGAGCTCCTGCACCTCGCGTAGCACCAGCGTCTCCCGGAACGGTGCCGGCAGCGCCGCAATCGCTGCCTCGAGTAGCGTCGCGGCGTCTTGCGCGATGAGCGCCGTCTCGGGCGTTTCAACATCCCACTCGATGGACTGTGTGCGCTTGACGGCTTCAACATCCTCAACCAGTACAACAACGGCTGGTCGGTTCTTGCGCAACCAGTCATAGGCCGTGTGGCGCACGATGGTCAACACCCAGGCACGAGCATTGCCATTGCAGAAATTGCCGATGCCCCGGAGCGCGCGCAGGCAAGCGTCCTGCACCACATCCTCGGAATCGGCGCGACTGCCGGTGAGCCACCGGGCCAGTGAATAGGCATCGTCGAGATGGGGCAGCACCACACTCCTGAAACGCGCATTGGCGTCTGCTGAGCTGATCCGGTTCACCGCCGCGCGTTGCTGCGGGGCAGACGAGATCGTTGCGCTGCGGGTTGGGCAAACGGCAACTGGTTTCATGGGTAACTTCGTGATCAGTGACCATCGAGAACGCTCTTCGTGTTTAATCAGGTAGACGTCTGTCTTCAATGGATCGTCAGTGCGTTCTTGCTGGAGCGTGGGTACCCCAGAATAACTATCGAAATGAAATGCTTAGGTGAGGTGCTCCTCCGGTTTCCGTGCTTGGAAAGTTGTGGCAGGAGTTTGGAAGGGGTCTAGAATTTGACGGCAGGGGGTGTGTGACAAGGCGACGAGCCGTCCCGTCCTTGCTACAGGCTGTCCGAAAACAGGTGACGTTCGGATCTATTTGCCATGCAGCATGCCAACTACCCACGCAAGTGTTTGCGGTTTGGGGTTTTTGAAGCCGACCCTCGAATCGGCGAGCTGACGAAGCATGGCAAACGCCTGCCTTTGCAGGAGCAACCCTTTCAACTGCTGGCTATGTTGCTGGAACGGCCCGGAGAACTGGTCAGCCGGGAGGAATTGCGCGCAAAGATCTGGCCGGAGACGATCGTGGACTTCGATCAAGGTCTCAACAAAGCCATCAGCAAGATTCGAGAAGCGCTAGGCGATTCTGCCGAGAATCCTCGCTTCATCGAGACCGTCGCCCGACGCGGTTACCGGTTTCTCGCCGATGTCGCGGTTGTCCAGGATGGACCACGGGAAGCCGCGGCTGGCGATCTGACTGTGCAGAAGGACGGCGGTCGTCTCTCCGGTCCGGAAGCCGGCATCTCTGCAAGAGCGCCGCCCCGTGCTCTTGCTTGGAGGGTTTTCGGCTTTGGGTTTGCCCTGGTACTCGCAGCTGCCCTGTCATGGATTCTCTACACGTCGAGAGCCTCCTCACCGACGATTCGCTCCGTGGCAGTGCTGCCGCTGGGAAACCTCTCCGGCGACATTTCCCAGGACTATTTCGCCGACGGCATGACCGAGGAATTAATCACGCAGTTGGGGCAAATCAGCGCCTTACGCGTGATCTCCAGTACGTCGGTGATGCGCTACAAGGGTGTTGGTAAGCCCTTGGCCGAGATTGCCCGTGAGCTGAATGTGCAAGCCGTGGTGGAAGGAAGCGTATTGCGTTCAGGCGATCGAGTTCGGATCACCGTCCAGTTGATCCGTGTACCCGCTGACGAGCAAATGTGGGCCAAGCGTTATGAAGGAGATCTGCGCGATGCGCTTGCGTTACAAAGCGAAGTCGCTCAAGCCATAGCCGAGCAGGTCCGGGCCACCTTGAGTCGGCAGCAGCAGGTCGCGCTGCAGAAGCCGAAGACGGTGACCCCGGATGCCTATGAGGCCTACCTCAAAGGACGTTACTTCTGGAACAAGCGAACCGGTGAGAGTCTGAAGAAGGCCATCGATTATTTCAGTCACGCGATCGCGACGGATCCAAACTACGCGGAAGCCTATTCAGGCTTAGCCGACTCCTACGCACTGTCGGGCGACTGGGAATATGGAGTGCTTCCTCCTCAGGATGCTTTCCGCCAAGCCCGGGCGGCTGCGACCAAAGCGCTGGCACTAGACGATAACCTCGGCGAGGCCCACACTTCTCTCGCTTTCGCATTCGATCTTTATGGCTGGGATTGGGCCGCCGCCGAGAAGGAATATAAGCGGGCAATCGAGTTGAATCCCGGCTATGCAACGGCTCATCACTGGTATGCCTGGCATCTGCTCGTGATGGGACGGAATAGCGAGGGCATCTTCGAGCTAAGAAGAGCCGAGAGTCTTGATCCTCTCTCCCTGATCATCAGCGCAGACCTGGCAGATGCATTGTGCATCGCTCATCTCTATGACGAATCAGTGCAGCAAAGTAAGAAAACACTGGAGATGGACCCGAACTTTGCCGTTGCCCACTATCAACTGGGCCAGGCGTTCGAGCAAAAGCGCATGCACGATGAAGCCATCGCAGAGTTTCAGCGAGCGATTGAGCTTTCCGGTCACAGCGGAGCTTTCGACTCCAATCTCGCCTACGTTTACGCCGTGTCAGGACGGAAGCGGGAAGCCGAAAACATAGTCAAGGACCTGGAGGCACAGCCTGATAAAAATCCTTCCACCGACGCCAATATCGCTTTGGTCTACGTGGGACTCGGCGATCATGACCAGGCGATGGTGTGGCTGAACAAGGCCTATAAAGCGCGATTCAACCCGTCTATCCTGCTGCGCCCGGCCTTCGATCCTCTGCGGTCCGACGCTCGATTCGAGGATCTCCGGCGCCGACTAGGCCTGCTGCGATAGGAGTTGAGGACAGTTACAAATCAATGTGATCGCTGCTCGAATGGTGAACTACGGCGCAGGTCCGGGGCGTTCTTACGGCTTTGCCCGGCGGTCACGGCGGACTCACCCGGTAACGACCCCTAGCGGCCGGACCGGCGGCCGGTGAATCGACGCTATGTAATACGGCGGTCACGCCGTGGCCCGAACCAGCGGATCGCGTGCTGCGGGGTGGCTACACGATAGCCTTAGGCCAAGTCGGAATTTGTCACTCCCCCTGTTAGTAGGCCGTCCACACGGGGTGCCGCGAGCATCGGTATCAGCACGCGAAGCTTGTTGCGCGCGTGGAACATACGTGTTTTCACGGTATTAACTGGGCAGTCCATGATGGCGGCAATCTCACTGCACGAGTGACCGAGGTAGTAGGTGAGTTCCAGGACCGCTCGATGATCAGGGGACAGGCTTTCCAATGCGCGTGCCAATAACTCGGCGAGGCCGGTTTGTTCCGCAACCGGGTCGCGCAGGTGCTGGTCCTCGGTCGTTGGAAGTACCATACGTTCGTCCGCGCGGTACTTCGCCCGCAGCAAACCCAATCCCCGTCGATAGGCGATGCCCATAATCCAAGTTGATACCCGGGAGTCGCCGCGAAAGTCGCCGGCCTTCTGCCACACAACGACGAAAGTGTCGTTGACTATCTCATCGACGAGGTCATGGTGGCGCGTCAGCCGCCTCAGAAAACGCGCGAGACGACGATAGTAGAGCAGGTAGAATTCGTGCATCGCATCGCGATCCCGCGCCGCGATGCGCTCCAGCAGTTCGCGCTCGCCGCGTTCAGGCGCGGACTCGGCCAGCTGGCTATTCAGTAGTTGCATTGTCGCGGCCGCCTATCCTGAGTGACCTGTGGACAGTTGCTGGTACGTCTCCGGAGTCATTGCAGGCATTTGTCGGACAAACGCGACAACATCCCAGATTGCTGCATCATCCAGAGTCTTCCCCCACGCGGGCATCGCGCTCATCTTGACACCGTGCTTGACCGTCCAGAACGCCCGCTGGGCGTCGCGGATGTCTTCTTGTGCGAGGTTCGGCGGGTGTGGATAGAGGCCTGGTCGAATATCGGACTTTGTCACCCCAGGTGCCAGGTGACAGCCGACGCAGAGCGCCGCATAGTGTCTAGCGCCGGCGACGATTCTCGTAGGATCCTCGAGATTGGGAACGTGAGTCGTGCGTGCGCGCACGCCGATGGAGCGCTCCCGCAATTGCTCGATGATTGCCAGTACGATCTTCGTGTGGTGGTCATCGGCGCCGATGTTGTAACTACCCGAGCCGATGTACACGACGCCGCCGATCGCCAGTGCCGCGAGAGTACCCGCAACGACAAGGCCCGCTTTCGCTATGCTGCTCATGAGATCTACTGAACGACAATCGTTCCGACCATGCGGGGGTGAATCGAACAGGTGAAGTGATAGGTGCCGGGCTTGTCGAACTCGAACGAGAAGCTCTCGTTCGTATCCATGGCACCCGAGCGGAACAGTCCTGTGTCGCTGACCACGGTGTGCGGCTCATCGTCCATGTTGGCCCAGGTCACGGTCGAGCCGGCTTTGACAGTCAACGACACGGGCGCAAACATGAAATCCTTCACCAGGATCTTAGTCGGATCTGGGGTCCCTGCAGTCGACGGACTACAGGTCGCACCCCACCACAGCATCGCTACGCTGACAGCTGTCAACAGCGATCGATATCGTTCCTGCGTCATACGAGTGTACTCCTAGCTCAAAACTTTCAGGACTTGTCAGGCAATGGTCCTGTCACTGAGCGCCAGTGAGCGCGGGTGTTTCACCACCGAGACGCTGGTAATGCCGAGCATCCTGGGCAATTGATCCGCGGGCACTTTGAGCGGGGCAGGTCCCGACCCCGTTGCGGCGGTGGGTTGCGGATAGGCGGTCGAGCGGGCCGTGTGGAACGTCATGTTGCCTTCGACCTTCTGAACGATCTGATGGATGTGTCCGTTCAGTACGGTCACCGAGCCGAAACGGCGCAATTGGTTCATGAGCTGGTCGGCGTCACCCGTCCCCCAGCCCCAAGGCTCATAGATGGTCCACAGCGGCATATGGGCAAAGACCACGATAGGGGTGCTGTCCGAGCGTCCCTTCAAGTCGGCCGCCAGCCAGGCAAGCTGCTCCGTGCCCAAGGTGCCGAGGCCGCCGGGCTTGAATTGCAACACGTTGATGAGCGCCACGAAGTGCACGCCCGCGTGGTCAAAGCTGTAATAACCCTTGTTGTTGGAGACTTTCCCGAAGCGGTTGAAGTATTCCGTGACCGTCGCATCGGCGGTGTCGTGCTCACCCGGAACCGTGTGCAGCTCGGTGGTACGCAAACGCGAGAGCATCTGCTGCGCCAGATCGAATTCGGCAGGCTTCGACAAGTGAGTGATATCGCCGGTATGGATGATGAGCGCCGGCTGCTCGGGCATCCCGTTCACGAGATCAATGGTCTGCATGAGGGTCCCGTCGACATCGGGATTGGCGTCCTTACTGAAGCCGATGTGCGTGTCGCTGATCTGCACGAACAGCGGTTTTCCCAGCCGGGCTGCACCCTGTTTATCAGCAGCCGCCACCGCGAGCTCGATCGGCGTGAAGACGCCGCCTGTCAAGGCGAAGAGGGTACCGACCCCGCCATAGGCCATGCATTTGAGCGCGTTGCGACGCGATTGCAGCAATTGATCATCCGACACGGCCGTCTCCTTCGGTGGTTCAGGAGAGAGAACCTCCGATCGGACGGTTTTATTCCCGGCTGCAGTTCAACTTTCTAGTATCGAGCGTCCCGGGCGCCCGGACCCTGCAACAGCCGCACGAGTGGAGCGACCCTTGGGTTGCCGAGGGTGCCGCCAGCCGTGCCTTTCAGCCCGATCACCTTAATCTCGAATGCCTGGGCAATACTGTCCCGCACCTACACATGGGCATCATTCTGCGGTACCGTTCAGCCCCGCGGTGGGCCCTCCTATCTGGACAATGTCGCGCGAGAACATGCCTAACGGGTCAATGAAAGATGATGAGTGTGAAAGTCTGGCGCAGGTGTTCCGAGACAGCATCGCAAATGCTGCCTGACCACGCGCTGGAGCGGACGTGCGGGGCTGAATGACGTGAGCATCCACAGGATGGTTTCTGTGTTATTGCCTCGCACCGATCGATCACCGCTCGACGCTCAGCGACATCGTTGGGCGTCATGAGAGTCCTTGCGATTTCTGGGAGCCTGAGGGCTTCTTCAATCAACTCCGCACTTCTGCGTGCAGCCGCGCGCTTGGCACCGCCAGAAGTGCAAATGAGTCTCCTCTGCGGCGCTGGCGAGTTGCCACTCTTCAATCCCGACCTGGAGCTGTTGTTGCCCTCAGCGGTCGTTGCGTTGCACGCTCGGATCCTCGCGGCTGACGCGCTGCTCATTGCGAGCCCCGAGTACGCCCACGGGGTCACGGGCACCGTCAAGGACATCCTCGATTGGTTGGTAAGCTTCGAGCCGTTCGTCTACAAACCTGTCGCTGTACTGAACGCATCGCCGCGCGCGCATCACGCGGACTCGGCACTACGTGAGACGCTCAAGACAATGTCGGCTGTCATTGTTGAGGCCGCTTCAGTCAGCATCCCGCTGCTTGGCGCCAATCTCACAGAGAATGACATGGTGGAATCACAACTAGTCTCTCACGCGATTAGTGCTTCCCTTTCCGCGCTCTACCAGGCGGTCGTACTGCAACAGTCCGAACAGAGTCCGACGTTCCCCGTAGCCTAGCTCCGAGATGACGCCCAACGCCTGCATCGAGCGGACCCTCTCAGGCCTGCGGCCTCTGCGGGCGGCTCATCTCAAACGTTAGATGGCGCCAACCCATCAGTCTATCGAAGTTCTTCAGACCCAGCGATGACTAGTCCTACTTTTTTCCATGTCGACGTTTTCGCCACAAGCCCGATGACCGGGAATGGTCTCACCGTGTTTTTGGACACTGCGAACTGGTCCGCGTCTGTAATGCAGGGCCTAACGCGGGAGATGAGGCAGTTCGAATCCATCTTCCTCTCCGAGGTCTCGCCTTCTGGAGCTGCTGCCCGGGTATTCACCGTGGATGAGGAACTTCCGTTCGCTGGACATCCTGTCCTTGGGGCCGCTGCTGTTCTTCATCGCACTCAGGCGCCCCAGTCAGACGCATGCACTTGGACACTGAGGCTTCCTTACGGCCCAGTGCCAGTAAGGACGCGCAAACAGAACGATCACTACTTGTGCGAAATGAATCAAGGCATTCCCATACTCGGATGCGGTATTGCGGCAGAGCTACTCAGTCCCATCTTGAAGCGGCTCGGTCTGGGCGAAACTGATACTGTCAGCGGAATTCAAGCGCAGGTGATCTCAACTGGCCTGCCGTACCTCATCCTTCCTGTCCTTCCGTCCGCTCTGCCGCGGGCGCGAATCAACGGAACCGATCTCGAGCTCCTGCTGGGCGGCGTTGACGTGGCTACCGGCAGTGCGGCCGGCCCCGCCGCTGCTTATCTTCTGCAATACGGCTTGGCCGATGCAAATTTACCCATTGAAATCTCCCAAGGTCGGTTTGCTGGTCGTCCAAGCAAGATCGTCGTGATTCAGGACATAGTTGGGAATCTCCTGGTGAGCGGAGAGGTGTGGTCCGTTAGTCATGGGATTCTCGACATGCAGCCGGTCTGAGCCGGCCGCGAGTTGGCTATCTAACACCTCCATCAACCGGATGGCCTCCGGCCGCCGGTTATGTCGAACGTTAGACGGCGCAACTCACGTGGAGCCTCTTTACAGGATCGTTGGCAGGCGACCCGGGGATCTTCCATTGCTGCCGGCGATCGAGAGAGCGGCTGCCGCTCTTCTCACCGGCCACGCCCCAGGGTCTGTTCTAAGCGAGACCACAAGTGAGGAGGAGTCTCGAGAGGCGCAAGCCGCAGGGCGGCTCTTCGTTGCGCTGGCAGGCGATGAGTGAAGAGGAGCGACTACTAAGGAGAACCGGACGGTTGTGCCGCCGTCCGGTTCTCCCAGAGCCCTCTTGTTCACATCGTAGTTGCGGTCGGCCGAATAGCCTTTAGCGGTCCGTGAAAAAGAAGTAGTCGGCCGTGTAAGGCACAAACGCTTGATTACCGACGTTTGTCACCGAGCTACAACCCGCCGACGGTGCGAGCCCTCCAGAGGTGTTCAGCCGCTGGATGAATGTGGTGCGCGTCAGGGTGTCGCCACCGGTGGGTCCCTCTTCGGTTCCCGCCACGGTCAACTTGAGCCAGGCAACGGCACCCGGCGCGACAAAATTGGGGTCGGAGGATGCATCACCCAGCGGGTTCGAGGGCGAAGGCCCCTGCACCTTGCCCCAGACGGTGCTCGCGTCCCGGGAGTGCTGCCAGGTGACGCGAATCGTGCCACCCTCAACCGGGTTGGGGCTGAAGTAGTGGGTAATGACTTCCTTATCGGCGTTGTTGAACAGGGTAGCCTGCGGCGTGAAGAGGGTGAATTTGAAGCCAGTGCCTGAGGGCAGGCAGATGTAGTTCTGGGTACCGACCCCGTGACCCACGAGAAATGCCGTGTTCCCCAGTGGCACCTGAATGTTGGCGGGCACGGGTGGCGGTGTGATCGTGACTTCGCCGGCGTAGGCGGGTGGTGCCAGTGAGACCGTGAAAGCCACGGCGAGAGCCGTGGCGCTCGCGATGGGCAGGATACGACGCATGGTCCGATTCTCCGATGCACTGCAGTTCTTCATACGATTTCCATTTCGCGCGTTGTGCGCGGGTTGTGAAGCTGACATAAAAATCTCCTGAAGTAGACGGGATATGCCTGCGGGAAGGATCTTGCCCGTATCTGCAAAGCGCTTCTGTCAACGGCTTGACACAAGGTACCCGGCATTGCCCTGGGCCTATGGCGTCGGTAAGAGCGTCGCGCCGCCGGTCGTAACGGAGCCATCGAGTGCGGGCAACAATACCCGGAGCTTGCGCCGCGCATACAGCATCCTCGTCTTGACAGTGTTCGTCGGACATTGCATCACCGCAGCCGTCTCCTCGCAGGAGAGCCCCAGCCAGTAGGTAAGTTGCAGCGCCGCGCGTTGCTCGAAAGGCAGCTGGTCGAGGGCATGGACCAGCCACTCGATTTGGGCGGCCCGCTCGGGAGCATCGTCTACCTCATCGCAATGGTGTGTTGGCATTCGCATGTGGGCCTGCGCACGCGTCTCGTGACGCACGGACGTGAGGCCACACCGATACGCGATGCCGAATATCCAAGTTGAAACCCGGGCCTCGCCGCGAAACTCGCGCGCCTGCTTCCAGACCACCATAAACGTGTCGCTGATCATTTCGTCGACCATCTCGCCACGTCTGGTGATGCGCGTTAGGAATGCCCCGACTCGCCCGCAGTAGCGGACGTATAGCTCCTCCATCGCGCGCGCATCGCGAGCTGCGATTCGTGCTAGGAGCTGACGGTCCGCTTCGGCGTCTCGAGCCGCCTGATCGGTCGTTTCACAAACGGACTGCGGCATGAAATCTATCTCCGTAGAGTGCTTCGGGCGGCGGCGGAGTGGCGCCGGTCGTGCGAGCGGGCGACGCCGAGTGTGAATGCCCCGTCACCGAGCATCGCCTGCACGACGCAGAGGATCACCAGATATGCCGGATACTCCCAGCCACCGTTGGGTGCGGTGAAGACCCAGCCGTTCCCTGCATGCACCCAGACGATCGCACCGACCAGCGGCAGAACTAGAGAGAGCGCAACCCAGCGCGACTGTACGCCGAGCACCAGCAGGACTCCGCCCGCGGCTTCGGCGGCGAACGTCAAGTAGCCGAGCCATGCTGGAAGGCCGACCGAAACGAAGAAATGAGCGGTCCCCGGAAGACCGAATGTCAATAGCTTCAACACGACGCTGTGAGCGAGAAACATCACACCGAGGGAGAGCCGAAGCGTTGCGGCTGCGTACGGGGCGAGACGAAGATCGGTCATGGGGACTCCCGGGAGCGACGTGCAAGGATCGCCCCTGCGTTGACACAAGAAAATACTGTAGGATTGCAAGATGACCTTGCGTGCAGAGCAAACTGCGCTTTCACTCGAGGACCTCCGCTTGGTTGCCGCGGTGGGGCATGCGGGCTCACTGGCCGGCGCGGCCAGACGGATCGCGGTCAACCACGCCAGCGCCTGGCGGCGTCTCGGTGCACTGGAACAGCGGCTTGGCGTGCGGCTCTTTGAGCGGAGCCGGACCGGCTATTCACCAACGCCAGCGGGGGAGGAAGCAATCGCCGTAGCCGAGCGCGTGGCGCTGCAGCTCGACGACCTCGGGCGACGGCTAAAGGGCCAAGATGTTCGTGCTACCGGCGTCGTGCGCCTCACGACGACCGAGACGCTGCTTGGCCTACTCGCGCCTATTCTCGCGGAACTCCGCGACGCTCATCCGGGCATCCTCGTTGAGGTCGTGACCTCGAACGCGTTCTTCACTCTGACGCGGCGTGACGCTGATATCGCATTGCGACCGGCACTGACCGCGCCGGATGGTCTCGTGGCGCGCCGGCTCGGTGGCATTGCGACCGCCGTCTACGCCACGCCGGCCTATGCGGAGCCGCGACGCAATCGTGACCCACTGTTGTTCGATTGGCTCGCACCGGATGAAAGCCTCGCGCACATCGGCTCGGCGCACTGGATCACGAAGCACATCGAATCGGAGAGGATAGTGTCCCGCGCCAGCTCACTGACGGCCCTGCTCGCCACGGCGTCCGCAGGGATGGGGGTGGCGCCACTGCCGTGCTTCCTCGGTGATGCCGATCCCAGTCTGTGTCGCGTTATGGGGCCGATCCCCGAGATGGAATCAGCGTTGTGGCTGCTAACGCATCCTGACCTGCGGCGGACGGTTCGAGTTCGTGCCGTATGTGAGGTGCTGGCGCGAGGCTTTGCAAGGCATCGGCAGTTACTAGCGGGCGGTACCTACAAGTCTCCGCGACCGACGCGTCCGTGACTTGAACTAGCGGGCCGGGAGTCGTCCGAGTGGGATGACTTGATGGTGTTTCCGCGCGCTACCATGGTTGAGACCCGCCATTTTGACGCTCTGGCGAACGGGCAGATTTTGCACCCACGGAAAAACGGCAAGGGTGTCTGCAACGAACTGAAACGCTTTGCAACGTGCTGACGCGCGCGTGCTTCGGGCATTGGATTGGGCGCGCGCGAGTCTGATTTCCGGGAAAGATCGCAGCGCCAACGACCTCCGCTTTCGCATCGTTCCCGCCTGCCTCCCGTTAGGTTTCCCGTCGGACAAGCTTGAATCTGCGTGAGATCAGCCCGATCGGTGGCGGCGGTTTTCTCCGGTAGCTCGTCCTCCGCCACGATGAGATCGGCGAGCTCCTGTAGCCGCGACAAGTGCATTGTGCGATTGAACGTGCGACGCGGCGCTGGCGGTTCGACATTCAAGCCGAAGCCGAGCGCACCAGCTCGGTCATCTGGTGGGTTCAGAAGGTAGTCAAGTTCGGTGAGATTGACTTTTCCGGCATGCTTTTCGATGACCCGGCGGCCCCAATAATCGGGACTCGCGTCTCGAAGCGCTCCGAACATCCCGTGGAGGCGCCCCGTCTCATAGGTGCGCTCCTCGAGCTTGAGCTCGATCGGATCGATCGGCACGGCATCCGTTCGCTCAAGGAAGCGACGACCGTAGATGAACCGACCGACGCTGTTCCCCTGGCGGTCGGTATCGAGCGCAAAGCGCCCGGCGGTGACGGAAGAGGTCTGCCCGGGAAGTGTCAGGTAGACGAAGACCTCAGAAGTCATTGTCGAGTGCCCTTTTTCCACGACCGCTCGCGCGTTCGCGCTTTGTCTCAAGCGCGCGGCCCTCGACATCCTT
>WNGP01003962.1_pt1 | contig 12962 bp, 10 predicted proteins | sample 5407671 | NCBI WGS metagenome assembly WNGP01 (sample SAMN13153381, study PRJNA577476) | soil metagenome | isolation source: 40 cm soil or saprolite under Garry oak tree replicate 2 | place: USA:California | collected 2016-06-15 | reverse complement strand
ATAAGTAAAAGAAATAAGCCACATAGACCAAGCATCAAGAGTCGTAAAAAGTAAAAGGGTCGCCAGGACATTGACGTGGCTCCTCACAGCAATTCTTTATACTTGGACCATTGTACATGATTTAAGGTAGGTTTGTTAATAACAGAGCTATGTAAAAGTCGCTGGGTGAGAGAAAAGGGGGAGTGCAGAGGGGAAAAAGGACTTTTAGACCGCCCTGGTTAATATACTTTGCGTTATCCGTTCAGATAATAGACAAAGATACTAATGTGAATGTGCGGCGTGTGAGGTGACGTTTCAGCTTCTCCTTAAAATTATCTTATATCTCGTTATTTCTTATGGAGGAAGAGGACCAGGCAGAGCAGGCAAATAAATAAGCTGCCTGGACTAATTTGTAAACTATGAGAGTGTACTAATGGGTAATAACTATTGGAATCAACAACAAAACGGCAATAATCCTTCTCAAGATAATCAGGCTCCTCGCTCAGGTAACCTGTTACGTGACTATCGTCAACAACAACGACCGGGCATTCAGCAGTACTCTCCTGCCCAGCAATATTCTCCTGGTCCGATGCCGCCAACGCAGGGACCTCCATCCTATTCACCAGTTTCACCGATGCCACCCACTCCAACAACGCCACGGCAGGGACAACCACCAGAGCAGAATGGATGGCCCTCTCCTCAAAGTTGGCCCTCACCTGGTAGACAACAAGGGTGGGTATCTAATACGGTGCAGATGGTCCGGCGCTGGTCTGCTGGCCGTGTTCCAGTAGTACCTCCTGTCGATCAAAATCCATTAGTGCTCTATCGACCCACTATACCATCACAACCCCTGAGGTCAAAGCCATGGAAACGCTCACGTACAGTGCGTATTGCCATGCACATGAAGCATCGTCGCACACGCTTGCAGCAAGCTCGCCCGAAGGTAAAGATCATTGTAAGCAGCATATTGATTGCTCTGCTGCTTTTGCTGGTCATTTCCACCTCTTCAGCCAGCGCTTTTGCCTATAAATACTATCAAGACCAATTGCCGCGCCTGCAAGGTCTGGCAAATCAACAGATAGAACAGACAACCCGTATCTATGACCGCAATGGCAACCTCCTCTATGAAGCATATAATCAGCAGCAGGGGGGCGGGCGCCGTACCGCTGTTTCCTATGACTATCTGCCAGAAGTGCTGAAAAACGCTCAGATCGCGGCAGAAGACAAAACATTCTGGACGAACTCTGGTGTAGACCCGCAAGGCATTCTACGTGCAGCTACTCAGTATGGACAAATGGGTTCCGTGCAGAGCGGTGGAAGTACGATCACCCAGCAAGTGATCAAAAATCTCACCGGCGATACTTCACAAACACTCAATCGTAAGATTGCAGAAGCAACGCTTTCCATTGGCCTGACACAACAGTATTCCAAGACGAAGATCCTGGAGATGTACTTCAACATCTCTCCTTATGGTGCGCAGAACCTGGGTGTTGAGGCTGCTGTGGAAGACTATTTCCACCTGGCTTCGCACTGTGACAGTCATTTCAATTGTGTTCCTGCTGTCTACTATCTGAACTGTGATGCGGCGCATATAAAGCAGTGCGATCCAGCTCACTGCGATACTTCAAAGTACTGTGATCCCTTACTGGGTCTTGCCCGTGCCTCGCTTTTGGCCGGTATGCCGCAAAGCCCCTCTACATATGATCCAACCTTTGGCACTGTTGATCCAGCCACCGGCCAGAAATTTTATTTAGAACGCCAGCAGTATGTGCTGGATCAGATGTTGCAGTTAGGGATGCAAGTAAACGGGCTGGGACCACTCACGCAGGATATGGTGAACCAGGCGGAAGCCTTGACGGCAAAAATGAAATTTTCACCATACAACCACGCCTATTATCACGGGTCCCAGCATTTTGTTCAGTGGGTCATCCAGCAATTGGAGGTGCAATTAGGGGCGCGAACATTTCTTACTGGCGGCTTTAATATCCGCACCACCATCGATTACAATCTGGAAGCCTATGTTGAAAAAGCTGTACATCGTCATCTCGATCAGCCAGAATACCAAAAGCTGATTGGCGGTTTTGGTCCGCTCAATATCGTAAATAATGTGAATGACGCGGCAGTTGTCGTTATGGATGCCAAGACCGGTGAGGTGCTGGCAATGGATGGCAGCGCTAGCTATAATTCCGGCGATCCCAGAGTTTCAGGCAATATCAATATGGCTACGCATGGTCGCCAGCCTGGTTCTGCCATGAAACCCATTGTTTATGCAACTGCATTCGAACAGGGCTTTTATCCAGGTATGGTCTTACCAGATGTTAAAACATACTTCCCCACAGGTAGTTATGGATCATCAGTAGTGTGCGCTACCGACACCATCCCGGGCAATGCCTACTGCCCCACTGATTATGGCGGCGGTTACTCTAACCAGAATACGTCCATTCACAGTGCCACTGCTCTTTCGCGTAATGTTCCGGCGATAAAAGCTTCATTGTATTCTGGAGTTAGCAATGTGATTAGGATGGCACAGCGCTTCGGTATCTCAACACTGAGCGAACAACAAGATAAGAATGCTTCCTTCGCCCTCGGTACATCTGCCATTCCTTTAGTCCAGATGGTTGGTGCCTACCAGGTCTTCGCTAATCAAGGTGTGCATATCCCTCCCAAAAGCGTCCTGGATATCTGGGACAATTACGGTCATCATCTCTACCACTTTGATCCCGCCAATCCTGGTGGTGCCCAGGTCATCAGTCCGCAGGTCGCCTATCTCATGACTTCTATTCTCAAGGATGAACAGGCTCGTGCTGGCGAATTTTTGAACGACCATGACCTGTCAATGTGGGATTGGACATTGCCTGATGGAACGCATCCCGAAGTAGCAGCAAAGACAGGTACGAGCGACAGCTTCAAGGATAACTTAGCTATTGGTTATACACCAGATGTGGTGGTTGGAGTCTGGGCTGGCAATGCCAACGATGAAGCGATGAATAATGTCATAGGTATCACGGGTGCTGCTCCTATCTGGCATAGCGTGATCGAGCGGGTGATGGATGGCAGCGGATGTAACATAGATGGGGCTGGTATACTCCCATGCGGTAATTTTAACTTCCATTTCTCAGATCGGACATTTCCTCAAGTAGGAGGACTGGTCAATTATTGTGTCTCGTCAGCCAATGGCCTTGCTGGCAGCGGTAACTGTGATTGGATGCTCAATGGTGAGCAACCCCAGCAGAGCGGTATCACTGGCATGAGCAGTATTCCAAAACCTTAGGCCGGGGTGCAAGGGGGACCCTGCCTGGGGGGCAGGTAATCCCCTTGTCTTTCCCTCTTTCCCAAAGAGGTGGGGTGGTTATGCACTTGTGAAAAAGGGGGTACAGGAAGCAACTCTCTTTACTATTTGCTTCTTATGTATATTAAGAGGAGAACTATGATTATTCAAAAAAAACTTGAGATTGACAAGGAAGAGATTAGTCCCATACTTGCCGACTATGACGAAGATAACTACGACTACCGTAACTTCTGGAGAGGACGGGACTACGAGCAATGGGCGGAAACGCATATCCTGGAGCGCCTGCTTGAGCGTGTTGGACAGGCCCACTGGCTTGTCGACCTGGGGGGTGGGTTTGGCCGCAATGCGGTCCACTACCATCAGCGTGCTGAACATGCTGTCATCGTTGACTACTCCATGCGCAATCTCGAGCATGCCGCAGCTTCCCTCTCGGGAGAGATCGAGCGCGGTCACATTTTTCTCGTTCGTGCCGACCTCTACCGCTTGCCTTTCATTGATGACGCTTTTGACGCCGGTCTGGTTGTCAGGGTTCTTCACCACCTTGAGCATCTGGAAGACGCCCTGGTGGAAATGGGACGCATTATAGGGCAGCGGTGGATTCTCGATATTCCTATCAAGCATCATATTTTGGCGCGCGCGCGAGGACTACTTCACGGCGAGACGCGCCAGCTCTCCAATTGGGAACCCAAGACGTTGACCACAGACGATGTACCCTTCATCAATTTTCATCTGGCGGCAGTGAGACGGACACTCAGTGATCACGGGTGGGATACCACGGTCGCTGCCAGCGCCAATAACTTTCGACGCTGGGACCAGGTGCTCCCCGCGCGCGCTGTTGCTCCCGTTCGCCCTCTGATCTACGGTCTCGAGATGGTTGCGCAAACGCTCGGTAAGGGCTGGTGGGGCCCGAGCCAGTTTGTATGGGCAACGCGGCATGAGCCGGTTCCACCGGCAACTACCTCTGTGGCGGAACTGGATGGCCTTAGTAGTACGCCAGGGGCAGAGCTGGCAACGAAAATGACCTGCCCGGTCTGTCACTCGACGCTGCAGTGGTCACGTGAAGCAGCAAGGTGTCTCCAATGCTCACGCACCTACCCCTACAAGGGATCTTACTGGGACTTCGTTCCCGACTAGCGGGGAAAGTGAATGGAAAACCTTGTTTTCTTTGTAATTATTGCTGCTGCTGTTTTCCTTTTGGGTGCTGGCATCTGTATCGTTATCCTGATCGTCAATTATCTTACACCTGAGAATGAATCTTTGTGAAAGATTCGGGGAGAAGCCTTTGCCTTTTCACAAAGGTGCATCTCCCCGTCAGGGCTGCTGCAAAGTCTTTGCAGCAGCCCTGACCCTCCCCGTATTCGCATATTTGCCACTTGACAATCTCCTCTCTTGAGTGCTATTCTGTACTTGCAGTCTCATAAGGAGACTGCTAGCAATCAGACTTGACAAACGATGTATCATACCAGCATATTAAGATGGTAAAGATGTGTTGGGAAAGGTGCGCGAGAATAAAATATGACACCGCTGAGCGAACGCAAACAGCAGATACTGCGTGCTCTTGTTGAGGAATATATTCATACAGCTACGCCAGTTGCATCCGAGACACTGGTACGGAAGTACAGGCTTAATTTCAGTTCGGCAACTGTTCGACATGAACTGGCCGGATTGGAAGAGGCAATGCTGATCTATCAGCCCCATACCTCTGCTGGGCGCGTCCCAACCGACCTGGGATATCGCTATTTTGTAGAGCATCTTATGCGGGAATCGGCCCTCTCCCTTGCTGAGCAGCGTCTTATCCGTCACCAGTTCTACCAGGTGCAGGATCAGCTGGATCAGTGGGTGCGCCTTACTGCTTCAGTGATGGCACGTTTGCTCCATAGCGCAGCAGTGATGACGTCTCCACGTTCCACTGAGGGACAGCTCAAACACTTTGAAATACTATCGGTTACCGAGTTTTCGGCGCACCTGGTACTTGTTTTGATGGATGGAACGGTAAAACAACAGAGATTACTGTTGGAATCTCCTCTGCACCAGGAAGAACTGAGCGCTTTGGCCGTACGCTTGAATGAACTTTTTCAATACAAGAACGCAACTGAAGTGAATGATGTCTTGCGCCAGCACAACTTTTCAATGGTAGAGCACCTGGTTGGGAGCACTATTGCACATATCCTGCAACAGCACGGTGATCCTCTGGGCGATGTTTTCTACCGTGAAGGTGTGGTGAACATCCTGGAACAACCGGAATATAGCCGCATGGGGCCAGAAGAGGAGCGCAACGAGCGTGTGCGCAAGGTGATGGAGGTGTTGGAGCAGAATCGCTTTTTGCCTGTCCTGGCATCGCAACTGCGCAACTCGGATGGCGTACAGGTGATTATTGGTGGAGAGAATGAGTGGGATTACATGAAAGATGTCAGCCTGGTGGTAGCTCGCTATGGTCGGGAGGGCAAGATTGGCGGAGTGTTGGGAGTGCTTGGCCCCACACGTATGCAGTATGGCCGTGCTATTGCGGTAGTGCGTTACATGACGCAAGTAATGAACGAACTATTGGCTGAAGTCTATGGCATCGATATTGATGAATCTTGAGGATAGAACAATGGCGGAGCAGGAAGAGCCAATCGGATACTCCATCAAATGATAAATGTAGATTATAATGAGGAGGCAAAATGCCAAAAGTTATTGGAATCGATCTAGGAACAACAAACTCTTGTGTTGCTGTGATGGAAAGCGGCGAGCCTGTTGTCATTCCAAATGCCGAAGGGGCCCGCACCACACCTTCAATCGTGGCTATCAACAAGAGTGGTGAGCGTCTTGTCGGTGAGGTAGCTAAACGCCAGGCGATCACGAATCCTGAAAATACGGTTTACTCCATTAAACGCTTCATGGGTCGCAAGTATGAAGATCCCGAAGTGGACCGTGACAAGCGTATCGTTCCTTTTAAAGTTGTTCGTGCGAGTAATGGTGATGCCTGGGTCGAGGTCCAGGGCAAACAGTATAGCCCACCAGAAATTTCTGCTATGATTTTGCAGAAGCTCAAGGCCGATGCTGAGGCCTACCTTGGTGAGCGTGTGTTACAGGCCGTCATTACGGTTCCCGCGTACTTTAACGACGCGCAGCGCCAGGCGACCAGAGACGCAGGCAGGATTGCCGGACTCGACGTTTTACGTATCATCAACGAGCCAACCGCTGCATCCCTGGCCTATGGCCTGGATAAGAAGAAGGATGAGCGCATCGCCGTCTATGACCTGGGTGGCGGTACCTTCGATATCTCCATCCTTGAGTTAGGCGATGGCGTCTTTGAGGTCAAGAGCACCAATGGTGACACCCACCTGGGTGGCGATGACTTCGACCAGCGCGTTATCAACTGGCTGGCCGACGAGTTCCGCAAGGAACAGGGTATCGACCTGCGCCAGGACCGTATGGCCCTCCAGCGCTTGAAAGAGGCGGCGGAGAAAGCCAAGAAAGAACTGTCCAGCTCGATGCAGACCGAGATCAACCTGCCCTTCATTACGGCCGATGCCAGCGGGCCCAAGCACCTGACTATGACGCTTTCCCGCTCCAAGCTCGAGCAACTGGTGGAGGACTTGATTGAGAAATCACGTGGTCCTGTCATGAAGGCACTCTCAGACGCGGATGCCCGCCCTGGTCTTATCCAGGAGGTCGTGCTGGTAGGCGGCCAGACCCGTATGCCGGCCGTGCAAACATTGGTACGACGCATTTTTGATCGTGATCCCCACCGTGGAGTCAACCCCGATGAAGTGGTGGCCGTCGGTGCCGCTATTCAAGCCGGTGTCTTAACGGGTGACGTCAAAGATGTATTGCTGCTGGATGTGACCCCACTCTCCCTGGGTATCGAGACTCTTGGTGGCGTCTTTACACGCTTGATCGAGCGCAATACCACCATCCCCACCCAGAAGGGCCAGGTCTTCTCAACGGCGAGTGACAACCAGCCGAGCGTAGAGATCAATGTGCTCCAGGGTGAGCGTGAATTTGCTAAGGACAACCGCTCTCTAGGTAGCTTCATTCTCGATGGGATTCCTCCTGCTCCACGCGGCATACCGCAGGTCGAGGTCACCTTCGATATTGACGCGAATGGGATCGTGAACGTATCCGCCAAAGACAAGGGCACTGGACGTGAGCAGAAGATCACTATCGTAGCCTCAAGCGGTCTCTCCAAAGACCAGATTGACCGTATGGTGCGTGATGCCGAGTCGCATGCAGCCGAAGACAAGCGCCGCAAGGAAGAGGTTGAAGAGCGCAACCAGGCCGATAGTGCCGCCTATCAATCGGAAAAGAACATTGCCGAACTGGGTGATAAGATTACACCAGAGCAGAAGAGCGAACTGGAGTCCAGGGTAGCCGATGTGCGTGCTGCCCTAGCGACTGACGACGTAGCTCGCATCAAGGAGTCTCGCGAGGCTCTCATGCAGGCTTTCCATAAGGTCACAGAGTCGATCTATCGCCAGAGTGGCGCTGGTGCCGGAAGCGGTGCCGATTACGGCACTGGCCCGGAGCACCCTGGTCAGGAAACTCCTCCTCGCGATGATACCATCGAGGGCGAATTCCAGGAAATGTAGCTTCATGTTTAGCAACCACGCCATGGCGTGGTTGCTAAACTACTTTGGCTATACTCTTGCGCATGATCTCTGGTACAATGTAGTATTAAATGGAGTATAAGAAGTTAACTTAGAATACGGTAGCGCGGATCTAATCGTGCCCTGTTTTTCTCATGGTAAAGGACCTGTCGATGGCCACTAACAAACGAGATTTTTACGAAGTATTAGGAGTATCTCGCAGTGCAAGCGAAGACGAGCTGAAAAAGGCTTTTCGTCGTCTTGCCAAACAGTATCATCCTGATACCAACAAGGAGCAGGGAGCGGAAGCCCGCTTTATTGAAATCAATGAAGCCTATGAAGTGCTGAGCGACCCGCAGAAGCGTGCCGCCTATGATCGCTATGGGCATGCCGGTCTCGGCAATGGCATGGGTACTGGCTTTGGCGACTTCGCCGGGTTTAGCAGCATCAACGACATCTTTGAGACCTTCTTCGCCGGGGCGACAGCAAGTTCGCAGCGGCGCTCAGGTACGCAGCGGGGCGCCGATTTACGTTATGAACTCACTATTACTTTCGAGGAAGCTGTTTTTGGTTGCCAGAAAGAGATAGAGCTCCCTCGCTGGGAGACCTGTTCCACCTGTCGCGGCTCTGGAGCACAGCCTGGCACATCAACGTCTCGCTGTTCCGCCTGCCAGGGCACGGGTGAGATACGCCGGGTGCAGCAGTCCATTTTTGGGCAATTTGTTAACGTCACGATGTGTGAACGCTGTCGTGGCGAAGGCCGTGTCATTACTACTCCCTGTGAGAAATGTCGTGGTCAGGGACGCGTGCGCAACAATCGCCGTGTTGTCGTCAATATTCCAGCCGGTGTCGATGATGGCATCAATGTCCGTGTAACAGGCGAGGGCGAAGTCAGTGCGCGTGGTGGTACCCCAGGTAACCTGTACGTTATTCTCACGGTAAAACCTCACCAGTTCTTCAAGCGGCAGGGCAACGACATTATCTATGAATTGCCCATTAGCTTTACCCAGGCAGCCCTTGGTGATGAGGTGGAGGTTCCCACCGTGGACGGCAAAACAACCTCGCTCAAGATTCCAGCAGGCACTCAGAGCAGTCGCTCCTTCCGCCTCAAGGGCATGGGCGTACCTGTGGTACATAGCAGCGCCCGTGGCGACGAGCATATCATCGTCAAAGTCGTAACCCCGACCAGTTTGACTGCCGAGCAGAAACGCCTGCTCGAAGAATTTGCTCGCCTCGAACGTGAGCAAAGCGAACAAAACGACAAAAACATCTTCCGCAATCTCTTTGAAAAGACAAAGGATGTATTCCAATAAAAAATCTCTCCCTGGCACCCGCAAGGGGTGCCACTACATTTCTGTGAAGTGTAGTGGCACCCCTTGCGGGTGCCAGGCTGATTTATACTCCTACCTCTTCAGTGCACTCACTTATCTGTGAAGCATATTCTGCCGCGACTGCCTCACCGAATTCAGCCACCACTGGTAGATGGTCGCTTGCCTCTTCACCACGTACGCCTTCTCCTTCTGTGGGTATGTAGCAGGTCAAGAGGCTCTGAGCCAGTTCTGGACTGGCAAAAATGAAATCGATGCGGCCGGCGGGCGCAGCAGCTGGACAGGTAAAACCTGTCGTCTCAGAGTTCATTTTCCGGAAACAATCTACGTAGCCGGCCCTTTGCAATAAGCCAATAGTACCCCTCGGGGCGTATACAGAGGCCGCCGTGTCAAAAAGCCTGCAGAGCAGCTTACTGCGTGGAATAATGCGTAGGATTGGATTAAAAATGCGTAACAGGCCCGGCACGACAAAATTCAGATATGGGTGCCCCTCCGCGTCAGCTATGGTAGGATTTTGCCTGTAGCGTTGATCTAACTTTACCAGGTAGCCTAAAAGAGCGCTGGCCGTGAAGAGATCGCCCGGGGCAAGGGCATTGAAGTCTCCCATAACGAGGTGTGGCGTCCCCTGCCTGGCTGACATGAAACGCAACAGCTCCCGTACCTCGCGTTGCCGGATACCATCTCCTGCCCAACCTTTGCTAAAAGCCGCCGATAGATGAGTCACAAACACGCTGATCTGCCTGCCACTTGCTTCCTCTAAGCACACCTCTAAAACTGGTTTTGTCAGTAAATGTGTCTTTGTATAGATAATTGGCAGGCGGCTGAGTAATGCTACCTGCCAATCCTGCAAATGCGTGGGAAATGCACTCAGCACGTGTTGCATATCTAGCCGGTGCGCCAGTTCCTCAACTACCTGGGGATTTGTAGCCTCGACCAGTCCAACAACATCAGGGCGAGCTGCTTTAATCATATCTGTCAATGGGTCAACGCGGCGGGTGGCACCCACCAGTATATTATAGGAGAGTATACGTGTCATTTAGATATTGCATCCTTCTGTTGGTAATAGTATCTATCTTCACTATAGCAGAGGGGGTGCAGGGGGCGAAGTCCCATGCCGGGGTCTGGGGTGACCCCAGCTTCTCCTCCCCTCCTCAATAGTCACATCTATCTTCACTATACCAGACGGATGCTCAATTGCAAAAGATACAAGAGGAAACAAAGGCCTGGCACTTTGTTTCCTCTCTCAATTGCTTAATGCCAGGTCACCCGCTCCAGCAGGTAAGCCGGCAGCTCATCAATAGCCACACGCACCTGCGTCATATGATCACGCTCACGTACCGTCACCGTCCCATCGTCCAGTGTCTGGAAATCGACTGTGACGCAGTAGGGCGTGCCGATCTCGTCCTGGCGACGATAGCGGCGGCCAATATTCGCCACATCGTCATACTGCGAAACCATCAACCGTTTCAGCTTATTGTGGATACTCCTGGCCGTAGTCAATAGCTCCTCTTTGTTCTTTTGCAGCGGCAGCACCGCCACTTTGACAGGAGCAAGAGTTGGATGTAAGCGCAGCACAGTCCGCGCCTCCTTACCAGACGGGTCTGGCTCTTCCTCGTAAGCATCGATCAGCAAGTTAAGGAAGGTGCGATCCACACCGCCAGAGGTTTCAACAATCCAGGGAATATACTTTTCTTTTGTAATTGGATCGGTATAGCTCAAATCCTGGCCGCTATACTCACTGTGACGCGAGAGATCCCAGTCTTGCCGCCAGTGAATACCTTCCCATTCCTGCCAACCCAGGATCGTTTGATACTCGATATCAAAAGCCTGCTTGGCATAGTGCGCCAGTTCATCAGGGCCATGTTCGCGGAAGTGCAAACGGTCTTTGTGGTTTATGATTCCCTTATACCACTCGAAGCGTTTTTCCTTCCAGTAGTCAAACCACTGCTGCATCTCACTGGGATGGACGAAGAATTGCAGGTCCCACTGCTCGAACTCACGCTGGCGGAACAGGAAGTTACCCGGCGTGACCTCGTTGCGGAACGCTTTCCCGATCTGGCAGATACCAAAGGGAATCTGCATGCGTGAAGACTTCAAAACATTGTCATAATCCAGGTAGATGTTCTGGCAGGCCTCACCGCGCAGGTACGTCTTCATCCGTTCACCTTCGACCACGCCCAGGTATGTCTCCATCAAAAGATTGAAGGTTCGTGGCTCTGTCAGTTCACCGCCACACACTGGACATCTATTCGATACCACATTCTCTGGCGGCAAATGGTCGATGCGGAAGCGCCGCTTGCAATTCTTGCAGTCTACCAGCCGGTCGACGAAGTTTTCGACGTGGCCGCTGGCCTCCCACACGCGTGGATGCGTAATGATAGCGCCTTCGATGCCCACCACGTTGTCGTGCAGCTGCACCATCGACCACCACCAGAAGCGGCGAATATTGTTGCGCAGTTCCACGCCGAGCGGCCCGAAATCATAGATGCCGGAAACCCCGCCATAAATTTCAGAGTTGGGGTAGACGAAACCTCGCCTCTTGCATAGTGCAACGATCTTCTCGATTGGCACAAAAGGCGTTTCCTGTGTCGCAGGTTTGTTCTCTGTCTGTGTCATAATGAGTGGTCCTCCTCAATCAAAAAAAATGCCCCAGGCGTCCAACTTCAAAGCTAACGACGCCAGGGACGAATATATGCCAGCGTAGGCCCGGGGCAGCTACGTCTTACAGCATAATGCGCGGTTCCACCCTGCTTCCTCACGATACGTGAAGCCACTCATTAAATCCAGCTCCGAAGCGCCCTTCACCTGCTGCGGATTGCCGGCCTCGCACCACCCGCCGGATCGCTGCTACCCTTACCAGATTACTCCTCTTCATCACCGCTGGAGGATATGTTTATTATGGCATCCCTCTGTGTTATGCCTTCTCTAGTATAGCCGAGATCGATGCGAGATGCAATAGGATGTTAAAGAACCATAACAACGCTTGCTTGCTTCTCAACCTAAAAACATACCGATGCATTCTCTGGTTCATCTCGATACAGGAGAATGCATTGCGCCACCTCATTGAAGGAGAGAGAAATTGAAATTACACCAACAAGTCTGGAACTATTTCCAGCAACATCAAGTCGCAAGTCTTGTAGCTAAGATAAGTGTGATAGTAGTGTTTAGCTCAGTTTTATTAGTTACCACCCTGGGCATAAACGTGCAAGGGGCGCACGCACAATCAGCACTATCCGCACAATCCACAAGCTATGCTTCCGGTAATCCTTTCCCCTACCCAAGTTGCACATGGTGGGCCGATCAACGTTACCACCAGCTGCATGGCGTGTTTGTGCCATGGAGGACCAATGCTAATGCCTGGCAGTGGACAGCTCGTGCCCGCCAATTCGGTTGGCATGTTTCCACCAGGCCAACCATTGGATCCATTATAGACCTCCAACCCTGGGTACAGGGCGCCTATGGCGCAGGCCACGTAGCCGTGGTAGAACGGATTCTTAGGAACGGCCATGTGATCACAAGCAATATGAGTTGGGGAAGGAATCCATATCGTGTCACATACGTAGAGTTTGCCCCCGGTCGAGGAGTAACATTCATTACCCGGTAGTATGCGTTACCTCACGTCTGGTCACGTTTTGTACAAGTGGTGGTTGTGAGCTTTGCCGCCGGCAGCGGCAAAGCTCACAACCACCACTTGCACAAAACGTGACCAGACGTGAGGTAACGCAAACTACCGGGTAATGAAGGTTACTCCTCGACCGGAGGCAAACTCTACGTATGTGACTCGATATCGATTCC
>WNGP01007779.1_pt1 | contig 12963 bp, 15 predicted proteins | sample 5407671 | NCBI WGS metagenome assembly WNGP01 (sample SAMN13153381, study PRJNA577476) | soil metagenome | isolation source: 40 cm soil or saprolite under Garry oak tree replicate 2 | place: USA:California | collected 2016-06-15 | reverse complement strand
GACCACGATCGTCCGGAGGAAGAGGTACACGACGATCGTGGAGACGAGGAACTCCGAGAGGTTCCATGCGGGCGGGGTCCTTCCCTCGAGCAATTCGTGATCCAGGAAGAGCCACGCCCCGAGCGCCGCGATCCCGAGGAACAGCGCCTCGCGCATCGCGAAGCGCCTCTCCTGCGTCTGGAACGATTTCATGGGACGTCCCTCCGAACGGGGCCGCCGATGGGAACCGGCCTCCTCCGCACACGGGACCGCAGGGATACGGGAAATACCTTTGGCACGTCGGCGGGACGGGACGTTTTAATTATCAAAAACAAAAAGGAGGGGATGAGGTATATCCGCTCTGCAGGCACGAGGGGGAAGTGAATGGCGAAAGGCCTCCGACCGCGCTCGCTCGCGGCGGGATTTGGGGTGTACTTCCTCGTCATCGCCTTCATCGCCTGGGGCTACGCGCAGAGCCAGGGACTCTGGTTCGAGAAGGAAATCACGCGCTGGGTGTACACGACCTACATGCTCGTCGCCGCGATCTTCCTCGTCGGCCTGGGCGGCCTCGGCGTCGCCGTGCGGCGGTCCTTCACCCGCCAGATCCACGAGCTCGATCGCCGGTTCGCGTCGCGGAATCCCGGCTCCGAGGGGCTGCCCCCGCCGCTGCCTGAGACGGCGGCCGTCAAGGACCACGTGGATCGGGACATCGACGAGCTGCTCGAGAGCCTGAGCGAGATCGAGCAGACGACCGCGCAGGAGGCGGCCGCGATGGACATGGGCGTCAGCGAGGCGCCCGCCATGGTCGGTCCGCGGGACTCGGCCACCGCGGCGCAGCGGGAGCGGCTCGTCCAACGGTCGAAGCAGCTCGGGCGGTTCGTGCTCGGACCCGGGCTGGTCGCCGCGATCATCCTCGGCATCTCCGGCATGATGCTCCCCGGTTCGGACGGCTTCGCGCAGTACCAGTTCCAGCTGAACACCGCCCTCATCCTGGGGATCGCCTACAGCTGGCTCGGGGCCGGCGGGTACATCGCCGCGACGGTCTATGCGCTGTCGAGCGGCCGTGACGGCCGGGGGAAGCGGTGACGGCATGGCCGAACCGACGGATTTTCGGTCCCGTTGCCAGAAACGCGACGCGTTGGGGATGGCTTTAAATACGTTGAGACATGTTGGATTCGATTACAAGACACGGTGGCAGGGATGATTACTACCGTCGTGACCGTCACGTCCACGTTCCTCGCCGGTAGCTTCGGCGCCGCCGCGGTCGCGTCCCTCATCCTCTTCCTGATCATGCGCGAGCTGACATCGGCGCACGCCGAGGAGACGGGGAGTCCCAAATCGAGACTCCTCTCGCACACGCTCCTCGTGCCGATCACCCCGCTGCTTGTTGTCTTCTGCTTCATCGTCGCGGTGAAGGTCCTCGAAGTCTTGTAGGCCCGGAACCGACGGGTTTCCTCCACTGGTACCGGGCGCAGAGCTCCGATTGGAAACGTTCTCGTTCACGGCGCCGCATTCACGACCTTTGCGAGCTTGCGTCGGAACCCCCACGCGAAGAGCACGAGGCCGATCACGATGAGAGGGGCCCCGATCTCAAACCGGTCGACGGCCACAAAGATCAGGGAGAATCCGACGAGGAACACCCCGATGTACGCGATTCGCTCGTGGCGGCTCAGACGGAGGACTTCCCGCACGATCAGGTCCCGATATCGGAGGAGCAGGACGGCAAGGATGATGAAGGCGATTGCCGCGACGAAGAAATCGAGCGTGAGTTCCGAATAGTAGTCGTCGAAGGTCAAGAGGAGCCCGACTTCGTCGCCGACGAATCCCGCCCCGACGCCGAACACGACCGCGTAGATGCGAGCGAACTTGACGTCGTTGTCGACGATCCCCAGCCAGCCGGAGACACCCATCATCGCCAAGCCGTACCAGAAGTGATGGAAGTGGATCCCGCTCGGGGTGAAGATCATGACGCTGGGAAGGAGGAGGTGGAAGATCCTCGCGCCGAAGAATCCCCCCACGAAGGCGAGCGTCGCCACGAACGAGAGTCCGTGTTTGAATCGAAGCGGTTTCGTTTCCTCGGCCATGTCGCGGGAATGTCGGGGCCGAAATAAGTGCCTTCAGACGGCCGCATGGGTCGGCCGCCGCGTCAGCGGAACCTATCGGAAGACGAACGGCGCCACCAGGTACAGGATGACGTTCCCGAGGCTGTGGCTGAAGATCGCGCCCCAGAGGTTCTTCGTCTTCAGCACGACGAATCCGTAGAACAGCCCGACGGAGAAGACGAACACCATGTCGATCGCGCTGAGGAAGAAGATGTGGAGCGACGCGAAGATCGCCGTCACAAAGAGCAAGCCGCCGGCGTCCCCGAGGCCCTCGATCGCGCGCTTCAGCAGGAGCCCGCGGAAGATCAGCTCCTCCGAGAGCCCCGTCGCGAGGAAGATCACGAGGCCCCCGACGACCAGCGGCACGAGCGCCAGCTCGGGGATCCACGGGCCGGGCTTCAGGATCTCGAACTCGACGACCCCGAGCGGGATGCCCGTCATCGCGATCGCCGTCTGGATCGGGACGTCGGACCACTCGCGGAAGTGAAGTCCGAGGTCTTTCGGTCGGAGCCGTTGCACGTACGCCACCGAGGCGATCGACACGAGGAGCGGGATGCTCACGAGGGCGAGCCACGGGATCGTGTTCAGCGGGTTCGTCTCCGCGTTCGACCCCGGCAGGTTCAGGAAGTTGTACCGCGGCACGGCGAGCGAAAAGACGCGGACGAGGGACGCGAGGCTCGCGGCCACGAGCAACATCGCCATCGTCCGATCGCGCGCCTCCATCACGACGGACCCGAACATCAGCGTGAAGACGAGGAGGATGTGGATGCCCAGGCCGATCGGCTGGTACGGCCGCTCGGCGCCGGTCGCGCCCGAAGGGATTGCGATGAAGATCTCCGCCACCGCGACGGCGGCGAGATATCCGAGGAGGAGCGTCCACCGGGTCGTACTGTCGGTCGCGGTTGCGGGCGCCGTCGCGGTCTCCATGGTCCCCTCACGGGCGCGGCGTGGGCGCGAGCATGGGCTCCTCCTCCATCGGCCTCCCGGCGACGACGAGCAGGTACGGCGTCGATGCCGCCTGCCCGATGACGACCGCGATCGCCAGGCCGACGAGCCCGGACGACTGGAGCAAGACGTACCCGAGGCCGAGGGTAACGGCCGATCCGATCGCGGCCGACACGATCAGCGGGATGATCTCTTTGCGCACGCGCAGGCGCGTCCCGAAGACGCTGTTCAGGAACACCGGGATGGACGAGAGGCTCAGGATCCGCAGCGGCTGGGCGCCCAGGTCCGCCAGGGTCGGTTTCTCGAACAGCCGCAGCAGGGCGTCGGCGAAGACCCACATCCCGACGATGGCGGGAATGAGGAGGGCGATCGAGAGCGCGATGGCCCGTCGCTCGTCCCGGCGTCGGTTCGCGTTCCGCTGGGACGCCTCGGCGTACAGCGAGGTCATCGTGGCCTGCGGGATGACGAGGAGAATGCCGGCCATGACGGTCACGGCGTAGTACACGGCCGTCGCCGTGGAGGCGGTGGCCTTCGGCAGCGTGTTGATGATCAGCAGGGTCAGCAGGAGGCTGCCCGCGCTCCCGATGAGCCCCGCGAGCCAGTTCCCCACGCTGAATCGGAACATCGGCCGGAGACGGCGGCGGCTGAGGCGGGGACGCGGGCGGTAGCCGGGGATGACGCGCGGGAGAAGGACGAGTCCCACGACGATGACGGAGACGGCGAAGCTGAGGGACCACGACATGTACACGCCGAGCGTCCCGCCTAGGACCGTGGCGAAGGCCGTCACGAAGAGGATCGGGAGCGGGACCTTGATCACGGAGAGCAGCACGACGCGGATCGCGAAGAGGTCCGCTCGACGCAGCGCGATGGCCGCCTGGTCGAGCACCGGCCCGAAGGCGTACGCCATCGCGGTGAGCGGGATGATTAGGAGGTACACCGGATGCCCGAAGACCACGAGGAGGTTCGGCGACCAGAAGCCGAGGCTCACCACGAAGGCGAGGGCGAGCGAGGCGCTGAGGACTCCGGAGATCGAGAGGGACGTGTTGACGAGCGCGGTTGGATCGTCGGACTCCGGGAGGAACCGCACGAGGGCGATCGGCATCCCGAGCGACCCGATCCCGACCAGGAACGTGACCGTGTTCACCATCGTCGCCGCGTAGCCGGCGTCGGTGAGGTCGTACGTCTGGTACACGACGTACAGGAAGACGAAGCCGAGCAGGCTGCCGATCAGCGAGGCAAGCATGATGAAAAACGCGTTGCGGTAGAGCGGGCTCCTCGCCTCGTCCCACGCACGACCCACGAGGCGCTGCATCCGTTGGCGTGCATCGTCCATGGGACGCATCCCGTCGCGCGTCGCAAACTCCGGCCACGATAAAGGCTTTGCCCTCATCGTTCCTGGGAGAGGATTCCCGACTCGAGGCGGTACGTCGCCGCGGGCACGGCGCGCACCCCGGGGTCGTGGCTCGCGAGGACGATCGACGCATGGTACGATGTCTGCGCGAGGGCGAACGCTTCCAGGACCGCGGCGGTGCCTTTCGCGTCGAGGGACGCGGTCGGCTCGTCCGCCAGGAGCGCCTTCGGTCCGTTCGCGAGCGCGCGGGCGACGGCCACCCGCTGCGATTCGCCGACGGAGATCTCGTTCGGGCGTCGGGTCGCGAGGCGTGCGAGGTCGAACGCATCGAGCAGGTCGGATACACGTTTGTCCGCGGGTCGTCGCGCGAGGCGCAACGGCAGCGCGACGTTCTCCTCGACGGTCAGATCGTCGATCAGGTTGTGCGTCTGGAACACGAAGCCGATCTCGTGCAGGCGGACCTTCGACAGCTCCGACTCCCGGAGGCGGGAGATCTCGCGGCCCGTGATCGACACGGAGCCGCGCGTCGGCACGTCGAGCCCGCCGAGGATCGAGAGGAGCGTCGTCTTCCCGCTCCCGTTCGGCCCCCACACCAGGACGGCTTCGTCCCGGCCGACGTCGAGGGACACGCCCCGCAGCACGTCGGCGCGGCCGTCGTATGATTTCCACAAGTCGCGCGCCGACAGGACCGGCTCCGGCATGGCCGGTCGCCATCGACGCTTCGTCGGAAGAGGATTTCGTGTCCGGAGGAAGGTTCTTAGCGGCGGGCCGATTGCGGAAGGCCCCATGGCCTCGAAGGGCGCGACCCGCCGGAAACGCACGACCCGGGCGGACGACAGCCCGCTGACGGAACCCCGGTACCTCTTCGCTCGGGACGGCGAGTCGCTCGCGCGACTCGCGGAGTTGGGACTCGCGGAGTGCCGCACCCGCCTAGGCGAACTCGTGTCGACCGCCGGACCGCGGACGATCCCGAACCTCCTCGTGCCGTACGACCGCCTGATGCTCGCGTTGCAGGAGGTCCTCTATCAGACGCATTTCCTGTTCGACGTCCATCCGGATCCCGACGTCCGCAAGGTCGCGGACCACTGGTACCAGGAGGCCCAGCGCTTCGCGACGGAGCTGAGCCTGAACCGCCCCCTCTATGATGCGTTCGCCGCGCTGGACGCGTCCGGCGAGGACGGCGAGACCCGATACGCGCTCGAGAAGATCCTGCGGGACTTCCGGCTCTCCGGCGTCGACCGGGACGAGGCGACGCGGGCCCGGGTCCAGGCGCTGCGGGACGAGATCACGGCAATCGGCCAGGACTTCGACCGGATCATCCGCGAGGACGTCCGCTCGATCACCGTCGATTCCGCGGGCGAGCTCGACGGAGTTCCGGAGGACTTCGTCGAGGGCCACGCCCCCGGCCCCGACGGCAAGATCACGCTGACGACGAACTACCCCGACTCGATCCCCGTCTTCCGGTACGCGCGGAACGCGGACGTGCGCCGGCGCCTCCTCTTCGAGTACCTGAACCGGGGCCACCCTGCGAACCTCGACGTCCTCGCGCGGCTCCTCGCGAAGCGACACGAGCTCGCCTCGGTCCTCGGGTACGAGAGCTACGCGGAGTACATCGTCCAGGACAAGATGGTGCGGTCCTCGGAGGCCGTCGCAGCCTTCTTGGCGAAGGTCACGGCCGAGTCCGCGGCGCGTGCGCAGGAGGACGTCGCGCGGTTGATTGAGCGGAAGCGGCAGGACGTGCCCGGAGCCACGGCCCTGGACGCGTGGGATCCGAACTACTACTCCGAGGTCGTCCGCGCCGAGCGATTCGCCTTCGACGCGAAGCTCCTGCGGCCGTACTTCGCCTTCACGAAGGTGCGCGACGGACTGTTCGCGCTGACCGGCGAGTTGTTCGGCGTGCGGTACGAGCGTGTGTCCGGCGTGCCGGTGTGGCACGGGTCCGTCGAGGTGTACGACGTGTACGAAGGCTCGATGCGGCTCGGCCGGTTCTACCTCGACCTGCATCCCCGCAAAGACAAGTACACCCACGCCGCGGCCACGGGCCTCGTAACCGGAATCCGCGGAGCGCAGCAGCCGCAAGCCGCGCTGATGTGCAACTTCCCGGATCCGGCGGACGGCCCCGCCCTGATGGACTATCGCGAGGTCGAGACGTTCTTCCATGAGTTCGGGCACCTGCTCCACGGGATCTTCCAGGGCCACGGGCGGTGGGTGAAGAACACGGACGACGGGCTCGAGTGGGATTTCATCGAGGCCCCGTCCCAGATGCTCGAGGAATGGGTCCGCGATCCCGAGGCGCTCGGGCGCTTCGCCTTCCACTACGAGACGGGCGAGGTGGTGCCTCCGGACTTCGTCGCGAAGCTGAAACGAGCCGACGCCGTCTCGCGGGCGCTCGACGTGCAGCGGCAGCTCGTCTACGCGACGCTCTCCCTCGAATACTACCGCCACGATCCGAGGGGACGGGACACGACGCGCACCTTGCAGGACGTCTTCCGACGGTTCCCGCTCGTACCGCTGTTCCCGGACACGCACTTCCAATGCAACTTCGGCCACCTCAACGGCTACTCCGCGATCTATTACACGTACATGTGGTCCCTCGTGATTGCGAAGGACCTGTTCTCGAAGTTCCGGGAGGGCGGCTCGATCCTCGACCCGAAGGTCGCGCGACGATATCGCGAGACGATCCTGGCGCGCGGAAGCGTGAAGCCGGCGGCCCGCCTCGTCGAGGACTTCCTCGGACGGCCGCTCTCGTTCGACGCGTTCGAGACGTGGCTGCGAGAGTCCGCCTGAGGAACATCAGGGAGTGGAGGCCGCGGCGCGGTAGAACCCCAGCGTCTTATCCAGGCCGTCCCGCAACGACGTGCGCGGCGTGAACCCGAGCCGCGCGGCCGCTTTCCCGATGTCCGCCTGCGAGTGACGCACATCGCCCGGCCTCGATTCCTTCCTCAGCGCGCGGACCGGAGCGTTCGTGATCTCCGAGAGGACGTTCGCGACCTGTGCGATCGACGTGGCGGTCCCGGAGCCGACGTTGAAGGTCTGCCCCGCGACGGCCTTGTCGCCCGCGAGTTCGAGGGCTTCCGCGAGATCGCCGATGTACAGGAAGTCGCGCGTCTGCTCGCCGTCACCATGGATCTCGATCGGCCGGTTCGCCGCAATGGCGGCGCAGAACGTCGGGATGACACTCGCGTACGACGACGTCGTGGGTTGGCGCGGTCCGTACACGTTGAAGATCCGCAGGACGACCGTCTCGATGCCCTTGAGCGATGCGATCTCCTCGCAGGCGAACTCGCCCACCATCTTCGTCGTCGCGTACGGCGAAGCGGGGGCGGGCTTCTGCGTCTCGACCGTCGGGCTGCCCTCGGCGTTTCCGTAGACCGCGGCGCTCGAGGCGAACACGACGCGCCGCGCGCCCGCGTCGACGGCGGCCTTGAGGACGTTCAGCGTGCCCTCGACGTTCGTCCGCCAGTAGTCCTGCGGCTTCTTCACACTTTCCGGGACCGACGTCTTTGCGGCGAGATGGTAGACGACCTCGTGGTCTTTCATCGCCGTGGCGAGGACCTTCGGACGGAGGACTGACGAGCGCTTCACGCGCACTTCATGGGGGACGGCCTCGAGGTTTCGGAGCGAACCGGTCGACAGGTCATCGAAGACCGTGACGAGGTTGCGGCCGCTCAGCCGTTCGACGAGGTGGGATCCGATGAACCCCGCGCCGCCGGTGATGAGGACGCGCTTCCCATCCATGGGCTTGCCGCGGACGGAGGGAGCCGGCCATAAGGGTTCCGGTGGATCCAGGATTCACCCGAGGCCTGCGAGCCGGAGGCTCGTCTCGTAGAGCCGACGGGCAACATCCACGTCCCGCGAGGCCGGCGACGAACGCCGTGGGGCCCCCTTGACGAAGTACGTCCCGGTCACCCGCTCGACGTCGGGCGAGGAGGCGAGGTAGATCGGTGTCTTCGCGCCTTTCTCCGGGCTCTTGAAGAACGGACGGACCAGGTGCACGGCCCAGGGCCAGTCGTCGCGGCCGAAGTTCGTGCGGATGACGCCGGGGTGACACGCGTTCACGGTGACGCCGCTCCCCTCGAGCCGTCGCGCCAGCTCGTACGTGAACAGGACCTGGGCGAGCTTCGACTGGCCATATGCGCGGAAGCCGCTATACTTGCCTTCGCCCTGGAGATCGTCGAAATCGATGCGGCCTCCTTCGTGCGCCGAGGACGAGACATTGACGGCGCGCGACGGCGCGGAGGCCTTCAGGAGGTCCAGCAGGACGCGTTGTTCACGAGAGCGTCGAGGCGATCGTGCGTCCTTCGGAATTCGTCCGCGAACGAGCGAATCGAAGCCTGGTTGGCCATGTCGACGATCATCACGGACATCTTGTCGTTGCCCGTCGCCCGCGTGATCTCCTCGAGCGCCGCCTCTCCTCGTTCCGTGTTGCGGCATGCGAGAACCAGCGTCCCACCGAGGCGAGCGAGGCCGAGGGCGGTCGCTTTGCCGATCCCCGAATTCGCCCCGGTGACGATCCATACGCGGTCGGCGAACGCGGGAGGCGAGGGGTGCGTCATGCGGTTCCCCGGGTCCCATCCGTCCGTCCGGTAAGTCGATTTCCCCCAACTCTTCGGCCTCCGTCGGGTCGTCCTCAATTCTTGGAGTTTTGGACACGGCCGTTAGGCCGTGTGCAAGACTTGAGCGCCTGGTCGCGGAAAGGGGCCCTCTCGGATGTTCCAAAAAGGAACATTTGGCTCGTAACGCTTAAACTGACCCGCGCCCCCATTCGCAGACGGTTGCCCTTGGCAGACCTGGTTGCTCAGGCGATCGCCGTCACATTGCAGGGCGTCGTCCTCGCCACATTCGCGGTCGTGGCGATCACCTTCGTCACGTTCCGCCGCATGAACAAGGACGTACGCCGCGCGAGGATGTTCATCCTCGCGGAGAGGCTCGAGCGCTTCCTGGCGGCGTTCACGGTCGCGTTCCTGTTTCTCACGGCGGCGCTCATCGCCAACGCCGCGGGCCATCCGCTCCCTGCCGCCGCCTCCACGGTCATCGTGTTCGTCTGGCTGGGGGGCTTCTTGTACGGTGCAATCGAAATCTTCTTCGTCGTCCGGCCGAGGCCGCGCGGGGGATCCCGACTCCTGAAGCGGGCTGCATCGATCCGGACGAGAGTCCGCGAGGCTTCAACGGAGGGGACCGGGGATGCTCAGAAGTAGCTCGCGCCGCGTGGACGTCCCGCTCGTCTCCGATGATGAGCCGGATCTGCGGGGCGACCTCGAAGGCGTCCTGCAGGAGCTGAGCCGCCGTGCCCCGGGGGTCCTCGGAGCCGTCATCGCGGACGAGAGCGGCCTCACGGTGGCCGGGAACGCCGGGCAACGCGAACAGGTCGACGTCCTCGCGGCGATGGCCACGCTGATCGCGCGATCGGCGGACAACGTCTTCGAGACACTGAACCTCCCTGGACCTCCGGTGGTCCTGCTCGAGGGTCCCGTGTCCGGCGTCGCGGTCATGCGCCTCGGCGCGAGCGAGATGAACCTCCTCTGCTTCTTCAGCAAGTCCGCAAACATCGGCCTCGTCAAGATCGAGATGCGGCACGTCGGGGCGAGTCTCGCTGAGATGCTCGGGCTCGGCGTTTCGCCCTCCTCGGGAATCGAGGAGCTTTTCGTCATGAGCCGAGGCGGGGTCCTCCTCCGGCACTACTCCTCCACGCTCCGCACGGACATCGATCGGGACATCCTCAGCGGGATGCTCGTGGCGGTCCAGGAATTCGTCAAGCAGACCCTCGCCACGAAGCAAGGCGGCCTCGACGAGCTCCGGTACGGGGCGTACACGATTCTGTTCGTCCGCGGGACCGAGACGGTCGCGGCGGCGGTCGTCCGCGGCGTCGGAAGCGAGGACATGAAGTATCCGATCATGGACGCGCTGCTCGCTTTCGAGTCGCGGTTCGCGCGCGAGCTCGCCTCTTGGAGCGGAGACACCTCCGCGTTCCCGGGGATCGACGACTACTTCTCGAAGATCCTGCACTCGTGAGGCGTCGTTCAGGAGGGCCCGGGGATTCCCGCAATCGCCATGCGGACATCGATCCACGTCATCTCCGGCGGCTCGACATCCTGTTGCCAAAAGAGGGCAATCAGCTCGCCGAGATGGTGAGCTTGCTCGAGCGTGACCTGCATCAACGCGTCCCGTAGCGGATGAGGGCGCTTCTTCCACCACGCCTGGACGGGCCGGTCGAGATCGCCGTCCTTCAACGACGCGAGGAACGCCTGTTCCTTCGCGATCACTTTCTCCATGTAGGCCCGCACGCTCGCCATCGTCGGCAGCGCGTCGAAGTCCCCGTCGTAGACTTTCGGTTCCGGGGAGTCGTCCTGGGCGGAGACGTTCAGCCAGCCGTCGTGGACCTTGACGATGTGGTGGAAGATGTTCTTCATTGACTGGTAGGTCGCTTCGCGATTCCTGAGGACGGCTTCTTCCGGCAGTGCGGAGAGCGCGTCGCAATAGTCGCGGAGGACCCGCCAGTTGTACTCGTAGATGTCCCGGAACTCTGCGGCCGTGGGCATGTCCGTCACGACACGAACCCCCCTAATTAAGCGATACCATGGGGTCCGTGAAAGCTCCGAATGCCAGGGATTCCCTGACCTCGGCTCAACCTTCATATAGATGAAATTCATTACATAAGATAGTGAACCACTTTGCTCCCGTTCGACATCGACGAGGTCCACGTGCACGTGAGCAAGCACTTCCGGAACACGTGGATGAGGAAATGGGACTGGGATCAGGCCGACTTGAGGGAGGCGTTGCGCGCCGCACACAGGGTTTCACGCGTCGGAAAGGGAAAGTGGGAAATCTTCGTCCGAAAGAAAGGGCACAAGAAGCTGGTGGTCGTGTACGACGCCGAGGACGATGAGGTCTTTGTCATCACGGGATCCGAGGGATAGTCGAGCGATGCGGTGTCCCAATTGTGGGAAGCGGAGGCTCGCCCCTGCCGATGACATCACCTCCGAGATCGAAGGTTACACGTTCGTGGAGCAGGGGCTTCGGTGTGCCGCCTGCGGGGAGGAATTCATTCCCGAGGAGCAGAGTCAGAGGATGATCAGAGTCGCGCGCCGGCTCGGAATCTGGGGCGAGCCGCTCAAGCTGCGGCGCAAACTCTCGCGGAGCGGGCGCGGGACGGTCCTGCGGATTCCGACGGATATCGAGCGCAGCCTTCATCTGCGGGGAGACGAAACGGTGCTCGTCTCGAAGGCGGGGAAGAAGATCATCATCGAGCTGGGCGGCTAGCCTAGACCGGGGTCCAGGTCATCATCCGACGAGGGATCCCGTCGCGGGTGCCGGTTCCGGGACGCTGACCGCAGGCGCGCGGCGGTACCATCGGACCAACAAGAGCGCGAAGGCCGCGGCGACGACGCCCATTCCGCGCCAACCGGCGAGTTCCAGGAACACCGCGAGGACGATGAGGAAGCCCATGACGCCGCCGACGAAGGCGAAACGCTGCCTTGCCCAGCGCGGATCTCCCGACGTGCGGCGGATCAGCAACATCGCCGCGATCAGCACGAGTGTCCCTTCCCAGACCGTGACGATCGGGTACACGCCGAGCGCGGGACCGCCGCCGTAGATCAGGAAGGAGCCGCCAATGAACGCGAATCCCGCGATCGCGTACACGCGCGGGGAGCGCGGCGTGCCGGACGGGAGGCGGTCCCAGAGCCGCGAGGCGTAGTTCTTCGCGGCCCAGGCGAGGAACGCGACCGCTGCCAGCGCGCCGAGGAGATGCCAGACGGAGGGTCGGTACGGCGTCAGGAGGAGGTCGATGAAAATCGTCGCGGAAGCGAGGAAGCCGATCACGGCGATGTATCCGCGGCGGGACGTGAACGCGACGCCCCGCGTGCGCGGCCAGATCCAATCGACGAGGAAGATCGGCACCGCGATGCTCACGACGGCGTGGTAGATCGTCAGCCAGACGGACCAGATCCAGTTCACGTCGAGCCAGCGGCCGTACCATCCGAGGTTCCCGAGGTCCATCCAGCCTGGGTCGAAGAACGACTTGACCGCGAGGCCTTCCTCGATGATCCCGTACACCGCGCCGAGCAGGAGGATGCCCGGCCACCCGACCTTCCAGCGAACCGCGGTCTCGCGCATCACGAGCACGCCGGAGCCGTAGAGCCAGATCAGGAGGAGCGGGACGGCGGGGTTGAGCCACTCGAGAGGCGCCGACGATCCGGAGAGCATCTCCGCGATGACGGGGGAGAGCAGGATGAGGGCGAGGAGGGGCCGTCGGTTCGGGTGGGCGCCGTCATCGGCCATGCGACGGCGTTCGCGGGGGTCCGGATAAAGGCCGCGGGAACAAAGTTTCCGTCCGGGAGGAACCGCGCGCTGATCGTTGAAGAGACTCCGATGCGGACTTTCCGGACGCGGTCACGCTGCGGGAGCGTGCGGTCGCTCGCGGTGGTGCCGGATGCGGAGAGCCACGAACACCCCGATCAGATTCAGCAGGGCCATCGCGATGAACGCCTCTTGAAATCCGAGCACGACCGGCGCCTGCGATGTCACCGCGCTCGCGGCGACCCCTTGCGTCTGCGCCGCGCCGATGATCGTCAAGAAGAGCGCGAG
>WNGP01003615.1_pt1 | contig 12975 bp, 10 predicted proteins | sample 5407671 | NCBI WGS metagenome assembly WNGP01 (sample SAMN13153381, study PRJNA577476) | soil metagenome | isolation source: 40 cm soil or saprolite under Garry oak tree replicate 2 | place: USA:California | collected 2016-06-15 | reverse complement strand
CGCCATGAAGCGGCTGTTCGGGAGCCTGGCGCGCGGCCGCGAGCTGCACGTTCACGCCCTACGCCATTCGTTCGCGACCCATCTGCTCGACGCGGGGGCGGACCTGCGGGCGGTGCAGGAACTGCTGGGGCACGCCTCGCTCAGCACGACGCAGGTGTATACTCATACTTCGGTTGAGCGGCTCAAGAAGGTGTACCACCAGGCCCACCCCCGGGCCTGATCGAGAGGATGGGGCATTGAAGGGTTTTCGCATCCACAGCACCACCATCGTCTGCGTGCGGCGCGACGGCCACGTCGCCCTCGGGGGCGACGGGCAAGTCACGATCGGCGACACGGTGATGAAGGCGAACGCCAACAAGGTCCGCACCCTGAAGGGGGGCAAGATCCTGGCGGGGTTTGCCGGCGCCGCGGCCGACGCCTTCACACTGTTCGAGAAGTTCGAGGAGAAGCTGGAGCGCTACCCCGGGAACCTGCCGCGCGCGGCGGTCGAGCTCGCCAAGGACTGGCGGTCGGACCGGGTGCTGCGCCGCCTGGAGGCGCTGCTCGTGGTGGCGGACAAGGAGCACGGCTACGTGATCAGCGGCTCGGGCGAGTTGATCGAGCCCGACGACAGCGTCCTCGCCATCGGCTCGGGGGGGACCTACGCGCTCGCTGCTGCGAGAGCGCTGCTGCGCTCCTCCGAGCTCGCCGCCAAGGACATCGTGCAACAGTCGCTCGAGATCGCGGCGGAGATCTGCGTGTTCACGAACGAGCACATCACGATCCTGGAGCTCTAGATGGCTGAGCCGACCCGGACGCCCCCCACGTCCCCCACGCCCCCTACGCCCCCTACGCCCCCTACGCCCCCCACGGCCCCCGCGGACGAGGCACCCCCCGCGGAGCAGGTGCAGAAGGAAGAGCAGCTGCCCTGGCTCGAGGAGCTGCCGCCGCGCAAGATCGTGGCCGAGCTCGATCGCTACATCGTGGGCCAGGAGGTCGCGAAGAAGTCGGTGGCGATCGCCGTCCGCAATCGGTGGCGCCGCGCGCAGGCGCCCGACGAGATCCGGGACGAGATCCTCCCCAACAACATCATCATGATCGGGCCCACCGGGGTGGGGAAAACGGAGATCGCCCGGCGCCTGGCCCGCCTCGCCGGCGCGCCGTTCCTCAAGGTCGAAGCGTCCAAGTTCACCGAGGTGGGCTACGTTGGGCGGGACGTCGAGTCCATGATCCGCGAGCTCGTGGACGTCGCCATCAACATGGTGCGGACCGAGCGGGAGGACGACGTCTATCCCGACGCGGAGACCCGCGCCGAGGAGCGCCTGCTGGACATCTTGCTGCCCTCCACCCTGCCCACGCCGCCCACCTCCCTAGCGGCGGCGCCGGCCCAGCCGCCCGGCTCCCCGGCGGAGCGCCCCCTCTTCGTCGTTTCCTCCAAGGGAGACGTGACGGCCAAGCCCACCGAGGCGGACACGCAGACGCAGGAACGCCGCCGCCGCACGCGCGAAAAGCTGCGCCAGCAGCTCAAGGATGGGAAGCTCGAGGAGCGCGAGGTGGAGATCGAAGTCCAGCAGCAGAGCTTCCCGTCCCTCGAGATGATGCAGCCGCCGCCGGGGATGGAGGGGCCGGACGTCAACTTTACGGAGATGCTGCAGGAGCTGCTCCCTAAGCGCAAGAAGCGCCGCACCGTGCACCTGCACGAGGCCCGCCGCATCCTGATCGACGAGGAGCTCAAAAAACTGGTGGACATGGACGACGTCGTGAACGAGTCGCTCGACCGCGTCGAGAACCACGGGGTGATCTTCATCGACGAGATCGACAAGATCGCGGGCGAGCGGGGCACCGTCGGTCCGGACGTGTCGCGCGAAGGCGTCCAGCGCGACCTGCTGCCGATCGTCGAAGGCTCCACCGTCCAGACGCGGTACGGCTACGTCCGTACCGATCACATCCTGTTCATCGCGGCCGGCGCGTTCCACGTCTCCAAGCCGTCCGACCTGATCCCCGAGTTGCAGGGACGTTTCCCGATCCGCGTCGAGCTGTCCCCGCTCACCGAGGAGGACTTCGTGCGCATCATGACGGAGCCCGAGAACGCCCTTACCAAGCAGTACGCCGCGCTGTGTGCGGCGGAGGGCGCGACCCTCGAGTTCACCCCCGACGGCGTGCGCGAGGTCGCTCGCATCGCGGCGAAGGTCAACGAGCAGCTCGAAAACATCGGCGCGCGTCGCCTGCACACCGTCATGACGACCCTGCTCGAGGAGGTGCTCTTCGCCCTGCCCGACTATCCCACGAAGCAGATCGTGTTCGACGCCGCCGCGGTGCGCGACCGCCTCGCGAAGATCGCTGGCGACGAAGACCTGCGACGCTACATCCTCTAGCCCGCCTTTAGCCCGCCTTGTCTTGGGTCGGGGGGGCGGGTAGAATCCCCTCGGCGCCATGGCCAAACGGGACTTCCTCTCTTTCAACGACCGCTCGGAGGACGACCTCCGCGGCCTCCTCGACCTCGCCGGGCGCATGAAGCAGGGGGCATACCGCGACACCCCGCTTGCCGGAAAGACCCTGGCGATGATCTTCGCGAAGTCGAGCACCCGCACCAGAGTCTCCTTCGAGGTCGGGACCTACCAGCTCGGCGGCCAGGCGCTGTTCCTGTCTTCCCGCGACATCCAGCTGGGCCGGGGGGAGCCGATCGCCGACACCGCCCGGGTCCTGTCTCGCTATGTGAACGGCATCATGATCCGCACCTTCGATCACGCGGAAGTGGAGGAGCTGGCGCGCTGCGCCACCGTCCCCGTGATCAACGGCCTCACCGACCTGCTGCATCCCTGCCAAGTGCTGGCCGACCTGTTCACGGTGCACGAGGCCCTCGGCGGGTGGGACGGGAAGCGCGTCGCCTGGGTGGGGGACGGGAACAACATGGCCAACAGCTGGATCGAGGCAGCGGGGCTGCTGGGGTTCGAGCTGCGGCTCGCCTGTCCCGAGGGCTTCGAGCCGGACCGCGCGATCTTCGAGCGCGCCCAGGCGCGCGCGGGGGCCTGCATCACGATCACCGAGGTGCCCGAGGAAGCCGTCGAAGGCGCGCACGTCGTCAACACCGACGTGTGGGCGTCCATGGGTCAGGAAGACGAGGCGGAGGCGCGCCGCAACGCGTTCAAGGGATACACGGTGGACGCCGCCCTGATGAAGCTCGCCGACCGGCGCGCGATTTTCCTGCACTGCCTGCCGGCCCACCGCGGCGAAGAGGTCACGGCCGAGGTGATCGAAGGTCCGCAGTCTCGCGTGTGGGACGAGGCCGAGAACCGATTGCACGTCCAGAAGGCGCTGCTCGCGACCCTCATGGGCTAGAGATGACCAAGCGCACGCCGTTGTACGCCCTGCACTCAAGCCTCGGGGCCAAGCTCGTGCCCTTCGGGGGCTACGAGATGCCGCTGCACTACCCCGGTGGGATCGTGGCCGAGCACAAGGCCGTGCGGGACGGGGTGGGCGTGTTCGACGTCTCGCACATGGGGGAGTTCGAGGTCACCGGGCCCGATCGCAACGCGTTCGTGCAGCGGGTGACGTGCAACGACGTCGCGGCTATGAAGCCCGGCCAGGCGCAGTACTCCGCGATTCTCACGGACAAGGGCACGTTCGTGGACGACTGCGTGGTGTACCGCTTCGCGGACAAGCTGATGATCGTGGTGAACGCGGCGAACATCGCCAAGGATTGGGAGCACATCGTGGCGCACAAGCGCGGCAACGTGCGGCTGCGCGACATCTCCGACGACACGGGACTGCTCGCAGTCCAGGGGCCGCGGGCCGAGGCGCTGCTCGCGCCGCTCACGACCGCCGGCATCGCGCTGCTGCCCTACTACCACTTCGTCGAGGCGAAGCTCGCGGGGGTCGAATGCTTCATCTCCCGCACGGGCTACACCGGTGAAGACGGGTTCGAGCTGTACTGCCGGGCGGAGGACTTGGAGACGCTGTGGCACGCGGTGGTGGGGTCCGGCCGGGCCGAGCCGTGCGGGCTGGGGGCGCGGGACACCTTGCGGCTGGAAGCGGCCTACCCGTTGTACGGCAACGATATCGACGACGGCGTCACGCCCTTCGAGGCGGGCCTGGGCTGGGTCGTGAAGCTCGACAAGGGGGCGGACTTTCTGGGCCTCGCCGCCCTGAAGGCGCAGAAGCTCGCGGGCGTCAAGCGACGGCTCGCCGGATTCCGAGTGCTCGAGCCGCGCGTCGTCGCCCGGCCGGGGCACGAGGTGTACGTGGACGGCCACAAGGTGGACGTGGTCCGGAGCGGCACCGTCACCCCGACGGCAAACTACGCGCTGGGGCTCGCCTACCTGCCGCCGGCCCAGGCGGCTCCGGGGACGCGCTTCGAGATCGACGTGCGCGGCCGGCGCGCCGCGGCCGAGATTGTGAAACTGCCGTTCGTGCCGCACAGGACCAAGCGGAACGTCGCATAGGCGATGCGCGTCGGGATACTGACCATCTCGGATCTCGGGGCCATGGGGCAGCGGGCCGACGTGTCGGGCGATACGATCCTCGAGTGGGCCGGAGGGCGGGGATACGACGTGGTGGTGCGCAGCGTGGTGCCGGACGAGACCGATCGGATTGCAGCCAAGCTCGCCCGCTGGGCGGACTCGGGCGAGGTGGACGTCGTCCTCACCACGGGCGGGACCGGGCTCGCCGATCGCGACGTGACCCCCGAGGCCACGACGGCGGTGCTCGAGCGTCCGGCACCCGGGATCGCCGAGGCGCTGCGGGCCGCCGCGGGCCCGCGGTTTCCCCGGGCCTGGCTGTCGCGCGGGGTCGCGGGGACCCGCGGCAAGACGTTGATCGTGAACCTGCCGGGCTCGCCCGGTGGCGTCCGCGACGGCCTCGTCGTGCTGGAGTCGCTCCTCGACCACGCGATCGAGCTGCTAAGTGGCGAGAAGGTCACTCACTGATAGCTGAAAGCTGAGAGCTGAAAGCTGACACCTGATGGCTGACCGCTGATGGCCGACCGCATTCTCATCACGACCGACGACCTCGAGCACGCGGTGCGGATCAACGCCCAGCTCGAAGCGGCGGGGTTCGAGACGAGCATGGCGTCGTCGTTCGACGACGTGCGCCAGGAGGTGCGGCGCCGCGAGCCCGACTGCATCGTGCTCTCGGGCGGCCTGCACGAGGACGCCGCCATCCAGCTGCTCCTCGCCGCGCGGGACCGCTCCATCTCGACGCTGGGCCTGGTCGAGGCGACCGAGCCCGACGCCAAGGGACTGGCCCTGCGGCTGGGCCTCACCGCCTGGCTCAGCAAGCCCGTGGAGGCGCCCGAGGTGGTGGCGACGGTGCGGCGCCTCATCGAGCGCCGCAAGCTCCAGGGGCGCACCGGCATCCTCGGCGAGTCCCCCGCCATCCAGGAGGTGCTCGTCAAGATCGAGCAGATGGCGCCGGTCAGCTCGACGGTGCTCATCGAGGGCGAGTCGGGCACCGGCAAGGAGCTTGTCGCTCGGGGGATCCACGACCTCTCCCCCCGCCGCGGCAAGCCGTTCATCGCCGTGAACTGCGCGGCCATCCCCGACACCCTGCTCGAGAGCGAGCTGTTCGGCCATGAGAAAGGCGCGTTCACCGGTGCCGCGGAGCGGCGCCTAGGCCGCTTCGAGCTGGCCGACGGGGGGACGATCTTCCTGGACGAAGTGGGGGAGATGACCCCCGCGACGCAGGTCAAGCTGCTGCGGGTGCTCGAGGACCGGGAGTTCTTCCGCGTCGGCGGCACCCAGCCGATCAGGGTGGACGTGCGCGTGATCTCCGCGACCAACAAGTCCCTGAAGGAGGCCGTCGCCTTGGGCCAGTTCCGGGACGATCTGTACTACCGGCTCAACGTCCTCTCCATTTATCTGCCGCCGCTGCGCGAGCGCAGAACGGACATCCCGCTTTTGGTGCGGCGCTTCATCGCCGAGTTCGCCGCCCAACACGAGCGCACATTCCGCGGCATCACTCCCGAGGCGCTCCAGATCCTGGTGGATGCCGATTGGCCGGGCAACGTGCGTCAGCTCCGCAATCTCGTCGAGTCGATGGTCGTGCTGGCTCCTGAAGGCGAGATCCGCGCGAGCGACATCCCACGCGACGTGCGCGAACGGACTCGGGGGCTGCCGGTGCGCGTGGTCGCAGGCACACGCGAGGTGGCGGGCAAGGAGCTGGAGTTCATCTTCCGCAGCTTGGTCGAGCTGAAGCTCCAGGTGGAGGAGCTGCGACGCCGTCTGGATGAGCGTCCCTCCCCCCAGCGCGTGGAGGTGATCGAGGTGGGTCACGGCACGCCCCTTGCCACTCAGATTCAGGAGGCGGAGACGACGCCGGAGGCCGAGGTGCTGTATCACTCCGGCATGACAATGGCGGATGTGGAGCGCGCCGCGATCGAGGCGGCGCTGCGCGAGACGCAGGGCAACCGTCGCAAGGCGGCGGAGCTCCTGGGGATCGGTGAGCGCACGCTGTACCGCAAGCTGAAACAGTACCAGATGGTGTAACCTGGTGTCGGCAAACGCTTTTGACCTTGGTTTTTAGCCGTGGACTTTAGGGTCGTTTCAGAGCGTTGCGTGACGTGCCTCGCGTGCGTACGGGTGTGCCCCGCCGACGCGGTGGCGGTGGAGGAGCAGCGCGTCTCGATCGTCGACGAGGCGTGTACGCGGTGTGGGCTCTGCCTCCCGGCGTGCCCGCACGACGCCATCGTCGCTGGTGGCGACCTGGAACGGGCCCTCGAGCTCGCCAAGGGCGGCCGCGCGACGCTGATCCTCACCGTCGAGTCGGCCGCCTACTTTTATCCCGCCACCCCCGAACAGCTCGTCAACGCGTGCTACGCCGCGGGCTTCCGGACCGTGCACCGGGGGGTGCTGGGGGACGAGCTGATCGCGCGCGAGTACACGCGCGTGCTGGCGGACGAGGGCTGGGGCACGCTGATCCGCAGCACCTGTCCGGTCATCGTGGAGACCGTCAAGACCCAGTACCCGGAGCTCATCCCCTACCTGGCGCCTGTCGCGACGCCTGTGGCGGCGGAGGCGCGCTATCTGAGGCATCTGTACGGCCCTCGCACCGCTGTGGTCTACGCGGGCGTGTGTCTGACGGAGGGCGGCGGGGACGTGGACGCCGCCATCACCTTCGAGGATCTGAAGGAGCTCTTGGGGCGCCGCGCGGTCCGGCTGGAGGACCAGCCGCTGCATTTCAATCGGGTTCCCGAGGAGCGGCGGCGTCACTGGAGCACCGCCGGCGGGCTGCCGCTCGAGGTGCTGATGGAGGAGCGGCAGGCCTCCCGCCGCTTCCGCAAGCTGCGCGGCTTGGGCCACTTGGAGGCGCTGGCGCGCGCCGTCGCGGTGGATCGGATCGATCTCGGGTTCGTCGATATCCTGCCGTGCGAAGGCTGTCTCGATCACCCCTTGCTCGGACCGAAGGAGGAGCTGTTCCGGCGGCGGGAGATCGTGGGGGCGACCGAGCCCGCCCGGGCGCGCGAGCCGGTGGTGGAGCTCGGCCTGGCGGGGAGCGTGACCGTGGGAGCGGCGTTTGCGATTCCGCGCAACGGGCAGGGGCCGCCGGCCGAGGCGATCGACGCGGTCCTGGCCCAGATCGGGCTCGCGGCCAACGGCAAGCCGTGGGACTGCGGGGCCTGCGGCTACGCCACCTGCCGGGCGTTCGCGGGCGCGGCGGCGCTGGGGCGAACCACCCTCAAGTCGTGCCCGCCGTACCTCGACAAGCAGGCCCAGCACGCTCAGCAGCAGGCGGCCGTGGATTCACTCACTGGGCTGTCTTCGTTCCGCGTGTTGCGGGACCGTCTGGCGAGCGAGACCGCGCGCACCGCCCGCACGGGGGAGTCGTTCGTGGTGCTGTTCGTGGACCTCGACAACTTCAAGCAGGTGAACGACGAGTACGGCCACGAGGCGGGGAACGACGTGCTGCGGAGCGTCGCGCGGGAATTCGCCGCCCTGATCCGCTCGACCGACTTGGCGGCCCGCTACGGCGGCGACGAGTTCGTGCTCCTCTTGGTCCGGACCGGCCTGGGGGGGGCAGTGGTGGTCGCGGAGAAGGTGCGGGTGGACATCGAGGGTCTGGGAACGCGGCTGGGCTATCCAGCCGGGCTCGTGACCGTTAGCATTGGTGTCGCCGAAGCGCGGCCGGGGCCCGACCAGGAGGACGTCCTGATCACTGCGGACCGCGCGCTGTACCGCGCCAAGGAGCAGGGTCGCAATCGAGTCGCAACCGGGGAGAGTTGATGTGACATTATCCAAGGCGTCGGGCCCGCCCGGCGGAGGCGACCCCGGGCCCGATCCGTGGGGTGTGAAGCGTGCGGAAAACCTCATTACCAGCCTGACGGGCGTGTTGTCGGCGCGGGTCGTGGTGACGCCCAACAAGGGGGAGATCAGCGAGATTCACGTCCTCACCGCGGGCGACGTGCAGCCGAAGCAAGTGGTGCGCAACATCGAGTCGGCGCTCATGGCGCAGCTCGGCGTCAAGATCGACCACCGCAAGGTCAGTGTCGCGCAGACCGCGGACGTGCGTCCCATGGAGGTGTTGCAGCAGGAAGCGATCGCGAGTCGGGCCAACAAGCGCGTGGTGGTGTTCCAGGGGCTCGAGGTGCGGCCCTCCGACCGGTCGCAGCGCGTGATGGTGCGCGTACGGCTGTCGTTCGACGGGCGGGAGGCGGAGGCGGAGGAATTGGGGACCGACACGATGCGCAACCGCGTGGAGGCGGCGGCGCGGGCGGCGGCGTTGTGTCTGGACGAGCTGCTCCCCGACAACTCGGTGGCGCTCGAAGGGGCCATCATCACCGATGCCTTCGACCGCAAGTTCGTCCTCGTCGCGGTGCACGGGCTGGGCGGTCGCGAGGCGCAGCTGCTGACGGGGACCTGTGAGATCCGGGAGAGCGCGGAGCGTAGTGCGGTGTTGGCGGTGTTGGACGCGACCAATCGCTGGACCGATGCGCGTCGGTAAGCAACTGTAGAATAATAACTTAAAGACCCCTTCGCCCTCGACCTGCTGTACCCATCTGGCGGGGGCTTGCGAGTTTCCTGTTTCTGTAGTATTTCCTGTTCCGTGCGTTTTGATAGAATTAAACTTGCCGCCGGGCGCCGGCATCGTGGCACCTTGCGCACTTCCTATTCTGGTGGTATTTCGGATTCTGTGAGTCCATCGAAGACCAAGAAGTACTGGGGGACGCAGCGGGTCGCACACATTTGCCATGTGTCGCCGGCGACGGTGGCGCACTGGATCGACCAGGGGCTGCTCAAGGGTCACAAGACGCCGACGGGGCGGCGGCGCGTCGACACGGCGGAGCTCGTGGAATTCTTGCGGTCGCGGGAGATGCCGGTGCCGGCGGACCTGCGGGACGCGCTGGGGCGCGACGTCATCGTGGTGGTGGACGACGACCAGGCGTATCTCCACGCGTTCGCGAAGACGATCGAGAAGTCGGACCTGGGGGTGGAGGTGGTGAGGGCGTCGAACGGGGTGGATGCGCTGCTCGAGATCGGCCGGGTGCGGCCCTCGTTGATCGTCTTGGACTTCAAGCTGCCCGATCTCAACGCGGTGCAGGTGATCGAGCGGCTGCTCGAGCCCGGGCGTCAGCTGGACGTCGAGGTGTTGGTGCTGACGGGCGGGATTCGGGATGAGGACACGAGGCGGCTGCAGGCCGTCGGCGTCAAGACGATCGTGAACAAGGCGGACGGGATCACGGTCGTTATCGACGCCATTCGGCAGGCATTGCGGAGACGGAAGGCGGCGTAGCAGCACTGCAAGATCACTGTTGTCGGCGTCAGGCGATACGAACTAACAGTAGGTCTAACCTCGTACCACGAAGGGATTACAACAGAAGAGAAAGGGCCCCCGGGCGTCGCCGGCCTGAGCGAAGCCAAGCGGACAGTTGACGAGCGGAGCGTCGGGTACGTCGTAGCAAGGCGTACCACTCCATTCCATGGTCTCTCGAGCAAGTCTCGTAAGACTCGTAAGGGGGTGACGCTCAATGTTCGGAATCAACCTGCTCGCGTTGCTAATCGGAGCCATTCTTCGGGTTTTTATTTCCGCGGATTCGGGGATCCATTGGTAGTCGGCGTCTTGGGGGCACTTCTCTCTGTGTATTGACGCATGCACACGCTTCCTTCTCGTAGAGAACGTCTTTTGAAGTTCTATGTGTCCGCGACAGTCGCGGGCGCAGCGCTGGCTTTACTGTCATCAGCGTGGGGCCAGACGTGGGACGGTTCCCACTCGTTCGTCAATGCGCTCGTCGGCATCGTAGCGGTTGCCTTCGCTGCCGAGTTGATGTGGGTAAGTCTACACGTCGGTAGCTCAGTTCTCTCCATATCGTTCATTCCCTTCCTCGCGGGTGTCTTCCTATTTGCGCCGTTGTGGGCGATGCTGCTCGGCGGGTCCGTGGTCTTTGTTGTAGAGGCACTGATCCGGAAAAAGCCGTGGGTCAAGGTTGTATTCAACGGGTCAAAGGAAGTGTTGGCTCTGGGGACTGCGGGAGCATTGTACAGCCTCCTCGGCGGTCAACCCTCCACTGAGCACTTCAGCCTAGTCATACCGGCGATCTTGGCAGCGGGTGTCGCCTACGTGCTGATAAACCGTATTGCCGTCACTTACGCGGTAGCGCTGGCGGAGGGCTTACTTTTCGCCGGCGCGTGGTCGAGAGTGTCTGGAGGGTCGCTTGTCTACGATCTCTTGGCGATCCCCATTCCTGCGCTCTTGGCCTATCTCTATGTCCAATGGCAGCTGGCGGGAGTTGCGGCTCTTGCTATTCCACTGTTCATAGTCCGCCACATCTACTCGATGAACATGCAGCTCGAGCAGGCCAACCGTGATCTGCTTGAGCTCATGGTAAAGAATATTGAAGCGAGGGACCCCTACACTTCGGGCCACTCACAAAGGGTCGCACAGTATGCCCGGGTCCTCGCGAAGGAAGCGGGTGTCGCGTTCAGGCAGGTCGAACACGTCGCGACGGCGGCTCTGCTACATGATGTCGGGAAGACGTATTCCGAGTACGCGCCCTTGCTTCAGAAGGATGGAGGACTTACCGCCGAGGAGCAGGAACTCCTTCAAACTCATCCCGTGCGAAGCGCGGAACTGGTGAGCACTATTTCCACGCTCCGCGGTCCGATCGAACGGGCTGTTCGCCACCATCATGAGAACTATGACGGCAGCGGGTACCCCGACGGGCTTGCCGGCGACGACATCCCCATTGGCGCGCGCATCATTATGATCGCTGATACGTTGGACGCGATGACCACGGACAGGCCTTACCGGAAGGCTCTCCCGTTCGAGCGAGTCATTGAGGAAGTCCGCAAGTATTCAGGTAAGCAATTCGATCCGCATCTGGCAGAGCTCGTAATCAAGTCCCCTGTCATTCGACGCCTGGTCGCGGCGGCCGTTCATACCCCCCCCGTACAGCCGGCGACTTTCAACCGATCGCTTGTTACCCGGACCGAACGCGCGGCAGTTTGACAGGTCGGCGGGGCGAGAGGTTAGCCTTGGTCCCCTTGCCTGCAGAGACGCGATGCGGACTGGGAGCGCAGAGTCGGGGTCGGGCGCCTTCACGTCAGGAAGCCCTGAGCAGCGAGTAGGCCCCTAAGACCATACGCTCGGGTGTCCTCGAACAGTCTAAGGGCTTCCGCAGTCATTTCGCTGTAACGACCGAACCTCCGCTTCTCCAGCCACGCCGTGGCTGCAAGGGCCTCTAAGAAGTAAACCATGTGACGACCTTTGAATGTCTGCCGAGCTCGTTCGGCGATGGCGAACGGCTCCTCACCGCCCGATACATGCTCCGCACGGAAGATCTTCAGCTTAGATAACATGCCGCCCTCTGGCACGGCACGCTCTCGTCCCCGAGCGAGCGATTCTGCCGTCTCGATCAGTTGTAACGCGAGTGCCAGGTTCCCATCCATGAGGGCGAATTCCGCGCTCTCGGACATGAACTCCATGTTCGCCCACCAGCTGCGCCGACCTTCCATCCACTTTTTGGCTGACTCGAGACACCGGAGTGCCTGTTCACGTTCGCCAGAAAGCATATAGGCTTGGGCGAGGTTCGTGTAAGAAGACATGAGACTCCGTTGGCTGCGAATTCCGAGTCCAACCTGCAGGCTCATCTGGCCGACGCGTATTGCCTCGGCGATATTGCCTTCAAGGATGTGCAGGCCACAAAGGTTCGCCGCGGTGTACGAAAACCGGAAGTCGTCACCCATCCGCTTCGACAGCCTCAGTGCGGTAGACAGGGATTCGCGACCTGGAGCGAATTGGCACGAATAGTATTGACACACCCCTAGAGCGTTGTGCGCTAGGAGGAGGGTTACATAGTCGGGCGACTCGGCGATAAGCTCGATGGCCTTCCGTACGCAAGTCGCCGCGGGGCCGATGTCGTACCGAAGATAGTGGCACCACCCCCGTGCGTACCAAGCGGTATGAAGGCGTTCGCCGACCGGGTTGTCCAATAGACCCTCGAGTTCTCTCTTCGCCGCTTCGATTCTGCTCTCGTCTCCTGCTTCAGCCCCCGACTTGGCGTACTCGAGCAATGCCTTCGCTAGGAGCTCCGGATCGTTCGCTTTGCGGGCGGCCGCAACAGCTTTCTCGGCGACCTCGCAGTATTGGACAGTTGAGTCCTGGTTCACGAGGTACAGAGCAGCGGCATGGAGACGAGTGACTTCGGCCGCATCGCGGACCGAGAGCTCGGAACCCGCAGCAAGGTCCTCCACCAGAGGCAGCACAGCATCGCCCTTTGATTGCTCGAGGCAAGCCCTGGCAAGGAGGAGCGAGATCCTTGAGCTACTACTCGCGGAAACGTCGTGGCACCTCAGGGCAGTTAGCACCCGCTCCGCCTCATACGGCGCCCCCACCCTCAACGCCTCTTCCGCACCCGCCAACCCGTGCACCAGAGCTCGCTGCGCGTCGCCGCCCCGCAAGAAGTGCCACGCGATCTCCAGATTCAGCGACTTCCGGTCCTCCGCTGACCGGTCCGCCAGCAGCTCCGCCACCCGCCGGTGGAGGTGCTGCCGCGCCGGCGCCGCGATC
>WNGP01003613.1_pt1 | contig 12977 bp, 10 predicted proteins | sample 5407671 | NCBI WGS metagenome assembly WNGP01 (sample SAMN13153381, study PRJNA577476) | soil metagenome | isolation source: 40 cm soil or saprolite under Garry oak tree replicate 2 | place: USA:California | collected 2016-06-15 | reverse complement strand
CGCAGCAGCAAACAAAAGGCTATTGAGGCCGGCGCGAACCGAACCGCTTTTGTCATGTCCATGTTCTCCAGTCGGGTCAGCCTCAAGCGGCGGGAAGATTCAAGAAATGAATGATCGCACGCGCGCCGCTGATGAACGTCGCCGCGAGAATGGCAATGATCGCCAGAAAGAACGCGCTCTCGGCCAGAAAATTTCGTCGCGCTTCATAACCAAAATACTCGCGACTGATATTGAGGAACGACGGCCGGGAGTTGCCGATTGGACCGCCGTGGGAACGATCGAGTGAGAATGTCTGGTAACTGTAGTCGGTGATGGGGAAACGCCGTCGCGGGCGAAAAATTCTCCGAACATCGTTCGCTTCGGAGCTTGGTTTCATCCCTCTGCTCGATCTCCTCCTATAATAAAGACGCTGCCGATCCCAAATCAGATTCAACATTCTCACAAAATTCGGCGCCGGAAAGTCTCAACACCAGCTCGAACCGGAAATGTCAGTTATTGCGGCGACGATTCGGGCGTCGGCGAAGATTCGGGTTCCGGCGAGGACTCGGGCTCGATCTCTTTATGAAAAGCCTGATAAGCCTGTTGCTCCGCGGTACTCCACGGACCCTCTTGATCTACAAACCAATGCTTTGCCATATCGGCCTGGCCGATTTTCGTTTTCGTGCAGCGGCGATCGATCAGTTGATAATAGCGGTTACCGATTTTCTCATCTCGATCTTTCACCCAAAGGCCGGCTTGATTAACGACGTCCGCTAATTCTTCGGAGTTATCGGGCAACAACGCGGCGGCTTTCATCGCTAATGCGCCGGCAATGAGCCGATAATGAAAGCGGACGTCGGGCTCGATCTTGTTCGCGGCCAATCGTTGGACTTCCTTTGCCGTTGCTTTTAGCGGGATCGGCTCCTTCTTCGGTATTTGATTCCCCTCTTTGTCCAAAATGACGTGGTTGTTTTTGTCGTAGGCAACCGTTTCGTAAAAACCCGTGCGGCGCTGCTTGGCCAAGTCCGGCATCTCCGATGATCCGCCTTCGGCGAACGCGTCCGGCGCGCCTTCTGTTCCCATCAATTCCATTCCATCGTAACGCGCGAGCCATCCCGCCGTGAACCAGGCGTGCGCGCGTTCCGTTTTCGAAAGTTTTTCGTTCGCGCCGTCTTTCAATGCTTTCACATATTTTTCGAGCACCTTGTCGTAGGGTGGCGACAAATATTGTTTGGCGTCAGCGTATCGATCTTCGCGGACCAAACGCCGCCCCAGCAGGTAACGAAGCTTCACATAATAATCTTCGCCTTCTTTCGGTTTCTCGGTTGGAGGAAGGGAATCGACGTACTGCTTGAGTTCGTTGGTGGTCAGCACCCGTTCCGCAACAAAGGCGGCGTCTTCCCAAACCTTGCCTTTATATAAAGCGTCGAGCGCCTGAACGAAGTCTCCGCGCGACAAGCGAAGGCCGCCAAGATCGCCACTCGCACTTGCATAAAACCCCCAGTGACCGCCGCCGGAATAATCGAACCCCTCTGTATAATAAGGGGACGCTCTCAACTTTTCGACTGCCTGCGTCATCGTGTTGGTCGCTTCGGCTGATTTTCCGGCCCGCCGCTGCAATTTTGCCTTCAGCCAAAGCGCGGCTGCGTTGTCGCCTTTGCTCAATTCCAGCCAATGCGCAGCGCTTTTGTAATCGCCGTTGTCGTAGGCAAGCCAACCGAGATACTCTGCGTCTTCTACTCGATCCAGTTTCTCTTCCTTAATGATGTTGAGCCAGCGTTCGGACCGATTCACCGGCGCGTTCGTTTGATCGGGCGATTCCGCATCGGACAAAAAAGATGCCGCCAGGATGTGCACGGTGATCAATCGCCGCAGTAAGTGGTCCTTCGCCGCCAATTTCAATTTCGCGACTTCCTTTTGAGCCTCTTCCCGTTGCTGCTCTTCCGCCCACTTTTCTGAGTCTTCTGCCGATCTTGGACCGTAGTTCAACAATCCATAAACCGGGTCGCGATCCGGAATGAGCGCCTTCAATGAAACGACCGCTGTCTCGTCGCCGAGTGCAAGTTGGGTTAGAAAAAGTGGCGCCGCTTTTTCCGGATGATCCTGTTTCCATTCGGCGCGGCCTTCCCAGCCGTAACTGTCGGCGGCCAGGCCTAACGAATCGGCAAAACCGGCCTTGGCGAATTCGCGCGTCCGCTGAAACCATCGCGCGGCGCCTGGATAATCATCCGATTTTAGCGCGGCTTTCCCGAGCATGAACGCAGCCCAAACCGTCCGATAATGTCGATCTTGCTCAGGTCGCTTGAGCAGATTTTCCCAGGCTTTGCGCGCTTCATCCCATTGTTTGTTTCGATACGCGAGCGCGCCGCGATGATAATCCGCGAATTCGGAATCGAACTCGGCTGGGAGCGGTTTCTGCGCGCTCTCCAGCGCTGCCGACGTTGCATGAATAACATTCCGCGCATCGCCATGAGCCTGCTTCGCTTTTGTCTGATCAGGCGGCTTGATTCGTCCTTCCTTTAGCGCTGAATCAAAATCCTTCAGGTCAGCGTTCTCCGAATCTTCGTTGCCGCGATTGTCCGGCTCCTGTTCCTCATAGTTCGGCGAGGGCTTTTCTGACACTATAAGTTTCTCGGTTGCATGAAATTCTTGCGCGATCCGCCGCAGCTCGAGCTCCCAGTAGAATTCCGGCGATGCGTCTACAATTTTGCCGCCGTCATCTAAATAAACATCCGGTCCGAAATATCCGGTGGCGTGCAATCCGCCCGCGAAGCACAGCGTCGCCCCAACTGCCGCCAATAATTTAGCGAAGCGACTCACTTTGATTTTGAAAGTTCGGTCTCGAGATTAGTCGTTCGATCGAAACGAAGCCAACCTATTTTCCGCGTCGCGCCCGGCGGCAATCGCAGTCCGTGCGATGCGACTACGCTGAAGACCGCGCGATTGATCTGTGATCGAACATTCCAACCTGAAAGCGCGTCGGCGGCGGTCAATTCCGTGCCGCTCCATGTCGCCGTCACGTTTGCGCTCAATTGCTCATCGGCCTCGCCCGCATTGAAGATCGACAAATCGATTGGGTTTTCGCCCTCCTGCAAAATGTTCAGCTTGTGTTCGGGAAGCCGGCCCGCCATCACCGCGGACAATGTCGGCCAGCGCCAGTTGCGTGCGTCGGTTGCAATTGGAACACGATACCAAAGCAACTCGCGCATTTCCCGCGGTCGCGCTCTCTGCCAATCGTTGACCAGCGCCGCGATCTCGTCCGCGTTCGCGCCGAATTCTAAAATTCGCGTGCCCGGTGGCCAGAACGGCTGCACGCTGTCCATTGCCACGCTCAGCAGTTTTCCATCCGGTCCGTAACCGGCAGCACACCGATAGGTCGGCAGCGCGACCGAAAACGGCTTTCCAAATTTCGCCGCTTTCCTTACCCATTCGTGCGCCAGACGGGAGTCGGATAACGTCGTGGCCGTGCCCGCGGAAATCGGAACGGAGTGAACCTGCAAAACGTATCCATCCACTTCCCGAATGAGCGGGAGAAAATTCGAACTCGTCAACCATGCGGGGAGCACGGTGATAACAAAATGTTCCGGCTGAATGGTTGGCTTCAACATTCGCAGCCATGCCCGGTAACTCCCGAGATTCTTTTCTGCGCAATCGAAATCGAATTGAAATTCGTCAATTTTTACATCGTGCTCGCGAACTTCCGCCAAGAGCTGCTTCGCAAGATCGACAATCGCCTGCGCGGATTCGCCGTCTGAGCGAAATGGGCCGGCGAATGGCGCAACCCGAATCGCGATTGCGCAGTGCCCGGCTTGTCGTTTCAGTGCGTCCCAATCGATCGTCGCCTTAACGACCGCGGGCTTCTTTCCAGCGAGGTTGAGTTCCGCACCGAGAATGACAACGCCATCCATTCGTCGATTGGTTTCGCCGAGCGCATCGACAACTGCCGGCGTCCATTCGCGTTGCCAGACGTAACCGCGTTGCTTCAGCGGCCCGGAAATCGTTGGCTCAGTTCGGCCGCAGCCGGCGAGCGCAAATAACGCGACCAAAGAAATGATTCTCGCCTTCAAATCCAAAGCGTTCGATCGAACGTGCGATATTGAATCGCTTCGCTCACGTGTTCCGGCGCGATGTCGATCCTGTCGTCCAAATCGGCGATGGTTCGCGAGACTTTCAGGATTCGATCGTAAGCGCGCGCACTCAGGTTCAGCTCTGTCATCGCGATGCGGATCAGCTCCTGAGAATCGGCGTTTAGCCGAAGTATTCAGCCCTTCCGCGACCGCAATCATTCCGAGCGCGATCGGAAGGTCAAAGCTCGGTCCTTCCTTTTTGATGTCGGCCGGCGCCAGGTTGATCGCGGTCCGCTTGCGCGACCACTTGTACGCGCTGTTAGCAATTGCTGTTCGGACCCGATCCTTGCTTTCCTTTACGGCGGCATCCGGCAGGCCCACAATGACCATCTTCGGGTCGCCCGCGCCGGCGTTGACTTCGATTTCCACTTCGTAAGCGTCAACGCCGTAAACTGCGGCCGAATAAATCTTTGCCAGCATGGGAGGGAACGATTGGGCATAGACTTGCAGAAAATGACATAGGCGAAAAGCGGCAAATAGCCGCGCATCCCGGTGCCTTCGCCTTGGTGAACAGGTCTCCCAATTGTTTTAAGAAAAATTGAACAAAGCCACTTGGAGGAATGTCAATATTCGGAATATTTAACCTTGTTAACTAGTTTTCTTGATGTTAGGAAATCCGTTGAAGGAGCCAGCCACGAAACTAAAAGCCGGCAACTTGTCGGACCTACCCCCAATTTTTCATGAAGAAAGGCTATATGGCCGCTGAAGATAGCGATACTGGAATAAAGATTTACCTGCGTGAGATCGGGCAAATCCCGCTTTTGACGCCGCAGCAGGAGATTGAGCTCGCCGCAAAGATCAAAAAGGGCGATCGCGAGGCTCGCGCGCTCATGATCCGCTCCAATTTGCGACTCGTGGTCAAGATCGCGCACGATTACGCCAATCTCGGACTGCCATTGCTCGACCTGATTTCCGAAGGAAACATCGGTTTGATGAAAGCAGTCGAGCGTTTTGATCCCGCCAAAGGCGGCAAGCTCAGCACTTACGCAGCGTGGTGGATCAAACAATCGATCAAGCGCGCGCTGGCGAATCAATCGAAGACGATTCGTTTGCCGGTTCATCTGGTCGACAAAATCTCCAAGATGCGCCGTGTTTCTTTGCAGATGAGCGAGGAGCTTGGCCGCGAACCGACCGATGATGAGCTCGGCGAGGAGATCGGAATTGCCTCTGGTAAAGTTTCGCAGCTCAAAACCGTTTCAATCCGTCCGGCTTCACTCGATGCACCGATCAGCGATGACGATTCGACCGAGTTCGGCGAAATCGTCGGCGATGAGGATGCGCAGACACCGTTTGAGCTTTTGCGCGACAAAAACTTACGCAACGAAGTGGGCGGTTTGCTCGACGTGCTCGATGATCGCGAGAAGAAAATTATTTTCCAGCGCTTCGGCCTCGATGGCGGGAAACCGAAGACGCTCGAGGAAGTCGGCAAGAAATTCGGCGTGACCCGCGAACGTATCCGTCAGCTGCAGAACATTGCGCTCTCGAAATTGCGGCGGGCACTGAGCAAGAAGGAAAAGCCGATCGACGTCGAATTGCCGGTTGAAGCTTAACGCGAGATCGACATCGTCTTTTTGAAACGCGCGGATGCAAATCCGCGCGTTTTTATTTTGCGGTGCGCAACTGGACGCAATCGACTAACGCGTCCCGCGCGCGCACGTCGCTGATGATGACGAGACTGTCGCCAGCTGAAGTCAGCTTTTGATCGCGCAAATATTTCTGTGCGGTCTCAATCGTCACATTCGGATCATCGCTGAATTCGATCTGTATTGGGTAAACACCCCAGCAGATCGACAACTGTCTCCGGACTTCTTCGCTCGGCGTAAATGCAAAAATAGTGGCGCGTTGCGGGCGGAGATTTGAGGTATAGCGCGCCATCCTTCCATGTCGCGTGAAAACAATGATCTTGGACCGGGCTAGCGAATTGGCCAGGACAACCGCGGAGGCAACGGTTTTTTGTCGCGCGTCTTCCAGAATAGCTGATTCGGCATAACCGGCGCCGCCGCTCCGCTCAATCCGCGTGGCCACGCGATTCAAGACCTCCACGCATTCGACCGGATAATGGCCGATGCTGGTTTCGCCGCTCAACATGATCGCGTCCGCTTGTTCGAAGACTGCGTTCGCCACGTCGGTGATCTCCGCTCGCGTTGGCACGCGGTTATGGATCATCGATTCGAGCAAGTGCGTCGCGACAATCACTGGCTTGCCGAGCCGGATGCAACTCTTGACGATTCGTCGCTGAATAATCGGCAACTCTTCCATCGGCACTTCAATGCCTAAATCGCCGCGGGCGACCATGACAAGGTCGGCAGTCTTAATAATGTGGTCGATCGATTCGACCGCCGCCTGGTCCTCAATCTTAGCCAGCACCTGTGCTTTGCTTTTCTTGCGGACGAGCAAATTGCGAAGCTCCACCAAATCGCTGGGTTTGCGGACAAAACTAAGCGCGACGAAATCGACACCGAGCTCCGCCCCGAGTCCAACATCAGCAATGTCCTTCTTTGTTAGCGGCGGAAGGCTGACATGGATACCGGGTAAATTGATATGGCGCCGCGAGCCGAGTGCCGCCGGAGTGACGACTTTGCAAAGGACGCGATTTTTTTTCTTCGCGGTCACCGTGAGCTTGATTAGCCCGTTGTCGACCAGAACGGTGTCGCCGACGTTCACGTCGTCGGCGAACTTGTCGTAATTGACCTCGACCGATTTCTTTTCCGTCTTTTTCGCGTGACCAACGGTAAACTCGAGCACGTCCCCCTTCTTTAGTTCTAACGGCGTCTTCACCGGCCCGGTCCGGATTGCCGGGCCTTGGGTGTCGAGCAGAATTCCAATCGGGTGGCTTAATTCGTCCGCGAGTTGGCAAATTTGCGGAACAATCTGGCGCACCCACTCCTGTGGCGCGTGACTCATGTTCAAGCGGAAGACGTCCGCTCCGCGCGCGATCAGTTTCCTAATCGTTTCCGGCTTCTCGGTCGCCGGGCCGAGCGTGCAGATGATTTTTGTCTTCCGCATTTTCTAAAATGCTCAAGTTTGTCCGGAGGAAAGCAAAGCCCAAAAAGAAGCGGCACGCCGTGATGGCGTGCCGCGCGTAAGACTAAATCGCAGTCGTTATTTCAGCTTGCTTTGAGTCTGCTTGGCAAGATCTAGATGTTGCTGGACTACTTTGGAATACTTGCCCGCAAACGCCTTTAGGTCAGGATCAGTTCCGCTCTGTGCTTGTTTTTGGAACTCAGCCAGGTCCGCTTGATGGTCCTTCACCATCATATCCATGTAATCTTTGTCCGATTTCCATTTGCCCGGCGACTTTGCGCCCGGGAGCGTGACCCCTTCCTCCTTTGCCAGGGCCATCAATTCACTGTTCGCCTTGGAATGATCGGTCACCATCCGGTTACCGAACTTCTTTACATCCGCGTTTTGGCCATTCTGCGCCGCCAACTTGCCCCATTCAACTTCCATCATGCCGCCTTTGGCTGCGTTCATCATGAAAGTTTTGTCCGCTGCGCTTAGTTTGCTGCCGGCTTTGGCCGCGTCCTTTGCTGGAGCGGGGCTCACGTCTTTGTTCGCCCCGGTTCTTAGTGGTGGATAGGGATTAAGTGCGCTGCTTGTCGTAGCCAGGCAAAGCGCCCCGGCGCCCAACGCAACAATTGCGATTCGTGACATTATAAGATTCTTTTTCATAGGTGTGTGCAGTTTCGAATGCCGACATTCGGCATCAGAGGTTCGCATCATGACACAGCTTTGGACGGGCATGCAAGCCGGCTATTCGAGCTGGCGGAATTCGATCCGCCGCCGGACGGATTCCTCGTGGCGAACCTTCACCAACTCAACTCCGCTCCTCGCCCTGTTGGTACGACCTTTCCACCCGATCGGCCACGTCCTTGTAGCCATAATCAGCTTCGTAAATTTGTTTCATGCAATTGAGGGACCTTTCGCGCTCGCCCATTTTTTCGTAAACGATCCCGAGGTTGTAGACGATTTCCTTTTTCGTCCCATCCATCGTTAGAATCTCCTTCGCCGCCTCCTTGAATTGTTTCATTGCCAGATCCAGCATGCCGAGCTCGCGATAACAAACACCAAGCAGATTCATCGCTTTCAAGCGCGCATTTGGATTTTGTCGCGCGCGTTGCAACTCCGGCACGGCCTCGCGAAATCGTTGCGCACTCACAAAGTGCTCGCCAAGTTCAAAACGCAATTGCAAATCGGTCGGATTACGTTCCAACCGCTTTTTCACTTCTTCGATCAATATTCCGGCTCGCTTTTTCTTCGCGGCTTGAAGCTCTTCGGTTTTCTTCGCGTGCGCCGCGTCTTTTTCCCGATGTCCGGCAAGAAATTCCTCATGCGCGGCGATCTCGCGCTCTGCGCCGCGCATTTTTAAATTGGACAGCTTTCGAATAAGGCCGGCGTCGCTGCTCCCAGTTAGCTCGACCGCACGCTGGTACCATTTGATCGCTGATTCGATGTCGTCCTTTTGTTCGCACAGCGCGCCCAGTCGCCGGGCAAGATCGACATTTTGTGGTTGGCTCTGTTGAAGCCCTTGCAATTCGGCCATCTGCTGGTCGAGCGCCTCACCTGTCAATTGCATTCGACTCTGCTGCTCGAGTGAAATCGCCACATCCTTGTCTTTGATCAGTTCGCGATAACTTTCGGCCTGGGTCCAGCCGCCGCTGCTCATCGATGCCCGCGCCGATGCATCCTTTCCCAATCGCAGCGCCGCCGCGTCGAGCGGATCGATCTCTGTGATTCGATTGTAAACCTCGACCTCTTCCTCGCTTTGACCGGTCTGATGATAAAGCTGCCCCAGCTGCTGCAGCAATTTTACGTCGCGGGGATTTTCCTCGAGCAAAGTTCGCAGCGCGAACACACCAATTTCCGGCCAACCGGCCGCGACCGCGGCTTCTTTCAAGGTCAGGTTCGCCTGTCGATTGTAAGGCTCATCTTCCAAAATTTTTTCGATCATTTCGACCGCGCCCTGCGGTCTCCTCTTAATCTCACGTTGCGCTTTCATCACCGCGATCGCCGCGGTCGAAATGTTGAAGAAACTTTTTTTGCCAGCCTTTTGTTTCGCGACTTCGGCTCGGCGCAGCAATTGGCGTCCGGTCAAAAACTGCGGCTCCTGTTTCAGGATTCCCTGCAAAAGCGAAATCGCGTAACCAAAATTGCGCAGCTCGACCGCGGCCATCGCTTTCAACCAAAGACTGCGTTGGGTTTCGTTGAGTTCTTTTTCGGTTTTAACGGCCATGTTAGCGGCAATGCGCTAATGATAATTTCGCCAGCCTTGTCGTCAGCACAAATACTGTAGAGGCGGCCGTGTCGGCCGCAGAACTATGGGAATTTCAGGCGGCACTATAGCAGATCCAGCTGCGGCTTCTCGGCTTCCGTAGGCGCAGATGTCGATCTTTTCTTGCGCGTTTTCGGTTGTTGTTCGGCCACGCCGTTCGGATTTTCGAGGTGCGCCAGAATTTCTTGGGCCCGATCCAAAATTTCCTTTGGCAAACCCGCCAGCCGCGCCACCTGGATCCCGTAGCTCTTGTCCGCGCCGCCCGGCACGATCTTGCGCAGAAAAATAATCTGCTCGTTCCATTCCCGGACGGCGACATTGAAATTGCAAACGCCTTTGCGCTCGGCCGCCAGTTTCGTCAGCTCATGATAATGCGTCGCGAACAGCGTGCGGGCCTTGATCTTGTCGTGCAAGAATTCCGCCACGCTCCAGGCGATCGACAGCCCGTCGAAGGTCGATGTTCCGCGGCCGATCTCATCCAGAATGACCAGACTTCGCTCGGTCGCGTTGTTCACGATGTTCGATGTCTCGTTCATCTCAACCATGAAGGTCGATTGCCCGCGCGCCAGATCGTCGTTCGCGCCGACGCGCGTGAAAATGCGATCGACCAATCCGATCTCCGCGTTCGCCGCCGGGACGAAGCTGCCGATTTGCGCCATCAACACAATCAGCGCGACTTGCCGGATGTAAGTCGATTTGCCCGCCATGTTCGGCCCCGTCACAATCGCCAGCCGCACGTTTTCGCCATCTAACGTTGTGTCGTTAGGCACGAACTTCTCTTCCACTAAATTCTGATCGAGCACCGGATGGCGGCCATCCTTGATCACGAGCCGCAACGATTCGTTTAACGTGGGCCGGCAATAATTGAAAAGCCGCGCCGTTTCCGCTAGCGAACAGACAACATCGACAATCGCGATCGCTTCGGCGGTCCGTTGAATCGGTCCGAGTTCGCGCAGCGTTTCCTCGCGCAATTTTTGGAAAAGTTCGTACTCCAGATTTCGGGCGCGCTCGTCCGCACCCAGAATTTTGCCTTCCATCTCCTTTAACTCCGGCGTAATGAAACGTTCGCCGCCGACCGTCGTTTGTTTGCGGGTGTAATGCTCCGGCACGCTCGCCAGGTTCGATTTCGTCACTTCGATGAAGTAACCGAACACGGAATTGTAACGGACCTTGAGCGACTTGATCCCGGTCGCCGCGATCTCGCGCTCTTGAAGTTGGCTGATCCAGTTCTTGCCGTCACGCGAACCGTTCCGCAGCTCGTCAAGATCGACATCGTAACCGTCGCGAAAAATTCCGCCTTCTTTTAAAGCTAACGGCGGATCATCAACCAGCGCCTTGGTTAATTTCTCCGCCAGCGCGGGCATTTCCTTGATTTCGTTTTGCAGACGCTGCGCGAGCAACTCGACTTCGCCTTCTTCCTTTGCGCGGTTTGCGCCGAAGGCGAGGCGATCCAGCATCTTCTGCAGTTCCGCTTTTAACTTCGGGATCTGTTGAAGCGAAGCCTTCAAAGCGACCAGATCGCGCGCGTTACCGGAGGCCTGGCTCAATCTGCCGACCGCACGCTCAATATCGCGGATCGATTTCAATTCCGTCCGAATCGAGTCGAGCAGGTCCGGCTCCTGCAAAAGATCGGCGATCATTTGCTGGCGGCAGCCGAGCTCGGTCAGATCACGGAGCGGCTGCAGAATCCAGGCGCGCAATTTGCGCGCGCCCATCGGCGTCACGGTTCGATCGAGAACTGCAAACAAACTGGTGTCGCGCACGCTTCGGGATTCGACCAGTTCGAGATTGGTCTGCGTCGCTGCATCGAGCAGCACATAATCGCTCGGTGCATCGCACCGCAGCGAACTAAGATGATCGATTTTGCGGCGAAGCTGATGCTTCAGGTAATGAATGATCGCGCCGGCGGCGGCAACCGCCTGCGGCATCTGCGCGCAGCCAAAACCGTCCAGCGATTTTACCTGGAAATGTTCGCACAAGGTGAAGCTCGCGTGTTCCGGCAGGAACGCATAGCTGTCGTACTCGATCGCGTGATCGATCTGGCCCAGCGACTCTTTTTGCTCGGCGCTGACCAACAGCTCCGATGGTGATACGCGCGCGAGCCCATCCAGGAGTGCTTGTCGATCTTGTAGCTGGGCGAGGCGGAACTCGCCCGTGGTCAGATCGGCGTAAGCGAAGCCAAAACTGTTGTTGTCGGTGTAAACTGCGCCGAGATAATTCGCGCGCTTGGCATCGAGCAAATTGAGTTCGCTCACCGTGCCGGCGCTAACAATCTGGGTGATGTCGCGCGAAACAATTTTCCCCGGCTGCGGCTCGCTCGTTTGATCGCAGATCGCCACTCGCCGGCCGGCTTTGATCAGCTTCGCGATATAACCCTGCGCCGCGTGATACGGGACGCCGCACATCGGCACTTCGTTCCGCTTGGTCAGAGCGACGTTGAGCAATGCCGACGCTTCCTTCGCATCCTCGAAAAACAGTTCGTAAAAATCGCCCAGTCGAAAAAGCAGGAGCGTGTCCGCCGGGATGCTTTTCCGCAGCCGTCGATACTGCTGCATCATCGGAGTGAGCGCGTCCTGCATCGCTTAAGAATTAAATCGGAGCGACGGAATTGCGAGTTTCGAATTCGTCAACTGCTCCGGTCGGAGTCGAGACAGCGCAACATTTTCTGGCCGAGAATTTTGACATTCGGCTCCCGGAAATGCTGGCCGTGGTAGCCGGGCAGGTCATCTCGAAATAGACTGCGCTGTGGATTAGGGTTACCGCGCGTGAACCTGTTTAACTCACTCCGCCCCCGTTTGCTTCTGGCGAAGATCGATAAGGAAAGCCTGCGCGATATTCAAAAGCGCTACGCTTCTTCCACCAGCCAATACGCGAAGTACGCCGACGCCGAGCGCTGGCTCAAACGAAACATCCCGCGCATCCGACGATTGGGGCTGGATCGGTCTGACCCAAAGGAGATTCTGGATCTCGGCTGCGGCGGCGGTTTCTTTTTGTTCATCGCCAAAAAGCTCGGCCATTCCGGATTAGGCCTCGACGTCGGCAACGACCCGGTTTGCAACGAGCTTGTCGATCTTTTCGGTGTCGAGCGAAAAGTCTGGCGTATCCAGCCATTTGAGCCGCTGCCGGATTTCGGCCGCAAATTTGATTTAATCACCGCCTTTTCGACCGCGTTCCATCGCAGCGCCGATAAATCGGTCGCCTGGGGAATTGACGAATGGAATTTTTTTCTCGACGACTTGTTCGCGCGACAGCTCAAACCGGGCGGCCAGGTTTTTTTCGACATCAATTCCGGTAAGGACAAAAGATTTTTTCCCGCCGCAGTGCGCGAGTTATTTTCCCGCCGCGGCGCCGAGATCGACGGCGAGTTTGTTTCTTGGAAGCCAAAACCGGCCGTCTGAGACCGGGTGATGAACCAACCGCCAAAGCTTTGGATCGTGGCCGAGCGGCCGGTTCGATTGCTCAACGCGCTCGTTGCCGCCGAATCGCTGCGGGACCGATTTCCCGGCGGAATTCATTTTGTGCGCGATCAGTCCGACGCTTGGCAACGGGTGCAATGGCAGCCGTATTCCTGCCATTTCGATGATGTCCACACTTTCGCG
>WNGP01006196.1_pt1 | contig 12980 bp, 9 predicted proteins | sample 5407671 | NCBI WGS metagenome assembly WNGP01 (sample SAMN13153381, study PRJNA577476) | soil metagenome | isolation source: 40 cm soil or saprolite under Garry oak tree replicate 2 | place: USA:California | collected 2016-06-15 | reverse complement strand
AGGCGAAGTATTACTCGCTGACGCGCGCCGGGCGCAAACAGTTACTCGCCGAGACCGAGAGTTGGGAGCGCATGACCGCGCTCATGGCACGCCTGCTCGGCGATACGGAAGGAGGCTGATATGGAGTGGCTCCGTGTTTTCGGCGCGCGTTTGCGCGGCCTTTTCCGCAAGCGGTACCTGGACGGAGATCTTGACGCCGAACTTCGGGCGCATCTGGAGATGCTCGTGGAGGAAAACATTCGCCGCGGCATGAGTCCGATAGAAGCACGCTATGCCGCGCGGCGTGAATTCGGAGGCGTCGAACAATCCAAAGAGCTGCACCGCGAACAGCGCAGCATCCCCTTTCTCGACGGGCTCCTCGAAGACCTGCGATTTGCTCTCCGAGGCTTGCGGAATCGCCCGGGTTTCGCGTTGGTTGCGATCCTCACTCTTTCACTGGGGATTGGGTCTACCACGGCAGTCTTCAGCGTGGTCGACCGCCTTCTCTTCCGGAGCCTTCCCTATCCTCATGACCAGGAGCTGGTCAGCTTTGGTGATAAAGCGCCCTTCGAAGCGAATGAGTTCGTGCTCGGCCCGGATTACGTGGATTGGAAGAAAGGGCAGACTCCCTTTGAGTCGGTAACATCCTTGGTCCCCGGCGGGGCGGATTGTGACCTCACCGAGAAGAACCCGGTGCGATTGAAGTGCGCGCTCGTCGAATCGACATTTCTGCCGACGTTCGAAATTCAACCATTCCTCGGCCGGAATTTCACGAGCGACGAAGACCGTCCGCACGCGCCGCGCGTCGCGCTTGTTTCCTACGGACTATGGCGTTCGCGCTTCGCGAGTGACCGCCATCTTCCCGGGCGGACGATCGCACTCGACGGGAAGCCCACTGTCGTTGTGGGCGTTCTTCCGCCACAATTCGAAATGCCCAACCTCGGCCACGACGACATTCTCCTTCCCGCGGCGCTCGACGGTTCCACCGATCGCGGGCCTAATGCCCGGCAAATTATTTTGCGCGCGTTTGCGCGGCTCAAGCCCGGCATAACCATCAAGCAAGCCGCGGCTGCGATGGAACCGCTCTTCCAGCAGTCCCTGGATTATGTTCCACCGCAGTTTCAGCACGAAGTCTCCTTCCGCGTGCGCTCGCTCCGCGACCGTCAGATTCAAGACGCGCGCGTCGCCTCCTGGGTTCTTCTGGGCGCGGTCTTGGCCGTGCTGCTCGTGGCATGCACCAACGTCGCGAACCTGCTCCTCGCGCGCGCTACCAGCCGCGTGCGGGAGTTAGCAGTTCGCACTGCCCTGGGCGCGACGCGAGGACGCCTGGCTCGCCAGTCGCTCACGGAAAGCCTGCTTCTGGGATTGCTGGGAGGCCTCGCGGGTTGCTGGTTCGCGCAATTCTTGCTTCGCTTCTTTGTCTCCATCGCGCCCGAGGGTATTCCGCGGCTGGAACAAGCCTCGGTTGACGTTCGCGTGTTGCTGTTTACGCTTGGCGTCTCGCTCCTATCAGGCGTTCTTTTCGGACTAGCTTCGGCGCTAGGCCGTCCCGCGCCCGAACTGCTGCTCGGAAAGGAAACCCGCGCAACATCCCGCGGAATGCTCCGTCAAGTGTTGGTCACCGTGCAGATGGCCGTTTCTCTGATTCTTCTTGCCGGCGCAGGACTACTATTGCGCAGCCTCTGGAAGCTCGAAACCGTTTCCCTCGGGATGGACACGAAGAGCGTCATCACCGCGGGAATCAATCTTGCCGAATACCGCTATCCGGACAGCGCGAAACAGCTCGCCTTTTTTGATCAGGTCGAAGCCCGGCTGAAACGGATGCCCGGCACTACTGCGCTGGCCTTGAGCGACTCGCTGCCTCCCTCCGGCGGCATGCAGGCAACTTTCCTATCGTCCCTCGACATTCCCGGGCACACAAAATTCAGTGCGGGCACTGGCGGAATGATTGGTTATCGCTTCGTCACGCCGGGTTATTTTACTGCGCTGGGTATCCCGATCCTGCACGGCCGAGGCTTTAGCGAAGAGGACCGCGCGCCCGCGAAACGGCCTGTGATCCTTAGCGAGGCGCTCGCGAAAAAGCTCTTCCCCAATGGAGAAGATCCCTTGGGAAAATCTTTCCGCTTTGGCTTACAGACGGAGTGGCGCACCATCGTCGGCGTTGCCGGAGACGTAAAGAATAACGGGCTCGCAGGGCCCGCCGACCCCGAGTTTTACATTCCCTGGAAAAACGAGACCGCAGGATACTTCCGCTCCGGGAACCTGATTGTTCAGAGTGCCATCCATTCCGATGCCATTGCGAAATGGATTCGTTCCGAGACCGCTGCTGTCGATCCGACTGTTCCCGTGACGATTGAAGTTATGAAGGCGCGAGTCGGAAAGCTGGCGCAGCAGCCCCGCTTCACGGCTGTCCTGCTGTCTTTGTTTGCGGGCATGGGCGTGCTGCTTGCGGGGATCGGTATCTACGGTGTTGTCGGATTCCTGGTCGTGCAGCAGACTCGGGAAATCGGCATTCGAATCGCGCTCGGCGCCACTCCCCGGAATGTTCTAAGGATGGTTCTTTCGAATATGGTGCGCTGGACGGTTGCCGGGGCAGCGCTCGGACTCCTCGGAGCCTGGCTCTGCTCGCGTCTCCTGGAGTCTCTGCTGTTCGAAGTTCGCGCGCACGATCCGTTTCTTCTCTGTGCGGCTCTGCTCGTTTTACTCGCGGTTGCGTTCTTGGCCGCCTGGATTCCCGCGCGTAAGGCTATCCAAGTGGATCCCATGATGGCCTTACGTTACGAGTGACCGGAGAGCGAAGATGTTTCGCTTGGGAAATTTGCCGACCCGACTCTGGAATATGTTCCGCAAGCAGCGGCTCGAGCAGGACCTGAGTGCGGAGCTGCAAGCACACCTGGACCTTCTCACCGAGGAAAATATTCGGCGAGGCATGAATCCCCCTGAAGCGGCGCACGCCGCGCGGCGCGAATTCGGCGGCGTCGAGCAAACCAAAGAAATGTACCGCGAACGGCGAGGCCTGCCCTTCCTGGAGACGCTCTTAGAGGACCTGCGCTACGCGCTGCGCATGCTGCGAAAGAGTCCAGGCTTCACGGCCGTCGCCATCCTTACGCTGGCGCTAGGCATCGGCGCAAACACCGCGATTTTCAGCGTCATGGAGGCAGTCCTTTGGCGTCCGTTGCCTTTCCCGTATCCCGAGCGGCTTGCGATGGTTTGGGAGAACGTTCATCTCCCTCACTACCAGAACGACCAAAACACTCCTGCGCCGGGAAATTTCGCGGACTGGAAGAACCGCAACACGGTCTTCAGCGGCATCGCAGCAATCGGCTATCGCAGCTGGAATCTGACGGGGACCGGCGAGCCCGTGCGCATCGAAGGCGAAGCTTTTTCTGCTGACATTTTTTCTGTCCTCGAAACCTATCCGATGCTCGGCCGCGCATTCTCTGCCGCAGAAGATCGCCCCGGCTCCGCTCATGTCGCCCTGCTTGGCTACGGTCTTTGGGCCAACCGTTTCGCCGCCGATCCCAACATGATTGGCCGCACGATACGCTTGGACGAAGAGAGCTACACGGTCGTTGGCGTCATGCCGCTGGGATTTCGCTTCCCCGATCCAGACGACCAGCTCTATGTTCCGCTTGCGCTTACCGAAGAGCAACTCGCCAACCATGGCAGCCACTTTCTCCGCGTTGTCGCCCGGCTCAGACCTGGTGTGGCGCTGCCACAAGCTCAGTCTGAAATGGAAGTCATCGCGCAACATCTGACAACCCAATACCCGGACTCCAACACGGGCGTGGGCGTCAAGCTAATTTCCCTGCAGGATCAGCGCGCCGGGAACATGCGGCGCCCCCTCCTGATGCTTTCCGGTGTGGCTGGTTTGCTTCTCCTGATGGTCTCGGCGAACGTCGCCAACTTGCTCCTGGCTCGCGCCTCGGTCCGTGGACGCGAGCTGGCTATTCGCTCCGCGCTCGGAGCCAGCCGCGCGCGCGTCCTCCGCCAGCTTCTCGTGGAGAGCCTTCTCCTTTCCTTTCTCGGCGGCGTGCTCGGCCTGGCCTTCGCGTTTTGGGGAATCAACGTTCTTCGCGGATACGCGCCCGCCGAACAAAACCTCGCCGAAGTTCACCTGAACACCCTCGTCGGAGCATTCAATCTTGGCGTCTCGCTTCTGACTGGGCTCATCTTCGGGCTATTTCCGGCATTCCAATCTGCGCGCGGCGAAGTCGTTGACAAATTGAAAGAAGGAGGCCGCGATTCCGCTTCCATTGGACGCGTTCGCACGCGCGGGCTTCTCGTCGTCGTGGAAATGGCGCTTGGCGTCATCGTTCTCATCGGCGCGGGTCTGCTGCTGCGAAGCTTTGTTCGTCTTGAACAGATCCCTCTCGGATTTCGGCCGGATGATGTGCTCACCTTGAGAGTTATTCTGCGCGGGCCACGCTACTCGGGCCTGCCAGAGCGCACTGCCTTTTACCGGGAAACTGTCGAGCGCATGCAGTCTCTGCCCGGAGTTCGCAGTGTTGGCGCAATCAGTTTTCTTCCTCTCACCATGCAGGGCCGCACCACCGGTATCGACGTGGAAGGTCAGGCGCGTCCGGCTCCAGGTCAGGTGCCGTTCGCGGATTTCCGCTCCGTTTCTCCCGGTTATTTCACGACAATGGGAATCCCACTGCTCGAAGGGCGCGATTTTTCCTGGGACGACGCGCCACCATCCCTGCCTGTCATGATCGTCAGCCAGACCATGGCGCGGAACTTCTGGCCCCCTGGCGATGCCATCGGCAAGCGCATCAAACTTGGCGGCGTGAACAGTGGCGCACCTTGGGTCACCGTCGTTGGAATCGTTGCCGACGTGCGCCAACTCGAACTCATCAACGCGCCGCGCCCAGCCATGTATCTACCCGCTTCCCAGGACGCCGGAACGGGCGACACTTTGCGCGATTGGGTCATTCGCGCATCCGGCGACCCCGCCGCACTTGGATCAGCCATGCGCACCGCGGTTTGGGCGATTGACCCCACCCTTCCCATTTCGCGCATTCAGACCATGGAGCGTGTGCGTTCCAATTATCTAGGTCCGCAGCAATTCAACCTTGCCTTGGTTGCCCTGTTCGGCGCGCTGGCGCTGATTCTTGCTGCCGCCGGACTCTATGGCGTGGCGGCATACTCCGTTCAGCAACGCGGGCGTGAGATCGGCATTCGCATGGCCATGGGTGCGCAGGCAAAAGACGTTCTCCGCCTCGTTCTCGGGTATGGAACGAAGCTCGCGGTTCTCGGTGTTGCGGTTGGCAGCCTCACGGCGCTTGTTCTTACGCGGTTGGTGTCCAGCCTGCTCTACGGCATCAGTGAACACGACCCGCTCACATTCGTCGGTGTCGCCGTTCTGCTGGTGTCTGTCGCTGTGATGGCCTCTTATATTCCTGCGCGGCGCGCCATGCGCGTTGATCCGCTGGTCGCCCTGCGCGAGGAATAGAATAGAAAAAAACTAAAACGTATTGCATAACCCAGGTAAATCATTGATTCCATTGGCCAGGAATGGGGTTATCGAACAGCTTCTAGTTAGACTCCGTTGCTCTCGCCGGTCACCCGGGCGTGCTAGAATCACCGCGCATGAGCCGACTCTGCTCCACCCGTTTCGAGAGAGCGGCGCGCAAACTGGGCTGGATGCGCATCGCGGGCATTGATGAAGCCGGGCGCGGCGCACTGTTTGGTCCCGTCGTTGCCGCTGCGGTGATTCTCAATCCCAAGCGGCGCATTGTTGGCCTCGACGATTCGAAAAAGCTCACTTCCGAACGCAGGGCGGAGCTCGCGCCGCGCATCCGCGAACACGCTCTCGCGTGGGCGGTCGCCGAAGTGGACGCGCAGCGCATCGACGCGTGGAACATTTACCAGGCCTCCCGCCAAGCGATGACCGCCGCGCTCGAGCAACTAGCAATTCCGCCGGATTACCTGCTCATTGACGCGATGCAGCTCGACGTCTTGATCGAGCAGAAATCTTTGATTAAGGGCGATGCCCGCAGCATCTCCATCGCCGCAGCCTCGATCCTCGCGAAAACGCATCGGGACACGCGAATGGAAGAGTGGGACGCCATATATCCGCAATACGGTCTGGCGCGCCACAAGGGCTACGGCACGCCCGACCATCTCGAAGCCCTTCGCCTGCATGGCCCATCGCCGCTCCACCGCCATTCCTTCGCTCCTGTGCGAGAATCCGCCTGTTGGGCTGTTGGCGCGACGCAAACTTCGCTGCCAATGTCTTGACCGGTCAAGATAAGATCGCCAGAGAACATTCCTTGTCTCTAGCGGAATGCCATCGGGAATCAGCAGGAGAGAAACATAATGCGCGTTGTCAGCGTTTTGATTTTAATCCCTCTACTGTCCGTTGCCACCGTGTTTGTTATGGCCAAACCCGCCACTCTGGATTCCGCGACTCTACTGGCAGCGACGCCGCCGATGGGCTGGAACAGCTGGGATGCCTACGGCGAAACGGTCAGCGAAGCCGACATCCGGGCGAATGCCGAGTGGATGGCGGAGCACCTGAAGAGCTTCGGCTGGCAATACGTCGTTGTGGATTCCGGCTGGTACGTGACGAATCACTCCGCCGGCACGAATGCCGACAGCGCGCAATTCAGCCTGGATGCCTACGGCCGGTACACGCCCGCGGTGAACACCATTCCTTCGGCGGCGCAGTCGGCGAGCTTCAAACCGCTCGCCGATTACGTTCATTCGCTAGGCTTGAAATTTGGCATCCACATCTTGCGCGGCATTTCCAAGGAGGCGGTCAGAAAAAACCTGCCGATCGCCGGATCCTCCTTTCACGCTGTGGATGCCGCCAATACGTCCGACACCTGTCCGTGGAATCCTTTCAATTATGGGCTGGACGCCGGCAAGCCGGCAGCACAAGCGTATTACGATGCCCTTGCCCAACAGTACGCCGGCTGGGGCGTGGACTTCCTGAAGGTCGATTGCATCGCTGACCATCCCTACAAAGGAGATGAGATTCGCCTGATCAGCCAAGCGCTCGGCAAAACAGGGCGGCCCATGGTCCTCAGTCTTTCGCCGGGGCCCGCGGCCTTGGAGAAAGCGGAGGAGCTGCGCCAGTACGCGCAGATGTGGCGCATTTCAGACGACGTCTGGGATCTCTGGCACAGCGGCACACAGTTTCCTTCGGGCATCGGAAATCAATTTGCCCGGGCCGCGAAGTGGGCTGCCTTTTCCGGACCCGGCCATTGGCCCGACGCAGACATGCTTCCCATCGGGCGCCTGGAACCCGCCGCGGGGTGGGGAAAGCCGCGCGCCACACGGCTGACTCAGGATGAGCAGCGCACGCAACTCACGCTTTGGTCGATCTTTCGCTCGCCGCTGATGATGGGCGGAAATCTGACCCTCTGCGATGAATGGACGAAGTCATTACTGACCAATGCCGAAGTGCTCGCGGTGGACCAGCACTCGACCGCCAATCATGCGGTCCTCACGACGGAAAAGGCCGCCGTGTGGCTCGCGCGTCCGGCATCAGGTGATGGGTATTACGTGGCGCTCTTCAATCTCGACAGCGGCGCTCAGACCTTCGACTATTCGTGGAAAGAGGTGGGGTTGCCGGAGACGAGCTATCGCCTGCGGGACCTCTGGGAGCACAAAGATCTTGCCCCTGCGGAATCACTCACCGCCACGCTGGCGTCACATGCATCGGTGCTCTACAGAGTTTCGAGCCGCTGAGCATATCGCGGAGCTTCGCCGGTAGTCGTGGGAGTATCATGAGCTGTCAATGAGCTGTCAATGAGCTGTCGCACCGGCCCGTGCGCCCAGCTTCACTACTTACTTGGCATCGTTGCAGCTGATCCGTTGATCGGACTGGATCGCCGAACGGTATCACCATCCCTCACGCCATAAGCCCACCGCCGGCCCGGAACCAGAGGAGTGCGATGGAAAAAGAGTTCCTTCGTTTATTCGCCTTGTGTTCGCCGTGAATCTCCCGGGAAGAAGGGGATAACTGCCTGCTCACAGGCAGTTCTGCGCACATTGACTTGCCTTTTTCCCCCCTGTTAGCGTAACCAAGTAGCGTTACGAGCCGTTCCGCTACCGCGGCAATTCGAGGAGAAACTGTGGGGCAGACTCCGAGGGGAGATTTGTCTTTATTCGCGCATGGCCTATAACAAGAGCAAGAACGTTGAAACCGCACAAAAGCTGCTGAACCAGGGCAAAGTCGCCCAGGCCATAGCCGAATACCAGAATATTCTGAAGTACGAGCCTCGCGACCAGGTCACGCTAATGACCATCGGCGAGCTGTACATCCGCCAGGGCGAGACGTTTCAGGCCATCGACTACTTTGAGCGCCTTGCGCAGATTTTCGTGGGCGACGGTTTCCTGACAAAGGCCATCGCGGTATACAAGCGCATCGCCAAGCTCGCTCCCGAAGAGATTCGCCCCCTAGAGAAGCTTGCCGACCTCTACGTTCAACAAGGGGTGATGAGTGAGGCCCGGCCCCTTTTCCTGCAACTGGCGGAGATTCACCTCAAGAATAACCGCCAGCCGGAAGCCGTCAGCCTCTTGAAAAAACTTCTGCAGGCGGAACCCGATAATCTCCGCATCCAGATCCGTCTCGCCGATCTGTACCAAGCCATGGGCCAGACTCGGGAGGCCATTGAGGCTTACGTCTCCGCTTCGCAGCGTGCCTTGGCACGCGGTGACCATGGAGAAAGTGAGAAGCTCGCGGACAAAGCCATCAAGCTCGAGCCCCACAATCTGGCGGCGGTGATCATCAAAGCACGGTCGTATTCTTTACAGGGCAATCTCGCCAAGGCCGGGCAGCTCCTCGAACAGGTGGCCGATCTCGAAAAAGGTGGCGAGCAGACCGAACTGCTCCTCGATCTTTATCTCAAGAATTCCGATTGGGACCAGGCCACGGCGCTTGCTCATCGCGTATTTGAAGCTGACGCGAAAAATTTTGGCCCGATGCAAAAGGTGGTCGAAGCGCTGCTGCAGTCCGGAAATGGCGAAAAAGCCATGGGAATCCTGGAGAAGTCGCGGCTGTCTATGATCGATGCCGGGGAGCATGAGGTTGTCGGGAAACTCCTCAACGAGCTTGCGGCCAGCATGCCTGGCAGTATCGAGCCGCTGGAATGGCTCGTGGAATTGTACGGCCGCACCAGCGATTCCTTCCGTTTGCCCGATGCGCTGGCGCATCTGGGTGACGCCCTGGCGGCCCATGGCCAGTGGGAAGGAGCGAAGAAAACCTTCGAACTGCTGGTGGACCGCGAACCTGAAAGCGATTCGGCTAAGCACAAACTCAACGGCGTGCTCCGCAATATGGGACTCCTGCCGGCGGAACAGGCGAAGGAGCTTCAGGGGGAGCACTTGCAGGCGGATATTGCGAAACCGTCCGCTCCCAAGCTGCGTTCCGACGAGGGAGAATTCGCTCCTGAAGTGCAAGCCAAGCCGGCAGCAGCGTCTGGCGAGCCGGCGCTCGACGAAGAGACGCAAAAATTCATAGCGCAGTCGCTCACCGACGTCGACTTGTTTGCCAGCTACGGCCTCACGCAGAAAGCAATTGGTTTGCTGGAGGCTATCCTGCGCCGCGCGCCGCGCCACACCCCGACGCTAGAAAAACTGCTCGACTTCGTCCTTGGCGCGGGCGATGACCGGCGCACTGCCGAACTTGCCGCACACTTGCAACAGATCCACAGTGAAACAGGCGACAAGCGCAGTTCTGAACGATTCGGGGAATTGCGTCGCCGCTTCCAGCGTGCTGCTGGTTTGACGGACGAAGAATTGGCGAGTGCCGTTCCTGCGGCACGACCCGCATCGGCAAAAGCTGCTGAGCCAGGGTCGGCGGATGTTTCGATACGCGAGATTGCCGCGGAGCCCGCTCCGGCAAAACCTGCGCCCGCCACGTGCCGCGGAGCCCGCTCCGGCAAAACCTGCGCCCGCCACGGCCGCTCCCGTGGAAGAAGCGCGTCCCGAGCCAGTCGGAGTGAACTCCGCTCCCCTGCAGGCGGAAGTGCAGGAAGTCGATTTGTCCGACGAATGGGAATCCCTCCTCCAAGCGTCGCGCCACAGCGAGGCGACGGTCGAGGCTCCCGCCCCAGTGGCAGCCAAGCCCACGTCGGGAACCACGCATCGCCAGGAGCCGGGAGGCGTGGAAGAGTTTCAGATTTCCGAGGAACCTGCGACCGTCTCGCCGGACGATGTAGCCGCCCCGGCCGGGTTCGATGTTGCCGGTGACGCTCCCGCGATTCCTCTCGAGCCCGAAGCCATCGCCGAAAAATCGGCGGAGACGCGCGAGGCGGCCAAGCCTAAAGGGGTACCTGCGGCTAAAGCTCCACAGAAATCTCCCCGGACAAGCGAGCCCGACTTTGAGCTGGAGGAGGAGTATGAACTCGTACTGGAGGCGGAGCCTCTGGTCCCGGCGTACGACCAGCGGCCACCCGAGAAGCCCATGGCTCCTCCCCAGCCGCAACCGGCCGCGCAAAACGCCGGGCCAGCGCCACCCGCGGGCAGCGGTTTTGCCTCCGATCAATTCCTGGCCGATCTTGCCAACGAAATCGATCAGCTTGGCATTGGCGAGCTCGCACCAGGATTTTCGGGAGCGATGCCCAATGCCCAGCCGGCGTCCGTCGCGAAGCCAGAAGCAGCGCCCCCGCAGTCTGGCGAGTCCGGCCCGCTTAAGGAAGTGTTCGACGAGTTCCGCGCCGAACTCGGTGAGATGGGCGTGGAGGACGAGGACCTGGAAACGCATTATAACTTGGGTATCGCGTTTCGTGAGATGGGGCTCCTCGAGGAGGCCATCAGCGAGTTCCAAAAAGTTGCCAAAGCCAACGAGCGCGGGCGCGCTTTCCGCTACACCATGCAATGCTGCACGCTTCTCGGGCTGGCCTTCATGGAAAAGGGCCAGCCGGCCATCGCCGCGATCTGGTACGAGCGCGCGCTGCAGACCCCCGGCAATGATCCGGAAAGCACGCTCGCCTTGCGGTATGATCTGGGCGTGGCTCAGGAATCGGCGGGCGAGCCTGAAGCGGCGCTGAAAAGTTTCTTCCAGGTCTACGCGATGAACATCGACTATCGCGGCGTGGCCGAACGCATCGCTGCACTTCAGAAGCCCATCCGTCGATCCTGAATCTTTCCTGACAGGATTGGATTCCGCTCACCCATGAACCGGGTTTATCACGCACTATTGGTCGTTCTTGCGTTCGAAATGGGCGCCATGCTCCTCTATCTGCCGTGGTCCGGCTATTGGGAGCAAAATTATTTTCTCAGTCACTATCCTTCGCTCATGCGCTTCGTGCTTCATCCGTCGTTTCGCGGCGTGGTGAGCGGCGTCGGCGTTTTGGATATCCTCCTGGCAATCGGCTGGATCGGTTCGCGCCCGGGGCCTGATCGTGTCCCGCGTCAATAACTCATCTTGTGGCTTCCGCCTTTGCTACGTGACGGACCGGAATAGCCTTTCCGGAGGCGAGGCTCGGGAGGCGCAGGAAACTCTCTTGTCGAAGATTGAAACTGCCGCGGCCGCGGGTGTCGATTGGATGCAGATTCGGGAGAAAGGTCTTTCGGGGAGAAACTGCGGCTTGCTCACGCGTAAAGCCTTGCAACGGGCCGCAAAATCTCTTGCCAGCAACGCTGCTCCAACACGCATTCTGGTGAATGATCGGCTAGATGTTGCGCTCTCGGAGGGCGCCGGCGGTGTGCACCTCGGCGAGAACAGCCTGCCACTGCCCGAAGCGAAGCGGCTCGTGAAGGCCCAAGCCTTAAGCCAGGAATTTTTGATTGGCGTTTCCTGTCACTCTTTCGATGCTGCGAGATCGGCAGCAAGTGGCGGCGCGGATTATCTTTTTTTTGGCCCCATCTTTGCCACGCCATCGAAAGCGGCATTCGGCGCTCCGCAGGGGCTTGAGCGGCTCGCGGAAGTTTGCCGCGCGGTCTCTATCCCGGTGCTGGCCATTGGCGGGATTACGTTGGCGAACGCCTCGGCGTGTCTGGCGGCTGGCGCGGCGGGGATCGCGGCAATTCGCCTTTTCCAAGACGCGCGGGACATAAACGCTCTTGTTCAGTCACTGCGAGAGCTGACACCCTGATCAGCGCTCCATCAGCCGGCGGAGCAGCCGTATCTGTCCGGCATGATAAATATCGTGAAACGCCACGCCGTAGAGTTGAGGCAATAGTTTCGCGGCCCGCGCGGTGCGCAATACTTTGCTTGCCATCCCGTGCAAGGCCCGGTGTTCTCTCTCAAGCAACTTCTTATCGGCGCTCCAAGCCGCATCATTCAAGTTGCCTCGTTCGGGCCTGGTAAAGAAATTGCTGCCCTTCAGCGCGAAAGAACCGCGCTTCCCGCCTTCGATTCTTCGCCGCACGGCGTACTTCCAGTACGCCGCATGGAGCATCTCTTCCCAGATGTTGTGCCGGCCCGGTCCGGGACGCCACGCGGCTTGCTTCGCACTTATTCCTTTGATGGATTGTTTGAGATTCGGTCCATGCCAGGTCTTTTTCTCGTAGGCTTCTTCGAGCAGCGCGAGCACGAGCTTTCGGCAATCCACGGGGCCTCCTCATGGGGCGTCAGTGAGAGAAAGAATCCCGCAAAGGATGGCGCGCCAGCTCTATCGTGTCAACGCCCGGCTCTCTTGCTGTAAAGGAATTGTCCCGCGGCCCGAAGAGTCCGGCTATTCTCCGCTCTCTTGCTTTTCTACCGTTGCCGTTCCGCCGCCTCGATCCGTTCAGCCACCGTCCTGCCGTCATACGCGTAGATACCTATGCCGATGCTTACACTGAGAGCCGGCTTATGCGCATCACTTCGCAATCCAGTCTCGATGCGCTGCGCGACCTGTTCGGCCATGCACTTGTCTCGGTCGATCAGCACGAGTGCAAACTCATCGCCGCCGTGACGCACGCCCAGGTCAATTGGCAATCTCTATGGAATGATCCCCATCAGCGTTTGGCAAGGCAGGGAGAGGTAACTTCCAGATGACAGTGGTTTGCGAAAGATATCGGACTAAGTTAGTCTGATTTCATTGTTGCAATTCATTTGCAAG
>WNGP01003610.1_pt1 | contig 12980 bp, 14 predicted proteins | sample 5407671 | NCBI WGS metagenome assembly WNGP01 (sample SAMN13153381, study PRJNA577476) | soil metagenome | isolation source: 40 cm soil or saprolite under Garry oak tree replicate 2 | place: USA:California | collected 2016-06-15 | reverse complement strand
TTCGCGCGACGGATTCATTGGACAACGACCAAATTGATTGGTGCTCCAGCAATAACTCCACGCCATGCGCGCTGAGAGTGATCACCAAGCCGCTGCTGATAACCAACATGGGCGCGCACTACTTCATGAGCGACGGCGAGTACTTTTTGAGCCAGGCGAAGAGCGTCGACAAGGATTTCATTACGATCGAAGGAGCGACTCATGGCATCGGCCCGTGCACCGCTTGCACGGGCGGGCCTTATCCGAACGTCGTCAAGAATTTCTATAATTACGTGGCGGATTGGATCAAGACCAGATTCGGAACATAGAGATGCGAGGTCCATATCACCAGGCTTGAGGTCGCGAAATGAATTTCCTATCGTTCTATCGTTAATGGGGGCGTTATATATGTCTAGGTTTGGACTTTTTTCAGTTCGTGTCACTTTAATATCGGTCCTATTCATCTCTCCAGTTTTCGCTCAAACAGCGGTCATGAAACAGTTTTCCCAATTTTCCGGTGGGGGACAAGGTTTGTATTGGGTTCCGAGCAGCGGACCGGTCTCGCACACCGCTTTTTTGGCGATCCATCGTACGGGCGACTTTTTAAGCCATGTGTCGACCCAGGAATTGCCAAGGCGTGGATTCAGTGTTCTGGGAATGAATTCGCGGTTCAAGAATAACGAGGCTTCGGTCAATTGGGAACTCATTGCACTCGACGTGCGTGCCGGAGTGAGGTTTCTGCGTAGCCAGCCGGGCATCACCAAAATCATACTGATCGGTCACAGCGGCGGCGGTCCCACCACTTCGTATTATCAGGCGGTGGCTGAAAACGGCCCGGGTTACTGTCAAGGGGCGAACAAGCTAAGCCAGTGCTCGAGCAGCCAGCTATCGGGCTTTTTACCGACGGACAGGGCCGATGGAATCGTGTTCATGGACGCGCATCCAGGCAACACGGTGAACGGGTTGCGTAGCCTCAATGCTGCGGTTTCGAGCGAAAATAATCCCAGGCAGCTAAACACCGCACTCAATCCGTTCGATGAAAAAAATGGTTTCGATCCCAACCCGCAGGGCGATTCAGTTTACTCGTCAGCGTTTGTGCAACGCTATACCGATACCCAATCGCAGCGAATGAATGATCTCATTGCCGCCGCCCAGCAAATGCAAGATGACATCGCAAGCGGTAAGAGCCTGCCGACGGATAACGATGCTTTTATCGTGTACCACGATAGCGCAAGACTTTCCGACTTCAGCACCGGCGTCTGGAAAGGCACGCTACACCCGGCGAAATTACTCAAGAATAACGGGACCATCGATGCGACGCAGGTTGTCAATACGGTTAGGGTTCCGGACGGTCCCGGTAATCGAGACACCGACTCGCAACTGAGCGGGGGCCTGTTCTTGAATCTAACGTCGTTTTTAAGTGCCAACTCGATTCGTTCCACGAATTCGTTGACCAGTATCGACTGGTGTTCGAGTAACAACTCGACCCCGTGCGCGGTATCGCACTTATCGCCCTCGTTGCCCATATTGGTGCTATCGATGCAGGGTCATTACTTCATTCGCGACGGAGAACAAATCTTTGAAATGTCGACAAGCAGCGATAAGGATTATGTGGTGATCGAGGGCGCCACCCACGGGTTGGGGCCATGCACGGCGTGCTCCGCGCTTCATGGGGGAGCCGACTACAGCAATGCGCGCATAAATCTCTTTAATTATGTCCGGGATTGGGCCAACGCTCGCTTCTGACAGCGATCGAACACATCGAAATAGATGTAAAAACGCCGGACGCTGACATTAGCTCCGGCGTTTTCGTCCTCGCCCTTACGAATTTGTCGGGCATGCGTCATCCTAGTCTCCCCAGTTGAAAAACTCGCGGTTGCCGCGCATCGCTCCCACGCGCTCGATGAGTAGGTCGAGGTCGCGATCCTGGCTCACGAAGTTGAGCTTTTCGGAATTCACGATCAGGACGGGGCTCCCGGTGAAATGATAGAAAAAATGGTTGTAGCTGTCCGCGAGCAGGGCGAGATACTCCCCGGTGATCGGCCGCTCGAATTCTACGCCGCGACGGCGCACGCGTTCATAAAGCGTGCGGGGGTCGGCCTGCAGGTAGATGACGAGGTCGGGCCGGGGGGCCTGGGGACTGAGCGCATCGAAAATCTGCTGGTACAGGTGCAGCTCGTCCGCCGAGAGCGTCAGGCGCGCGAACAGCGGGTCTTTTTCCAGGAGAAAATCGCAGACAGTGAGCCGGGTGAAGAGGTCCATCTGGGCGAGCTCCCGCAACTGGCCGATCCGCTGGAAAAGAAAAAACAACTGGGTCGGCAGAGCGAAGCGGGGCATGTCCTGGTAGAAGCGCGGCAGAAACGGATTCTGCTCCGGATGCTCCAGGACCAGGGTCGAGTGCAGGCGGCCGGAGAGACGCTTGGCGAGGCTCGTCTTGCCGACGCCAATCGGCCCTTCGACTACGACGTAGTGATATTTCGAGAGCGGCACGGGGCTGGGGCTCGCGGAAAGGGGCGCCCATCATACACGCGCAGCAAGAGAGGGCTCGCGCGGCGCTAACGCCACAGATCGACGGCTTCGCCGCGCCTGCGCAGTTCCTCGGCGCGCGCCTGGAGGAAGCGCTGAAAGTTCGGCTCGCGCAGGTAGGCCCCGCTCGCGACGTATTCGAGCGAGCCCCAGAGGTGGAACGGCCGCAGGTAGGCTTCGATGCGGAACGCCTCCCTGCCGTCCGCGCCGAAGAAAACCACCGAAGGCGTGTAGGAGAGGCCGAGCGAACGCGCCCAGTCTTCGGCCGGGAGCCGGTCTCCCTCCGGAGTCGTCACCGGAGTGCGATCCCCGAGCGCGAACCGCGCCACGTCGAAGCGCTTCAGCGACTCGGCGATTCCCGCGCGGCGAAAGGCCTCGCGGTGCAGCTCGTCGCAGGCCGCGCAGGACGGCGTCTCGAAGAAGACGGCGAGCGGCTTTGCGCCGCGCCTGCGCAGATCGTAGGGCGGTTTGAGGAAGAAGGGCTCGTCGTGCAGCTGCTCCCCGGCCGGCTCCCGGACCGCGGTGCGCAGGTACTCGGCGAGCGCGATTTTCCTTTCCCTGCGACCGGCGACCCAGTCGAGCACCGCCTCGAAGCGGTGCGGCGGATAGTAGCCGTTCAACCGCGCCACGATCCCGCCGCGCTCGTCGAAAAAGACCAGCGTCGGCGTGAACTGTATTTTCAGGAAAGCCGCCAGCCGCTTCTCGGTGAATTTCCTTCCGTCCGTCCAGGTCACCTCGCGGTCGCCCCAGATGTTGAGCGAAATCGCGAGGAAATTCTTTCGCGCCTTGTCGGCGATTGCCTTCTGGCTGAAGTTGGTCAGGATCAGTTCCTTGCAGTAGGGGCAGCCGTTCTGCTCGAAGAGAACCATGAGCCGCTTGCGCTCGCGCGCGGCGTTTGCCACGTCTTCCCGGAAATCGAGGAGAGTCTCGGTGAACCACGGCGGCAGGGCGACCGGCCCGGCGGTCCCGGCGGCCGCCGCGGGACTCGGAAGGAGGAAAAGGCAAAGGAGCAGCGCGGGCGGCTTCATCGGTGCGTGCCGTCGCGAGTCAGCCCTGAAAAATGAAGTACATCGCGCTAATGATAGCTTATCCAATCTTCTCTATTTTCTGATCGGTGCAAGCGGCGAGCAGCGCCTCGGCGCGGCCTTTGCCCGGGATCGCGATGTGCGGCGCGATCTCGGCGAGGGGTGCGAGCACGAAGGCGCGCTCGTGCATGCGAGGGTGGGGAACGACGAGCCCGGGCTCGGCGATCACACGGTTGCCGTAGAGCAGCAGATCGAGATCGAGCGTGCGCGGCGCGCCGGGGAATTCGCGCTTGCGGCCGAAACGCGTCTCCATCGCGAGCAACGCCTCAAGCAGGGCCCGCGCACCCAGCGCGGTCTCGATTTCAACGACCGCATTGATGAAGTCGGGCTGCGCGACTACGCCCACCGGCGCGGTGCGGTAAAGCGAGGACGCGGCGAGGAGCCGCGTTCCGGGCAGCCCGGCGAGCGCCAACAGGGCGCGGCGTACCTGGGCTTCCCGATCGCCGAGATTCGCCCCCAGTCCTACGAAGGCCTGCATCGATGCCGTGTTCTCATCCATCGTGGGTAAAGCGCCACGCGTCTTCGCCTCCGCGCAGAAGGAGCGGCGCATCGGCTGAGCCGCGCCACGCGCCGACGCGGGGAATCCAGTCCTCTGCGGTTGCCGGGGCCGCGTTTTTGGCTTCGAGCGCGCGTTCGCAGCGAACGGCCCCTGCGACGGCCGTTTCCTGAAACAGGCACCAATCGCTGCGATGCGCCCCGCCGCCTGAGCCGGATTCCTCCACGCAGCCGACCAGAACCCTCGCGCACTCCGCGAGCCAGCGTTGCGCCAGTTGCGGCAGCGAGGGCCAGGCGTCGGGGGCGAGATACAGGCAGGCGGTGCGCGTGACCGGATGCGAGCGGGCAAGCAGCGCGCCCGCCAGATGCGGTTGCATCGCGATGAACGTGAACGGCATGGCCGGCTCGCCGCGCCTCAAGTCTTCGTCGAGTGCGGCGCGCGTGGCATCGAGCGCGCCGAGCCCGGTTGCCCACAGGACCCCGAGCGGGCCGTCGCCGTCTGCGGTATCGAGACAGGCTTGCGCGCCGAGCAGGCAAAGCTGCGCGAAGCGGCCGGCGCGGCGCAGCTCGGAGGCGAAGCGCGCCCGCACCCGCGCCGGAAAGTCACCCGGCGCGACGCGCAATGCCGTTGGCGCGAGCAAATACACTGTCAGCCCGCCTTTTCCAGCGCCAGGCTCATCACGCTTCCGCCGAACCCGGAAAGATTGAACAGCACGCGGCGCAGCCCTTTAGCGTCGCCGCCCGAGGGCGCGAGGCCGAGCTCCTCGTCGGCCTTTGCAAATCCCCAGGTCGCGGGCACGCGCCCGCGCGCGAGGCTCGCGAGGAGCAGTGCGAGTTCCGCGGGCCCGCTCGCCCCCAGCGTATGGCCGAGCGCGCCCTTCAGCGAAACCGTCCTTGGCACCGGCGCGAACACTTCGCGCACCGCGTTCGCCTCGGCCGAATCGGCCAGGCGCCCGCCGCCCGATTGCAGCTTGATCAGATCCACAGCGGCGCTCTCCCAATGCGCACCGGCCAGTGCGGCCCGCATCGCGTTTGCAATCTCGGCGCCGTCCGGAGCCGGTCCGGTGACGCTCGCCGCGTCCATCCCGGTGGCGAGCGCCGCGATCCGCCAGGAGGCGGGCACCGAGGACACGAGCACCGCGGCTAGCGCTTCGCCCAGGACCAGACCGTCGCGCTCGCGGTCGCATGGGCGCGCGGCCGTCGCCGAGAGCAGTTCCAGCCCCGCGAAACCCGCCACGGTCAGACGATTGGAAAACTCCACGCCGAGCACCAGCACGTCGCGGAATTCGCCTTCCGCGACCAGACCGAGCGCGATGTCGAGCGCGCTCAGGCCCGAGGTGCAGGTGGTGCTGACCGCCGTCACCGGGCCGCGCACGCCGAACCCTCTTGCGAGCCTCGAGGAAAACTCGAACGGGGGCTCGAGCGCCGCCCAGCCGCCCTCGTCCCACGCGCCCACGGAAAAGGAGGACGAGCCGACGATGCACGGGAGCTCCGTCCATTGCGCCGGAGCGAGTGCGGTCCCGCGCCGCAGGTCCTCGGCTACCGGGCGAGCGATGGCTTCGGCGCGTTTTCTCCAGTCTTTCCCGGCGACCGGAATCGCGAAATAGGGCCAGGCTCCGCCGATTTTCGTGTTTCGGGCCGGCGCGACGGGCGCGCCCGCGAGCCGTTCGACGGCCGCCTCGAGATCCGGTCCGAGCGCGCTCGCGAGCGCACAGGCGCGCACGAAGGCTCCGCTCATGCGCGTTTCTGCAGCAAGTGATCCGCGAGATTGCCGACGCAGGCGAGGATGCGCCGCGTGTCCTTGCTGTCGGTGAGGCGCACGCCGTAGCGCTTCTGCAGGGCCATCGACACCTGCAGCGCGTCGAGCGAGTCGAGCGCGAGCCGAGTCCCCGTCCCGAAAATCGCTTCGTCGGGGGAAAGGGGCGGCGCCATCGGCGCTTTTTCCGTCGCCTCGAGGATGAGCGCCGTAAGATCCGCGATCAATGCGTCGCGAGGCGTCATTGCGCGGAAGTCAGGACGCGGCGCCGGTGGTGCACCCACAGGGCGGCGGCAAGCAGCGCGGCCGCGAGTGCGAGCAGCTTGGCGCAGGGCGCGGCGATGTCGGCTGCGCCGCCCTGGCGCAGGATCACGGCGTGGAAAGCGTCCAGGGCCCACGCCATCGGCGAGACCTCGGAGAGCTTCTGCATGGCTTCGGGCATCACGAAGCGCGGCACCATGATGCCGCCGACGGCTGCGGCGAGGATGTTGCCGACGCCGCCGATCACGGTTGCCTGCTCGAGCGTGCGCGAGCACACCGCGACGAAGAGGCCCCAGCCGATGGCGGCGAAGCTCGTGCAGGCCGTCACCGCCGCGAGCAGGTCCCAGCGCGCGGGGAGCGCGAGCGTTTCGCCGCCGAACCAGGGCACGAGCGTCCGTCCGGCGAGCAGCATCAGCGCGGCTTGAGCGAGATTGACGGCGAAATACGGCGCCACCTTGCCGAGCAGCAGCATCGAGAACGGGACCCTCAGGCTCACCAGCCGCGCAAGCGTGCCCTCGCGCCGCTCCACGACGAACAGCGAAGAGATCGGCATCACCACGAAGAACATCCCGAAGATGAGCCAGGCCGGCACGTTCTGCTGCACCGAGGATGGGCGTACGGAGCTGCCGATCGTTTCGATGGAGAGCGTGGCCGCCCGCTTCAGGTCGAACGCGTCCGGATCGGCGGAAATACCCGCGCGGCGCATCATGGACGACACGCGCAAGCCGAGCGCCGCGCCGAGAACGCGCTGCCGGAAGGCGAGGAGCTGGGTCGGCAGCAAGGCCGGATCGGCGAGGAGCGTGAGCTCAGGCGGCGTATTTCTCCCGTCGAGCGGCGCGCTCAGGGCTCGCTCGAAATCGCGCGGCACGACCAGGACGAGCGACGGCGTTCCGCGGCGCACGCCGTCACGCGCCGCGGCTTCGTCCGCCGGCGCTGGCGCGGCGCGAAATCCGTCGCCCGCCAGGCTCTGCGCAAGGCGCTCGGCGAGCTTTGGATCGGCCGCCATGATGGCGAACGCGGTCTGGCGCACGGCGCCGCCCTTGAAGACGTCGCTCAGGGCGAGCGACATCACCACGATGAACGCCGCAGGCATCAGAAACAGCACCGCGAGCCCGAGAACGTCGCGCGAAAGTGCGAGGATTTCCTTTTCCCACAAGGCGAGGAGACGCCGCATTTCAGTCACGCAGCGACCGGTGGGTCAGCTGCATGAAGAGCTCTTCGAGGCCCGAGCCGTCCCGGATCACGTCCGACAGCGCGCCTGAAACGAGTACGCGTCCGTGGTCGATGATCGCCACCCGGTCGCAGATCGCCTCGACCTCTTCCATGTAGTGACTCGTGTAGACGATCGTGCGGCCCGCTCCGGAAAGCGAGCGGATCGACTCCAGCAGAAAGGCGCGCGACTGCGGATCGACTCCCACGGTCGGCTCATCGAGAAGCAGGATCTCCGGCTGTCCGAGCAGGCCGATGGCCAGATTCAAACGGCGCTTCAAGCCGCCTGAAAGCCGCCCCGCGCGGCGCGCGAGCGTGCTTTCGATGCGCGCGAAGCGGGCGGCTGCTGCGATGCGTTCCTTGAGCCGCGCTGCGCCCAGGCCCTGCACTGCGCCGAAGAAGCGCAGGTTCTCCGCGCAGGTCAGCATGGGGTAGAAAGCGTATTCCTGCGGCACCAGCCCCAGGCTGTGCGGCCGGCGGCGGCGCAGGGCCTCGAGCGGCTCGTCGTCCGCGCTGATTTTTCCGGTCGCCCCGCGCAATTGCCCCGCGAGGATCGAGATCAGCGTGGTCTTGCCCGCGCCGTTCGGTCCGAGCAGGCCGAAAATTCCACCCGCGGGTATGGCAAGAGTGACCTTGTCCAACACGGTTTCACCCCGGCCGGGGTAGCGAAACGACAAGGCCTCGAGGTTCAGCGTGCCCATGCGCGCCGGGCGCGGTCCAGGCTCTGGAAGAAAAACCTTTCGTCGGCGGCCAGGGCGCGAAGGCGCGCCGCCAAAGCCGGCGGGGCGAGCGCGTCGCGGCCGCGGATCATGCGCGCGGCAGCGAGCGCGAACTCGCGCCAGCGGTCGCCGATTTCGACGAACCGCGAGGCGAAACCTTCGAGCGCGGCGTAGCCGGTCTTGGCCGCCAGCTCCTGCAGGAACGTCGCGTACAGGAAACGGAAGCCGCCGCCGCCGGTTCCGATCTCTTCCTGCATGCGCACGATGTTGCCGATGTAGAGGCGCGAGTGCCCGCCGCCGCTCGAAGCGGAGAGGCGCTCGACGCGGTTCGCGAGCATCTTCATTCCGCGCACGCCGACGAAGGGCAGAGGCGCGAGCATGATGCGGGCGGTGCGCGCCAGCGCCCGTTTGCCGAGGAGCGCCCAGTCGGGCTCGGTCGGCGGGGTGGTCATGTAATACAGCAGCCCCCTGGGCGCAAGCGCGCCCTTTGCGAAGCGCGCCCTCTCGAGGTCCTTGCGCGCGCAGCGAACCGGCGTCTCGCCCACCGGATCGCTGATCAGGTATTCGTCGCCCTCGCGGCCGTAGACGAGGAGATTGTGCGCGTTGAAGTGGAAACGGAGATCCGGCGGAAAATAGGGGAGCCAGAACACCGAGGTCTGCAGCCCGACCAGTGTCCCCGCGGCCAGCAGCGCATCGAGCCGCGCCGACCCGGCTGAGGGCGAGCGAAATGTCTCGAAGCGCATGCCGAGTCCCAGTCCGCGCTGCAGACCCCTGACGATCGCACCCGGCGGCATGCGGAAGGAAACCAGGGGCAGTCCGTTGATGCGGACGAAGGGCAGGTAGGCGAACGACAGCGCCGAGGCGAGGCCGAAGGCCATGGCTTCCGAGATCGCCAAGCCGTTGTGGCTCAGGAGCGAGGACATCACGCCCGATTCGCAGTGCGAAGCGTGCGCGTGCACGAACCCGTCCGGCATCGCTACTCCACCTTCTCTAAGGCCTCGGGGGTGATGCCGAGCGCGTCGGCGTAGCGCGTCTTCAGCGCGACCGGCAGGCGCGCGAAGGCGGCCGGCTTCAGATGGCGCCGCACGCGCCAGCGCCACACCCCGCTCGTCTGCGAAAGGAGCTCCACGTCCATGCGCGCACGGTACATGTGGTATTCGAGCGGCGAGGACTCGCCGGCGAGCGCTCGCGTGCGCGCCTCGCTTGCGCGCCTCTCCAGATCCTCGACGGCCTGGCGCGTAACGATCTCCTCGACCTCCCAGCCGTGGGTGGGCACGAGCCGCAGGCGGCCGTCCTCCGCGACCGCATAGACCGCCTTGCGGTGACCTGCAAGCGTGCGGTTGCCTTCCTGCGGCAGGTCGCGCTCACGCATGCGCGATCGCCGTCATGTAGATGAACGCGCTCGAAAAACGTCCGCTCTCGGGCACGAAGCACAGGAGGCGCTGCCCGTCGCGCAGTTTTCCGCTGCGCAACAGCTCGTCGAGCGCGATATAGATCGCAGCCGATCCGATATTGCCGACCCGCCCGAGATTGGTGAACCAGCGCTCCTGCGGGATCGGCAGCCCCGCGCGCGCGAACCCGTCGGCGAACGGCGCGCGGAAGTATTCCGAGGAAATGTGCGGCACCAGCCAGTCCACGTCGCCGGGCGCAAGCCCGCGCTGCTCGATGATGCGCTGGAGCGGCTTGACCGCCGTGTATTCGACGACCGAGTCGTTGAGCAGCCTGACGTCCTGTTTCAACGAGAAAACCAGTTTCGTTTCGCGTTCGCGCGCCGAATAGCGCATCCAGCCGCGCAGCTGGCCGTCCGCCTCCTTCTCCGCACCCGTGTACATGCACACCGGCATGGCGTGCGCGTAGGAAAAGATGTCGATCCATTCGATGCGCAGATTGAGACCGCGGCGCGGCGCGGGCTCGAGCAGACAGGCGCCGGCGCCGTCGGACAGCATCCAGCGCAGAAAATCCTTCTCGAATGCGAGATAGGGACGGGAGTCCAGCGCCTGTGCGTCCTCGGGACGCTCGGCGCCGTAGTTCTGCGCGCGCAAGCCGAGCGAAGCCACTTCCGACCCGGTCACGACCGCGTTGGGCGCGCTGCCCGACACCACCGACATCCATCCGTACTTGAGCGCGGTGGCGCCCGCGACGCACACGCCGGAGGTGGCCACGACCTCGCATGCCCGCCCGCCGAGCTCGCCGTGCACCATGACCGCATGATTGGGTATCAGCTGATCCGGGTTCGAGGTGCCGCACGCAAGACACGCGATCTCGTCCACGGCGAAGCCGTCCCCGGCCAATCGCTTCACCGCGTCGGCGGTCAGGCTGGCGTTCGTGTAGCGCGGCTCGCCGGTGGCGGGATCGATGACGTAATAGCGGCGGCGGATGCCGTTGCTGCGCTGGACGACGCGGCGCGTGCGCGATGGGCGCTCGCCGACCTGGCCGAGGATCGCCTCGACCTGGTCGTTCTCGACCGGGGCGTTCGGCAGTGAAACGGCGGTGCGCGTGATGTAAGCGGCCGGGCCGCTCGGGTCCGATTTTCCTCTTGGGGGTCGCTTTGCCATCGGCTACGGGCCCGAGGGAAGCTCGAAGTACGCCTTGGCCGATTCCAGCCGGCGCCCGAGCAGCGGACGCAACAGACGCTGCACGAGGAGGCTCGGCGGCACGACCACGATGAGCATCGCGACCAGATAAACCCCGAACGCGGCAAGCAGCGGAACGCGGCCGATCGAGCGCGGAGGGCCTCCGAGACGGATCAACCGCGACCACACCGAGAACGCCCGGTGCACCGCGCGCTCGCTGAAGATCAGCCGCGCGTCGACCCGCGCGGCGCCGAGCCCCGCGAGCATGGGCGTGTCATCGCGCTCGCGATCGGCGCGGAGCGCGCTCAACAAAGCGTGCCCGAAACGGTCGGCGTTCGCGATGTCGTCCTCGGCCACGCCCGCGGCCGGCAACCCGAGGAACGCGTCCCGCCGCCCGGTCAGCAGCCAGCGCGGCGTCGTGATCAGCGTCGCGAGCGCGCTGCCGGGGTCGGTGAGCACGACGTTGTCGCGCAGTCTCCCGCCCGCCTCGCGGATCAGCCGCTTGACCGCCTCCTGCGCCACCAGCCACATGTTGCGGCAAGCGATGACGGTGACCACCTGCGTGCCGCGCAGCAGGCGCCTGCCGGCGCCGCTCTTGAGAAACGCCGCGATCGGTCCCGATGGTGCGAGGTACCAGACCTGGTAAGCGAGGATGATCAGGTCGAAATGCTCGTCCGGGCGTACCGACAAGGGTTCGAGCGCGGGCGGCTCGATCAGCACCGATTCCGGCATCGCGTCGAGAAAGCTCCAGAGCGACCACGGAAACGGATACGGCGACCGCGGCCGGAGCACTTCTTCCACGAGCTCCACGTCGCCCACTTCGGCGAGCGGCGAAGTCAAACGGCGCGCTACGCGGCTGAGCTGTCCCGTTTGCGAAAAATGCACGAGCAAGACACGCTTCAGTTTCATATCCCCGGGTGCTTCTCGCCGAGCGCAATCGACTGCCGCCGGCCCACCACAAGAATAACTCGCGGGGCGCCGGGTGTCATCGGGTTTTAGCAGGATGAAGGGGAATTCACGAATCAAGCGGGCGCGGCGTCCGGAGGCGCGGAAGAGGGTTTTTTTCCGCGGCGGCGGCGCCGGCGGCGGCGCCGCTCCCCCGGTTGCGGCGCCATGAGCATCGCCTGGCGCTCGGCGTCGTCCGCCTGCTGAAACTTTTCCCACCACTGCGAGAGCTCCTCGGGCGCTTCGCCGCTCGCGCTCCTCAGGACGAGGAAGTCGAATCCGGCCCGGAATCTCTCGTGCGCCAGGAGGCCGAAGGGACGGCGGCCGCTTCTCTGCTCCAAGCGCGGCTGCAGCGCCCAGATCTCCTTCATCACGGCGGTGAGGCGGCGCGGAATGGCGAGCTTGTCGGTCTGGATGTCGAGCACCGTGTCCATCGCCTCGAACAGGGCCGGGATCGGCTTCAGCCCTCGCTGCTGCGCTTTTTTCCACGCAGCGAGCACCTCGTGCCACAGGAGCGCCGCGAACAGGAACGCGGGCGACACGGATTTGCCCGAGCGCACCCGGCTGTCGGTCTGCTCGAGCGCGAGAGTGACGAAGCGCTCGCCCATCGGCTGCTCGAAGATGACGTCGAGCAGGGGCAGCAGGCCGTGGTGCAGGCCTTCGCTGCGCAGCTGGCGCAGGCCCGTCGCCGCGTGGCCCGAGAGCAGCAGCTTCTGCATTTCCTCGTAGACCCGCGACGGGGGGACGTTCTCCAGCAGGTGAGCCAGCCCGCGTATCGGTTTTCGCGTGCGCTCGTCGATGGAGAATCCCGCCTTTGCGGCAAAGCGCACGGCACGCAGCATCCGCAGCGGGTCTTCCCGGTAGCGGGCGCGCGTGTCGCCGATGATGCGCACGGATTTCCGCTGCAGGTCCCTCAGGCCGTTGTGGTAGTCGAAGAGAGTCTCGCTCGCCGGATCGTAGTACAGCGCGTTGATCGTGAAATCGCGCCGGATGGCGTCGTCCTCGCGCGTGCCGTAGATGTTGTCCCTGAGCACCCGGCCAAGCTCGTCGGTCTCCGTCGCGGTGCGCGCGCGAAACGTCGAGACCTCCACGGTCTCCTCGCCGAACATCACGTGCACGAGCTTGAACCGCTTCCCGATGAGGCGCGAGCGCCGGAACACCTTGTGCACCTCTTCGGGATAGGCGTCGGTGGCGACGTCGAAGTCCTTGGGGCGAAGGCCCAGAAGCAGGTCGCGCACCGCGCCGCCCACGACATACGCCTGATAGCCGTGGCTGTGCAGCACCTCGCAGACCTTGCGCGAGCCCTGCGAGATCGCCTCGCGGCCGATGCCGTGCTGCTCCTTCGGGACGGTTCTCGGCTCGGAACCGGAGCCGAACCGGAGGACGCGCCGGATGAATTTCTTGATCAAGAGGGAAGAAAACTCCCGGTGCC
>WNGP01008353.1_pt1 | contig 12984 bp, 19 predicted proteins | sample 5407671 | NCBI WGS metagenome assembly WNGP01 (sample SAMN13153381, study PRJNA577476) | soil metagenome | isolation source: 40 cm soil or saprolite under Garry oak tree replicate 2 | place: USA:California | collected 2016-06-15 | reverse complement strand
TGACGTCCTCCCGATCCTGGGGCCTTCCGGTCCCCCGCTTCATCCGGATGAGATCGGCAATGGAGGCGACCCTCACGATCTGATCCTGGACCCTGATCTTCCTGACGTCCATGCGGGCCAGGTCTTCGGTGAGGATCACGTCCACGATTTCGGAGGGCAGCGACGGGTTGACGAACGTCCACGCCCGCAGGTTCCGGTCGCGCACGAAGCGTCCCGAGACGTGTCCGCCTCAGCCTTTTCCCATCTGCGCGCTCGCGCGTCGATGCATTTCTTCCGGTGATACGTCCTCGACGTGCGTCGATATCGACCAGACATGCCCGAACGGGTCGATGAGCGTGCCGGTCCGGTCGCCGTAGAACTGGTCGGCCACCGGCCTCGTGACCTTCCCGCCGGCGGCGGTCGCCCGCTCGAACCAGCGATCGACGTCCTCCACGTACAGGAGGATGCTCACCGGCGACCCGCCGAGCGACTGCGGGCTGCGGTACCCCATGTCGGGGTGCTCGTCTGCCAGCATGATCGTCGAGTCGCCGATCCTGATTTCGGCGTGTCCGATCTTGCCGCCAGGGCTCTCGAAGCGCATCGTCTCGCGCGCGCCGAACGCCTTCTTGTAGTATGCGAGCGCGGCCGCCGCTCCCTGGACGATCAGGTACGGCGTCGCAGTGTGGTAACCCTCGGGTATCGGTCTGGGTGCCATGTCGGCCTCCTTGCTGCCTGCCCGAACCGGGCGCAGGCGATGGGAAAACCCCTCATGTGTCCGGGACGCTGGACTTGTTCATGTCGGCCGCGATCGTCCACGGGCTTCCGCCGAGGCGGCGCAGCGCCAGGATGAACTTTCCCGTCGAGACGAGCGCGTCATGTTCCGCTGAATTGGAAGCCGCGGACGAGGGTACCTCGACGGGAGATGACGGTCAAGGGTTCGTCAGCGTGCTGGGCAGGTCGACCCGCACCAACCCGCCTTGCTCGGCGCAGGTCAGACTTCAGATCACGACCCCGCCACCGCCCGCAAGAACGGCGCGTAGGCGTCGAGATAGCGATCCACGTCGGCCTCGGTCGCCGGCACGGCCATCGTCGGGCCCGCGCCGGGCAGCGCCTCCCACACGCCGCGGTTCGCCATCCAGAGCCGCTGCGTCATCGTGAGCGGCCGGTCGCGGAGCGCCAGGGCCTCCTGGCCGGTCTTCGGCTCCGGCCCGTACCAGTGGCCGGACCGCGGGCCGAACCGCTGCGCCGTCCACGGCAAGCCGGCGTCGCGGATGGCGGCCTCGATCCCGCCGGCCAGACGGGCGCCGAGCGCGGCGGTGTGATCGTAGGCGGCCGGCGTGAGCACCTTCGTCAACGCGGCAAGCGCAGCGGCCATCGACAGCGGGTTGCCGAACAGCGTGCCGCCGGTCGCCGCGAACGGCTCGCGCCGCGCGTCGATCTCGGAGGCGAGCGCCCCGATCATTCCGTAGGCCCCGAGAGGCACGCCGCCCGCGATCGACTTGCCGATCGTGACGATGTCGGGCTCGAGGCCGAACCGCCGAGTCGCGCCGCCGTGGCCGATCACGTGCGTGTGCGTCTCGTCGATGGCGAGGACCGTCCCGCTGTCGCGCGTCAGGGCGCGCAGGGCCTCGTGCCAGCCCGGCCGGGGCAGCAATAGATGCAGGTTGTTGGTGAGCGCCGGCTCGGTGAGGACGATGGCGACGTCCCGCGGCGCCAGGGCCCGCCGCAGACCCTCGACGTCGTTGAACTGTGCGATCCGGACCTTGCCGGGAGTCGCCTTCGCCAGCCCCCGCTGGGCGGGGACGAGCTGGCCGTCCTGCAGATCGATCAGCCCCTCGTCGAAGTGGCCGTGGTAGTGGCCGTCGAACAGCAGCGCGACCTCGCGCCCGGTGGCGGCGCGGGCCACCCGGATCGCCTCGACGTTCGCCTGGCTCGCCGACAGGGTGAATTGCCAGAACGGGACCGCATAGCGGCCCGCCAGCTCTTCGGCGACCTCGACCGCCTCGCGGGTCGGCAGCAGGAACTGTGTGCCCTCCCGGGCGCGCCGCGCGACCGCCTCGACGATCTCGGGATGGCCGTAGCCGCAGAACATCGACATGTCGGCCACGTTGGCGTCGAGGTAGCGGTGCCCATCGATGTCGGTGAAGCCGGCCCCCTCGCCCTGCTCGACGTAGACCGGGAGCTCGTTGTCCATCGCCATCCATGCCATCGGCACGCCGTTCGGCATGTGAGCCCGGGCGCGCTCGAGCAGCGCCATGGTGCGGGGGCGGGCGGCGACGAAGCGCTTCAGCTCGAGGTCGTGGACTTCCCTGACCTTCGCGGGATTAGTTCCGGGTGCGGGCATGATTGAATCCTCGAGACGGTGGTCGCAGGCCGTCTGTTGCAAGTAGAGGGGGGCCTGATTACGGACAAAGCCGGATCAGCGGCTTCGCTTCTCGTCATGCGTTCTCGTCTGCCAGACCGCGCTCAGGGGCAGGGCCCAGATCCCGGCGCCGAACGGCAGCATTTCGCGGCCAGTATAAAGGACGATGCCGCGATGGAAACGCTTCCCCGCGACCTCGCGCAACGCCTCGAGTCCTTTGATGTCGGTCCTCCCGGCTCCGGCCGCTGCCTTTACTTCGATACCGACGACTCGGCCGTCGTCGGCTTCCAGAACGAGGTCCACCTCGCGGCCGGCGTGGGTGCGGAAGTGAAACAGGTCCGCGTGAGTGTCGCTCCAGGCGAGCTGCTTCAACAGCTCGCCGGCGACGAGGCTCTCGAACAGGGGGCCGACGGCCGTCGAGTCCTCGCTCAGTCGCGCCGGCGTCAGTCCGGCGAGATGAGCGAGGAGGCCGGTATCGGGGATCAGGATGCGCGGCGTCTTGATGGCGCGCCGGGCACGGCTGCCGGCCCAGGCCGGGATCCGCCGCACGAGAAAAGCGCTCTCGAGCAACGCCAGGTAGCGCGTGAGTGTTGTGTGCGCCAGCCCAAGCGAGCGCGACAGCTCCGCAACGTTGAGGAGCGACGAAGAGCGGGCCGCCAGGACGGAAAGGAGTCTTGGTAGTTCCGCAACTCCACCGATCTGGGCGATGTCGCGCACATCGCGCTGCAGGATCGTCGTGACGTAAGAACGGTACCAGGCGCGGCGGCGCGCCGGATCCTTGCGACCGAGCACCTCCGGGTAGCCGCCACGCAACGCGAGGTCGATGAGTACCGCCCTGGTCTCGCCGGATCCCGCCAGGACAGGCCCCCCGGACCCGAGGATCGCCGCGATGAACCCTTCGGTCCGGCCCAGGATCTCTCCCTGGGAGAGCGGCCACAGCGTCAGCACCTCCATGCGTCCGGCGAGCGACTCCGAAACGCGGGGGAGCGCGAGCACGTCCGCCGAGCCGGTGAGCAGGAAACGCCCGGGATCGCGCCGGCGGTCGACCGCCACCTTGATCGCCGGCAGCAGGGCGGGGGCCTTCTGGATTTCGTCGAGGACGACTGGACCGTCAAGCCCCGCAATGAACCCGCCGGGGTCCCCGCTGGCGGCCGCCAGGGTTGCTGCGTCGTCGAGGCTCAGGAGCCGGGCGCCACGCCGGCCGGCAACCAGACGGCAGAGCGTCGTCTTGCCCGCCTGACGGGGACCCACTACGAGTACGACCGGCGTGTCATCGAGAGCCGCCTCGAGAGCGGGGGTGAGATGTCGCTCGTAGAACGCCGGTGTGGTCGCCATGAGGTGGTGTATTATTCACCACTTCGTGGTGATATATCAACCACCGCCGAAGTGTTGAGCCAGGTCTCGCCCGGCGGGGAGCCGCCGCGGGGAAACGAACCGTGCGAGCGATCGGAACGCGGACAGCATCTCGTCATAGGACAGCGAGGCGTTGCGGCCGCTCGGGTTCGGAAGGACGAACACGCGTGCCCCCTCGATCGATTCCTTGCTCAGGCCCGGGAGGACGCGGCGCGGCCCCTTGCGCCGGGCCGGCGGCGAGTCCCCGCGCGGCCGTGCCGGAAAGAGCGCCCGGTAGATCGTGATGCCGACCAGGGCGACGACCCGGGGCCGGTGCCGGCGGATCTTTGCGAAGAGCGCGCGCCTCCCCGCGAGGTATTCGTGCGGATGCAGCTCGTCGATGCCCCGCGTCGGTCGCGGCACGAGGTTCGTGATCCCGAAACCCCACTCCGGAAGCCGGCGGTCATCCTTCCAGCCGACCGCCCGCGGCACCAGGCCCGAGTCGTAGAGCAGCCTCCAGAACCGGTTCGAGAAACCCGCGAAGTGGTGGCCCACAGCGGCCGATCGGATCCCCGGATTGATGCCGACGAACAGGACTCGCAGACCCGGGCGGATCCGGTCGGGAAGGGGATTCGGTCGCCGTGCGGTCGGCATGCCGTGTCACCGGGGGGGCCTGGTCTCCCTGACGCTGGGCCGCTCCAGGATGCGCGCGGCCCAGGACTGGATCGCCGGCCCCGGGGTCACCTCCAGGGTCGGGAGGAACTGCAGGAACGGCGCATAGCACACCTCCGCCAGCGTGAACCGGTCGCCGGCCAGATACTCCGGCCGGAACTGGGCACGCGCCGGCAGATCGACCTCGACCAGCTCGGCGGGAATGTTCTTTTCGAGGAGCGCGATACGGACCCGCTGGGAATAGGTGGAAAGAGGGTGATAGCGGACCCTGAGCATTGGCAGCCCTCCGGACAATTCTACCGGGGCGGCGGGCCGGATCCAAAGCGTATTGCCGGGACCTCGGGCGCTGCCAACGGTCGGTCACTCCTGCGCGAAGAAACCGTTGACGTCTGCAAACGAAACCGCGCGCGCGAGACTCGTGAAGGTTCCCCGCTCGGCGATCTCCTTGGCCGCCTGGAGGAAACCGCTCCAGGCGGCGCGGGCCAGGGCGCCGCCGACGCTGATCCGCCGGACTCCCATGCCGGCGAGCTCGGCTACGGTGGCGAAGTCGCTGCCGACCAGCACGTTCACGGGCTTGGGGGCGACCGCCTTCACCACCGCCGCGATGTCGGCCCGGGTGCGGATGCCCGGCGCGTAGAGGCAATCGGCCCCGGCTTCGGCGTAGGCGGTGAGCCGGCGGATCGTCTCGGCGAGATCCGGACGCCCGCGGATGAACCCTTCGGATCGGGCGGTGAGAAGGATCCCGGTCCCGCTGTCGTCGATCGCCCGTCGCGCGGCCCTGATCCGCTCGACCGCGAGGGTGAGCTCGAAGAGCGGCTGTGAAGCATCGCCCGTGGAATCTTCAATTGACAGACCGGCGATCCCGGTGGCCGTCGCGGCCGCGACGTTGGCGCCGACCGCGGCCGGCGCTGTCGCGAAGCCGCCTTCGAAATCCGCGTTGACCGGCACCTCGACGCCATGGGCGATGGATCGAAGGTGGCCCAGGGCCTCCTCCAGCGACACGCGGTTGTCCGCCCGGCCCAGGGACCAGGCGAACCCGGAGCTGGTCGTGGCGAGCGCCGGAAATCCGAGCTGGACGAGCAGCCGGGCGCTGCCGAGGTCCCACGGGTTGGGAATCACGAAGCAGCCAGACTGGTGGAGCCGGCCAAAGACCCGGCAACGATCGGTTGCGTGGCCCATGGCGGGAAGATACCACACGGCAACGAGACATGGAGCCCGGGCGCGGTCCTGCGGCGTCATTCCCGTGCGCAGGTGCAGGCCGACACGGACGAAGTACACTTCTTATGTCCGCCAGCTCGACCCGGTCACTGATGCGAGAAGCTGGAGGTGTTCGATGAGCCCGGCCAAGGGTCTTCGATCCGAGATCTGGCTGGCCGCCGGCGTGAGAACGCCCTTCGCAAAAGTGGACGGCGCGCTCGGCGGACTCGACGCAATCGCCCTGTCCGTGCCCGTGGTGCGGCACATGATCGGCCGGCTGCGCGGGGCGATGCCGGAGTTCGCCGTGTGGGGAGCCGTCATACCGAATCTGGGCTGGAGCAACATCGCGCGCGAAGTCCTCATGGATGCAGGCGCCCGTCCGGAGATTACGGCTTTCTCCACGATCATGGCGTGCGCGACCAGCATGATTGGAGCGATCGAGGCGGCCGGGATGATCGACGGCATCCACCGCGATCTCGCGCTCGTCGGTGGTGTAGAGAGCATGAGCCGGGTGCAATTGGGCCTCGGCCAGTCCCTCTCCGATTGGGTCCGAAAGTTTCAGCAGGCGCGGTCTCTTGGACAGAAGGCGTCGCACCTGGCGGACCTGAGGCTCGGCGATATCCGGCTCCATATCCCATCCGTGACCAATCGCACGAGCGGCATGAGCATGGGCGAGCACACGGAGATCACCACGAAGGAGTGGAGGATCGGGCGCGAAGAACAGGATCGAATCGCGCTCGAGAGTCACCAGCGCGCCATGGCCGCCTGGGAGCGCGGCTTCTTCGACGATCTGGTCATCCCGATCGGCGACCTGCGCCGCGATTCAATCCCCCGGAAGGACACCTCGCTCGAGAAGCTGGCGCGTCTGGCGCCGTCGTTCGACCGGACCAGCGGCCAGGGCACGCTCACCGCGGGCAACTCCTCACCGTTGACGGATGGCGGCGCCGCTCTCTGGGTTGCCTCTCCGGCAGGACTCGAAAGGCTGCCCGCCAATACACCGTCGGCGCTGTTGATCGACTGGGAGATCGCCTCGATCGATTTTCGCACGGAGGGATTGCTCATGGCGCCGGCCTTCGCGATCCCGCGTCTTTTGGCCCGCCACGGGTTGGGCTACACCGACATCGATCTGTGGGAGATCCACGAAGCGTTCGCCGCCCAGGTTCTCTTCCACATCAAAGCGCTCGAGAGCGTGGATTTCGTGCGCAACAAGGCTGGCGTCGAAGCCGCCCTGGGCATCTTCCCGCGCGAGCGGGTGAATCCGAACGGCGGCAGCGTCGCGCTCGGTCACCCGTTTGGTGCCACGGGGGCGCGAATCTTGAGTCAGGCGGTGAAGGAATTGTCCATCGGCCGGCCAGGTCGGTACGGGATCGTCAGCATTTGCACGGATGGCGGCCAGGGCGCGGTGGTGCTTTTGCAATCGGCTGACCGACCGAACGCGTAATCCCCACCATCACCGCCACCGATCCGGCACGGCCCTCCGCCCGCGGCGCCGCCTAGGGGGCCTGGCCCGGGTCTAGCCCCCGTCGCGTTCTTGAAGGGTCGTTCGAATGCTGATCTCCGACGTGAGCGTCCGGTGCACCGGGCACTTGTCGGCGATCTCGAGCACCTTCGTGCGCTGCTCCTTCGTGAGCTCGCCGGCCACGGTAATCTCCCGCTCGATGCGATCGAGCATGCCTTGCCTGGTCTCACACTCGGCGCAGTCCTCGGCGTGGATTCTCGAATGGCGGAGTCGAACCGTCACGCCCGTAAGCGGCCAGCCCTTCCGTCGCGCATACAGCGCGATCGTCATGGACGTTCAGGCGCCGAGGGCCGCCAGCAGCAACTCGTAAGGCCCGGGTCCCAGGTCCGTCCCCCCGGCGGACACAGGCTCGTCGGCAATCAGACGATGACGCCCCGCCGTAATCTCCTGGGTGAATCCCTCGGCGCCCCCGCGTACGACCACGACGCCTTGCTCGTTCGGATCAACCATGAGCTACCTCCGTTCTTCGGAAAGGGTGTCCGTCACTGCTCGCCGTATCGACGTCGCCCAGCGTACGCAGAGGCACGCAGTGATCGTCGCGCGGCCGATTTGTGTCATCCTACACGCTCCCTGCGCCGCCAGGCGACCCCATCACGATCTGAGGCCCCGCGAAGAACGCCGCGATGTCGCGGGCGAGCCGCTCGGGTTCCTCGACCGGGGCGAAGTGCGCTCCGCTGGGCATCGAGGTCCACCGGCGCACGTTGTACAGGCGCTCGGCCCACTCGCGGGGCGGCGCTCCCTCGTCGACGAACTGGTTGGCGAAGACGGCGATCCCGGTCGGCACGTTGACGAAATCATGGATGTCGAGCGCGACACCGAACCACCGGTTGTCGAAGTAGTCCCGGATGCTGGACGTGATCGTCCATGACCGCCACTTCTCCAGGATCCAGGCGGCCAGCCCGGCCGGCGAGTCGTTCAGCCCGTACCCGAGGGTCTGGGGCCTCGTGGCCTGGATCGCCTTGTATCCGCCCTCCGCCTTCCACCATGCTTGGTTGCGCTGGAGATAGGCCCTCTCGGCTTCGGACGGCAGCCGCGAGCCCGGGCCGGTGTAGGGCGGGACCTCGAGACTATTCAAGTGGACGCCGACCATCGCCTTCGGGTCGTCCAGCGCCATGAAGGTGGCGACCCCTGCTCCGAAGTCTCCGCCCTGCGCTCCGTAGCGCTCGTATCCGAGCCCGCGCATGAAGGCGGTGCCACAGCCGGGCGACCTGCCGGTAGTTCACGCCCGTCCGGGCGGGCCGTTCGGAGAAGCCGTAGCCGGGCAGCGACGGGATGAAGACGTCGAACGGGGGACCGTCGATGCCGTGGGCCCCCGGATCGGTCAGGAACGGCACGAGCGGGAGTAGCTCGACGCGTGAACGCGCCCCGCGCGAACGTCTATCGCGCGCTTCTCGATGCGCACCAGGTATCCCGGCTTCGTCCACGAAATGTGCGCATACCATTTCCGGGACGTCCCGGGTGGCGAGTTCTCCTAGGCGCTCTCCCGCTCGGGCTCCGCGTGCGGCAGGACCGGGGTCGAGCGTGGCCGTTCCAGCCTCGCGGACTGGAAGAGGATTAGCGCGGCGAGCCGGCGGGCTTCTTCACCGGTCAGCCGGAGGATCCGAGTGCCATCCGCGGCCGTGCTGCCGACATGCAGCTCGACTGCAGAGCGCGCCCAATCGCGCGTCACGAAAATCTCTCCCGTCCGTTCGTCCGTCACTTTCATGTCATTCGCCTCCTTCGCGCGGTGCGCCGCCGCCGTCAATCGTTCCGGCGCTCTCGTTCTTATTCACGAACCGTGCCAGTGTGGCCAATGCGTCGCGCACGTCGCGGATGCCCGTCGCCCTCAGGCCGGCGAGGAGCACGGCGCCAGGATTGCTGACCAATTTCCCGCACCTGTCGATGTGCGGGCACCCACGCCGCGCGCCGCTGGGCCTGACCTGGCGCCTCGGTGCCGGAGAGATCGCGTCCTGGTACCGCAATGAGCGGCGCATCCGGTCGCCGATATCGTCGCCGGCGCCGTGACCCGTGCCGCACCGGTGCCGGGAACGGTCACCGCCTCTTGCCGCTGCCTGCATTCTGCAGCGGGTGCCGAACGGGCCGGCGCCTGGCCCTATCGTTTGCGCGCCAGGCGCCAGAACTGCCGCTCGTTGAGCAGCGTGATCTTGTGCCCCTTCGCGCGCAGCCGCTTGATCTCCATCAGCTTCAGGCCGGCGTCCCTGCCGGCCGCCTGCAGCGGATTCGGTCGCCCGCGCACGATGACGGTCGTCCGCGCCGACGGCCCGCCGTGGACCCTGGCGCCGGCCCTGCGTGCGGCCTTCGCGGCCACGTCGCGGCGCTTGCTCAGGATGCCGGTGAAGGCGAGATGGACCCCCTTGAGGGACCGCAGCACGCCCGCCTTGAGCGGCGCCGGCGGATTGCGCAGCGCCTCGATCAGGTCGTCGGCGCTCTCGTACCGCTTGCGACGCTCGCCCAGGCAGCGGTGGATGATCTCCTTCAGGTGATCCCCGCAGGCGAGGCGGCGGATCTCGGAGGTGCGGAGGCGCGCGCTCGCGTCCCCCTTCACCAGCATCCCCAGGAGCTGACCCACCTGATACACGTCGTCGCGGGCCTGCCACTTCGGGACCGTGCCCGCGAGGATGTCGCTCCCGCGAGGATGTCGCTGGGCGCCGTCAGCGCGTTCATCGTTCCCGCCGCGACCCCACCCCGGTCGCTCTGCTGGCGCACGATCCCGAAGTCACCGAGCTTGAGGCTCGGCCCGTCGCACACGAACACGTTCATCGGCGTGAGGTCGCGGTGCAGCAGCTGGCCGCGGTGCAGCTTACGGAGCACCTCGAGGATGCCCGCGATCTCTCGCCGGACCATTTTCTCGGGCCATCCCGAGTCCGCGCGGTGCAGGAAAGTCCTCAAATCTCCATGGCGCGCGTACTCGAGCGCCAGGCAGTAGAGCACCCGGCTCTCCGGCGGCGCCAGCGGAAAGGCGTCGTAGACGCGGATGGCACGCGGATGCCCGTCGAGGAGCTGGCCGAAGTACGCCTCGCGCAGCCACCCGTCGATGCGCCCGCTGATCTTGATGCAGACCGTCTCCGCGCTCACCGAAGAGTGCCCGAGGCGCCGGGCCAGATAGACCTGGCCGAAGCCGCCCTCGCCCAGGAACCGTTCGACCCGGTACGAGAGCAGCGTCTCCGGACTCTCGATCGTCTGCCCGGGCGACAGCAGACGGCGCGTCGAGTCGGTCCGGACGCGCGCCGGCTCACCGCTCCGGGTCGTGGCGGAGGAGAAACTCTTCACGGGTCTCTCGCCTTCGTGGCCGGCCATGACGCTCCAGCGCGCGTCGCGCAAGGGGGACAAGCGAAATTCTACGCTCGATAGGCGTTCTTAGGTGATCCTCACGTCGGAGCAGAATGCCGCATTCGCAGGCGTCGTCTGGATGACGCCTTCTCCCGATGGGGCCCATACTGGCGTTGACTACCTCGAGATTTACGACGAGGAGCACTCTGACGAGGAGGATCGTTTCATCGCCGTCGGACCGATCAGGCGAGGTGTCATCGTGGTCGCCTGCACGGAACGTGATGATGATGTCCTGCGGATCTTGAGTGCGCGGATGGCGACCAAAGATGAGCGCGAACGCTTCGAGGAATTCGAAGGAGAGAAACATGAGCGACGAGATTCGTGAATTGACCGACCGGGACTTCGCCCGCGCGATGCCGAAGAGACAGCGCGAACGTATTCTTCGCGGAGAGCTTGCAGGGGGCGAGGACGTCGTTGCGCTTCGACGCTTCGTCGGGCTCACCCAGCAGCAGTTTGCCGACGCGCTGGGAATCAGTGTCCATACGCTGCGCAATTGGGAACAGAGTCGCCGGAGCCCTGAGGGACCGGCGTTGGCGCTGCTCCGAATCGCGGCGCGGCACCCTCGCGTGCTGCGGGAGAACCTGGCGGCCGCCGTCTGAAGTCAACGCGCCGATCATGCTGCCCCTGATCGCCGGCACGAGGATCATGCCGCGTCAGCAACGGCGCTTTTTTTTCGGCGCTCCGTTGCCGCCGCTCGACCCCGCCTTCGGCTTCCGCGCCGGAACGCCGTAGCCCTTCGAGCGCGATCCACCTCCCGCCGGCTGCTGATCGCTTTCCGACACCTGTCTGATTCCAGGCACCAGCACCCTTCGCGGGAGCCGGGCGACGCTCGCACCTAAGCGACATGCCGTCAGCGAGTTGTCCCCCACGATCCCGATTCGCGTTTCGCTGGCACGCATCGTGAAGAGGAAGGAGGCAGGAGGCAGATACAGGCATGGATACTCCGACAACCGAAACGAGATCAACCAGTCACCCGGAACCGGCCAGGGCCCGGGATGACGGCCCGTTGCGGAGGCGCAGGGGGCGGCTGTTCAACAGTGCCGTCCTCTTCGGCGTCGTTCCCGTGGGTACGGCATTCGGCCACTGGATCAGCAAGATGATCGCGTTGCCGCAGCTCAGGCGGCTTGCAGTCGGGGAGGTGCCCTGGACGCCGCTGAGAAAATCCCTGTCCGACAGCACCGTGGTGCTGATCTCGACCGGTGGCGTTCATCTGCAGAGAGATCGCCCGTTCCATCTCAATGGCGATCCCACCTTCCGCGTCATCCCGAAAGGGGCAAAGCCGGCCGACCTCGCCATTTCACACCAGGCCTACGACCGGACCGACGCGCTTCGGGACATCAACCTGGTGTTTCCGATCGAGCGCCTGCGCGAGCTCGAGGCCGAGCGGGTCATCGGGCGCTTGTCCGAGGAGCACTATGGTTTCGGCTTGATGGGCAGCGCCAGGCGACTCATGCCGGCGATCAAGGAAGTCGCGCGGCGCATCGGCGCGTCGGGCGTCGATCTGGCCCTTCTGGTGCCTGCCTGACCCATCTGCACGCGGTCCGTGGGACTGCTCGCCAGGGAAATCGAAGCCAGGGGCGTGACGACGGTCGGCTTGGCTCTCGTGAAGGAAGTGGCCGTGGCGGCCCGCGCGCCGCGCTTCCTGTATCTGCACTGGCCCTTCGGCCACGCCCTGGGCGAACCGGGCAACGTCGCCCAGCAGAGAACGGTGCTCCATGACATGCTTTCGATGGCCATCAGTGCGCCACGTCGAGGGTTGGTCGTCGAGCTTCCGTACCGCTGGCGACGCGAGGCGTACCCGCCGGTAGGCGACTGGAAGACGCCGAGCGAGGCGCTCGTTTCAGCCTTGTCTTTGTACTGAGACACTTTGGCCAGGTCGTGGGAACGGCGGCAATGGCGCACAGGCGGAATTGAAGAGTCGCGCGCTCGGCCTTCCGATGACGCCGGCGCTGGGCGCGCCGGACAGCGCGGGCAGCGTGTCACACGACTCATTCCTCGACAAACGATTTCAGCCGCGCGAGCGCCTCGTCCCACTGGCGGGAGATGCCATCGAGGGCACGTCGCGCTTCACCATGAATAATCATGCATCCAGCGGCAACGGCCACGCGGTGACCAGGGCGCACCGGCAGGAGATCATCCGGTCGTTCGTGCCCTGGAACAAAGAGGGGGTGGGTCAGGCGACGCGCTCTTCCCGTCCCGCGCCCGCCGCCCGCCGCGCGCGCCGCCTGCCGAACAGTTTCGCAACGCCCAGCACGGCGTAGTACAGGAGAGTCATGTAGATCATGACCGGCACGGCCACGATCGCGATCACGATCATCCACAAGAACCCGATCGGAACCCGCACGAGCCAGTCCAAGTAGGTGAGCTTTCGCCTCATGTCGCGCGATTCTATCATCGCCGGGCGGCCCCCCGGAGCGAGCGGCCTGCCGCTCGCGGCGCCGCGACCTCCCGTCGCTGTTGTTGACAAGTGAAATGTCCGGTTTAGTTTGACAAGTGATCTGTCCGGTTTTGGGTTTTCCCCTTTCGTTGAAGTCAGGGAGCAGTGATAGCGGCGGCCTTGTGGGAGCTGTGGACGCCTGCGGTGTGCAGCAGG
>WNGP01003607.1_pt1 | contig 12986 bp, 12 predicted proteins | sample 5407671 | NCBI WGS metagenome assembly WNGP01 (sample SAMN13153381, study PRJNA577476) | soil metagenome | isolation source: 40 cm soil or saprolite under Garry oak tree replicate 2 | place: USA:California | collected 2016-06-15 | reverse complement strand
CTGGGGGTTCGAGTCCTCCTGGGCGCATTGCAGGCTAGACGCACAGAGCCGTCTAGCCTGACAGCGGGGCGTAGCGCAGCCCGGTTAGCGCGCCTGGTTCGGGACCAGGAGGTCGGTGGTTCAAATCCACTCGCCCCGATCTGACTGAAGGAGGTCATGGAGGGTGGTGGAGGTTGGTGAAGGTTAGTGGAGGTACGACGCAACCTCCACCAACCTCCACCGTCCTCCACCAACCTCCTCAACCTGCAGTTCGTCTCGCGCCAGTAGCTCAGCTGGATAGAGCGTCGGCCTCCGGAGCCACGTTGTGCACGAGGGAGCATGGCGACATGCTCCCTCTTCGTGCTCAGGATACTCCCGTTTGCCGCATCGTCCCTCATCGAATGGCAAACAATGGCAAACGAAAACGCGATGGCTGGCTCCGGCCCAACCGCGCTGTGATGCGACGCGTCAACGAACGGTGCCTTCGAGCGTGAGCCCGTCGGCGGTAATCCCAACAGCGACCTGGCGAGCGAACCGCTGCTCGACGGCCACGCCTCAATCTGTCTGGCTCAATCGCGCCGATGGTCCCCCGCAGTTCCGTGCGTAGCAGACCTTAGGATTCGACGGCCCCATGCGGGGGCGCCATTTTAGAAGGCTGTGTGCTTGGGACGGCACCATCCGTCGGCGGACGTCGTCCGGCAAAGTAATCACACAGTGGCCCCCTCGGTCAAACGCGCGTGAGACGCGCGCTTGAAATGGCGTTGTGGGCGGGCACAACATCTTGACGTTGGTGTTCAAGACCCCTGCGTCGGGTGGACTGGAGCCACTTCTGCATCCGTCACATCGGTTTGGCCTTCTACGTACGCGAGGTACTCCTCGGGCGTCTTGAATGCTGCAGGACGGTTACGAACGATTGGACACAACGCGAGGATTGCCTTCGCAGCAGAGTTGAGAGCGCCGCTCATCGTCCCGTCATAGCCAACAATCGACGCGTCAATGACCGCAGTTAGCTTCCTCTGTGCGTTGCCTTCTGTCAGACTCCTCTGGACTTCCCATTCCTGCCACCTATCAGACATCTGGGTCAAGTACTGAAACCGCAGGTAGGCATCGACGACCTCCTCGATAATTTCCGAAGGCAGCACAGCCAATTCGGAAGCCACAGCATCGAACCCGAGCCGGGACAGTTTTAGGTCAATTCTGATCTTACCGCGAGTCTCTTTTACGACACGAGCGTGGACGATGCGCGAGAGATTCTGTCCAATCTCGATCTCAAGTACTTTCCCTACTCGCTTACGGAGGATTCGAGGCTTAATGACGACCTCCCAAACGGTCACCCCGCCGAATCCACCAAATAGACCGCTGATGAGCGCGAGCAACTGCGTCATCCAGCCAGCGCCGTCAGCCTCTGAACCAACCCGTTGACTTAGAGAGTCAGTCGCACGTTTTGGGTTCGCGTTCGTAACGGTTTGTGTTTGGTTCGAGCGCGGAAGAGGAGCGAGCGGTCTTGTCGGTTGAGAGCTAGGAGGAGGTGCAGTCTGAGGGTGCTGGCTCCCGGTCTGTATGCTCGCAACAAGGGAGACGACCACGGCGAGTAGCGGTGTGAGGTGATTCATGCTCGAAGCTACGAAACTCTAGCTTCTAGCAAAGGGTGTTTTTGCGACACGGAGGGGTCCGGATGCGACACCGGGGGCTCGTCAGGGCCCTCTGAGGGTGGAGGGAATGGCGCGGGCGGAGTGAGCTTCCGGTTGACGGCAGGTTGAACCTAGAGCACCACCTTAGCAGACATGAAGTTCTTGCTGATTCCGCTCGACCATTCTCTCCCCGCGCTACAACCATACCTCGGGGCACGAGATGCGGCAGAGGCTCAGGTCGCTGCCGAACGGTTGGAGCGATGCGTCAAGACGGGAGAGGTCTGCTCGCACTCGCGCTATACGTGGGTGGTCGGCCTTCTCCGTAGTGAGCGTTCAGGAGACCCGGGCGGCTAGACACTCGCTACTGAGGTCTCGTATTCCGGCACTCAAGATAGGCCGCGTGGAACCCCTTTATCAGGAAGTAGAAGTCTTCCTCGGGGCCTTCTCTCACCCGTATTACAACCCGTTCTCGACCCGAAATCATCTGCGCCAACAGCGTCGCTGACTGAGCGGAGTCGAGTACTGCAATGATGAGATGCCCCCCGACCCCAACCTTTCCTTGTTGCCAGTCACTCGCCTGGTTCTGGTCGACTCGGTACCGTATCCGCGACTTCGATTCTGCGAAGTGCCAGCTTGTATCCGAAGCCGTGAGGAAAAAGGAGCCATCGTTGCTCTGACACATGAACCCCAACGCAACGCTCATTGGCTGCCGAAATCTCGACAGAGACGAGTTCATAGCCCAGGTCAGCCACTGGTGGACACGGACAGAATCGGTGAGGGGGTCTACCTGGTACTGTCTGAACCACGCTCCGTTTCGCTGGTCTAGGCTCCTCTCATCCATGAACTTCCGTACTGCGGAGTCGTCGGGTTGGGCCTGTCCGTGACTTGAGGACGCCACGGTGACGGCAAGTACAACACACAGGATTGCGACCGTCAGGCTAGGCATTTCGTCAAAGTGATATGAGAGCGTCTCAGACGCCAGCAGACTGCGCGAAACGGCGCTGGATTCGACGTTTCTGGCGGGGCGCTCCGAGGGTACAGGGGCCGGTGCGGGCGGAGTGAGCGGCGGTGACGGCCAGGGCCAGTCGGGCCAGATGACCCTGCCCATGATGTGTTCCTCGTTGTGACGGTCGCACCAACGATGGGCTCGTTGGGTCAACACACCGTCAACGCCTTGCTGCACCACCGTCTATCCGTGTCGCAAAACCTGTCAACGATGCTTGTTCAACGTTAAGTTCGGCACCAGGCCGCTGGAGAGGGGATCATGCACGTGAGGCGCTCGATCACGGTCGGATGGGCACTGAGTCTGACCTTAACCTTCGGCTGCAAGACGGGACCGCAGACCGGTGCGATACAAGGAGATGTCTACTTGGTCATGCAGAGCGGAGATGTGAAGCGGGTGGCGGGCAACACCGTCCGACTGCTCGCGGACTCCGCGTCGGTACGACGGTCAGTGGCGGGCGCGTGCAGCACCTTTGCAAGAGACGGCCACGCTTTGTCCGAGCACTATGAGTTGCTCATCAAGCAGTTCAACCAAGCCTTAAACAGAAGCGATGTGGACCAGGCTGACCGATTCCGCGTTGCCTCGGAGCACGTTCTCGACTCGCTTCCCGCTCTGCGTCTGCGTACCCGCTCCAGCATCGACAGCGCGCTTCTCCGAGCGACCGTGGCCGAAGCCCCGACCGGCGTGAACGCCCATTACAGCTTCCCCACGTTGAAGCCCGGTAGGTACATCCTGTGGGCGAGCACGACCATTGGCGACAAGAACTACACTTGGTGGGCACCGATTGTTGTCGGCGCAGGCGATTCGCTGAAGAAGGACCTCGACAATTCGAGCGAGGCTGACGCTTCAGTGCACTGCCCACCCCTCGCCAAGCTTGAGACTCCGTAACCAATTTGGGTGAGCGTAGGTGTAGCATATATCCCGTTCCCCTTGGGCCGAAAGACGGGGGGCACTCCATTGAGAAACCTTCCGTGTCGCAAATCCGCCCGTCAGCGCCGCAAAAACGCCCTAGTTGCCTGACTCATCGAACCGCTATCGTTAGGGTCAACCGTCGTCCTGCCTCGCCGGAGGTACGCCATGTCTCGCACAATCGCATTGGTCTCGGCGGTCATGTTGGTCGTGGGCGACCCGCTCGGTCTCACAGCTCAGCAGCCCAGCGCGGCGACTGTCCGAACGGAGATTCAGCAGGCGGTCCGCGCTTACGTGGACGCCATCAACAAGGCCGACCCCGCCACGCTCGTTGAGATGTACAGCCGCGAAGCGGGTGTCACGTCGGTTGGCGACGGTCAGATCACCCGTGGGTGGGATGCAATCCGTTCCACCGCCGACTCGATTGCTGGCGCTGAAGGCAAGTACAAGGTCGCGACAGGTTCCATCGACGTTGTTCCGCTTGGCCCCGGCTACGCATTGGCGCTCACCTCAACAGTCCTGACCCTAAAGACGGCAGACCAGGAAGCGCAGGCGCGTGGTGCGATGACCCTCGTGTTCAAGAAGATCGGCGGGGAGTGGAAAATCATTCACGATCACACCAGCACGGTCACTCCCACGAGCGCCTCTAGTGGGGGAGCCGCAGCCGCGCCTGCCGCACCCGCTCCGGCCCCGCGACCGACCCCTCCTGAGAGGGCAGCAGCAGCACCGCAACAAGCAGCCCCGACTGCGCCACAGCCCACGCGAACTGAGATTGCCGAATCCGAAGCGGCGGTCGTTCAGCCAGGACAGTTTCTCTACTATCCGTTCTCCATTCCACCCTCGACTACCTGCGCCGTCACCGGGCGCATCGTCGGCCTAGCCGGCGGCAACAAGGATTTCCAAGCGTTGGTATTGGACGAGAACAATTTCCTGAACTGGAAGACGAGCCACCAAGCGCAAGCGTATTGGCAGAGTGGACAGGTCGCTGCGACAAACATCGGCGTGCGCCTCAGCGGCCCCGCCACGTACTACTTGGTCATCAGCAACGTCTTCTCGCCGGTCACGGCGAAGACGGTGAAGGTTCAGGCGTTCGCGGAATGTTGACGCCGCACGGTCGGCGGGTTTCCGCCCTGTTCAGTCCCAGACAGGCCGAAGGCCAGGACCGTGAAGTCGCTCGCATGACGTGGGCGTGCTCAGGTGCGAGAGCATCTAACCCGTGACCTTTGGCGAATACGCGACGTGGGCACTCAGGGGCCTCTGCGCCTGGCTCGCGTTCTCAATCGCTCGCCGGAGCTTCATGGAGACTCGAACGCCCAGGCGTACCTCATTGCGGGCGGCAGCGTGGGTGCTCGGGATCGCAGCGTTCGGTGTGCTCACGGAGGGTCATCGGACGGATGAGGACTGTGATTCTGCCCTCCTGGATGACGACTGCCCCGGCTACTGGGTGTCGGTGACGCCCGCGAAGCGACTCGCAACAGGCGAGTTTTGGATGGCTCTCGTCGGCGTCCCCGCGCTCGTCGGTGCTGCCCTCGGGCGGCACCGGCCATCAGTCGCTGGAGCGCACCTCGGGGCGTCTGTAGACCTGACGTGGGAAGAGGTCAAGAAGAAAGTCCCTGGCGTTCTCCTCGTCGCAGTGTTGGGTGTTGGCTTCATTGCCTTGTTCCTGTATGCGGTGATAAAGCTCGGGGCGTTGGGGATCATCCTCTTTACTGTCGGAATTTTCGTCGCACTGGCCCTCGCTGTGGGTGTCCTTGTCCTAACAAAGCGGCCTCGAAAGCAACCCTAACCCTTGGCACATCGCGATCTTCCCGACCTTTTGTTCAGCGAGTACGACCTTCGCAGGGTGCTTGATAGCCAAGACAGCGCGATGCGCGAGGCTGTCGAGCGGTATTCGGCCGAGCGATTAACAACCGAGCCTGAGGATCAACTCGTAGCCCACTTCGCCGACCGATTCCACGTCGAAACGCCGGTGCTTACCGAGGGTGCAATCAGCGTTGCCGCTCGAGAGACGCAGGTCGATGTCAGCGGGAGCTTTGACCGTGACACAATGGGCCAAAGCCCCTACTACGTGCCAGGAATGCGCGTCACTTACCGGGTTCCGTTCACCGGTGAGGCAATGCTCTTCAAGTGTAGGCCCGGCACATTCACGTTTAGCCCGCCAAGAGGCGATATCGTGGGCAACGAGCTTCAGTTCAGGTACGACACCGATGGTGAGGTTGCCGCGACGAAGAAGGCTTTCGAGGAGGAGCTACAGAAGGTGCGCCAGTTTCTTGGGTGGGCGTCGAACGAGGTTACGATGTTCAATTCCGCTCTGCCCACCAAAATTCGAGCGAAGGTACAAGAGAGGCGCGGCAGGCTTGAGCGCGCTCAGAATGGGCTGCAATCGCTAGGGTACGCCGTACATCCCACGCCGCCACCGCCTCAGGCGAATGTAGCCGCCCAAGCTGGAGCTACGGCTGCCCCAACACCTCCAACGCGCCCGACGTACGACGTGTCGCTCTCGTTCGCAGGAGAGAACCGCGACTATGTGGAGCGCGTTGCTGAGGCTCTAAAGAAGGCAGGCGTGACCGTCTTCTACGATGGATTCGAGACAGCGACCCTGTGGGGGAAGAATCTCGTTGACCATCTCGCGAACATTTACCAGCATCGCTCACGGTACGTCGTCATGTTCATCTCGAAGCCTTACGTGGAGAAAGCGTTCCCGGTTCATGAGCGCCGACACGCCCAAGCGCGGGCACTAGTCTTGAAAGAGGAATACATCTTGCCTGCCCGCTTCGATGACACGGAGGTACCGGGTCTAGAGCCCACAGTCGCATACGCCGACCTCCGCAAGGTTTCGCAGGAGCAGTTGGTAGAATTGATTCTCGTGAAGCTGGGCCGCACGCCGTGACGACCCAACGCTGCTGTCGCAAGACCGCCTGTCAGCGTCCGCTGAACGCCCTAACCTCCCGACCGACCACGGACGCATACTTTCCACACTCCCTCTCAACTCGGAGGTGCGCCGTGCGTTGCTCCCTTTTCACCTTCCTCGCGCTTAGTCTGCTAGTTGTAAGTCACGCCGACGCCCAAAAGAACTGTCGCAGGGGCATCCCGTGCGGTAACACCTGCATCGCCGCCAACAAGGTCTGCCACATCGGGACGCCCTCCGCACCGCCCGCTGCCTCAGTCACCGACTCGACCGCCGTCGCACAGAAGGACAGCATGGCGTGGGTCGCTTCGTCGCGGGGGCACACGTATTACCGGCGTGGGTGCAGTACGGCGAATCGCCTTTCTCGCGCAAACCTCATCCACTTCCGCACCGAAGAAGACGCGAAGAAGGCTGGTTATCGTCGGTCCACGTCACGCGGGTGCTGAGGGCTACGAGGTGCCTGCCTTACCCGACTGAGAGTACTGTACTATCGTGATGCCGCCTACCAAGGACCGGCTCCCGCACTGCCGACTCAGGGTGGTCGGTTAGGCAGGCACGGAGACCACGACGTTTTGAAGATGGCGGTGGCTGACCTTACAGTATAGGGCTCATCTCTTCGAGAGATTCATCGTCGATCAAGGCAAGAGTTGCTCCACCGCCTACGAGATCAAAACTGATTTGGAGTATGTCTCCTTCATCCGCACCGGCTCGCCGTAGAAACTCAGCGTGACCATAGCAAGTGCCGTACTCCTGAACTCTTATTCTACCGCACGAATCGCCAGCCTCGGTTTGGGCTGGAAAGTCGCGTCCCTCGACGAAGCGACTAACCGCGGTCGGAATGTGGAAGACTTGGAGCTCAGCGTCCTTCGGGAGGCGTACCGCAACCCAGAGCGAGCCCTCCGAAGTCCAACCAAAATCGATAACGCGCTTTTCTCGAGGCCGAAGCGCGTTAGCCTGACGAATTGCCTCGACGGCCGCAGGGTCCACCTTGATCCCGCGCAAAGTCCAGAGACTAGCTCCGAGGCGCTCAACGACTGGACTGTAACTTAGAAAGGTCCACAGCGAGCTTGAGTTTACGCCACGCTCCACGCAGCCTTCGAGCAACGCCGTGCGATCGAGGATATTCGTTGGTGACGCACGAAGGACAGTTACCATTACCTGTTCGACACCCGCTAGTTCAGATCGATAGCTCAAGGGTCGCGCAGGCCTCACCGTCCCACTGTCGCCAAGAACGAAATCTGGATGCGATCGATAGTAGCCGGCCAAAACCTGTCGTGGGGGCACTGTGGGCAGTCGCCACCGGCGTGGACCCGAAATCGACCGAAACTTGAAAGCGCGCCTGACTCCTTCTCGGAGCACCGGGATCTCGATCGGGCTCACCACCGACAGCATCTTTCTCGAGACCCTCCAGAGGGAATCTTCACGTCGCTTAGGGCACCAGAACCATTGATCGTCTAGAAACTCTACGTCGCCGTACCGCTGGAGTATCTGTTTGACTCGCTCTGCAGGAAGCTCAAGCCCATACCTGACGGTAGCTTCCGCTACGACGTCTGAGAGGTTCGACGTGCCTGAACCTCCAGCTTGAGCGTGAGCCACGCTTATTACTTGCTCTCCGGAGGTTTGGGCTGGATCCAGAACTACGAGCTCATGACTTCGGATGCGCTCTAGTTGCAGCGTGGGTGTGCGGCCACAAGCTTCGGCCACGGCTAGAAGACTCCGAGGATGAAACGGTCTCTCGGTGATACATGCCTGCGTTAGAAGCTCTGCCGCGCCTGCCGGCTCGATCGGAGCCTTGGCCGAGAGCGTGGCCAGAGCCCGGTCGAGTCCCGGCATGACCACGGGATGAGTTGGCCGGCGCGCGCGGAATCGTTCCTGGAGCTGGCGAATGCGCTCCCGTGTGACGCCTACCATTCCCCCGGCCTCCTCCAATGTTCGCCCGTTCTCGCTTCCATCCCAGTGCAGTCTTGCAAGAAGGGCGGGAAGACGCCGATCGTGGACCCCAGAAACAGCTGCCACGTACTCTCGGAGGGCAGCCTCCAGAGGCAGGGAGGCGATACGTGAAACTTCGTCTCGAACGAGAGCTACGGCGCTGGCGAGCGCTTCGAAATCAGTGTCCCGCGTTTCCATTGCCGAGGATAGTTGATCAATCCTTTCGGTCAACGTCCCGCGGCCCGCTGGAAGGAGTCTCGCGAACCGCGGGTCTTGTTCGCTGATCCAGTCGGACCACGGTTCCTCGAGGACCTTGAGAAGAACGTCTGAGCAGCCCGATTGCGCTCTTGGGTTGCGGGAAGGCCCCAAGGTGGGCTCGGCACTGGTGGGCAAGCTTCGCTCGTGCTCATCGAGGGCCGCTTCGAGCGTGCATGCGAAGTCGAGCATCGATAACGGACCCATGGTGGGAATGGCTTGCAGGTCGCCGAAGGTGATCTGCTGAAGCTCAGTTAGTCGCCTCTGCATGCCGACGCGAAGCAGACAGTTCTTCGTCCGCTTTCGCCACGGGACCTTGTCAAAGCTGAAAGCTGGGGGCCAGACGCGATCGACGACGACGATCGGGGCGATTGTATCGCTTCGGGCCTGCACGACAAAGACGAGGAAGTTCTGAATCCGCTCGGGCAACCCCGTGCTCAAACGGCTTAACCCCGCGTTCAAGCACTCCATTGTGCTGCCGGCTGGCAGCTGGAGCTCGTCACACACCCAGGGCGGTAAGCGCTCGTCCCGCCAGCTTTTGCGCAGGCTTCCGGGAAGGAGCGGTGCTCCTGGCCACCCCCACGCAAGAGGTGATGATACGGTCTCAGGCTTGTGCGACACTCCCACACCACTACATTAGCAAATGCAATGAGGAAAGTCGATAGAAAACCCTTGACAAACCCAACATCCCAATTCGAGGTCGTAACGCTCGCAGTCTTCCTCCTGGGTGGTGACCAGCGACCCGTCGACACAGAGGACGTAGCCGTCAAGGCACACGAACTAGCACCGGGCAGGTTTGCGTGGCGCAAATATCCGGACCAGATCAACCTCGAGCTCATTCGTGTGTTCCTCTCGGACGCAAAGAAGCCCAAGAATGGTGCGATGCTCGATGGGTCCGGCGACACAGGGTGGTCTCTCACGCCCGCCGGTCTCCAGTGGGCCAAGAAGGCGGCAGAAGCCCTACCCGGAAAGGACCTCGCACGTCGACGGGAGGACGGGCGAGGCGGCGGCGTGAAGGAGCAACGTTGGCGCCGTGAGCGTGAGCGGATCCTCAGGACCAAGGCGTGGGAGATGTGGAGTAGTGGAAACCGCGATGTTTCCGTGCGCGATGCTGAGGACGTCTTCCGCATCGACGCGTACGCTGTTGGAAGGATGAGAAATCTCAAGATCACTCGGCTACGTGCTCTCTTCGACGAAGCCGACCAGGTTCAGGAATTCCTGAAGGAAATGTCCAGTATCATCTCACCGGCAGGAGAGTAGCAATGCGCGAAGTCATCGGCCTCCGTGTAACGTCGGACGTCAGAAGGGATATACTGGCGTCGGCTGCCGCATTCAAGACTGAAGCTGCAGTGGTCTGGGAGTATGTCGCCAACAGCCTGCAGTATCTCGACCGTGGCGTATCCCCAAAGGTTCAGGTGACGATCAAACCGCGGCTTAGAACAATTGAGGTCAGCGACAACGGTGCCGGCATGGACGCGCAGGGCTTGGAGCATTTCTTCAGGATGCATGCTGAGAATCTCGAGCGCCTCCGTGGACGCCCAGGACGAGGAAAGTTCGGCACGGGCAAGTCAGCCGCGTTCGGCATTGCTCAGCGCCTGGTAGTGGATACTCGACGGGCTGGGCTCCGAAACGTGGTGGAACTCACACGTGACATGATCAACGCATCCAAGGGTGACGAGATCCCCCTGGCGTGGCGAGTCCGAAACGAAGAGACTGTTCTCGCGAATGGTACAACGGTGACCATCGGGGACATCCTTCTCGAACGGCTCAATACCTCAGCGGTCATCGAGTATATCGAACGACACCTGCAGGCGTATCGCACAGTGTCTCCCGAGGTGGCGGTCAACGATCACGTGTGCGAATACCGAGAACCCGAAGTCCAGGAAGAATATGTCTTCAAGCCGTCTCAATCGCAGGCCGACGTAATCGGGACCGTCGAGTTGTGCATTAGGGTCGCCAAGGCACCTCTGCCCGACGAGGAACAGGGTGTGGCGATTACTTCCGCACCTGGCAGCCTCGTCGCGGTCGAACGGGCTGGCGTCGATCGTAAGGAGTTCGGAAGCTATCTGCTCGGGAGCGTTGAGGTGCCTCGTCTCGAGAACAACGAGAGCCCGCTGGAGCCGTATGATTCCTCAAGGTCGCTGACTCTGAATCCGGCACACCCGGTTGCCAGCGTCTTAATCTCCTTTGTAGGTGCGAAGCTTGAAGAAGTGCGGTCACAACTTGTTGCGAGGGCTCGAGAGGCGCGAAAGAGCGAACAGATACGGCGGCTGGCTCGAGAGGCTGACAAGATCGCCGAGATCTTGAACAAGGATTTCGAGATGGTCCGTCAGAGACTGCATGAAATCCGAGCGGCCTCCTCCAGTCGCGGACCGGCTCGGTCCCCGTTCGGAAACTCAGGAGAAGGCGGTGATGACGAAGGAGAGTGGGTAGCGGGCATCACCCAGCCGGGCGAGCTCTCCGAGACCACGGCGGGCGTCGAAGGTCGTGGCCGCAAAGGTCGCAAGCCTCCAACCATAACGCCGTCGGGCTATCCGTCCGATTCGGGCACGAGTTCCGTTGACCCAGCCGGAGGCACAAACGGGCGGAGGCGGAAACCGCGGGGAGGATTTCGGGTTGAGTACAAGAACTTGGGGAAAGACGAGTTGCGCTCCGTGTACGACAGCTCAGCGCTGACCATCCTGATTAATTTGGATCATCTGGTTGTAGCGGCCGCGCTTGGTGACGGCAACGTAGAAGACCCCGGCTTCAAGCGTCTGTCCTATGAGGTTGCGTTCTCCGAATATGCCATGGCGCTGGGTTATGAGACCGCTCGAGAGGATCCGGATATTCCGGCCGACGACCTCCTCTATGAAGTTCGGGCGTCCCTGAACCGCGTTTCCGTGGCCGCAGCCTCGCTTTACAGGTAGTTTCTGCGCCGTCTCCCGGCGACGCAGTGCGATGTCCCTGGCGCCTGATCACAGCGCGCGAGGTCATCGTGATACGGAATACTGGCGCCTCAAGAGGTCCCCTGAGCGCTATCGCGAGCGGCGCGACCTCCCACGCTAGGGGATTGAATGTCCCGAGGCCCCGCGAATCGAAAACCGGTCCTTGCCGGGAGAGCACCGGCTCTTTGACTCGAAGCGGCCGTTCGTTAGCGAGCTACAGCCGTTCGCCCTACGAAGGCAGGTAGTCCGTGCGCGCCGGGTCCAAGTCCAGGTTCAGCCCGCCCGAGGGTGGATCTGCGAGTAAGTGGGAAGTCCCTTCCGGCTCGAGGTAGAGCGCTTCCTTCGGGCCGAGCACGAGACACACCCTGAAACGCCGCTCAAATGCGTCCATCGCGCTCCACGCCAAGGCGACAACGAGCTCTCGACTGAGATCACTCGGGAGGGGGCGCACGCTGTACACCCCGCTCATGATACGGATCACGAGATAGGGATAGCGAGCGTCAGCCCACGTGGTTCGCGCAGGAGCAACTGGAATTGTGTCCATGATTACCCTTTCGGTTTAGAAATCACCGCGCATGGCTCCGGGCGACTTCCCCAGCCGGCTGGGCCACCGTGCGCTCCCTGGCGGGAGCCGGGCGACGGTTGGCAGGCGGATCAAAGAGCCGTTACTCTCCCCGCCTTCTCCATGCTGACGTCGTTTTGCGTCGGGGCTGTACCACTGCCCCGAGAAACGAACGGGCCCTCGACTCAAACAGTCGCGGGCCCGTCGCCGCGACTTAGATGGTGGTGTGGCCTGGTCCTGCCTGCGCGGCCCATCAAGTCGGAGAAATTGCCGCGCACATGCAATCTACAATTCTACACGTGTCCGTCAACTGGCCCAAGACGCGCCCATTCGGTAACGGAGTCGAACACACCTTCGGCGAGCCGCCGTGCGGCGCTTCATCTTTCCCTCTTCGTGTCGGGTACCGTGTCGGCGCCGGCCCAGCAGAGGTTGGCAATCTCGCCCCGTACCGATTCGCGGATGACAGGACAGCCGGGTGCCCTCCTGACCGCGCGAAGGGAAGAATCACCGCGCCAGGCCGCGGCGGGCCATAGTGGCATCCACGAAGTCCCGGCAGGGCCGACCGGCCGCCCTCAGCGCTGACGCGCGCTCCCGGAGGAAGAAGCGCACAGGGCGGGTCCTCGGATTCGCCAACAGGTTTCTCGCGGCGCAACGCGCAGGATCCTCAACGCGCGCGGCTGCCGTGGCGCGGGATTGCCAACCTGACCGTCTTACCCGCCGGCGGATATCAAGCCCGCTGGTACGGGAAAGGCCATCGCCATGGCGACCTCGGCACGCCTTTGGATTTCGAGCGCACCTCCTCGACCCATGCCTTTGGGGCCCCAGTACACAAGCGAGAGGTGTGACCCGCGGCGCTCCACCACGGGCGGTCGGAAAAGAGGGG
>WNGP01005108.1_pt1 | contig 12994 bp, 12 predicted proteins | sample 5407671 | NCBI WGS metagenome assembly WNGP01 (sample SAMN13153381, study PRJNA577476) | soil metagenome | isolation source: 40 cm soil or saprolite under Garry oak tree replicate 2 | place: USA:California | collected 2016-06-15 | reverse complement strand
AGCTCTATCTGGAGCACGGCGCGATGACCGCGCGAATCACGGCGCCGCCGTGGCTTTTCTATGTGGACACGCCTGCGGCGACCGCGGTCGATCTAGGCTGCGAGTACACGCTCGAGGCGGACGAGAAGGGAAACGGCTTGCTGCGCGTAACGCTGGGCTGGGTGCAGCTCTTCGACGGGACTCGTCAAGTAATGCTGCCTGCGGACTCCGCAGCGAAAATGAGGCGCGGCTTCGGCCCCGGTACGCCGTATTTCGAGGACACTTCGGCGGAGTTTCAGCGCGCGCTCGAGGAATTGGATTTCGGGTTCGCAAAGCCCGCGGAGCGCGCAGCGCCACTTTCCACGGTGCTGTCCGAAGCGCGGAAGAAAGACGCGCTCTCTCTGTTTCCCTTGCTGATTCACGTGCAGGACGAGGAGCGTGGGCGAGTCTACGATCGCCTGGCGGAACTCATTCCGCCGCCGGCGGGCGTGACGCGGGAAGGAGTCCTCCAGCACGACCGGCGGGAGATCGACCTGTGGTGGGACAACTGGGGCTTGGGCCATCCAAAGAAATGACAGTGAGCGCAGAGCAAAAAGTCCGCGAGGCGATGCCGCCTAGTGCCGTTCCAACTATTTGGAATCAACCTGAGCTCCGCATTCGGTCCGGGCTGGGAGGGAATTTTGCGGCGCCGCCTTAGCCTGCCCCGTACGAAGTCCGGGGGAAGTCATAGGAAACGGCGCAACAAAACCTTCGTACGGGGCCTGAAAAAGTCGGAACGGCACTAGCTCTTGGACGAGTCGCCGCGAAGGATGTCGTACCGCTCGATGACAGCAGCAACGCCCATGCGCTGATCGCCGTCTTCGATGCGCCGCTCGACGCGAATGACTTTGCCGCTGGCGCGGACGAAGACTTCGATGCCGCGAGTGACCTCGGCGGGAAGAGTAAGAGTGATATCGAGCTCAGAACCCGCTTCGAGATCCTGGTCAATCACAAAGTAAACACCACGCGTCGAAATATCCCGCGTTTTGCCCTTCTGGGTTTGGGCGGACCGGCCGAAGGGAAGACGCACTGTGAGGGGTAGCGACAGATCAAACCTCTGAGTCGTTCGGCGTTCCGTCATTTTGCCCTCCTCGTTGGTTAACGCTCCCACGAACCCTGGCGGTGCCCCTAGCGCCACTTCGAATCCTCCGCCGACTTGTTCCGGCGCCCTCTTAGTTAGATGCCGATGAATTCTTTCGCGCCACAAATTAAGGTCGCGGTCGCCGACCCGCCCGACCTCGATTCAAAGACAAAAGACTGAGATTCGGAATCCGTTTTCCTACTGGCTTCGAACGACCGAAGCCACCTCCTCCGCCGCGGCCGTTGAGCGGCGATTGCGCGGCGAATCCAAATTGAACTGCCGCATCTTATAAAGAAGCGCTTTGTAGCTGATGCCCAGAAGTTTGGCGGCATCTTTGCGGCACCAGCGAGTCTTCTCGAGAGCGTCGGCGATGGCCTCCATTTCGGCTTCGTCCTTCAGACTTCGGACGAGGGCCTTCAAACCCAGATTGCGCGGCGGCGGCTCTTCCCGCGGGGAAATGCGCTGGCGCGTGGAAGTCATCTCCACCAGTTCGCGCAAGCTGCCTTCATCGTCTTCGAGGATCACGAAGCGCTTGACGAAGTTTTCGAGCTCGCGGAGGTTGCCCGGCCAGACGTAGCGCATGGCCGCGTCCATCAGATGTTTGGAGGGCTCTTGCGCGACCTTACCGAACTTTTCGCTGTATTTGACCAAGAAGTGACGGAAGAGCAGCGGAATTTCCGACGTGCGCTCGCGCAGCGGAGGCACATTAATGGAGAGAACGTTGAGGCGGTAATAGAGGTCCTCACGGAATCGGCCGGTTTTCATGGCTTCCTGCACGTCCACGTTGGTGGCGGCGAGAACGCGCACATCGATATCCACCAAGTGGCGACCGCCGAGGCGGGAGTATTGGTGATCCTGGAGGACATGGAGCAGCTTGGCCTGCAAGTGCGTGGTCATCTCCGCGATTTCATCAAGGAAGATCGTGCCTTTGTTGGCCAGCTCGAACTTGCCGGGCTCGATCTGCATGATCTGCTGGCGGATGCGCACCATCTGCGGGCTGGCGGCAAGGAAGCTGAGGTCTTCAGTGATCTGGTCGCAGTAATCGCGGAGCGCCTGATTCTCCGCGTGGAGCTGCTTTTTCTGGCGGCATTTGAGCATGGCCGCGTCGAGCTCGGTCTTTTCAAATGGCTTGGTGAGATAGTCGAGCGCGCCGATGCGGATGGCTTCGACAACGGTGCCGACTTCGTTCGAGCAGGAAAGCATGATGACATGCAAATTGCGGTCGATCTCGATGAGTTGCTTGAGCGTATCGATGCCGTTTTGCTCGGGCATGAGAACGTCAAGAATGATGAAGTCGGGCCGGTCGCCGGCGCCGATTTTTTCGACAGCGCTCTTGCCGGAAGAAAGAGCCTCCACCTCGAAGCCGTCCACTTCGAGGAGGGTCTGCAGGTATTTGCGAATGCTCGGTTCGTCATCCACGACGAGAATACGTTCTTTTTGCGCCATCCATGCTCTCCATTCCGGCTGAGATCCGCTCAGCTAGGCTCAATTGGCATAAGAAACTTGAACGTGCTTCCGCGCTGCAGTTCGCTTTCCACCCAGATTTTGCCGCGATGGGCCTGCACGAGACGCTTGGCAATGGCGAGGCCGAGGCCCATTCCGGATGTATTGGGATCCACGCGCACGAAATCGTCAAAAATCTCCTGATGATGCTCAGCGGCGATGCCTGGTCCGGTGTCGGACACGGACACTTGAACGCAGTTGTGCCGCAACAGGCGAGCGCGCCGGCGCTCTTGCACGGGCGCCGCCTCGGCCACACGGCGTTCCCAGAAGTGAGGCTCGGCACGCAGCGCGACGAGTCCCCCCGCCGTCGTGTGCTTCAGCGCGTTATCCACCAAATTGGCGGCGGCCTGCTGCACTTTCTGATAGTCGAAACGAAAGATGGGCAGTGCGGGATCGAAATAGGTCTCGAAGCGGACGCCCTTGCGCTGGAAGGCCTCGCGCCAGCGCTTCGCCAGTTCTTCGAGGCAATCCCAAATGTCGTTCTCGCGCAAGTGCAGGACGAGCTTTCCGCTTTCCAGAGCGGAGTAGTTCAAGAACATGGAGACGAGCCGAACGACCCGCTCACAGCTCTCTTTCGACTCTTCGAGGATGTCGCGCTGTTTTTGCGTCAAGCGGCCAATCGAGCCCGTCAACAGTAGATCGTAATACCCCTTGATAACCGCGAGCGGGGTCTTCAACTCGTGTGCGGCCGAACCGAGGAGAACCGTTTTCTGGCGATTCACTTCCTGGAGGCGGAGATACGCAGCGAGAAGATTGCGATAGGTGATCTCCCGTTCCTGCAGAAGCTCCTGCACGGTGAGCTGTGTGGGTGTCGCATCAGGAGCGGTTTGCTCGGTCTTCTGTTGGAACTGCACGACAAGCCAGTCTGGCTCCGGGAGCCATTGAATTCGGGCTTCAAAGATCATGTCTCCGCGCGTGAGATCCAATTCCACTTCGTGCTGACCCATCTCGATTTGTGCGAAGATGTCCTTAGAATCGCGCCGCAACAGGTCGCTGAAGAGATTGACACGATCCAATTCCAAGAGCCCCTGTTCGTTGAGAGACTGCCGCGCTTGTAACGTGGCGAGTATTAGCCGGCCAGTGCGCTCCGCGAGGAGGAGCGGTTTGTCGAGGGTGTCCAGTAGAGAGGAAACCAGTGCAAGAGAGACAGATTGGGTGCCTTGCGGTTCTAAGAGCGCGGATTTGAGGGCTCTAGTGGCCATACCTCCTACACACCGCAATTACGGGTTATGGAAAATATTTTCCTCACGGATGCCCATCCTCGCAGTAAGGCGATGGAGAGTCAATGGTAAAAGCGTTCCACTTGCACATTTCCGGAATGGGAATGGACTTAGCCGAATCCGCTCTTCCCGGAGGGGAGTGATGCCGAGTCGAGAGGATGGTCAACCGTAAGAAAATGCGACCCTTAGAATGGGGATTCTCGAGAAGAGACTGGCCACAGATCTGCTGCTTTCGGTACTAGCTCGCCAGTACCAACGGGGACTCTCTTGAAAACGGAATCTGCACCGGAAAGGCTTCGGTTGGGTCAAGAAACACCACGTCGGTCGCAACGAATCCGGCTTCAAGTGCCGGTGTTCGTGCGCGGCGTCGAGGTTGGCGGTGCGGACTTTGTCGAACTCACGAAAACGCTGAATATTAGCGCCTCCGGTGCGTGCATCGTGTCAACCCATGCAATGCGACCGGATCAGATGGTGCAATTGACCTTTCCTGCTCCTTCTTCGGTTTTCTCGAGCACCATCCCTGCCGAAACGCCGCCCATCCCTGCCCGGGTCAAACGCCAAGAGCCATCCGGAGAGTTGCGTCTGATTGGGGTCGAGTTTCTGCGTCCGTTGGAATAGTCGGCACCGGAGACGGGCATTCAGGGAACAAAAAAGGAAATTCGTTGTCCCAGGAGAGGGGAGACCCGCGCAGGAGTTCAATCAAGAGCGTTTTGGAAACTGCATGTGCTTGAAAACCCGTCCAGATAGAATCCAGACAGCCCGAGGCGGCACAGCGGCAAAAATCTGCGAAAACGTGTAAAATTGGTCTTCGGTTTGCTCCCAATGGCCTTAGCACGATGTGCCTTCCCCCCTGACCCCGTGGGGAGAGGCAGAGGTCAGGTGGACACATTAAGATGCCCAGCAGTGGTGCCTCGCCGGCACCTCGCTTGAGTACCGAGGATTCCTATCTCGAGCTCCTTGCGGACACGCTGGAATCGCTCGATTTACCAGCGCGGGGTCAATTCCTGCAGCGGTATTTTCGAACGATCTCCCGGCTGGATCTGCGCGAGAGCCAGTGTCTGCAGTTGTGGGAGGAAATGCTGCAGCGGCGCCGGGAGATGAGCGAACGACTCGGCCGGCCCGTCTCGCTGAAAACTTCCCTGATGGATGTTCTATCCTCCGGAAATTTGCTGCATGTTCCCGTCGTCCTCGAATACGACGAGCTGAAAAGATTGCAACTCAACGCCGTGACCGATCCGCTCACGGGTCTTTACAATCGCCGGCTCTTCAGCGAATCGCTCGAGAAAGAGTTGACACGAGCGCGGCGCTACGGCCAGCAGCTCTCGCTGGTGATACTCGATCTGCACTGCTTTAAGGAAGTGAACGACAAGCACGGGCATCCGCGAGGCGACGAAGTGCTCCGCGCAGCCGCCGAGACGCTGAAAAAATCGTTGCGCACGTACGATTCGGCCTTTCGAATCGGCGGCGACGAATTCGCTCTGATCTTGCCGCAGACCGACGCCGCGCAGGGGCTGGGATTGAGCCGACGCGTCGAGAGCGTGTTCGCCGATGCGCTCCAGCAGTTGCAGCTCTCGGTCGCCGTAAGCATGGATCACGGCGTTGCAACCTACCCCCATGACGGCGAGCAAACTGAGTCGCTTGTGCGTATCGCCGATGAGCGCCTCTACCGGTTGAAGCACACGAATCACAACCGGGGAGCAGGTGCAGCGGCGATAGCGGATCGGCCAGAGACCCGCGAGCCGCTGCGAACGGCGGCGCCCGCAGAAAAAACGCCAGCCGCGCCGCGGCCCACGCCGATCGAATTCAAGAAGCCTGCGGAACCGGCCGAACCAGCAGTCGCGGCTCCGATGGCGATGGCGGATGTCTCCGCACAGACGATGCCGCCTGTGCCGCCGTACGCGCAACAGCGGAAGGCAGAGCGCGTCTCAATGGCGGGAACGAACGCTTATGCACTAATCGGAGAAGGAAGCCAGCGCCGCGCGCGCGTGCTCGATCTGGGCTTTGGCGGCGTTGCGCTGGAGTTCGAGTCCGAGGAGGAACTTCCAGCCAGCACGCTTGCTGTGCTCCACGTGCCGATATTGCCGCCGGTACGGGTGAACCTGCGTACGGTCTGGTCGTACCACACATCCGAAGGTAGCACCCGCGTTGGATGCTGCTTCGTCTCCTAGTGCCGTTCCAACTGCTTGGAACCAACCTGAGCTCGGCATTCGGTCCTGGCTAGGAGAGAATTTTGTGGCGCCGCGTTAGCCTGCCCCGTACGAAGTCCGGGGGAAGTCATAGGAAACGGCGCAACAAAAACTTCGTACGGGGCCTGAAAATGTTGGAACGGCACTAGAAGTGGTCTCATAAATGTCTCACGAGGATGAGGAGGCAGCCGAGTTGGAGCATGCCGAGGAAGTTGGCCTCCTGATATTCCCAGCGCGTGACGAGGCGGCGGAAGTTATGCAGCCAAGCAAACAGCCGTTCGATTTTCCAACGGTGGCAGTAGCGCCGCAACTCCCGGCCGTCTTGAGTGTTTTTCCGGCGGCGATTGCGCTTGTGCGGAGCGATCAAACGGATGCGGTGTTTTTCTCGCAACCGCTGGTCGAGCGGATCGCTGTCGTAGGCCGAGTCGCCAATCATTCGTTCTGGTTTGGCTCGCGTGAACCGCTGCTCGACGGTGGCTTCCACGAGTCTTGTTTCATGCGGCGAAGCGCTGGCGATGCTACAGGCGACAGGAAGACCATGGCGGTCTGCGATCGCCATGATTTTGCTGCCTTTGCCGCGGCGAGTCGGGCCGACAGCAGCGCCCCTTTTTTCGCCGAACTGAAGCTGGCGTCGATGAAGGTTTCCGACAGATCGATCCGGCCGCGGTCGCGTAAGTCCTCGGCCAGTTTTTGCAGCACGCGGATCAGCAACCCCGAACGCTGCCAGGATTGGAAACGCCGATGACAGGTCTGATAGGGCGGATACTTGGACGGAAGTTCGCGCCACTGGGCGCCGGTGCGCAGAATCCAAAGCACGCCATTGAGCACCGACCGCGTGTCGCGCCAAGGTCGTCCCCGCCAGTCGGACCGTCGCTTCGGTCGGAATACCGGTTCGAGAATCGCCCACTGGGCGTCGGTCAGATCCATGCATTGGATTTGACCCCTTTGCAGCTATCCTTCAACCCTCCAGTGAGTTGAAGGTGTTTATGAGACAACCTCTAGTTAATCTGTTTCGAATGCGAAACGCGCTGCGGGCCTCAGGGAATGGAAAGCCCGTTCCGGCAGCTCAGTCATTTCGTGCGGCGAATTGTTGCCGGAAGTAGCGCGAAGTGAAGAGAAGCGCCTGCTGAACATGAACCAAGCCGAGCGCCCAGCGCATTTCCGCTTGCGCCAGAGAATTCCCGTTTGCCGTCAGCTGAAGCGCAAGACGCAGCCGCCCGGTGTCGGCGGCATCGCGAGTGAGACCGATGCGGGCTTCCAGTGCGTCGGCCGAGCCGGCATCGCGGAGGAGCTCGGCAAGTTTTTCGAGAAGCGAGAAAAAGAGTCCGCGGTTACGATTGAGCTCATCGGGGCGGAAGCCAACAATGAAACTCCCCACAAATCCGTGGGGATCCGTCCAGGGCGTTGAAGGAGGCAACGAAGCTTCGCACGCAGAGACTTGAAAGAAAGAATCGTCGCTATTCATGGCCGCAAGAAACGACTGAACGGCGCGGTTCTCGGCGGGAGGCGCGCCGCACGCTTCCGCCGCGAGCTCCGCAACGACCTGGACGCGCATACTCGCGAAACTACGCGAAGAATGGGCTTGCCACAAGAGGAAAGCGGGTCCGATGTGTTCTGATCACGTTCGGATGCGCTCGCTGAGCAGCCACCACGGAGTGGCGACACAGAACCGGGGCAGCAGCAAGCTCCGTGCGAGACAGATCATCCTGCTAAAATCGCGCGAAGCGCAACGCGGCGCGGAACAGGAGCATGCCATGAGCGAACCCAAGGCCAGCCGCCCGTTCATGCCAGGCTACGGACTTCCGGATGAAAAAGGTGGAAAGGGCCTGTTGCCCTGGGGCTGGGCCGTCGAGCGCCTGAAGAAATCGCACAACTACTGGATTGCCACGACGCGCCCGGACGGCCGACCGCACGTCATGATTGTCTGGGGCCTGTGGTTCGAGGACGAGTTTTGGTTCAGCACCGGGCGCGAGTCGCGCAAGTCAAGAAACCTGGCAGCGAGTCCTCACTGCGTCATCTGCACGGAGAATGCGGAAGAGGGCGTTATTTTGGAGGGTGCCGCCACGAGGATGACCGACCCAGCGCGCTTCGAATCCTTCTGCAGCGCGTACCAGGCGAAATACGATTGGGACATGCGGACGATGAGGGAGGAGCCGATTTACGTCGTGCGTCCGGCCGTGGTTTTCGGGCTGATCGAAAAGACAGCGATGCAGTCCGCAACCCGGTGGACGTTCGACGAAGCGTAAAGAGGTGGCGCCCGCTCGGACGCGGTGCTGCGACGCGCTTCGTTGACACTGCGGAGGGCGGCGCGTATCATTTTGACGTTGCAGCGTTTTATACGCCCGCAGCGTTGTTTTCCTTTGTAAAACCGCAAAGCGGTTAATTTTCCGGGCAACCGCAGAGCGGTTAATTCCTGGGCGACCGCAGAGTGGTCGACCTCCTTGCAAGCACCCCCGAATAGGGATACAGCAAGGAATTTTTTCGGCGACGCACGGAATTTTCCGGAGGCCAACAAAGATGTCTCAGGACCACGACAACCCCACGTCGGCGGCGGCCGCGCCTGCTCCCGAAGCGAGCGTGAACTCGACGACCGAAACGACAAAGCCCACTCCAGTGGAAGCAGCTCTTTCCATGGAAGCCGCTCCGAGCGAAGAACCTGCACAGTCGGCGGTGGACTCCGAAACGCCACACCCTGACGCTGAAGCTGCTCCGGCGGCGGAAGAGGCGCCCGGCGCAGAGGAGATGAGCCAGCTTATCGAACAGTACGGTGAACCGCACGAGGCGCCGGCACAGAGTGAGATTCTCGAAGGCAAGGTCGTCGCGTACACGGAACAAGGCGTTGTCGTGGACTTGGGGTTGAAGTCCGAAGGCCTCGTACCCGCCGCGGAATTTACGGAAACAGACATTCCCCGGCCCGAACCCGGCTCGACGATCGAAGTCCAGCGGTCGGGCGAAGAGAAGGATGGATACATCCTGCTCGCATACCAGAGGGTGCTGCGCCGCCGGATGTGGGAGAAGATCGACGCGGCGTACAAGGCCAAGGAGATGCTGACGGGAAAGATAGTGGACCGGATCAAGGGCGGGCTGGTGGTGGACATCGGTGTGCGTGCGTTCCTGCCGGGCTCGCAGTACGACCTGCGGCCGACGCAGGACCTGGATCATCTGGTCGGAGACGAGATTCCTGTCCGGATCACCAAGCTCAACCGCCGGCGCGGGAACGTGGTCGTGAGCCGGCGCGCGCTGCTCGAAGAAGAGCTGCACACGAAGCGCGCTGCGCTGCTCGAACAGCTCAGCGAAGGACAGATCGTGCACGGGCGCGTGAAAAACGTCACCGATTACGGCGTCTTCGTGGACCTGGGCGGACTAGACGGCCTGCTGCACGTCACGGATTTGAGCTGGGGGCGGGTGAAACATCCTTCCGAAGCCGTCAAGCCCGACCAGGAGCTGGATGTTCAGATCCTGAAATTTGACAAGGAAAAGCAGCGTGTTTCTCTGGGCCTGAAGCAGCTTCAGCCGGATCCCTGGGCAAGGGCGCAAGAAAAATATCCTGCCGGGATGAAGGTGCATGGCAAGGTTGTGGGGATTGTGGACTACGGCGTGTTCGTCGAACTCGAGACCGGCGTAGAAGGTCTGGTGCACGTCACGGAAATGAGCTGGACGAAGAAGACGCAGCACCCGTCGAAACTCGTGAAGGTCGGCGACGAGGTGGACGTGGTTGTGCTGGACCTCAAGCCGAGCGACCGGCGCATTTCGCTCGGGATAAAGCAAGCGCTGCCCGATCCATGGCTGCAGCTCGCGGGAAAGTACCCAGTGGGGACGATCGTCACCGGCAAAGTGCGCAACATCGCGGAGTTCGGCGCGTTCGTCGAAATCGAGGACGGCTTCGACGGCCTCGTACACGTTGGCGACGTGAGCTGGACCGGCCGGGTGAAGAACCCGCACGAAGTGTTCAGGAAGGGCGAGCAGGTGACCGCGAAGGTGCTGAGGATCGATGCGGAGAACCGGCGCGTGTCGCTCGGCATCAAGCAGGTGAACGACATTTGGGGCATCTGGTTCAAGGAGCACAGAGTTGGCCAGCTCGTGAGAGGCAAAGTGTCCCGGATCGCCACGTTCGGCGCGTTCGTGGAGCTGGCCGAAAACATCGAAGGACTTTGCCACAACACGGAGATCGAAGAGCGGCGGCGCCGGGACGAAGGTGGCTCGCCCGCGCATCGCATCACTGGCCCATTGAAGAGCGCTGGGCCGCTCGAGCCGGGCAAGGAATACGACTTCAAAATCATCAAGATCAACTACGAGCAGCGCCGCATAGGGTTGAGCTACCGGGCGGCGGTGCGCCAGGTGGAGCGTCGCGAGATCGAGCAGTATCGTTCGACAAAGTCATCCACGACGGCGACTATCGGCGACGCCATCTTGTCCAAGCAGTCGAGGTGAGGCGGGGCACCGGGGTCGACCCGCGCTGAAATTTCGTTTTACCTCCGGGTCAATTTAGTGATATTGAGGGAGCAACCCGGGCGGCTGCCGTCCTGCCCCGCCGCGTTTTTCTGGGGACCGCAGCAAGCGGCATTTCTCCTTTGGAATGAGGCATGAGCGAAATGATGAAACAACCGACACTGACGAAGGCGGACCTCATCGCTGAAGTGGAGCGCGTTACGGAGTTGAAGCGCACGGAATCGGAGACCATTGTGGAGACGATCTTCGAAAGCATTATTGAGTCTCTGCAGAAGGGCGAGAAAATCGAGATTCGGGGATTCGGCAGCTTTCGTACGCGAGATCGTCGCGGACGGGTGGGCCGCAATCCGAAGACGGGCGCGAAAGTCGAAGTGCGGGCGAAGAAAATTCCTTACTTCAAGCCGAGCAAAGAACTGAAGGATTTTGTGAACAGCGCGGAGGCCGCGGCCTCCGCCGCCGCACCCGCTTCCGCTCCGGCTCCCGGCAACGCGACACAAAACTGAGGCAAGAGCGGCAGAGCGGGCCTCACTCTGAGCCGCGGGTGACTGCGAGCCAACTCCCGATTCAGAGTTTCGCCGTTTCATTCCAATCTTCACAAGGCGTCCATTCTGCAAGTGGTTTTGCGCTATCCTTGCGCCGGGAAATTCGGAAAGCCGATGGAGCTCTATGGACTATCTCTGGACGCCGTGGCGCTACAAGTACCTGTCCGAGGCCGCCGGTATAAAAACGAAGTGTATTTTCTGCGCCGCGCTCGCTGCCAAAAATGATGCGGAAGCGCTCATCGTGCACCGCGCCGCGAAGAACTTCATCATTTTGAACCGCTATCCGTACACCTCGGGCCACGTGATGGTGGTGCCCTACGAGCATGTGGCGGAGCTGGCCAAGTGTGATGCGGAAACGTTGAACGAAATGATGGCGCTGGCGAAGCGTGTCGAGTCCGCAGTCCGCAAATCGTACAAGCCGGACGGGATGAATCTGGGCCTAAACCTCGGCCGCGCGGCCGGCGCCGGCGTGGACGGCCATCTACACATGCACATCCTGCCGCGTTGGTTCGGAGACACAAATTTCATGACCACCGTCGGAGAGACGCGCGTGCATCCGGAAGATTTGCAGACAACCTACGAACGTCTGCGCAAAGCGCTCAGCTAAGGGGTGCGCGGCCTGAGTTCGTGTAGATCTGAAGGACTCACTTTAGAATTCGCGATTTCCGGGCGGCTCGCAAGTCAAAGACGGAGAGTCAACGTGAATCTGGAGCTGACCGAAGAGCAGAAGCTGCTGCAGCGCACCGTGCGCGAATTTGCGGAATCGGAAGTAAAGCCGCTTGCGAAAGAGCTCGATGAAACGGGGCACTTTCCGCTGGAAACGTTCCGCAAGGCGGGGGAGTTGGGGCTGACCGGCATCGCGTTTCCCGAAGCCGAAGGCGGCGCGGGATTCGATCATATCGCCTACACCATCGCGATCGAGGAGATTTCGCGCTGCTGCGCTTCTACCGGCGTGATTCTCTCCGTACAGAATTCCCTTTACTGCGACCCCGTTCATCGCTTTGGCACCGAAGAGCAAAAGAAGAAATTTCTGCTTCCCTTCGCGCGCGGGGAAAAGATCGGCTGCTACGCACTGACCGAGCCGCAAGCCGGCTCGAACGCTGCGGCGTTGCAAACGAAGGCCGTGCGCAAGGGCAATACCTACGTGATTAACGGCACGAAGGCGTGGATTACGAGCGGAGGTGCGGCCGACGCGACGATTGTTTACGTCAACACGGATCCGCCGAAAGGCGAAAAAGGCATCACTGCACTGGTGATCGAGAAAGGCGCGCCCGGTTTCCGAGTCGGCAAGGAGGAAAAAAAACTCGGCATCCACGCGACGGCGTGTTGCGAGCTGGTGTTCACGGATTGCGAAGTGCCCGTTGTGAATCGCATCGGGAACGAAGGCGAAGGCTACAAGATCGCGCTATCGACGCTCGACAGCGGGCGCATCGGCATCGGCGCGCAGGCCGTGGGAATCGCGCAGGGCGCGTTCGAAGCGGCACTCGACTATTCGCAACAGCGCATGGCGTTCGGCCATCCCATTTCGCAGTTTCAGGCAATTCAGTTCATGCTTGCCGACATGACCACGGAGATCGATGCGGCGCGGCTCCTTGTGCGCAAGGCAGCCTGGAAGCAGGACACAGGCGCGCGGTTCAGCATGGAGTCGGCGATTGCCAAACTCTTTACGAGCGAGATGGCGACTCGGGTGGCGCACAAGGCCATTCAAATTCACGGCGGCTACGGCTATAGCCGTGAATACCCGGTCGAACGCGCCTATCGTGATGCGCGCATCACGGAAATTTACGAGGGGACAAGCGAAATTCAGCGGCTGGTGATCTCGTCATGGGTCCTGAAGTCCTAGTCACATCGTAGTATCCTGACCAAGTGCTGGAACTCAGCAATGGGCTCGAATTTGACTCCGGGCGAACGGAGGAGTTTTTTTCGGCGCTGCCCGCACGAGCGGCAGTCTGCTTGATCGAACCGAAAGAAGAAAAAGCGGAGCCATTTCTAATC
>WNGP01008505.1_pt1 | contig 13006 bp, 10 predicted proteins | sample 5407671 | NCBI WGS metagenome assembly WNGP01 (sample SAMN13153381, study PRJNA577476) | soil metagenome | isolation source: 40 cm soil or saprolite under Garry oak tree replicate 2 | place: USA:California | collected 2016-06-15 | reverse complement strand
ACACTTGGCTTGCATGAACTCTAGCGCCTTGGCATCCTCAAGAGAGACCTCCAGCTTAATCTTTGTGCAGAGCAGCATCTTTCATCGCTTTCTTGTACGATCTGAGGCCATGAAGTTGTGAGGCAAACACCGTCACGATAGCAATCAAGTCCTGATTACACATTAGGCCATATACCTGTCAACTGTTGCTTGCTCCTTGTTTTAGGCTAGGGGGATTAGGAATATATATTGTGCAATTTATATAGGCCCCGACGCAACGCATTGTACCACGGGGAGCATCATAAGTCGAGAGGAGGACGAAAGAAAGGCCCCCATCCTTGCGGGGGAAATTCGGTTCCTGTAGGGACGCCATCCGGGGGATGGTGTGCAGGCCTTTATGGACACAGTCTGGGGGACTGTGTGGCCCGCTCGCGATTCCCGTAGGGGTGGGCCTTTATAGAATCTTGTCTAGGGGACAGGTATGCCCGCTCGTTCCCCTTTTCAGAACATGTCGGGTAGGGTGGAACTTTTTCGCTCGTTCCTACTGGGGAATCGCTATTCTGAAGCGGCTATCAACGAGCAAAGGCTCCTAACCACATGGCACACAGGAAAGATAGTATTCTAGCTTGGTAAGCAGGGTACTGACCGGAAAGGGTTTGCTGAGCAAATCCGTCGCACCAGGGACAGCACTGGCGGTGCGCACGCGGTAATCGGCAGTCATGATAATAATAGGTATAGACGCGAAGCCAGGATGCTGTGTCAACAGGGCCGCGACCTCGTATCCAGAGAGTCCAGGCATCATCAAATCGAGGAGGATCACGGCCGGCATATGTTTTGTGGCATCAGCTTCAATTTGATACAAAAATGGGAGTACTTGCCGGCCATCTGAGATACTGAGTCCGACATAGCCTTCCATCTCTAGTGTGAGCATAACGACAGAGGCGATAGCTGGATCATCATCAACTACCAGTACATAGGGAAGATCGGCGATAGCAGGTATCCCAACATTTTCTTCATCCCAAACGACCGTGGTTCGTCCCTCGCTTGTATATTGCATCATATAGGTCTCCTACAATAAACAATCACTTGTATAGCCTTAATCACACTTTTCATTATAGTATGTGTTAAAAGCTCTGCAATAGGGCTATTAGCATGCCAATACAAGTGCTATCAACAGCAGCAGTAGGGGTAGCTGTTGCTGTAGGACTAGGCGTTGCAGTGGGCGTGGGAGTAGGCGGAGCTTGTGTTGGTGTTGCAGTTGGTGTGACAGCGGGCGGTGGAGTACTTTTAGCAGGCGGGGGTGTTGTAGCGATAGGAGTAGCGTGTACTGATCCATTCTGGTTGCCTGCTTTGGTTGATGAGACAGGTGTAAGCGTTGCATGATAAGGAACGAGGAGAATAGAGAGAAAGACAAGATGGTTCGTGACGATATCGTGCGCTACAATGCGGTGGCGACCTGCTTTCCAGGTAGGTCCGCTGCCAAGAGTCAATGAGACAATAAATTCCCCGTGATCATCCGCGTTCACATGCGGTTGATATACAAGCCCGCTGGCTACATTTTGACTGAGTTGGAGCGCTGTACTGTCAAAGGTAAAAACGATGCGACCACGGCTGCTGAATCCCTGACCGTGGAGGCGAATGACCTGTCCAGGGGAAAAAGGCCCGGGATCAATTACCACCAGCGCCGGTTTAGTGGAGTTGACAGAGTCATTAGCCACGTTCTGTAGAGCCATTCCGCTGTGTTGGCCGGGGACAATCCACTCGAAACTGAAGGCAGTGACCAGTAGAAGCATGCAGGTCATGCCGATCAAGAGCACTGTGCCACACAGCCAGAGTATAAACTCGATGCGACCCGGGTACAACAGCCACCAGCGCATACGATCCAATGGATTGCGGCCGCGAGAACGGCGTTTTGCCGGGATTCTGGGGGATCTGTACATTTCAAGGGCACTCGCTACTTGAAGCCTGGCGGCTTTCTTCGCTCTCGCTTCTTTGTCTTGTGCCTCTTCTGCTCTTCCTCCAAAGGGTACATTTACATACTGTGCAACTGACCTGTTTGGAGCATAGAAGGGAGTCTCTTCTCTCACAGGGCTGGCTTGCTCAACCGGTAAAGCAGGCCTGGTGTCGATTTCCTCAATAGAGGAGTGCGTGGGCATTTCTGAGACTATAAGTGAGAGTGAAGGGACGCTGCTCTCTATCTCGTAGTCTGGCGATTCATACTGCCAGATAGGTGGCTGTTCTGCACTCCTGGCCTGCCAATGTGGAGTGGTAGGGATACGAGTCACATCGATATCCTGCGACAGAGGGTTTTTATATTTAGAGTGTACACGGCGGCTTCGCGTATTGGCGCCTTTGTGAGAGCCGTCTTTGTGATTACCAGGCTCCATATTGCTCCGACTATTTGACCGCATCATCTTATTCTTTCGTGTGTCGACAGACGAGCCATCAGTAATTCAGTGAACTGCAATAGCGAACACACACCCGAGGCCTTACAAACGCACATACATTCCCACACTCTATTGCAAATAAACGGAGCCCCCAAGCATTTTCGGCCTCTCAAGCGATATGAAGCATAGAATGCGGAAATATCCGCAAGACGAGGAAAAAATTTCCATATTTAGCCACGGTGAGACAAGATGACGAGAATCCTGCATGTTAAAAGCTTACTTTGACAATGCTGATCAGATTCCCAAGAGAAAGAAGATGCCATAAAACCCTCCCCCTGGAGGAGCCTGGAGAGGATATGCCGGCCAGATGATATTCGATCATCTGGTTTATTAAGGGTCACTTATATCCCTACATTTGTATTTTGGCACATATCTTGCAGTAAAAGAAAAGGGGGGTTAAGCTTGAAAAAGTTCCTCAAGCTTACTAAAGGGTATGTCCTGTAGTTTTTCCCTACAGCATATACCTCCGGTTACCAAATTGTGAGTTGTGAAATGTGGATTTGAGGTAAAGGAGTAGAGTATCTATGGTAGCCATGGTAAAAAAGTCGCCGAGCAATATCATGCCCGAGGTTGGGGTAAGTGGGAAGGTGAGGACTCGATCATCAGAGAGGGTAGTATCTGCAAAGGATGGCTTTCCTACTGGTTTTTCTCCGAGCCAGCCGTATAGCATGCATAGCAAAAGCGACGACATATCTCTGTATTATCGCGAGGATGATGATCCATTTTTGGACTATGTGGAGGAAGTGGAAGGGTATGAAGATGAGGAGAGCGCGGGTGGCAATGTAGTCGACAATGCTATACAACAATACCTGGGAGAGATTGGGCGCTACCCATTGTTAAATGCAGAGCAAGAAATGCTGCTAGCACGACGTGTTGCCGGGGGTGATCCAGAGGCGCAGCGAGGCCTGGTGGAGGCAAATTTACGCCTGGTAGTAAGCATAGCCAAGCGCTATAATAACCACGGTGTTTCCCTGCTGGACCTGGTGCAGGAAGGCAATCTCGGGTTAATTCGCGCTACGCAGAAATTTGATCCTGCACGAGGCTTTCGCTTTAGCACCTACGCAACCTGGTGGATTCGCCAGGCAATCAGCCGCGCAGTAGCCGAGTGCACGCGTTCTATTCATATTCCGGTACACGTCGTTGAACTGATTTATAAAGTGAAGCGCGTGGCTCGTTATCTCTACCAGGAACTGGGACGCGCTCCTGCTCTCGAGGAAATCGCCAGCGCGGCAGGTCTGACGAAGGAGCGGATAGTTGAACTGCAAAGTATGTCAGAAAATCCCATATCGCTCGATGCTCCCTTGATTGACGATGAACAATACCACCTGGCCGACACGTTAGAGGATACCCAGGCAACCACACCTGCCGACCTGGTTGCCCACCAGGTGCTACGTGATCAGATTACTTGCGCGCTGGAGATACTCAGCCAGCGTGAACGCCAGGTTATCGAATTGCGTTACGGGCTGCATGACGGTCGCTGCCATACACTGGAGGAGCTGAGCGCGCATTTCAAACTAACACGTGAACGCATCAGGCAGATTGAAGTAAAAGCGCTCAAGACGCTCCGGCAACCTATCGAGGTTCACCTGTTACGTGACCTGGCATAGCAAAACGAGTAACCAGGCACATTTTGTGCCTGGTTACCAACCCCTCTCCCCCTGACACATGTGGCGAATGGCGTCCCATGGGCTTCCGTTCTGGCGTAGAGGCGACATTTATGGCGCGAGTCCGGCTCCCCCCCGGCGCGATCAATCGCGCGGCTACGCCCTTACGAAAGTGTGTCGGAGAGAGAGGGTTACTACCCTGCAACAATTCCGCAGATGGCCGCGTCGGTGACCAATTACGAACTAAAAGCCATTACGATATTGACCACGTGTATGCAAGCCAGGAAGGACAGGGAAGAATTGACCGGTACCATTTACCCCCGGCTTGACTGGAAATCTTAGATTCCTCTATACTCGCACTGGGGAAGGAATAGGTCTGGACTATTTGGGCCATCACGGTGTTAAATGCGAATAGTTCCTACTCGATTCCGGTGAGAAAAGCAAACATGAGAAGCGACTCGGGCGCAGCGAACATTACCTCCAAACTTATAGCAACAGTATTGAGTTTGCTGCTGCTGCTGTTTGCAGGTACATCCAACCTGGTTGAAACCGAGGCCGCGCCGCGGTCAGGAGTTTCCTACACGCATCATGCGCCTGCGCATGTTCCCCAAGACCCTCCTACCACGCCTACTCCCACTCCTACCACGCCTACTCCCACTCCTACCACGCCGACCCCCACTCCTAAGCCGACTAAAACACCCAGGCCCACTCCTACTCGCACCCCTACCAACACGCCCACTCCTACGCCGACTACTGCCCCGAGCGTGACGCCCACGCCCGGCGCCACATCTACACCTGGCAGCACAGCAACGCCTATCCCCGCCACAACAGGACCAGACCAAACCCCAACATCGACACCATCCACCGTGCCGGTTACCAACAACAACGGCGGCACGCCGCCTGGGGCTCAAACAGGTGGCGGATTACCCTTTCCATTCATATCTATTATAGCCAGCGCTCTGCTCGTCCTGGGCATTGTGTTTGTCATTGGTTTCATTTTCCTGCGCCGCTCCCTGTCACCTATCCCGCACATAAAATTACGACCCAGCGGAGCACCCTCCTGGAGCCGCTTGCGAGGGCACAGCTTGCATGGAAACACGAATATGAATGGCGCTCCTCTTATTATAGAGAGTGAGCGAACCACCACTTACAACCGTCCCCTTCTGCTAAACCAGGGCGGCGCCGCTTCAGGCAATCAGCCACAAGTGCCCTTCGGCAATACTTTGCCACCTGCAAATCCAGGCTGGCTAACAGGCAATGATCCCGCAAACGTTCCTCAATCGCCTTTTAGTAGTGGCACTTCACCACAAACTACTATACCCCAAAGCTCTTTTTTACAGCAGGAATCAGGACCGATCAGATTTAGAGCAGCAGGCGACAACAACACCGCGCCCAATCAACAGCCCTCTCCCCCGCAAGAGATGCAAACCCCAGTTCGCAACGCGCCCTCACAGGAGCACTTGAGACGACTGGCGCAGCAGAGGTTAATTGTACCTGCGGAGCAGCATAAAAATGAGGACGCGTGACTTCTGCTCAGGCGATTTCTACTTGGCGCGGCGCAGCGCTACTATAGGGTCGAGGCGAGCAGCCCGCAGCGCAGGATAGAGCCCGAAGACGATGCCAATGGTCACAGAAACAGCGAGTGGCATCACAAAAGTAGACACTGTTACCACAAACGGAAAGCCAAAGGCATTTGTGATGCCGAGTCCAACAAGCAAACCAGCGAGCAGGCCTATGCTTCCACCAAGAAGGCATAGGACAACAGCTTCGAAGAGAAATTGATTGCGAACATCGCCCCGGCGCGCCCCTATAGACATGCGAATGCCGATTTCCCGCGTGCGCTCCGTCACGGAAACGAGCATGATATTCATAATACCGATGCCACCTACTGTCAGCGAGATCGCCGCGATGCCCACCAGCAGCAATGAGAACGCCTGCGTCGCCTGCTGGACCTGCTGTAAGAGCTGCGCAGAGGTGATGGTTGAGAAGTCATCGGGAGTGCCTTTGGCTATATGATGGTTACGCTCGAGGATGAGAATGATAGCTTGTTGAGCCAGGTCGACATTATCAGTACTATCCACCGCAACCTCGATCTCAGCGACAGATGTGGTGTTATTTAAGCGGAAGCGGGCCGTGTTGAAGGGTACAAAGATGACATCATCCTGGCCGAAGCCACCTTTGGGCGCCAGCACGCCAACCACGCGGAAAGGTTGATTACCGGCGCGGATGGTCTGGCCTATAGGATTGGTATGCGAGGCATCGAAGAGATTGTGTGCCACGGTATCGCCAAGCACCGCTACAGCTTTTCCCCCGGCATCGTCCGTATTCGTAAACCAGAGCCCTTGAGCCAGGTCCCAGCTCCCGATACCCTGAAAATCGGCACTCACGCCCTGGATGCGCGTCTTCCAGTTCTGGTTGCCAAAGACCACCTGCGCGCCAGAAGGGATAACGGGGCTGATCGCAGACACATGAGAGGCCGAGCGCAGGGACTCTACATCCTGTAGTGTGAGTGACTGGGCAGATTGCTTCGTTACAGCTCCTCTATCGTTCAACGAGCCAGGAACGATAATGATTGTATTGGCCCCCAGCCCCCCCACCAGGTTAGTGAGGTAGGCGCCTGCTCCTTGCGTCAAGGTGAGCACGCCGATCACCGCTGCTACGCCGATGAAGATGCCCAGAGTCGTGAGCAGCGAACGCGTTCGATGCGACGAGACTGCCTCCAGGGCACTCGAAAAATTCGCGCCCAGCATACTCATTGGCGACCTGGGCCCGCGCACACGCAACTGTTGGAGCATGCTTCCTAGAGGAGACTGCTGGGCAGGCTGAGTGACCGGAGACGGCGGAGGGGCAGGCGGTTGTCCTGAATCGCTGGTTCGTGGTTGTATTGAAGAATCCCTCACGTAGTTTCCTCCTGTCGATCTCCAGAATACCGCTTGTTATTCATCGATGCGCAGCGCCTCGATTGGATCCAGGCGAGCTGCCTGGATGGCCGGATAAAGGCCAAAGATGATTGTAATTCCCACCGAGACGACCACCGGAAGCGCAATAGTCGTCGTCGTGACCACGAAGGGGAACTGGAACAGGGCGGTCACGCTAAAGCCCACCAGCAAGCCCAGCAGCATACCAATTACCGCGCCCGCCAGGCACAAGACGAGCGCTTCCACTAAAAACTGGTTGCGGATATCACGCCGCCTCGCTCCAAGAGACATGCGAATGCCAATTTCGCGCGTGCGTTCCGTGACAGAGACGAGCATGATATTCATAATGCCGACGCCACCCACTGTCAGCGAGATCGCCGCGATGCCCACCAGCAGAAATGTTAGAACCTGGGTCGTCTGCTGCGACCGCTGCAAGAACTGTACAAAGGTGATCGTCCCGAAGTCATCGGAACCGCCCGGTTGGATGTGATGATTTTGCTCCAGGACCGTGGTCACCGCGTGCTGCACCTGGCTCACATTGTTCGTCGTATCCGCTTCAACCAGGATTTGATCTACCGTGGTGGTGTTCTTCAAGCGGATACGAGCCGTGTTGAAAGGCACGAAGACCACGTCGTCCTGTCCACTGCCCTTGGCTGCCAGCACGCCGCCCACGCGGTAGACCTGGGTACCGATGCGGACCATCTTGCCGACGGGACTGGTACCCGAGGCATCGAAGAGGTTGTGCGCCACGGTATCACCCAGCAGCGCAACCGAGGAGCCTTGTAGATCATCAACGTTGCTAAACCAGAGCCCCTGCGCCATATCCCATCCTTGAATACTCTGGAATTGCGTGTTCACGCCCTCGACGCTAGTACTCCAGTTCTGGCTCCCGTAGACAACCTGCGCATTCACTGTGATAATAGGGCTGACCGCTATCACGTGCGGGACGTTTTGCAGGGATTGGACATCGTGCTGGGTAAGCGTCTGGACGGAGCCCGTGCCCTGGGACGTTCCCCTATCATTGGATGTGCCCGGGTAGACGATAATGGTATTGATGCCTAGACTCTCGATGCGACTGGTGATATAAGCGCTGGCGCCCTGGGTGAGGGTGAGCGCCGCAATCACGGCTCCCACGCCGATGAAGATGCCCAGCATGGTGAGCAGAGAGCGCAGGCGATTCTCCCAGATTGCTTCCAACGCACTCTCGATACTGGCGCTTACCATGGTTCCCGGCCTGCGCCCACGCACATGCAATTGCTGGAGGATACTTTCCAGGGGGGACTCCTGTGCAGGCGGGGGTAGTGGTTTTGTGAGGCGCGTTGCTCGTGGTTGGACCGCGCGGCCAGCAGGCGGAGGGGTCGAACGGCTCACGGGAGTTCCTCCTCGATGTGCGTCTTCCCATCGGCAGAAGACGCTATTGCCAGGGAATCCCATTCCTCCTGGGCGGAGCGGGGCGCCAGGACTGGCTCATCGCGCACAATGCGGCCGTCGAGAAAGGCCACCTGGCGCTTGGCATAATTTGCCACCTTGGGATCGTGGGTCACGACCACTATCGTCAAGCCCTGATCGTTGAGCGCCTGCAAGACTGCCATGATCTCCACGCCGGTACGGCTGTCCAGGTTGCCGGTCGGCTCATCGGCCAGCAGCAGGGAAGGGCCATTGACGAGCGCGCGGGCGATGGCCACGCGCTGCTGCTGGCCGCCGGACAGTTCGGAAGGCTTGTGGTGCAGGCGCCCGCCCAGGCCAACGAGGGTCAGCACTTTGCGTGCGCGGCTGTCTCGTTCACGCCCCGACAGACCGGCGTACACCATTGGCAGGGCGACATTTTTGAGCGCACTCGCGCGCCCAAGCAGGTTATAGCCCTGGAAGACAAAGCCGAGGAGGCGGTTGCGAATATCGGCCAGTTCATCGCTGGACAGGCGGCTGACAAGCTTGCCAGCCAGCCAGTACTCTCCACTGGTCGGACGGTCCAGGCAGCCGATGAGATTCATGAAGGTGGACTTGCCCGAGCCCGAGGGTCCCATCACAGCGACGAACTCACCAGAATAGACCTCCAGGGACACCCCGCGCAGGGCGGGGACGCGTGTCTTCTTGCCCAAAATGTAGGTTTTAGTCAGGTTACGCACCGAGATCACCGGTACACGCTTCTCCCAGGTATTTCCCTGCAGGACGGCCATCAAGGCTGTTTGAGGAACCGTCGACCCGTCTGAGAAGGCAGGATCTCCAGGAGCAGCCGTCTCCGGCTCTGGCACGGTTGTGCCGGGTTGAGTCGGCTGTTCATCTCCGGCAGGTGAGTCTGGAACAGGCGTATTGGGACCAGGTGCTGTAGATTGTTCGCTACTGGGTACCGCTGGATCATTCGTAGCCATGTTAATATCTCTCAATCATCTCATATCACCAATTCGTGAAAAAAGCCTAGCCGCCAGGGCCCCCTGGAGCAGGTCTGGGTCCTGAGAAGGACCCGCTGCTAGTGCCGACAAGAATAGTTTCGCCGGGTACCAGGCCACTCAATACTTCATAGGATGTGCCATCGGTCAGCCCCAGGACGACGGGCTTGGCGATGAATTGATTACCCGCACGTTCGACGACAAAGGCTGGGATGGGATTCTCTGCCGAAATGTCGCGCTGGCTTTGCAGCACATTGAGCATCTGGCGAGCCTGATTCATGGCAGCATCCGCCTGTTGCTGGGTGATGAGTTGAGGAGTACCGGCAGTAGGGCTATTACTGCTTACAAGGCGCGCAAAGTTCACGGCGTCCACCGGGATGAGCAGCACATTCGAGCGCTGGAGGACTGTGATCGTCACGTTGGCTGTCATGCCGGGCAACAGGCGTGCGCCTTTCAAATCATTCGTATCAACATCTATGGTCACAGGATATGTTACCACATTTGAGACCGTCTGACCATTGGGCGCGATAGCGCTGACCGTGCCCTGAAACAGCCGCTGTCCATAGGCATTGACGGTGAACTGGACGGGCTGGCCCACCTGCAGGTTTGCGGTATCGGTCTCGTTCACGTTAGCGAGGACTTGCAGGGCCGAGGCATCAACGATCTGGATGAAGGTGCCTCCGGAGGCGCTAGTGGAGGTACCCGAGGACGCGCCAGGAGTGCCGCCCACGTTTCCATTCACTATGGAAACCGTCCCGTCATGCGGCGCTTTGAGCGTGGCATTGCGCAAATTATCTTCGGCGGTCTGGAGCTGCTGCAGGGCCGTCTGCAACTGGCCCTGCGCGGTATTGACCTGGCCGTTGGCTGTGGTGTTGCTGACATTAGCCTGCGCCAGCGCCGTGTTCAACTGGCTTTCAGCCGTGTTGATTTGCGCCTGGGCGGCAGCATTGTTGGCCGCGGCCTGCGCCCTCGCCGTCCTCAACTGCTGTTTTGCCGTTCTGACCTGCCCTTTGGCCGTAGCAACATTAGCGTTCGCATTGGCGACAGCCTGGTTATACTGGTCCGTAGCTAATTTTACACAGTTCGAATGGGCTGGTTCCCCCGTGGGGCACTGCGCAATGGCTTGATTCTCCTGGTCCTTCGCCACAGCTTTACTCGCTTCGGCCTGCGCTTCCACGTTCGTGAGGTTAATTTCGGCGTTATTGAGGGCCGTCTGCGCTGCCGCAATGCTCGCCGAAGACTCTGCCCTCACTTTGGTCAGGTTGGCCTCGGCATTGCTGAGGCCAGTCTCCGCCGCCGCGATGCTCGCCGAAGACTGTCCTTTCGTTGCGCTGGAATTGTTGCCACTATTGTTCACTGCTGCCAGGTCGGTATTGACTGTCACCTGAGCCTGGTCGACGGCACCCTGGAGCGAGGTTTTATCGAGCTTAGCAAGAATCTGGCCTTTGATGACGGTCTGCCCAACCTTGACATCTATCTGAGAGATGGTGCCGGTGCCAGAAAAGTTGATGTTATAGATGCCCCCTTGCAATGGGCCGGTGGCACTGATGGTCACAGACAAATTTCCCGGAGTGGCTTGCCGGGACTGGTAGATCACACGAGGCCTGCGGTTTAAAAACGAGAGCAGCAGGCCACCCAGGAGGATCACGAGCAACAAAATAACGATACCAATAATGATGGAACGCCGCCTCCACCATGGTGGAGAAGGGCTTGCCAGGCTTGCATCGTCGTCGTTCTCACCCAAACCGGGGAGAGCAAGCACCTGGCCGGGAGAGTTTGGTGTCTGTTGTGACATACAAGGACAAATCTCCTATTTCATGCATATTTGAGATAAATATATACACATATACTGGCGATGTATCGAAAAGTGACAAACACAAGCAGGCTACATTGCTGAGCGTGTCTATAGCTTGCGTGCGTACTTCTCTTGACCCCTCGCTAAAAATACGAATACTGACGGCATAGGTTACAAAAACTCACCCAATCAGTTTCGTCCTATAGTATACAATACACCCATGCGAATTGTTGAGCAACAGCAATGCAACCAAAAGTCCCAGGAAAGGGGTGCAGGGGCTTCCCCCTTCGGCGTCAACTTCACGCTTTGTATGCGGGATTGCAAAGGCAGCTGCCTTTGCCGGAGAACGGGGGACCCTGCCTGGGAGGCAGGTAATCCCCGAAAATCCCTTTTTAACGCTTTTGCTGCGGAATTGCAAAGGGCAGCCGCCCTTTGCCGGGGAACGGGGTGTCTCCGAAAACCCCTTCTTAACACTTTGTATGTGGGATTGCAAAGGGCGGTTGCCCTTTGCCGGGGAACGGGGTGTCCCCGAAAACCTCTTTTGCTCGCTTTGTATGCGGGATTGCAAAGGGCAGCCGCCCTTTGCCGGGGAACGGGGTGTCCCCGAAAACCCTCTTTTTCTCTTCTTGTTCGCCGCCGCAGGCGGCCAGAGAAGAAGAATACAACGGTCGAGGAGGGGAAGGGTCAGACGCAACAATATACTGATGCACTACCTGACCCTTGCCAGCTGCCAGCGGATGTTATCAGCATTGCGCATGAGCCGGAGCAGAATGTTACGACGCATACGATAAATTTCGCTTACCTTACTGAACTCCCGCGAACAATAATGCACAATTTCCCTGGGCTTGAGGCCACAATGAAAGAGTAGATAGGCAACACGCTGTTCGCGCGTATTGGGGATCATATGCTGTATGATTCCCCATAGCTCACCGGGGCCCTCATTGTCTTCTGTAAGCGGCTCTCCTGCCCAGCCGGGCTCCGGTAAAGGCAGCTCTTTGGGTCGCAAGTAGGTTCTCAGTGTATCCAGAATAACGCCATTCAAACTCGCGTGCAAGTAACTAAGGGCGGCAGCCAATGTAGGGAACTCCAGGTGTTCATGAAGAACACTGGCTTGCCAGAAACGTGCGAAGGCTTGAGCCACGTAATTTTCTTCGCTGTCGAAGCGGCAGGCGCGCTCTCGCAAGGGGTGACGACGCAGCCAACGGAGCAATATTGCGCTCAAGCACTGCTGCAGCACTTCCCAGGCTAGAGGATCGCGATATAGGGTCGCACGGCGCAGCAGTTCCTTAGAATATAGATTGTCATATACTTCCCCACGCCGGTAGTCGCTGAGTTCGCACCTGCAGCCGCAAGCAAGGGCTGAAACGTTCATGGCACTGAGGTCAGAGATGTGATCACCAACACGAGCCTCGAATAGGTCGTGTATAGCGGGCGAGAAATCAACTATGTCTCTCATAGAGAACTGTTCTGCTCCATCAGTAGCAGGTGCTAACACCGGGCTCATCATGGTACCGATTCTCCTTTCACAGGAGCGCTTGATTCCAGCGCCACGCGTTGCTGTGGTGGGCGAGGTTTTGCTCGCTCATGGGCAAAGGACAAACCAGGCGACAGGGTTCGCTTGCATTTATCCCCTGCGGCTATTTTGTTCTATCCTCATGAAACTCAATTTTACGGAGCATGCGTCGCCTAATCGTTACGAAAGACGTTACGGAAGAAGATAGCTGCTAATCTTGTTGGGGTAGAGCCTCCAACGCCTCCACTAAGGCGAAGGCCGAGGGATAGCGTTCCCCGGGATCAAAGGCGAGGGCATGGAACAAAACCTCTTCTAGCGCCGTGGACAGCCTGCTATTCAAGAGACGAGGTGGGATTAACGGCA